>Ga0233433_10000662_pt1 | contig 35982 bp, 29 predicted proteins | sample SI_122_August201_5_FD_179868 | JGI IMG/M metagenome (GOLD analysis project Ga0233433, IMG submission 179868) | Seawater microbial communities from Saanich Inlet, British Columbia, Canada - SI_122_August2016_100_MG | ecosystem: Environmental > Aquatic > Marine > Inlet | place: Canada: British...
CTTTCGGCCCAATCCATGCGCAACCGCCACATCCTGCTTGGCATCATGACGGCCGCTGGGTGGGATTTTTATCGCAATGAATGGTGGCATTACCAAATGTTCAATTCCAGAGATTATGCCCTCATCAGCGATCTCGCCCTTCCTGAACCAATGATGCCTAAATAACAAAATGGCCAATCGTAACGAAAGATCAATGCTTGTCTCATAATGTCCCCCGTCCATAATAGACACGGCGAATACATAACTGTGGCGCTCTGGGGAAAATTAGCATGAACAAGCTGACGACAACGCTTTCAAATGCGCTTTTGGCTGGCGTGATCAGTCTCCTGATCAGCGCTTGGTCCGGTGTGTCCAAAGCCCAGGAAATCAAAACCGCATCAAAAATCGGCACCAATTCAGCCGTGGTCATCATGTATCACCGATTTGGTGAAAAAGCCCTGCCAACAACCAATATCCGGATTGATCAGTTTGAAGCCCACATGAAAGAGCTGACATCTGGCAAATACACCATCCTTCCTTTAAGCGAAATTCTTTCCGCACTAAGACAGGGCCTGCCACTTGCCAATCATACCCTGGCCATCACCATTGATGATGCTTTCACCTCTGTTTATCGCGAAGCCTGGCCCCGGCTGCGCAAAGCAGGGCTGCCCTTTACCCTGTTTGTCGCCACGGATGCCATTGAACGTGGGACCAAATCCTATATGTCATGGGACCAAATCCGCGAACTGGCAAATGGTGGCGTGACCATCGGCAGCCAAACCGCAAGCCATCCCCATATGCCAGTATTAAGCCCGGCCCGAATGCGGTCTGAGCTGCAAAAATCCAACGCCCGGTTTGAAAAAGAATTAGGCGCGCGCCCGACCCTTTTTGCCTACCCTTACGGCGAAGCCAATCAAGCGGCAATGGCCGCGGCGCGGGAAGCTGGGTTTGTTGCATCCTTTGGCCAGCATTCAGGCACCTTGCACGGACAGGCGAATTTCAATTATCTGCCCCGTTTTGCCATGAATGAAAATTATGGCAGCCTCAGTCGCTTTCGTATGGCCGCAAATGCGCTTTCTCTTTTTGCCACAGATATTTCGCCGGTTGATCCAACCCTGGGGGCCAACCCACCCGCCTTTGGGTTTACCGCAGGCAAACAGATCAAGGACATAAAGCGCATCGCTTGTTATTCATCCCGGCACGGCAAGGTCGCGCCAATGCATTTAGGATCTGGCCGGGTCGAGGTTCGTTTTCCGAACGCCTTCTCACCGGGACACGGGCGCGTCAACTGTACCCTGTCTGCCCCAGGCGGGCGCTGGCGATGGTTTGGGCATCAGTTTTTTATTCCCAAAAAATAACGCATAAAAAACCCCCGGAGAACGTCCCGGGGTTTTTTATAAATTAGGTTTCAAGTTGATCAGGCATCTTCCATTTTTCTGGCCCCATCAAGGGATTGACTAAGTTTGGCCTTATCAAGGGTGCGAAGATTGTTGACCCTGACAATGGCCTTGATGGTTTCAATATAGTCATCGCCGCGTTCAGAATACCGGCCCAGTGTTTCAACCAAACGAAACGAGCCCATATCTTTGAACGCTGCGCGCAGGTCTGAACGGACCTGCCTGAAATGAACATACGCGCGATGCGAATTAAGGTTCAGCGCATAAGACCGCACACCATCCAAAAGCCGATCAAATGATTTCACATTGAATGTATGTTCTTGCGCGCCCGCATTGGGCTTGATTCCTGCCGCTGTTTTATAGGTGCGCTGGCCGAACAAGGCTCGACCTTCCTGGGCGAACCGAGATGTTCCCCAGCCACTTTCTTCGGCCGCCTGGGCAAGCGCCAGTGAAGGTGGAATCACATCGACCTTTAGCAGAAGGCTTTTCGCCTGACCGGGCTTTACGCCATAGCGCACATACTGCGCATCAAGCCAGGATGCACTCTTGCTGGCGATCGTTTCACCCCGAGACAACATCGCTGTCAATTTTTCAATGCGCGCCCGAGATGCCGTCAATTCTTCGTTGATGCGCAAAATAAGCGGCAGCATCATTTTGATAAAAACTGCCTTGCGGGTATCAATAGAACGAAGGTGGCGAATGTCGTTAGGCATGGCTTTAACAAAGACACGGGGCACCCCTGCACCGGTACGGATATCTTCAAGGCGATAACCGATGGCGCTAAATTTTTTGTAAAGTTTTCCTGCACTGCCCGGCACCACGGTCACGCCCGTGGGTTTTCGGATCGTGATATTTGCCGTACGGAAGACACTGCCCATTTCCATGTCAAAATCGGCAAACCCGACATCAGACATTTGCACTGGCTTCATTGCCATGCCAAATGCCACTGCACCCACCAGGGCACACGCGACGATGGCTCGAGGCTCTTTCACCAAAGCCACGCCAAGCGCAAAACGGGCCATCTGGACCCGTAGCGGAGATGACACCCGTGCCGTAAACCGGCCGCTGCCTTTTATCGTCTCAACCAAAAACATGACTATTCTCTTGTTCGTTTTATTCATTCTGCCACTCCCACTGGTCTTGATAGACCGCGAAAAATGGCCAGCCCCAACTAGCCGCTTCTTTTGACATTATCCTGCATCCGGCCTCTTGGCCTTGTTGTTACTCTGCAGGACGGACTTCCTTTACCTCCGGTATGAAATGCTTCAATAAATTCTCAATCCCCACCTTCAGGGTCGCAGAAGAACTGGGGCAGCCCGCACAGGCGCCCTGCATCTTCAAATAAACAATGCCTTCTTCAAAGGACCTGAACACAATATCGCCACCATCCTGGGCCACTGCGGGGCGAACACGTGTTTCAAGGAGTTCCTCAATTTTGGCAACAATTTCGGCATCTTCACCCGCAACCGCCTGGACATCATCTTCGCCAGATTCCACCGCTTCATTAATCATCGCGGTGCCCATGGTGTAATGTTCCATGATCACGCCAAGAATTTCAGGCTTTACCACCGACCAGTCACGCGCATCGCCTTTGGTAACCGCGATAAAGTCTGCGCCTAAAAAAACGCCCTCAACCCCGTCCAGCAGAAACAGTCTTTCGGCCAGCGGCGAACGCTCGGCCGCATCAGTCGTTCTGAAATCTGCCGTACCGGTTTCCATAACCGTTTCGCCCGGTAAAAACTTGAGCGTCGCAGGATTAGGCGTCTGTTCGGTCTGAATAAACATGACTTGCTGAACTCACCAATCGTTTGTGGCATTAAGATGTTCACGCCCCGGTCTGAGCTTTTTTCAACCCGCCGGACATCGCAAGAAGTTGTCCTTAATTTGGGAAATGATTGAGCCAAAATCAAGTTAAATTTTATGCTTTAAATCAACGGGTTAAGTGATAGCGTGGTTAACGGCCAAGGGTTGTCCGTAAAAACGCAAGAAAAAATCTGCGGACACAATAAAAACGAAATAATGGGACCCAAAGATGCCTTAAGTCAGTGCGTCTATTTCTTCATCGGAAAGATTGCCCGGTACAATGGTAACGGGGATGGGCAATTCACCGGCACTTTTGCCGCCAAGTGCCATTACCAGAGGGCCTGGGCCCTTTGTGCCCGATGCTGCTGCCAACACCAAAACGGAAATGCTTTTTTCTTCATCAACCAGTTTCAGAAGCTCTTCACGGAGTTTACCGGCACGCAGATAATAGGCCGGGGTCTTGCCCGACAATGCCTGAACATCAGCAGAAGCGTGATGGAAAATCGCTTCGGCTTCTTCGCGGCGTTCTTCTTGCATCAGGTCTTCTACGGCCATCCAGTGCTGAAATTCTGCGGGTTCGATGACGTAAAACATGGCCACCCGCCCACCGGTATGTCTGGCACGGCGGCACGCAAAGCGAAGGGCTTTGTGATGTTCCTCCGTGGCATCAACGACCACCAGGAAAATGCGTTCCTGCTCATCTGGGCCACTGGAGGTGTTGGTGCCCTGAATATTTTCGTCTGAAGCCATGGCTAGACCTTTCTGAAGACCACGCCCGCCAACCAGCCGGCAAGGAGTGCGATAAGAATTGCTATTATGCCGTAAAGCGCTGAATTGCGGTGGGCAAATTGATATATCTCAGCACCCAGTCCGGCCTTCGCCACGCGCAATGGCGTCGTCTGGGCGCTAATCACGCTACCGTTGCGTACCAAATAGACTTCAACCAAATAGGTTCCTGTGGGGACATTTGCAGGAAAATGGAGCGTTGAACGGAAAAGATGCGGCCCCAAAAGTGCCACACGGCCCGGTTTTTCGCCATAAACCCCTGAACGGACCTTGTTACGAATAAGGCCAGCGCGAAAGGATGCCAGCCGTTTGGGGTCGCTTGCACGTTCCGGCCTTAAGCGCAGATTATTCAGACCAATGCGGTGGCGCGTCCGATCCGCCCGTTTGAGCAGGTCTGCAACGGGCCGGCTGCTGGCCACCCTATAAAACGTTGGGGCATTGGCAAAGCTTACTTCGGAATCATTGATCCAGATTCCGCCGACGCGGGATTTATGCCGTACCACCGTTCGCTTGTTCGGGCCCCGAACAACGACAATAACGTCCCCTTCGGTTTCAACCGCGCCAAACAGAAGCACATCTGTGCCAACAAACCCGGTGGTAATATTGACCTCATGGCGGGAAAGATCGGCGACCAGACCTTGGGCAAGTACGGCTCTTGGAACCGTCGCAAACAATGCACCCAGAAATAATACGCCAATGATAAACAAGCGAGCCTTCATAGTGCTGCCCCCACATCAAGGGAGAACAGATCGGTTGGCTCAATCACCAGACCCAAAATCATCTTGACCCCAACCGCCAACACCACAAGCGCCAAAAGGGCACGGAGATGTTCTGCCGGAAGCCTGCCCGCGAACCGGCTGCCAAACTGTGCGCCGACAACCCCGCCCGCCAGCAAGGTAAGCGCCAACATAACGTCCACGGTCTGGTTGTTAACTGCCTGCAAAAACGTCACGTTGGCGGTAACAAAAATGATCTGAAACAGGGACGTCCCGACCACCATCATGGTTGGCATCCCCAACAGATAAATCATTGCCGGCACCATGACAAAGCCGCCACCAACGCCCATGATGGCCGAAAGAATGCCCACAAAAAATCCAATGCCAAGGGGCAACAAGATGGAGATGTAAAGTTTTGATTTCCGAAACCGCACCTTGAAGGGAAGGCCATGGAACCAGGTATGCTGGTGCAACTTTCTGCGCGGGGCACTGGGATTGCGGCGCCGCAAGCTGGCACGAACTGACTCGATCAGCATCAAAGTGCCAATGGTGCCCAGGAACAAAACATAAGACAATGAAATGACAAGATCGAGCTGGCCCATGGCTCTTAAGATTGAATAAAGCCAAACCCCGAAGCCAGACCCCACAAGGCCGCCCATCAACAACACGCCACCCATTTTGAAATCGACATTGCCCCGACGCGTATGGGCAAGAACCCCGGAAACCGAGGCCGCCACCACCTGATTGGCCTCAGAGGCGACCGCCACAGCAGGGGAAACGCCCGCAAAGATCAACAACGGCGTCATCAGAAACCCGCCGCCAACCCCGAACAGGCCCGACAAAAAACCAACACCGCCGCCCATCCCTAAAAGAAGGAACACGTTGAGAGAAATTTCAGCAATTGGCAGATAAATCTGCATCGGGATAAGAAAGCCCCGGCTAGACAGGTTGTTTAACGATTAAATTCTGTTATTTGTTTTGCGCCTGTGAACGGAAAAGCGCAAGAAAAAATACAGCTCAAACGCGCAAGACGCCGATCAATTCGTGAATTTCTGACATATGTTTTTCAGAAATTTCCTTTGCGCGTTCTGCGCCCGTTCGCAATACCCCATCCACATAAGCCGGGTCCTTCATCAACCGCTGCATTTCAGCACCGATAGGGCCAAGTTTATCAAGGGCAAGGTCTGACAAAGCGCCCTTAAATTCAGAAAACAGTTTTCCCCCGAACGTATTGAGAATATCGCTGCGGGCATCACCGGAAAGGGCTGCATAAATACCGATCAGGTTAGCCGCCTCTGCCCGGCCTTCCAGGCCTTCAACGCTATCGGGCAGGGGTTCAGGATCGGTCCGGGCCTTTCTAATTTTCTGAACAATCAAATCGGCGTCATCGGTCATGTTGATGCGCGAATTATCCGATGGGTCAGATTTGCTCATCTTTGCAGTGCCGTCACGCAAACTCATAACCCGAGTTGCCTCACCCAGAATTTGTGGCTCTGGCAGGGGGAAATAGTCGGACCCGAATTGGCGATTAAACGCACCGGCAATATCGCGGCAAAGCTCCAGATGCTGTTTCTGGTCTTCGCCAACCGGAACGTGGGTCGCCTTGTACAAAAGAATATCTGCGGCCATCAACACCGGGTATGAATAAAGGCCAAGCCCTGCATTTTCCCGATGCTTACCCGCTTTTTCCTTGAACTGGGTCATGCGATTGAGCCAGCCCAGCGGCGTGACACAGCCCAAAAGCCACGCCAGTTCTGAATGCCCCGGCACCGCAGACTGATTGAAAATAGTGCATTTTTCAGGATCAATCCCTGCGGCAAGATAGGCCGCGGTTACTTCGCGGGTATTGGTCCGCAAACTGCCGGGGTCTTGGGGAAGCGTCAGGGCATGAAGATCGACGATGCAAAAAATGCAGTCGTAATCATGTTGCAGGTCGACCCAGTTTCTGATCGCGCCGAGATAGTTGCCAAGGTGCAAGTTCCCGGTTGGCTGTACCCCTGAGAAAATCCGGTTCATCATTTAATCCGACTGGTAATTAACATCTATGCCCTTATGGGCGGAGTTTATGGCCCCAACCAGACCCTTGGTCAAGACCGGGCCTGGAAATGGGGGGCCACGTTGGCTTTATTCCACTTTATCAGCATCTGTATTTCGGCCAAAAGCATGGCGAAAATCTGCGATAGAAACCACCCCTGATAAATGGGCCAATGCCCCATAGAGCACCGCCCCGCAAATAACAATTGCCCCAAGCATCGCAAAGCGGACCGTCTCAGAACCCGTTAACATGTCGCCTATGGCAAGGGACACCCCCCAAACCACCGCGGCCATCGCAACGGACGCCGCCAGAACCCGTGGCAAACTACGCCGCAATTGCCGATCCGGCCTGAACCGTCCATTTTTCCGCAGCCCCATTGCCAGAAGCGCGCAATTGACCCAAGCCGACACCGACGTCGCGATGGCAATGCCCACATGGGCCAAAGGCCCCATCAGAACAAGGTTCAATACCACGTTGATACAAAGAGCGATAACCGCAACCTTAACCGGCGTTTTGGTGTCTTCGCGGGCGAAATATCCGGTCGATAGTATTTTCACCAAGACATAGGCCGGCAACCCAAGAGCGTAAGCCGCCAAGGTCCAGCCCGTGGCGGTCTGGGCCGCTTCATTGAAAGCCCCTCGGCCAAACAAGACAATGATGATCGGCTGGGCCGCAGCAACCAGAGCAAACGCCGCCGGAATGGTCAGGGCCATGGCAAATTCCACCGCCCGATTTTGGCTGGCAAGCGCTTCGGCCTCATTGCCTGCCCGGATCTGGCGCGCCAGCAAGGGCAATAATGCCGTGGCGACGGCAATGCCAACAACGCCTAAGGGCAATTGGTTGACCCGGTCGGCATAATACAAAAATGAAATCGTGCCGGACGGCAACAATGAGCCAATCACCAGATCAACCAGAATATTAATCTGGTAAACCCCCGCCCCCAAAGCCACCGGCAACATAAGACGCAGCAGCTTTTTTACTTCGGGGGTTAATCGAGGCATTCGTAGATGCAGAAAAATGCCGTCACGACCAAGTGCGAAGCCCAGCCATATGAACTGAAATATGCCGCCTGCAGCAACCCCCCATGCCAAACCATGGGCCGGCGTTTTTGCAAATAACCCCCAGCCCAAAATGGCCGTGATCAAGACCATGTTGAGCACAATGGGGGATGCGGCAGCGGCGGCAAAACGATCATGGGCGTTCAGCACGGCCCCCATCAGGGAAACCAGCGATATAAACAGAAGATATGGAAATGTGATCCTGGCAAGCTCTACTGCCAGGCCAAATTTTTCTGGGTCTGACACAAACCCGGGCGCGATCACCATCATGGCATAGGGCATGAAAACCTCAACCAACGCCACAAGCACAAACAGCGCTAACAACATGACCGAGAGCGCATCTTCGGCAAAGCGCCTGGCTATTTTATCGCCCGCAGAAACCAAAAGCCCCGAAAAGGTTGGCACGAAGGCCGCAGAAAAAGCGCCTTCCGCAAACAAGCGGCGAAACAGGTTTGGAAATTTAAAGGCAACGAAAAAGGCATCGGCCACCGGGCCCGCACCCAAAATTGCGGCGAACAGAATATCGCGAACAAATCCGGCAATGCGGCTAATCAGTGTAAACCCACCGACGGTGGTAATAGATCGAATCAGCGCCATGGTTCAGAATCTAGACGAAGGTACGACATAAGAAAAGCATACCTGAAAAATACCGGTCTATCCCTCATCAGGTTTTTGGGCCTGGGCTTTAGGGGACGGTTTTGAATTTCCGGATTTTTTAACAGGTTTTTGCATCGCAGGGGGTGTTGTGGAAACAGCCACCTGGTTTTCCTTAGCCACTTTCGCATTCGTTTCTTCAATTGCTTCCATAAGACGCTCGCGGATCAATGGCAGGCGTGATTCATGGGAAACCTTCAGGCCAAACAGGTCTTTTACATAAAAAACATCGACAGCGCGGGTGCCGTATGTAGAAATTTTGGCCGATGCAATTTGCAGATTAAGATCCGTCAGCACCGCTGTAACATCATAAAGAAAGCCGGGCCGGTCCCTGCCGTTGACTTCAATCACCGTGTTGGTCGCCGATGCTTTGTTATTGATCATGACCCGGGGCTGATCCCGAAACACACGGGTGCGCGCAGGCAGGGTGGCCTTTATTTCCAAGGTGCGGGGCAGGCGACGTTGGCGCGAAATGATTTGTTTCAAGGCATCATTGAGTCGTTGCAGGGCACGGGGATTGTCAAAGGCATCTCCGTTCACATCCTGAATCCAGAAAGAATCAAGCGCCATACCATCTGCCATGGTGAAAATCTTGGCATCCGCAATGTTTGCGCCGCAAAGCGCCATGGCCCCGGTAATGCGGGAAAACAACCCGGCATCATCCAATGTATAAACCGTCACTTCCGTGATATCCCGAAACTGGTCAATCTTTGTATCAATGACCAAAGGCACTCGATCATCATTTTCAAACGGCTCGCTATCCGCTGCAATCCGCTCCGCATGACGCAGCAAGGTGTCGCTATCAAAGGCCAACCAATAGGGTGCAGGAATCCGGCCAGCATACGCATCAAACTGTTCATCAGACCAAGAGGTGAGGGCTGTGCGCAATGCATCGCGCGCTGCCCTTGCCCTGTCTTCGCGACCGCGTGCTGATAGCTGGCCCGACATCACATCTTCTGCGGCGTAATATAATTCCCGCAACAAGGCAGCCTTCCACCCATTCCAGACATTGGGACCAACCGCGCGGATATCAGCAACGGTCAGACACAAAAGCAGGTGCAGGCGTTCTGGCGATTGCACTTCTTCAACAAAATCCGCAAGCGTCCTCGGGTCATCGATATCGCGCCTAAATGCCGTGTTGCTCATAAGCAAGTGGCTGCCCACCAACCAGGAAACCGTTTCGGTTTCTTCCTCACTTAATCCAAAACGCGGCCCCAGTGTATGGGCAATCTGCGCCCCCAAAACCGAATGATCACCGCCCCGGCCTTTCGCAATGTCATGCAGCATCAAGGCAACCATCAAGGCACGTTTTGCAGTGATCTTGTGAAACGCTTCACTGGAGACTGGCATGTCGTCTTTCAGTTCACCCAGACCAATGCGATGCAAAATACCAATCGCCAGGATGGTGTGTTCGTCCACGGTATAGACATGGTACATGTCGTGCTGCATCTGCGCGACCACCCGACCAAAATCTGGAACGAAGCGGCCAAAGACGCTCGCTTCATTCATGCGGCGCAATGTAATTTCCGGGTTTTTCTTGTTGGTCAATATTTCCATAAACAACCGGTTGGCTTCCGGGTCTTGGCGCAATTGATCATCGATCAAGGGCAAGGAGCGGGTAATCAGGCGCAGGGTTGCTGGATGAATGTCCAAATCTTCGCTATGAGAAATATGAAACAACCGCAACAGGGCAATGGGATCGGCGCGAAAAATTTCATCGTCTTCTGTGCGGATGCGGCCTTTTTCAATAACAAAGCCATCCACTTCGCGCCGACCAATACCAAAGGTTGGCATGCGAATCCGCGCACGGCGTTTGTGCTGTTCTTCCAAAGCCGCGCAGAAAATCCGGGTTAACCCGCCCACTTCCTTGGCATACAGGAAATAGTGTTTCATGAAGCGTTCAACGGCACGCGCCCCGGAATGATCGGTGTATCCCATCAGGTCTGAGACCAGCGCCTGCAAATCAAAGGTCAGCCGGTCTTCTTCTCGATCGGTTTGGTAATGCAGGTGACAGCGCACGGTCCACAGGAATTTTTGGGCCTTGGCAAAGCGTGCTGCCTCGCGCGCAGAGATAACCCCAAGGGCAACCATGGCCGCTATGTCTTTTGCCCCGTAAATATATTTGGCAATCCAGAACAAGGTATGAAGGTCACGAAGCCCGCCCTTGCCTTCCTTGATGTTGGGTTCCAGAACGTAGCGCGAATCGCCGGTACGTTGGTGGCGAGCATCGCGTTCGGCCAGTTTCGCCTCGACAAAATCGGGGCCGGTGCCATCCGCTATTTCGCTGCGGAACCGTTGGCGCAATGTTCCAAATAATGGCTGATCCCCTGCAATATGCCGGGTCTCTAACAAAGATGTCCGGATGGTAATATCAGCACGGCCATGACGGATACATTCATCAACCGACCGGATGGCCTGGCCCACCTTGTAGCCCAAATCCCAAAGGATATAGAGGATGTATTCTATGACCTGTTCGGTGTAGGAATTTTGCTTGTAAGACAGCAAAAACAAAAGATCGATATCGGAATGGGGTGCCAGCTCACCACGCCCATACCCCCCGGTCGCGACCAGCGCCATGCGCTCACCCTCTGTTGGGTTAGCACGGGGATATACGGTTTTACTTGTAAAATAAAACAGCGCCGCAAGCACGCTATCCATGGCATCGGTATTGGCCGCGACAACATCGGCGCCCGTTAAACGATGTTCATAAAATTCATTTCTTATCCATGCATGGGCATGATCAAGCGCATCCCGAGCTGCATCCAGAACGGCCGGGCGCATTTCTGATGTTGGCTGATCGCTTTTTGCAATTTTAGAAAGGGCGTCTGCAAACCCCGCCATTGCAACACTAGGGGGTGCAACATCTGGTTTAGACGAGGTGGAAACAAGATCGGTCATAAGCCCCTGTATAAGGTTAATCCGGTCGTATTAATAGGTGCCCTTGTCCCAACGCTCAAATGCTTCCGTCACCACCGGGAAGGGACTCCAGGGCGTTGGCGGGTTCATGGGCATGGCACCGCGATGCAAATACTCCGGCGTTAATTCTGACAAATTATTGATTCCCAAAAGGCCCATGGTCACGGTGATTTCTGCTTCCAGAATTTCAAAGGCCCGCACCAGCCCCTCTTCACCACCCGCTGCCAATGCCCAGCCCTGAAGCTTGCCCACAGCAATAGTGGTTGCACCCAAAGCCAGCGCCTTGATCATGTCCGATCCACGCACAAAAGCGCCATCAACGATAATTTCTTTTTTGCCTTTGGCCACCGATGCCACTTCTTCCAGTGCCTCAATGGCCCCACGCCCATGGTCAAGCTGCCGTCCGCCATGGTTCGATACCCACAACACATCAACACCACGGTCTATCGCAATTTGCGCATCTTCTTTTGTGGCGATGCCTTTTACGATGACGGGCAGCCCTGAATATTTTTTACAATGTTCAACAAAATCCCATGTCAGAGAAGAGCGAAATTTCCATTCCGCATCGGGATCAATGCCTTCAAGGTTTGCCCGTTGAACAAAGGTCCGGCGGTTAAACCGATTATACTGATCCCGTTCGCGGCGGCCGTAATGGGCAACATCGGCCGTGATAACCAATGCATCAAACCCTGCCGCAACCACACGATCCAGGGTGCGTTCCACCCAATCCATATCGCCACGCACATATAACTGAAACATTTTTGGGCCCTCTACCGATGCCGCACATTCTTCAAGCCGTGGGTTGGACATAATTGAAATGGTCGCCATTGAGCCAAAGGTTTCCATGGCCTTCATCACCGGAAGGTTGCCGCCGGGGTCCATCATGTGCAGCGATCCAATGGGCGCGCAAATCACCGGAATCCGCAATTTATGCCCCATAAAGGTCGATGTTGCATCGGGCGTTGCCACGTCAATTAGAACACGGGGACGAAAGGCAATTGTATCGAGTGCGTAACGATTGCGTTTCAGGGTTGTTTCAGATTCACCCCCGCCCGATAAAAAATCCCACACGGCAGGCGATAGCCTTTTTTTGGCCTCGATGATGATTTCCTGCTGGGTCGCTGCTTTTTTAATATCGTCCACTGCAATTTCTCCTGAATATTCCCCGGTCTTTATAATCCGGATTTGTCGTACAGATTTTAATCGGTTATCAAGTTATGGATACAGGATAAAGTGCCATAGAAAAAGCCTGTGCAATGATAACAAAAAATCAGGGGAGCCTGCATGAACGCTGTGACCGAACCATTGGCCACCCGTGCCGCAATCCTGGAGACGCCAAAAGCAAGGGTCGGCATCATCATTCCGTCATCCAATCGGTTGGCAGAACCCCAGTTGCGCCACTATCTCCCTGCTGAAATTGGTCTCCATACCACCCGGCTGCGCATGACCGGGCCGTGGCACAAGCCCCTTGGGGAAATTCATGACGCCATCAAACAAGCCGCAGGCGCGCTTAATGATTCCAAATGTGATGTCATTGTCTTCAATTGCACCGGGGGCGCCATGGCCGACGGCCCGGAAGAAGAGACGCGCGTCCTTGAACTGATTGCCGAAGAAACAGACGCCGAAGCAATGTCCACCGGCGAAGCGGTCGTCGATGCGTTGCGCGCGGTGGCCATCAAATCCATGGTCTTGGTCACGCCCTATGTTCAGAGCACCAATGATGCCGAAAAGATTTATCTGGAAAGCCTGGGCTTTGAGGTGTTGAACGACATCGCGCTGGGACTGGGCGGGGGCAATTTTTATATCCACGTGCCCCCTGAAAAATGGCTGGAAACCACGGAAAAGGCCCTGATGGGGGCGGGCAGTGATGCAGATGGTGTGTTTTTATCGTGCACCAACACCACCCAGATTGAAATCATTCCGATTGCGGAACAAAAATTTGGCCGGCCTTGCATTAATTCCAATCAGGCCGTTATCTGGGCCGCCCTAAACCGCATCCGGGCCCGAAAAGGGCAGGACAGTGATTCTATCGCCAAACCCCAGGGTCTTGGCAAACTCTTTGATATTTAACCGTTAATTTAAGGAAGGCATCCAAAAAATGGCGCAAACAATGAACAACTCCCGTGTCGCCATCGTCACCGGCGCAAGCCGGGGCATGGGCCGTGAAATGGCAGAAGCAATCATCGAAGCGGGCGGCCGCGCAGGCCTGTTAAGCCCCGATGTCGATGAACTGAACGCCACGGTCAAAGAAGTCAGTGACCGTTATGGCGCGGGCAAGGCCCTGGCCCTGCCATACAGCATTTCAGATTATAGCCAGTGTGAACGCGCCCGCGATGACACGCTGGAAGCCTTCGGTGATCTGCACATGGTGGTCAACAACGCTGCCCTTGGCCAATTGAATGTTGTTCCAAAGGGTGCTCCTGACACATCAATCAATTTTTGGGAAACCGACCCCAAACGCTGGGCCCAGGTGATCGATGTCAATGTCTGTGGCACTTATTACATGTGCCGCGCCATCACCCCGCACATGCTCGAACAAGGCTGGGGCCGTATTGTGAATGTCACCACGTCACTGGGCACCATACAGCGCAAAGGCAATGCCCCTTACGGGCCATCCAAAGGCGCCATTGAGGCCGAAACCTTAATCTTTGCTCAGGAACTTGAAGGAACCGGGGTGACGTCTAATTCCCTGATCCCCGGCGGTGCGGCGGCAACGGCATTTGTGCCAAAGAATTTTCTGACAGAACGAAAATTGGTGGACCCTGCCGTTATGCGCCGCCCCATCCAATGGCTGGCGTCGGATTTATCTGATAATCAGACCGGCGGGCGTTATGTCGGGATGAACTGGGATGAAGCCCTTGACCCTAATGAAAGCGCCGCAGGTGCGCTGGAAGCGCCGGTCTATCTGGCCCCTGCAGGGAAACAACAATCGTCAAGAGAATGGGATAAAAAATAATCAGGTCTGATCTTTGTCGGCCATCAACCCAACCAATTTATAGGCGAGTTCCAGTGCTTCCTTCGGGCTCAGCTCATCGGGGTTGATGGACCTGAGTGCTGCTTCCAGGGCACTTTCTTTGGGCAGGGTGCTGGAAGCTTTGGGCATCGCTGCAAACAAAGGCAAGTCATCTGAAAGCCTGGAAACCGTGTCTGCTTTTTCGCTGTCTTCCAAGGCACCCAGAACTTCTTCTGCACGATCAAGGGCGGTAACCGGCAAACCTGCCAACCGCGCAACATGAATGCCATAGGAACGGTCCGCCGTACCCGGGGCAACTTCGTGCAGAAACAAAACCTCGCCCTGCCATTCCTTGACCTGCATGGCGTGGTTCGACAGGCCCGAAAGGCTTCCTGAAAGCTGGGTTAGTTCATGGTAATGGGTGGCAAACAGGCCGCGGCTTTTATTTACTTCGTGCAAATGTTCAATGGTCGCCCAGGCAATGGACAACCCATCAAAGGTTGCCGTGCCCCGACCGATTTCGTCGAGAATAACCATTGCGCGTGGACCGGCCTGATTAAGAATGGTTGCGGTTTCCACCATTTCGACCATGAAGGTGGATCGGCCCCGGGCAAGATCATCTGCCGCCCCCACCCGGGAAAACAACCGGTCAACAATGCCAATATGGGCGCCGTCAGCGGGCACAAAACACCCGATTTGGGCAAGGATCGCAAGCAACGCATTTTGCCGAAGGAAGGTCGATTTGCCCGCCATGTTTGGGCCGGTCAGCAGCCACAGACGACTGGCAGGCGCCAGATCATCAGATGCACCATTGCCCGGTGACAGATCACAATCATTGGGCACAAATTCGGACTCGCCCGCACGACGTAGCGCATCTTCGATAACAACGTGACGCCCTTTGGTGATCTTGAAGTCGAAACTATTATCAACAATTGGGCGCACATAGCGTCCATCGCGGGCCAGTTCCCCAAAGCCTGCGGCGATATCGAACCAGGCAAGGGCCCGGGCAGCGAGGGCGATGTGTTCTGCCCTTGCACACACGGCCGCAATAAGGCGATCAAAAATTTCTATTTCCTGGGCCATGAACCGCACGCCCGCGCGGGCGATCCGGGTTTCAAGTTCAACCAGTTCATCGGTGTTAAACCGAACGGCAGAGGCCAGGGTTTGGCGGTGATGGAAGAAATGATCCATCTCATCAAGGGTCACCCCCGGGTCCCTGTCGGGGCCTTTGGCCGACATCATGGCATCGGCCTGGCCGGGGCGCGCCTCAATGAAATATCCCAACACGTTGTTGTGGCGCACCTTCAGGTTGGCAATGCCCGTGCATTCCCTATAATCACGTTCCAGCCCGGCAATCAAACGGCGGCTTTCGTCTCTTAATTTTCGGGTTTCATCAAGGGCAGCATCAAAACCCTGGGCAATGAACCCGCCATCGCGGGTAAAGAATGGCAGGTCTTCGGCCAGTGCCTTTCGCAACAACCCCGTCAATTCGCCATGTTCACCAAGATCGTGCAGCCATTGGTTTACCAGCGGCGGCAAAGGTGCCAAATCACTGCTGGCAGCATTACCCGTATCGAGGGCCGCAACCAGTTTCATGGCCGCATCAAGCCCATTGCAAATGGCTGCCAGATCCCGTGGCCCTGCACGCCCGACGGTAATGCGCGCAAGGGCACGTTCTATATCGGGACTGCCCGAAAGCGATGCCGCCACAGTTTTGCGGGGGCCTTGGGTATGGCCTTCATCATCGACAAACCACGCAATCCCATCAAGGCGATCGTTAATTGCTTTTGGGTCTGTCAGGGGGGCCGCCAACAACATGCCTAACAATCTGCCGCCGGCACTGGTGCGAGTGCGATCGATGGCGTCAATCAAACTGCCCCGACGCGTGCCTGATGCGCTGATGGTTAATTCCAGATTGCGCCGGGTTTGGGCATCGATCTCCATGATCGCGCCCTCGGCAATTTGGCGCGGGGGCTGCAACCGGGGAAATGATCCCTTTTGGGTCAGTTCGATGTAATCCACCAAGGCCCCGGCAGCCGCAAGTTCGGCACGACCAAACGTGCCAAACCCGTCCAGATCATCGACACCAAAAAACCGTTCAAGCCGCCGGGCACCATTTTGTGAATCAAACAAACTGGATGGCTGGAGCGTGATGGCGGTTTCTGTTTCTTCTCCCGCCCGCTGCAGGCCCTGGGCCATATCCGGTTTTGTTGAAAGCCGGTCTGAGACCAGCAATTCGCCCGGTTTAATGCGAGCAATGGTTGCGGCAAGGGATGACGGTTCCAGTCGCTGGGTCAGAAAATCGCCGGTGGAAATATCAAGCCATGCAAGGCCCAGAACCCCTTCCGCTTCTGCCAGGGCTGCCAGAAAATTATTGCTGCGCTGGTCCAGAAGGGTTTCTTCCGTCAAGGTTCCCGGCGTGATCAAGCGCACAACATCCCGGGCGACCACTGATTTTGCCCCCCGTTTTTTGGCTTCACTGGGGTCTTCCATCTGTTCGCAAACGGCGACCTTAAACCCGCCCTTGATCAATTTAGCCAGGTAGTTATCTGCCGAATGAACCGGGACACCACACATGGGGATATCTTCGCCCTGATGCTTGCCCCGGTGGGTCAGGGCAATATCCAGTGCCTTTGATGCGGCATGGGCATCATCAAAGAAAAGCTCGTAGAAATCCCCCATCCGGTAAAAAAGCAGACTATCGGGATGATCCTTCTTGATCCCAAGATATTGCACCATCATGGGAGTCACAGGCGCATCAGAGGCCACAGAAGCTACTGAGGCCTTATCAGAACCCTTGCCTAAACCTTGGCCAATCCGCTGTTTTTCTGCTGTATTTAGTGCCTTTTTTGACACGCTTTAAGCCTCCCCACCCTTTAAACCCCTGAATTTTTGCGGGCAATCCAGCTTATCATAGCGGGGGCTTCGGTTATAGTTCGTCCTTGGCAATTGAGAAAAACCCGGTAAGTTCCCATCATCTTGGTTCTTCGGAGCTAAATCGGAATAGAAAATACAGTGCCGAAATTTGAACAAATCGGCAGAAAAGGGAGATCATGTCAGACGATTCGGACCGGGTTTTGGATCAGGAGGCGCTTGCCTTCCACATGCAAGGGCGCCCAGGAAAAATTGAAATTACCCCAACCAAGCCGCTGGTCACCCAGCGTGACCTGTCCCTTGCCTATTCCCCGGGGGTCGCTGCACCCTGTCTTGCCATTGCTGAAGACCCCTCTAAAGCGTTCGATTACACGGCACGGGGCAATATGGTCGCGGTCATTACAAACGGCACCGCAGTTTTAGGGCTTGGCAATCTGGGCGCGCTGGCATCAAAACCGGTCATGGAGGGTAAATCCGTCCTGTTCAAACGGTTTGCCGATATCGATGCCATCGATCTTGAACTCGACACCACCGATGTTGATGAGTTCGTCAATGCGGTGCGTTATTTGGGCCCCAGTTTCGGCGGCATCAACCTTGAAGATATCAAAGCACCGGAATGTTTCATTATTGAACAGCGCCTGCGCGAAATTATGGATATTCCAGTGTTTCACGATGACCAGCACGGCACTGCGATCATCGCCGCAGCCGGGCTTTTAAATGCGCTGGATGTAACGGGACGCAACATCAAAAACATCAAGATGGTGGTGAACGGGGCAGGGGCCGGTGCCATTGCCTGCGTTGAACTGGCAAAAAGCATCGGGGTGCCCCATGAAAACGTCATCATGTGCGATACCGCAGGGGTTATTTATCAGGGCCGCGAAGAACGCATGAACCAATGGAAATCTGCCCATGCGGTCCCCACCAAAGCGCGCACCCTGGCTGATGCCATGAAAGGGGCCGATGTGTTTTTTGGTCTTTCCGTCAAGGGCGCCGTCAGCGCAGACATGGTCAAATCCATGGGCAAAAAACCCATCATCTTTGCCATGGCCAACCCGGACCCCGAAATCAAACCCGAAGAAGCCCGTGCCGTCCGCCCCGATGCCATCATTGCAACAGGACGGTCCGATTACCCCAATCAGGTCAACAACGTCCTGGGCTTTCCCTATATTTTCCGTGGTGCGCTGGATGTCCGGGCCCGGGCCATCAACGATGAAATGAAAGTTGCCGCCGCCCATGCGCTGGCAGCCCTTGCCCGTGAAGATGTCCCCGATGAAGTATCCACCGCCTATCAGGGTGCTGAAATGCGCTATGGCCCTGAATATCTGATTCCGGTGCCTTTCGATCCCCGCCTGATTTCAGCCATTTCCCCCGCCGTGGCACAGGCCGCCATGGATACGGGTGTTGCAGAGCTGCCCATTGAGGACATGGCGGAATACAAAACCCGGCTTTCAGGAAGGCTGGACCCCACAGCGGACGCACTTCATCTGATTTCGCGCGAAGTCCGCGCAAATCCGCGCCGCGTGGTGTTTGCAGAAGGCGAAGAAGAAAAAGCCATTCGCGCCGCAGCCGCCTTTAAGGCAACGGGCTATGGCACGCCAATCCTGGTCGGCTATGAAGACAGAATTTTGGAAACCATGAAACGCCTTGGCATTGCCAACGCACAAGATTTTGAAATTTCCAATGCCGGAAAATTAAATCGCTCCAAGGAATTTACCGATTTTATGTTTGAACGGCTGGCACGCCGCGGCATGCTGTATCGCGATTGCCAGCGTTTGGTTAATCAAGATCGCAATATTTTTGCCGCCTGTATGGTTGCCCATGGTGATGCCGATGCCATGGTAACCGGCCTGACGCGATCCTCATTTGTGTGCCTGAACGATGTCCGCCGAGTTTTGGACCCGCGCCCGGGTGAGCGCGTGTTCGGACTGACCATGCTGATTACCCCCGGGCGCACCGTTTTCATCGCCGACACCTCCGTTCATGAAGTGCCCAATCAGGTAGAACTGGCTGATATCGCCATGCAAGCCGCCGCCAAGGCGCGCCAATTGGGACACACGCCAAGGGTTGCGTTGTTGTCTTTTTCAACGTTTGGTGAGCCCCTTCGCGACAACGGTAAACGCATCCGCGAAGCGGTGGATATTCTGGACAGTCGCAAGGTTGATTTTGAATATGATGGGGAAATGGCCGCAGACGTGGCGCTTGATCCGGAATTGATGCGCCAGCATTATCCCTTCTGCCGTCTATCAGGACCCGCCAACATCTTGATTATGCCGGCCCTTGATCCTGCCAATATTTCATCAAAATTGATGCAGGAACTGGGCGGCGGTACAGTGATTGGGCCGTTGTTGTTGGGCCTGGAAAAACCGGCCCAGATTGTCCAAATGGGAACAACCGTTTCCCAAATGGTGACCTTGGCTGCCCTTGGGGTTCACGAATCCCTCCACAACGACTAGGCACCAGTTTACAAAACAGGAGTGCTTTTCCAAATCATGGCAAGACGCACACCTTCTCTTACAAAGCTTTTACCGGCAGCGCTTGTTTTTGCAGCCCCGGGATGGGCCGTTCTGGCCGTCCTTGGCCTGGGCGGATTCCTCACACCTTTTTTGGCACTTATGGCGGCAGGCGCATGTTTTTTAATCGCGGCCTTGATTGCAGCGCCCATCGTTGGTGATCTTGATGCTTTGGCCGAATATGGCGATGCATTGGCGCGCAATACCTTGCCGCCTGAGCCCGCGCTTTCGGGCTGGAGCGATAGCGCAGAACTGGCCGCCCGGTTCAGAAGAATTGCCCGCGAATGGCAACGCAACGCGCAATCTTTAAAAGGTGGCACCATTTCCAGCCAAACGGTTTTCGACAGCCTGCCCCAGCCGTTGCTGCTACTGGATCAGGACCGAAAAGTATTACAGGCAAACCGCACGGCACGAACCTTAATTGGCACAGACCCAACAGGCACCGATCTTGCCGGGGCCATTCGTGATCCAGCCGTTCTGGCGCTGGCCGATGATGTCCTTGCTGGACAAGAGATAGAAGCCGTCAGCCTGACCCTGCAAGGGGCCACGAAAATGTATTTTTCTGTCCATATCGTGCCGCTGAGTTCCCAAACCGAAACACCCACCGACAAAACCGAAATACCCCATGGTGGGGCGGCGGCACTTGTGGTGCTTTATGATCTGACTGAGCGCCGCATGGCCGAACAAATGCATGTCGATTTTATTGCCAATGCCAGCCACGAACTCCGCACGCCACTGGCATCTCTTGTTGGTTTTATTGAAACCCTGCGCGGCCCGGCGCGCTCGGATGAAGACGCACAGGAAAAATTCTTGGGCCTGATGGCATCCCAGGCCAGCCGCATGGGCCGATTGGTGGAAGACCTTTTGTCCCTGTCTGCCATTGAATTGGCCGAACACACCCAACCCAGTGACCGTGTCGATCTATCTGAAATCCTTGGCGATATCGCGGAAGGGCTGAAACTGGAAGCAGAAACAAAAGACATGGTCTTGGTGCAGGATTTTGCGCCGGACCTGCCAAAAATTGTTGGGGACAAAGACCAGTTGACCCAGCTGTTCCAAAACCTGATCGACAATGCCATTAAATATGGCGCGCCCAAAAGCGACGTCAAAATTCATGCCCATCCCATAACGGGTGCCCAGAGCGGGTATGTGCAAATTGATGTCATCGATCAAGGAGACGGCATTGGCACAGAACACCTGCCACGCCTGACGGAGCGCTTTTACCGGGCCGATGCCGCCCGTTCACGGGCGATTGGTGGCACCGGGCTTGGCTTGGCAATCGTCAAACACATCACAACGCGCCACCGGGGCACCCTTGATATTTCCAGCGCGCCAAACAAAGGCAGCACCTTTTCCGTCCGTTTGCCGATAAATTTGGAAAAATAGCCCTCCCTGTAACATTGCTGTCACGGTCTTGTATTATCTCTATCTCCATAGATTGATATGGAGTGATCAGAAGATGTCATTTGGAAATTTAACCGCCGCAGCCGCTACCACAGCCACTGTCGCTTTCATTGGCCTTGCCGTTTTTGCCGGCACTGCAGTGGCGCGGGATCAAATTCATATTGTTGGATCATCCACCGTTTTTCCCTTTTCCGCGAAAGTCGCTGAACAGTTTGGTAAAACGACAAAATTCAAGACCCCCGTTGTTGAAAGCACCGGATCGGGTGGGGGGTTGAAATTATTTTGTGCTGGCGTTGGCGTTCGCCACCCAGACATCACGAATTCTTCACGACGCATCAAACAATCCGAAGTGAAACGCTGCGGCAAAAATGGCGTGAACGCCATTACGGAAGTTAAAATTGGTTTTGATGGCATTGTTATTGCCAATGCGCGCAAGGGAAAGCCCATGGCGCTGAGCTTGAAACAGATTTTCATGGCCCTTGCCAAAGACGTCCCCATTAAGGGCAAGCTCACAAAAAACCCGTATAAAACCTGGAATCAAATCAACCCTGCCTTGCCCGCAACCCGGATTGAGATTTTAGGGCCGCCGCCCACATCAGGCACGCGGGATGCCTTTGTTGAACTGGCAATGGAAGGGGGCGCAAAGGCATTCCCATCGCTTGCTTTCCTTCGCAAAAAAAATAAAAAGGCCTTCAAAAATGCTGCCCATACCCTTCGCGAAGATGGTGCCTTTATTGAAGCCGGTGAAAATGACAACTTGATCGTCCAGAAATTAGAAGCCAATCCGGCTGCCCTTGGCATTTTCGGGTTCAGCTTTCTGGACCAGAACCGGGACAAGGTTCGCGGCAACACCATCGGTGGCGTGACCCCAAGTTTTGAAAACATTGCCGATGGTAAATATTCCATTTCACGGTCGCTCTATTTTTACGTCAAAGTAGCCCATGTTGGAAAAATTCCGGGCATCAAGGCGTTTATAAAACAGTTCACATCCGCCAAAGCCTGGGGCGATACCGGCTATCTGACAGACAAAGGCTTGATTCCCCTGTCCAGAAAAGGGCGGCGCAAAATGGCAAAGGATGCCCGCGCGATGAAACCGCTTTCCATCAAAGGCAACTAGAGAAGGCATCGCATTCATGAATGCAGCCACCTTAACTGGCACAATTTTACTTCTGGCAATGGCCGGATTTTACATGGGACGCGCACGTTCGCTGCAAACAGCGGGGGGTGATGCCAAAAAATTGCATTCCCTGCCGGGCTATCACGGCACCTATGTGGCATTTTGGGCCGGGCTGCCCGCACTTGGCATTTTGGGGCTTTGGGTGGGCATTGAGCCCTTTATTATCAAGCAGTTAGTGATTAGTGGCCTGCCTGCGGATATGCAGACGTTGCCTCAAAACCGTTTGGCGCTTTTGTATAATGACATCCAGAATATCGCTGTCGGAGCATCTAGCAGCAAGCCCGATGCCGTTTTGCGTGGTGCAGCCGATCATTATTCAACCCTTCGCGCCACCGGCATCATGGCCATAAGTGCGCTGACATTGGGCATGGGTGCTATTGGCCTCGCCATCACACGGGCACGCATTGCCCCAGCATTGCGGACCCGCCCGCGGGTTGAACGGCTGATCATGGTCTTGCTGATTATCAGTTCTACGCTGGCGGTGTTCACCACCATTGGCATTGTGCTCAGTTTAATTTTCGAATCCCTGCGCTTTTTTGAACACGTGTCTCTCAATGAATTTCTGTTTGGCCTGCAATGGTCCCCTCAAACGGCGATGCGCGCCGATCAGGTGGGCTCCAGTGGCAGTTTTGGTGCCGTGCCCGTGTTCACGGGGACCTTGTTGATCACCGCCATTGCCATGTTGGTGGCAGGCCCCATCGGGTTAATGTCAGCCATTTATATGGCGGAATATGCCAGTCCGACGGCACGGGGCATTCTGAAACCCGCGCTGGAAATTTTGGCAGGCATTCCAACGGTCGTGTTCGGATTTTTTGCCGCCCTGACCGTGGCCCCTGCCATCCGGGATGCGGGGGCATCCTTGGGGTTAAGTGTCGCATCGGAAAGTGCGCTGGCGGCCGGGGTGGTCATGGGCATCATGATTATCCCCTTTGTGTCTTCGCTGTCCGATGATGTGATTAACGCCGTGCCCCAATCCTTGCGCGATGGTTCTTACGCCATTGGTGCCACCCGATCTGAAACCATCAAAAAGGTCATTATCCCCGCTGCCTTGCCGGGCATTGTGGGATCGTTCCTTTTGGCCATATCCCGGGCCATTGGCGAAACCATGATCGTTGTCATGGCCGCTGGTCTGGCCGCAAAGCTGACGGCCAACCCCTTGGAGGCCGTGACCACGGTCACGGTCCAGATTGTGACGTTATTGGTCGGTGATCAGGAATTTGATTCGCCAAAAACCCTGGCAGCCTTTGCCCTTGGGTTGGCCCTGTTTTGCATCACGCTAGCGCTTAATCTGATTGCGCTGAAGATTGTGCGTAAATACCGGGAGGAATACGAATGAGTAATCTTTCCAAACGCCACGCATCTGAAAAGCGCTTTCGCATTTACGGTATTGCCGCCATTGGGGCTGCCGTCTTGGCGATGGTGGTTTTGATCGGCACCATTACGGTGCGCGCCATTCCGGCGTTCGTCACCACAGAAATCAGTATGGATGTTTTCTTTGATCCTGAAATCATTGATCCTGAGAAAACCGGCAAACGCGAAGAATGGCTTCAGGCCGATTACAACGCCATGGTTTTACAGTCCCTGCGAAAAATCTTCCCCCGTGTGCGCAACCGCCGTGACCGGCGAAATCTTTTAAGGATCATGAGTTCCGGCGGCGGCGATCGTTTGCGCAATATGGTGGTGTCCCAACCCGCCATTATCGGCAAAACAATGACTGTTGCCATGCCCGCATCCGATGACATCGACATGCTGATGAAAGGAAAAATCAGCAGGGATGTGCCAGAAGATGCCCGCCGCCTTTCCAATAAACAATTGAAATGGCTGGATGCCCTTCAGGCCAAGGGGCACGTTCACACCACCTTTAACACGCAGTTTTTCACCTCAGGGGATTCCCGTGAACCGGAACTAGCCGGCATCTGGGCCAGCGTCGTTGGTTCGGTGCTGACCCTGACCATCACCTTGCTTTTGTCTTTTCCCCTGGGCGTTTCAGCGGCCATTTATCTTGAGGAATTTGCGCCTAAAAATCGTTGGACCGATTTAATCGAGGTCAACATCAATAATTTGGCTGCTGTGCCATCCATTGTTTTTGGCCTTTTAGGTCTTGCGGTTTTCCTCAGTTTCTTTGGATTGCCCCGTTCCGCACCCTTGGTGGGTGGCTTTGTTTTGGCGCTGATGACGTTGCCAACCATCATCATTACAGCCAGGGCCGCCATGGGCGCCGTGCCGCCATCCATCCGCGAAGCCGCTGTGGGGCTTGGGGCATCGCCGCTTCAAGTGGTGAGCCATCATGTATTGCCGCTGGCCATGCCCGGCATTTTAACCGGGTCCATTATCGGCATGGCCCGGGCCCTTGGTGAAACCGCACCATTGTTAATGATTGGCATGGTCGCCTTTATCGTTGATATTCCAAAGAGTTTTACAGACACCGCAACCGTATTGCCGGTGCAGGTCTATCTTTGGGCCGACAGTCCGGAACGGGCCTTTGTTGAAAAAACTGCCGCTGCCACCCTGGTTTTGATTATCTTCCTTATCGCCATGAACGGGCTCGCGGTATACTTACGCAAGAAATTCGAACGCCGCTGGTAAATCAAGAGGACCCCATGCCCAACACAACAACACCCATTTCCATGACCGGCCCCTCTGTCAAAGCGGCCCCCAATGGCGCGCCCGGACCTGTAAAACTGGAAACCCGTGGACTGGATGTTTTTTACGGCGATAAACAGGCGTTGTTTTCCGTGGACCTCGCCATGCCCGAACATGAAATCACGGCATTGATCGGCCCGTCGGGTTGCGGAAAATCCACCTTTTTGCGTTGCCTCAATCGCATGAATGACACCATTGCCACCTGCGCCATCAGCGGCGAAGTTCTGGTCGATGGCCAAAATATTTATGATCGCGAACTGGATGTGGTGGAGTTACGCCAACGCATTGGCATGGTCTTTCAAAAACCCAACCCCTTCCCCAAATCCATTTATGAAAATGTTGCCTATGGGCCACGCATTCATGGTTTTGCTGCATCCAAAAGCGAATTGGATGAAATTGTCTTTACCTGTCTTGAAAAAACAGGGTTACTGGAAGAAGTTCGTGACCGATTGGATGCCACCGGAACATCGCTGTCGGGCGGCCAACAACAGCGCCTTTGTATTGCCCGTGCGATTGCCGTCAATCCTGATATCATTTTGATGGATGAACCCTGTTCGGCGCTGGACCCAATAGCAACGGCACGTATTGAAGAATTGATGGAAGACTTGCGGGGGAATTACACCATCGTCATCGTCACCCATAACATGCAACAAGCCGCACGCGTTTCCCAACATACGGCTTTCTTCCATCTTGGACATCTGGTGGAATGGGGAGACACTGAACAGATTTTTACAAGCCCTGCCCAGGAACGGACACAGGGTTATATAACCGGTCGCTACGGCTGAACCAGCCATAAGGAAGTTTGCTATGTCTTCAGAACATATCGTCAAATCCTATGATGAAGAACTGAACCATCTGAATGAAAACATTCTGAAGATGGGTGGATTAGCCGAAGCCCTTTTGGCGTCTGCCATCGAATCAATTTCACAACGCGATCCAGAGCTTGCCGCCGTCACGGTGCGTGAAGACCGCAAGATTGATGAAATAGAAGCCGAGATTGACCAACAGGTCATCCGTCTTTTGGCGTTGCGCCAGCCCATGGCCAGAGATTTGCGCAACATTGTCGGCGCATTAAAAATGGCCCCCGACATTGAACGGGTGGGCGATTATGCCGCCAATGTCGCCAAGCGCGCCATTCCCCTTTGTGATTTCCCCCCAGCCAAATCCATATCCACCGTGCCGCGCATGGGCAAAATCGTCCAGCATATGATCAAGGATGTTTTGGATGCCTTCACCGAAGGCAACGCCGAAAAAGCCAAGGAAGTCTGGGCGCGCGATGAAGAAGTGGATGATCTGTACGATGGCATGTTCCGAGAACTTTTGACCTATATGATGGAAGACCCCCGCAATATCACGCCGTGTACCCACCTGATGTTCATTGCCAAGAATATCGAGCGCATCGGCGACCACATCACCAATGTTGCCGAAACCATCTATTACATGGTGGAGGGTGAAAGACTGGAAGAATTAAGGCCCAAGGGAGGGGATTCGGCCAGTCTGTTTGTTGTGACCCCGGAAGATTTAAAAAAGCCGGAATAGGAAAATGCCAAACGAACACGGGCCAAACAAACAAAGATCCTCTGTCCTTGTCGTCGAAGACGAAGCCGATATCGCTACCTTGATACAATACAATCTGGACAGGGCCGGTTTTGATGTCACCACGGCCATGGATGGCGAAGAAGCATTGTTGATCACCCGGGAACAGCGTTTTGATCTGATCCTTCTGGACTGGATGCTGCCGCTGGTTTCGGGCATCGAGATATGTCGCCAATTGCGCCAAAGGCCTGACACCAAAGGCGTCCCCATCATCATGCTGACAGCGCGGGGTGAAGAAAACGCCCGAATTCAGGGATTAAATGCAGGTGCGGATGACTATGTCACCAAGCCATTTTCGCCCAAGGAACTGATCGCGCGCATCCATGCCGTGCTACGGCGAGCCAACCCGACGCTTTCCGAAGACGTTCTAACCTATTTGGACATCACCATGGACACAGGGACACAGCGGGTCACACGCAATGGCACTGCGATTGATTTGCGCCCGGCGGAATTTAAATTGCTGCATCATTTTATGGGCCAGCCGGGTCGTGTGTTCAGCCGCGAACAATTGCTGGATGCCCTATGGCATGACGAAGGCGAGATCGAAGCCCGCACCGTTGACGTCCACATTCGGCGGCTGCGCAAGGCACTGAGCATGGATGGAGCTGCACCTGATGTTATTCGCACCGTCCGATCAAGCGGATACGCGCTGGATCATCCCCACGCCTAAAACGATGGCGCTTTAATCTGCTTCGCTGTCGAACATTTCCGGTCGGCGCATCATCCAGAGCAGAATTAAAAGCCCGGGCACCGCGCACACGGCCGATGTGACAAAAAACCAAAACCAATCAAGGCGTTCTGCAAGCCAGCCGCCGCCAGAGGACAACACCGTTCGCCCAACGGCAGCAAGGGATGAGAACAACGCATATTGTGTGGCCGTGAAATCAAAATGGCAAAGCCTGGAAAGATAGGCAACGAAGGCCGCCGTGCCCATGCCGCCGGAAATATTTTCAATGCCGACCGTCAGGGCCAAAAGCCCCATGTCGGCACCCACAGACGCCTGAACCGCAAACATCAGATTGGAAAGCATCTGTAGCCCGCCACACCACAACAGGGCCGGGAACAGGCCATAACGGAGCACCACAACCCCGCCTGCCACGGCCCCGATTAAGGTTGCCCCAATGCCAAAAACTTTGGTCACAGAAGCGATGGCAGAAAGAGAAAATCCAATGGAGACAAAAAACGTATTGGCCATAACCCCGGCCACGGCGTCGCCAAATTTATAAAGCACGATAAATAACAACACCGCCATCCAACCGGGGCGTTTCAGAAAATCTGCAAAGGGCGCCACAACGTGATCGGCCATCCAGCGATTAAGGTTTGTTTGCCTGCTTTCTTTTTTCAGATAGGCCGCTGATTGTTTTGGCTCTGACGATAACAAGATGGCCAAAAGCCCAACCCCCATGCCAAGCCCCATGACGCTATAGGCTGCCGGCCATCCAAATGCATCGGCGATATAAAGCGCGCCCGCACCAGAAACCAACATACCAACCCGGTACCCAAGCTGTACCGCAGCGGCGCCTGCCCCCTGTTCCCGAGCAGCCAGAATTTCCACGCGGTAGGCATCAATCACAATGTCCTGGGTTGCCGATAAAAAGGCCACCATCAGGGCCAAAAGGGCCGTGTGTCCAATATCCGTCACGGGATTGGTCAGGCCCAGGGCGATGATGGTTGGGAACAACAAAAGCTGAGATGTCACCATCCAGCTGCGACGCCGGCCCAGACGCCGGGTCAGGATCGGAATTTTCAGCCCGTCAATTAAGGGCGACCATAAAAATTTTAATGCATACGGAAGCCCCATAAGGGCAAACAAGCCAATGGTCGTGCGATCAATCCCGGTGCTTGCCAACCAGGCCGACAGGGTTCCGAAGCTGAGCGCCAACGGCAACCCACTGGAAAATCCGAGAACCCCGATCAGGGCCATGCGGGGATCGCGATAAACCGCCACCGCATCGAGCCATCTGCCCATTATCTGTTTCCCCCAGCCGGACTGCGCGCCACCTGAAAATGGGTCCTAGTTATCAAATGCCTTTGCTGCCAGCACGGCCAGGTCGGCCTCAGGCCGGGCACCGTAATGGCTGATTATTTCACCGGAACAAATCGAACCCAGCCGCCCACAATCATGAAGATCGCGGCCCTGGGTCAGGCCATACAAAAATCCTGCTGCATAAAGGTCCCCGGCACCGGTCGTATCGATAATCTTTTCAACAGGTTCTGCATCAATGACATGTATTTCATCCCCTGACACGACAACCGATCCTTTTTCTGAACGGGTCAACGCCGCAATTTGGCAATGCTTTCGAACCTCTTGCAGGGCTTCGTCAAAGTCTTCGGTTTCATACAAGGACAGGATTTCTGATTCGTTTGCGAACAGAATATCGATGTGTTCTTCGACCAGATCAAGAAAGTCCAGACGATGGCGATCAACGCAAAATGGATCAGACAGGGTCAATGCCACCATGTTGCCCGCCTTATGGGCGATTTTTGCCGCCTCCTGAAAAGCCTTCTTGGCCATGGGCGGATCCCACAAATAGCCTTCCAGATAGATCACTTTTGAATCGGCAATCACGGTGGGGTCAATATCACCGGGGTCAAGGGTTGCTGAAACACCAAGATAGGTCTGCATGGTGCGCTGGGCATCGGGTGTCACAAAAATAAGGCATCGGGCTGTGTGTTGGCCGTCTGAGGCGGCGGATGTTTCGAAAGAAACCCCTGCAGCACGAATATCATGGCGAAAAATTCCCCCAAGCTGATCGTCTCTAACCTTGCCAATAAAGGAACCCTTGCCGCCAAGGGCCGATAATCCGGCAATGGTATTGGCAGCCGAGCCACCAGAAGATTCCACCGAAGCGCCCATGCGACCATATAATTCGGCTGCTTCGGTGCCATCAATCAGGGTCATGGTCCCTTTGTTCAGGCTGTTTTCGGAAAGGAATGCATCTTCTGCATGAGCGATGACATCGACAATGGCGTTGCCAATTCCCAAAACATCGAAACGACGTTCCGATACCATTGCATCGACAATTGCCGTGGGTTTTCCGTTGCTCACGTTGATGGTCCCCTTTTATATTTTGAACATGCTGGCTCAGTCGCGAACCATGGCATTGAGTATACATTCCCTGTATCAGGGGGCAAAGCAACAGAATACCTTCTTATAAATTTTCCAATGGTGTGAGAACGATATTATTTCCCGTCATCTATGGGAATGGGGTAATCTAGGCCAACGTTATCTTCTACAAAGGAACACCGTCATGCTAGGCAGCAAAAAGGACGATGATGCAAAAACGACCGGCACCCAAGATGGGGTCAATAAGGCCAATCCCTTGCCGCCGCAAAATTCATCACAGGGGTTAAGCCTGCATAAGCCACTGCCGGCCACTGCCCAAACGGCAAGCACCAGCCGCCTTGCCGACATTCCGGGCATGGGCCCCGCAAGGGGAAGCACCAGGCCCTATGGGTCCGAAGGCAAGACGTTGGTGGTGGGCAGGGAAATTTCTCTCAATGGAGAGATCGCCGCGTGTGATCGCTTGGTCGTTGAAGGCAGGGTTGAAGCTTCGCTGACCGGTTGCCGCAACCTTGATATTGCACAGGGCGGATTATTCAAAGGCAATGCAGAAATTGAAGAAGCTGAAATTTCAGGCCGTTTTGAAGGGAATCTCACGGTCCAGAAACGCCTGCGCATTCGTTCTTCGGGCCATATCAAGGGCAAATTAAAATATGGCCAGATCGAAATTGAAGCAGGTGGGGTCATCTCCGGCGAAGTCCGGTTCATCAGCGACAAAACTGATGCAAAAAGCTGACGATAGCCGAGCGTGACCGTTGCGTAGCCCTGTCCTGACACTATTATTTTTGGCATTTCTTGTTTCGGCCTGTACCAGTGCCACAGATGAACGTGCAACATCCATTGCAAATCCACCCTCTATCCAAAACCCAGCTCTACAATATCCAGATGGCCAGATTGCTTCTATCCCTGCGCTAAAAACATCTGTGAAATCTGGCCAAGTGCCCGTGCAGAATCTTAAAAAATCAATTTTTGCACATTCTCCGGCCAAGCTTTTGGGGCTTAGCAATATAGAAATTACCAAGCTTTTGGGGCCCCCCCATTTCCAGCGCATTGATGACCCCGGGGCGCTATGGCAATACCGAACCCAGCGCTGTATTCTCAATATATTCTTCCACGCCAAGGATGCATTGTATCTGGTTACCCATACTGAATTAAACGCGCGGGGTAATCTGGGCTCAACCCGGCAATGTGCTGAGCAAGCCAAGCACCAAAACGTGCAGGATGCGGGATAAAATACCATGGCCGCCACAAACAACCCTGCGCTGGCGCAGCTAAACCCTTTAAGCCAGAATTTTCCCCTTAAACAGGCATAAATCTGCGACCGGACATTCGTGGCATTTCGGCTTTCGAGCAAGGCATGTGTAGCGCCCATGCAAAATAAGCCAATGATGGGCATGGATCATCCACGTATCCGGAATGCCCTTCACCAATTTTTTTTCAACATCTAACACTGTTTTTCCAGGGGCCAAGCCTGTGCGGTTTGAAACCCTGAAAACATGGGTATCGACCGCCATGGTAGGTTCGCCAAAGGCAATGTTCAAAACCACATTGGCCGTTTTTCGCCCAACCCCTGCAAGGGATTCAAGGGCGGCGCGGTCTTTGGGCACTTTGCCGCCATAATCGCCGATCAGCTTTTCCGAAAGGGAAATAATGTTTTTTGCCTTGGTATTGAACAGCCCAATGGATTTGATATGGCCCACCAATCCCTGAAGGCCAAGGTCAAGCATGGCTTGGGGCGTCTTCACCTTTGCAAACAATGCTTTTGTAGCTTTATTGACCCCGAGATCCGTCGCCTGTGCCGAGAGAACAACCGCCACCAAAAGGGTGTAGTGGTTGACATAGTCAAGTTCCCCCTTGGGTTCGGGATCACGATCCGAAAGACGGCGAAAGAATTCATCGATATCAGTTTTTTTCATATTTTTCATGGCTGTGAGTTTAATGGCTGTTATGCCCGCTGCAAACCCGCAATACTTTGACAGGCTTCCACCAGCACCCTAGATAGAGGCATCGCATGCCCTGTGTGGCCCCTGAATTTCACCTCTAATGGAAACTCTACCTTGGCCGATCGCTATCTTCGTGACTATCTGCTGCTTGTCGGTCTTTCGCTGATTTGGGGGTCGTCTTTTTCCCTGATCCGGATTGCCGTGACCGATGTGCCGCCCATGACCATGACGGCCGTGCGCGTTATCATTGCCGTGATGATGCTGTTTCCCCTTGTACGCCTTTCAGGCCATCGGATGCCAAGCCTTTGGAATAAAGAAGGACGATTGGTTTGGGTCCATTTTCTGGTGATTGGTGTTTTAGGCAATGGCCTGCCCTTTAGCCTTGTCGGGTGGGGCGAGCTGGAAATCAGTTCTTCGCTGGCCGCCATTTTAATCGGTGCCATGCCTGTTTTCACCGTCGTGCTGGCACAGGTTTTCGGGATTGAACGCATCACAAGCTGGAAGACTATGGTTGGCATTGCGGTGGGCTTTTCTGGTCTGATTTTGCTGGTGGGGCCGGCCATTTTAAAAGAACTGGGCGGGGCCACCATCCATGAATTGGCCGTAATCGGTGCAGCCGCCAGTTACGCCGCCACCGCCGTTTACGCCCGCAAACTTGCTGTCCGCCTTCCCGCAGTAACACTGGGGGCGGGAACCATGGCGGCCTCGGCATGCGTCATGATACCCATGGCCTTCATGTTTGAGGCCCCCTGGCAGATGCGGCCCGGTGCAGATGCAATTTGGGCGGTGGCATTTCTAGGCGTTGTTTCAACGGGTCTGGCATCTGTGGTTTATTTCAGACTGTTGGCATCAACAGGGCCTACCTTCACATCCATGATCAATTACCTGATCCCCCTGATCGGCGCAGGCCTGGGCGTCTTGTGGCTTGGGGAAACCGTTGGGTTCTATGAATTGCTGGCCTTGGCATTGATCATTGGTGGTGTTGCACTCGTGCGGCAACGCGCGGACTAAAGTGAGGGCGGCAACGCGCGGACTAAAGTGAGGGCGGATTAGGCCCTTATGACTTAAAACCCAAAACGTCTTGCATGGAATAGAGCCCGGCTGGTTTTCCCGCTGCCCAAAGGGCTGCACGGGCGGCACCACGGGCAAAGATTTCACGCCCGCCCGCTTTGTGGGTTATTTCAATGCGTTCTGCCATGCCCGCAAACATCACCGTGTGATCGCCAACCACATCCCCGCCACGCAGACTGGCGAAGCCAATGGCGCCCGGGGCACGGGCGCCTGAAATACCATCGCGACCCCGTTCTGAGACTGCATCCAGATTGACGCCGCGACCAAGGGCTGCCGCCTTACCAAGGCCAAGGGCGGTACCTGATGGCGAATCCACCTTGTGGCGATGATGCATTTCAACAATTTCGATATCAAATTCTTCACCCAAAACCCGGGCTGTCTGTTCCACCAATGCCATGGCCAGATTGACCCCAACAGAAAAATTCGGCGCCTGAACAATGGCCACTTTTTTAGAAGCCGCCATTATCTTGGCCTGCTGATCCGCATCCAGACCTGTGGTGCCAGTCACCAAAATGGTGCCAGCACTAGCGGCAAGGGCCCCATGATTAACGGTGACGGCTGGAATGGTAAAATCCAAAACGGCATCGGACGTTTCAAACAAAGCGTTTGCATCCTCAAAAAGTTCAACACCCAAGGCATCCATGCCGGCAAGAACGCCAGCATCGTGACCCAACAATGGATGATTTGCACTTTCCGTTGCCGCAACGACCCGACACCCAGCACTTTCAGCCACAGCGCGTGTTAATGCGCGGCCCATGCGCCCAGCAGCGCCAACGATTCCTATGCCTAGATCAGCCATTATCCCGCCCCTTTAATACGGTTACTCAAATGCGCAGGGATTTAAACACGCCCCCGGGAACAGGGGGAAGGTTTTTCCCGAAGATGGCTATTTTTTTTCGTTTTCGGTCAAGTCGCTCCAGGCTTCCTTAACCTTGGCAAAAAAGCCTTCGGATTCTGGACTGGTGCGTGACGCAGGGCTTTCGCTTGCAAATTCCTTCAACATTTCTTTTTGGCGCTTGGAAAGCTTAACAGGCGTTTCCACCGTGGCGCGAATATACATATCGCCGCGTGATGATCCCCGCATTACGCTCATCCCTTTGCCGCGAAGACGGAGTTGATGGCCCGATTGCGCGCCTGCTGGAATTTTTACTCTGGCCCTTGTGCCATCAATGGTCGGCACCTCGACACTTCCACCAAGTGCTGCCGTGGTCATGGGAAGGGGGACGCGCATATAAAGATTGGCCCCTTCGCGCTGGAAATAGACATGGGGTTTAATGGATAGAAAAATGTACAAATCCCCTGATTGTGCGCCACGCATGCCTGCTTCGCCTTCGCCGGAAAGGCGGATGCGGGTGCCATCTTCAACGCCTGCCGGAATGGTAACGGAAAGGGTTTTTTCACGGTTAACCCGCCCCATTCCCTGACAATTACCACAAGGTTTGTCGATCACCTGACCTTGGCCCTGACAAGACGCACACGTGCGTTCGATCGTAAAGAACCCCTGTTGGGCCCGCACCCGACCGCGGCCCTTACAAGTGCCACATGTGGTGGGCTTTGATCCCTTGGCAGCACCGGAACCAGTACAGGTTTCACAGGTGGCCGCCGTGGGGACGCGAATGGTCGCCTGCTTTCCAGCGAAGGCGTCTTCCAGGGACACTTCCATGTTGTAGCGCAGATCAGACCCGCGCGTGCTTCCGCCATCTTGGCCGCCACGCGATTGTGCACCGCCAAAATCACCAAACATTTCATCAAAGATGTCACCAAAGCCGCCTGAAAAGCCACCATTGCCGCCGCCTTGTCCACCCATGCCACCGGTGCCATCGAAAGCCCCATACCCAAAACGATCATAGGCGGCGCGCTTTTCGTCATCCTTGAGGATGTCGTAAACTTCGTTGATTTCCTTGAATTTTTGCTCGGCTTCCTTATCGCCAGAATTGCGATCGGGATGGTATTTCATAGCAAGTTTACGGTACGCCTTTTTAAGGTCATCACTACTTGCATTACGATCAACGCCAAGCATTTCGTAGGCATCTTGAGTAGGCATGTTTTTTTTGGCCCCGACTTTATTTTATTTTTTTATCCTGCCGCCATCACCAATGGCTAATGGCGGCAGGATATTTTCGTGCTTTAGGAGGGTTTATCTTTGTTATCAGTTTCGCTGGCATCTTCTTTTGCATCGCTGCCCGGTGCATCTGATGCATCTGCCGTTACATCTTCAAAATCTGCATCGACGACCGTTTCGCCATCACCCGGGCCATCGGCGGAACCTTCTGCATCATCCCCTGATGCTTCGGCTGCTGCGGCTTCTGCTTCCTGGGTTGCTTTGTACATGGCTTCACCCAGTTTCATAGATGCCTGTGCCAACGTTTCAAGCCCGGCCTGAATGGCATCTTGGTCTTCACCTTCCAGCGTTGTCTTCAAAGCAGCTGTTGCGTCTTCGATCTCTTTTTTATCTTCTTCGGAAACCTTGTCTTCGTTTTCCTTTAAGGTTTTTTCCGTTGTGTGAATCAGCGTTTCTGCCTGATTGCGACGTTCAACGGTCTCGCGAAGTTTTTTATCTTCTTCCGCATGGCTTTCGGCTTCCCTGACCATCTCATCAATGGCTTCATCGGTAAGACCGCCGGATGCCTGAATCCTGATCTGCTGTTCCTTGCCCGTGGCTTTATCTTTGGCTGACACGTTGACGATGCCATTGGCATCAATGTCAAAGGCAACTTCAATTTGCGGAACACCGCGCGGTGCCGTGGGCAGGCCGACAAGATCAAACTGGCCCAGCAGTTTATTGTCTGCAGCCATTTCACGTTCACCCTGGAAAACCCGGATGGTCACCGCGGTCTGATTATCTTCGGCTGTTGAAAACACCTGGCTTTTCTTTGTTGGAATGGTGGTGTTGCGATCAATCAATCGCGTGAACACGCCGCCAAGGGTTTCAATACCAAGGCTTAACGGAGTCACATCCAAAAGCAGGACGTCCTTGACGTCGCCTTGCAACACGCCAGCCTGAATGGCCGCACCGATGGCGACAACCTCGTCGGGATTGACCCCTTTATGGGGTTCGCGATCAAAAAACTTTTTTACGGTCTCAACAATTTTAGGCATGCGGGTCATGCCGCCAACCAAAATAACTTCATCAATTTCTGATGCCTTGAGACCCGCATCCTTCAATGCCGCTGCACATGGTGCAATGGTGCGTTCGACCAGAACTTCGATGATGGATTCGAGCTTGGCCCGGTTCATCTTTATATTAAGATGCTTCGGCCCCGATGCATCGGCCGTAATGAACGGCAGGTTCACTTCTGTTTCCATGGCCGAAGAAAGTTCGATCTTGGCCTTTTCTGCGGCTTCTTTCAGGCGCTGAAGTGCCAGCTTGTCACCACGAAGATCAATGCCTTGATCCTTTTTG
>Ga0233433_10000671_pt1 | contig 35722 bp, 31 predicted proteins | sample SI_122_August201_5_FD_179868 | JGI IMG/M metagenome (GOLD analysis project Ga0233433, IMG submission 179868) | Seawater microbial communities from Saanich Inlet, British Columbia, Canada - SI_122_August2016_100_MG | ecosystem: Environmental > Aquatic > Marine > Inlet | place: Canada: British...
CCACCGCACTCGAACCTTTGAGCATCACGCCAATCGTTACCATCAGATTGAACATGCCCACCAAGGCGAAAAGCATGCCAACGCTGCGGTGATAACGCGCAGTAAAAACATCGGCAACGGTAATTGCCCTAAAGCGGCGCATAATCGGCGCGATCAGCCAGTAGAACGGAGTGCAGAACAACCACAGCCACTGATACCATATGCCCGACAGACCGCTGGTAAAGGTCTTGGAAGCGACACTGACCGCCTGATCCGAATGCGTCCCGGTGCCAAAAGCGTGCATCACCAAAAATGCCTTACCGAAAGTCCGCGGCATGAAATAATCACCCATATTCTTGATCATCCGCGCCGACCAGATCCCGATGGCCATAATGCCTACGAGATAGACGACCAATACCGCAACATCAGCGATATGCAAACCTAACATGAATACTCCTTAGACCGCGACGCGCGGTAGGTCGGGGGTGTACTGATAGGCCGGATCGGCCCGCTGCGTTTTCAAAATAGCGATAATGCCCTTCCATGCGGCGAACAGACCACACGGCGGTTCTGGTGAATCACCTTTAATTAGCTCGTGCAGCTTGCCCAGGTTATAACAGGGCACGGCAGCGTACATATGATGCTCAATATGGAAATTCATATGCCAGTAGAGAAAACGTACGAAGGGGTGCAAGATAACCGTGCGGGTGCAGAGACGAAAATCCGCCACGTCGTCCTGCAGCCCGGCGTGTTGCGTGCCATTGCACAGATAACGCAGCCAGCCGCCGTAGAACGCACCACAGGTCGTCAGGATCGGCAGCAACCATAGACCATAGTATAGCGAAAAACCGACGATGGCCGCATGACCTGCGAGCAGGAAACGAGCCCACCAGAACAATCGGCGCCTCTTCTGTCTTTCTTCCGCGGGAAAGAGATAATTCGGCCAGTTGCCTCTGATGATTCCCAAACTGTGCTCGGTATGTGTCTTGAGCGTCGTGCACAAGGTCCACGGGTCGGCAAAACCGGCTTGAATGAAATGCTTCAGACCCATTTTCGCCGGCAGGACCACTTCGAGGTCATCCGGCGGATGCAGGGTATATTTGTGGTGTTCGGCATGGCTGGTCCAAAACATGATATGGCTGCGCCAGCCGAGGAAGCAGAACAGACGCAAAAAAATATCGTTGAGCAGGCGTGTCTTGAATACGGTATTGTGGCAAAGCTCGTGCGTCGCGTTGAGCAGGAATATATAGAAGGTGCCATAGACCAATAACGCCGGCAATAGCAAATACCACCGGTCCTGTACCTGCCAAACCAAAGCGCCGGCCAGCACGATCAAACTCAAATGTGCTCCGGCCTGTAATAACCCTTTCCAATCGCTGCGTTGATTTAACGCCCGCATTTTTTCGCGCTCGACCGGCGTGCGGTACCAACCGATCGTGCGCGCGCTGCGTTCACTCGACATACCTTCTATCCTTAGAAAATTAGCGATAAAAACGTGAAGCTAAGCTATAACTTGCCTTGTTTAATATCTTTGACGATCCGCACCAACACCTCAACCGCCGCATCGACAAATTTCTCCCCCTTTTCGGCAGACCCGAAGGTGGGATCGCCGTAGACACCGCGATCGGTCGCCTCGTGGATCCAACGATAGCGGGTCACCTGGCCGGCGAGTTCGGACGCCTGCGGATGACCGTCCTGCTGCAAGAGGTTTTCTTTGACCAATTCGGGGTGCAGTGCCATCATCACCGAAGTCTCCATCTCGCCGGCATGCCCCCAACCGTGTGGACCAGCTTCGCGAATCGCCCCGACCTCGTCATAACTAAACCACGAAGTCCCATAGACCTTGGCATCTGGACACTCCTCCAACAAACGCTGCAATGCCACCGTCATATTGGCGATATTCCCGCCGTGACCGTTAACAACCAAAATCTTACTAAAATTCGCGCTGACCATGCTGCTAACAGTATCAAGAATCATATTGATATGCGTCTCTGACTTGGCCGTGATCGTGCCCTTAAAACGCATATGGTGCGGCGAATACCCCAACCACTGCGCCGGCAAACAAAGCACATCCGCTGGGACCACTGCATCAAGCCGATCCACAATCGCCGACACTTCAGCGGTATCCGTAATAAAGGGCAAATGAGGGCCATGCTGTTCCAATGCGGCGATCGGATACACCACCACGGTATCTCTTGATACTTTCTCAAGATCGGGCCAGGTGAGTTCGGCTAGTTTCATGATTTACTCCTCACATTGAATAAACAAATCACTAAATACACCAGCAAGCGCTTCGAGGACATAACCTTTTTAACGTGCTCCGCGTGCTGAATTGATAAGCCACTAAAGTCTCCAAGGGTTGATCGAGGTAATCGCCTCGATCAACCCACACGCACAGAGCTTAATTACCTATATTCACTTCAAAAATCCAACTGCCGCAACACCCCATCAAACGCCCCCACAATAATATCCGCCGTCTCCGCCACCGGCGGCGCAGCAATATTATACGTCTGCAGCGAAGAAGACACCGCCATACCGCCCTGTGCCACGGTCTCCGCCGTGGGCCAATAGGCCAACGAGCCATTACAATATCCGGCAAACATAGTATGCAGCGCTTTGCTATGCGCCTTGACCGCCAAACCGATCTCGACAAAAGGTTCGCCAGGCATACCCATCAAGGCAAAGTCATCCAGGCGGAAGCCCACAATATCGAACGACAAACTCTCTCGCTCGATCCCGCTTGCAACCTTCTCCAGCACGCCCTTGGCCCAACGCTCAACCAATTGCGCCGGATAGACCTTTGTCATCGGCGCGGCAGCGCTTTGCAAAGTCTGTACGAGAGCACTGGCCTCTTGCAATATGTTCTTGGCCTCCATCAACGACGGTAAGGGCTGTAAGGGCACTGTGACCGTAGCGGTCACCGCCTGTAATCGCCGATGACTCGGCCCGTCGACAAATTCCTTGTGATATAAGGCCAACCCCGACAACGACGCCTCCACTTCGCGCACCACTTCGTGCGGTCGGGTCTCGATCGCAAAAAATACCCGGGCGGCCTCACAACCGACCAATCCGCCCATGCGTTCTTTTTCGCCCCAATCCCCCTGCAAAAAAGACCAGGTCGCCTGATTGCCCGCCGCCCCGGTCAAAAAGAGGCAAGTCGCCCCGGTCACGTCTTCAACAATACGGCGTACCGTACCCGGATAATCCGGACTGAACAAATACGTATTCATGCCCATCACCACAGGATGCGCCGCATAACCGACCAATACCGCGATGGACTGTCCCTGTAAGTCGTCAACCCGCAACACATCAACGCTGTGGTCTACCGTACCTTCAGGATTACGCCCGACCAAAATCTTGCCATCGTCGTTTTTTTCTTCCCGATTAACTGCCGCCTGGACTTCGCCCCGCCCCGCCGCACAACGAGCCGGTTGCCGCCGTCTATCGGCCAACGCCGCCGTATCGCTCAACTGAGCGAGCAAATGAACGACATAGGCTTCTTGTGCTGCGCGTTGCTCCGCCGGGCAACCGATATCGTGCGGACCACCTAAGACGTGGCGAATGGTACAGGGACCGTTGTGAGTATGAGTACAACCTAGCGCAATACAATGCGGCTCAGTACCTAAGCGTTCGGCAACGGTCGCTTGTATTTCGGCTGCCAAGGGCAAATCGAAACCGAGCAAATCGCAATCAAAGATCACGACCTTGGTCTCCGCGTCGGCCAAAACCAGCACCGTCGCCGACAAAGGCGACTCAACCCCAGTCGCCCCCTCTGTCCGCCGCACAATACCTTGCATGCGGAAACCCAGCGGCGGCGTGATATCGACGCGGGCCACCCCGGCGGATAGTATCATCTCCTCACCCATATAGCAAGCCTTTATCTTCCCCAGCGATCCGGATTGATTCCCGGCGCGTCGCACTGCATGCCCTCGGGCTTGTGCGACTGCTGCCATTCTTCACCGGTTGTATTGCGGCTTTGCAGAAAAGGCTTGGCCGCTACCGGTGTATTGGCCACCCACTCCGCGTCCCACTCCTCCATCGGCTGCACCGGCCCCGCCCAGGCCGGCCGATAACCAAACTGGATCAACTCGCGCGGTGAGGGATCCCTATTCGGATGGGTGCCGTGAAAAAGCAAGGCGGGAATCATCACCACCGAACCGGCTTTGGGGCAAACTGTAATCTCCTGCGGATGCGACACATAGCGCACATAGGGATTCGCCTGCGCATGGAAAGAGAGATGCGAACGTGGAATCAGCCTAAACGGCGCGCGTTCGGGCGGCAAATCGTCGAGATAATAGAGTACCCGCAAAAGCCGCGGCGACGATCCTTCATAACCAAAAATGGACGAACCAAAGGGCTGGCCGTCGGTATGCATCGAAATACCCGGCGAATCGGCCAGGGTGCGCGTAAACAAGCCGTGCGTAAAAACTATATCCGGCCCCATCAGTTCCCTGAGAAAACCGGTGACGGTCGGCTGGCCGATCAACTCGGCGATCTCCTCGCTGGCGCACTGCGGCTCGTGATGGTAGGTTTGCGCCTCACTATAGTCCTTGTGTTTCATCGGCAGATCTCTCGCTGCCGCCTTCAGCGTCGCGATCTGTTCTGAGTCGAGCACATCCGGCAGCACCACATACCCTTCCACCTCAAGATGATGGATCCGTTGGGCTACCGTAAAAGCACTATAATCGGTCTCGTCGACCTCCATAAAATCTACTTCTTCCTGCGGGTCAATCTTTGCCGTTGTGGTTTGCATACTTCTCTCCTTATCTCTATTGCTAGGCTTATAAAATGGCCAAGCCCGTCGCAGCGCACAATCGCCCGCGTCCTATTAAAGCTGATTGAACGATCTCAGCCAATACACTAGCGCATAGCGATCAACTGACCGAGACTTGGCAGCCACCGAACAAAGCGAACAAGGCCACTTCGGCATAACGACGCCTCACCCATTGGACCTCAAACTACCCTCGCGATGCCTTCCACGCCTCAAATGAAAAATCCTGCGAATCGTAAAAAGCAAAGATCTCCGCCTCCTTCGCCCGCACTGTTCCCGCCAAAGCCAATACCTCTTCCGCATACTGCACCGGAATCCGTACGCACCCATCGCCATCGCCAAAAATAAGATCTCCCGGCCGCACCCGCACCTGCCCCACCGTCACCGGCGCATTGACCCGCGTCGCGTTAAACACCCCATGCCCCGGCACCGTCCCCCAAGCGAAAACCGGCAAGCCGACCTGGCGAATGCCCGCAAGATCTCGCACCGTCCCGTCCACAATCGCCCCCACCGCGCCAAGACGCTGGTGCAATCGCGCCATGCCATCACCGAAACTAGCGCCGCGTCCGGGCCGCGAGTCCACATCCTTCATTACCGCGACCACCGGCCCTTGCATCGCATCGATCTGTTCGTAATAGTCTTCCCACGGCACCGCCACCGAATCCGCGTCGTTGCTCGTGACCTCTACTGTAACTGCATAGCCGATAACCGGTGCTAACTCTGGCAGCAAACAGCAGATCTGATGATCGGTATAATCTTCGTTGGGCAGGCCGAGCTTCAGGACCACGGCATTGAAAATCGTCGGCGAATCAAATTCCTTAAACGCTTCGAGTACTGTGGAAGAAAGCTGTGCCATAGATCCACTCCTTTATTTTTTAGTGAAAGTGGGAATAAAGTGCACTCGCGCCAAGACTGTCAAACCCTCTACCATACACCTTATATGACAACGAGCTATCTATTGGATCGAACCAGTAGTATTGCCTATACTTTCGCCTGAATGCGAACCTTTTACCTGCGAGGAAAAACAGGCCCTAAGTCACTATGCATATCACAATTTCAGCAGCAGAGCGCGCAGTGGAACGGCTAACGGACCAGCATATCCAGCAAGCCGCGCAAGCACTTGCCAAAGAGGGGTTCGTCGTTCTAAACCAGGCGGTTGCGCACAGCCATCTGGACATCTTGCACGAGCAGATGCTCACCGACACCCATACACTTGTAGCGGCCAGGGATCGGGGTGAGGAGATCAGCGGCTGGAAATACGGGCACCTTCAGCAAAAACCACCGCACCATAAGCCCTATATATTCCGCGATATCGTCGCCAATCCTTTCGCTGCACAGGTGACAAGAAGCGCCTTGGGCGAAGGCCTATTTAATGCTTTTTACAGCGGCAATACCAATCTGCCCGGCAGCGAAGACCAACCGCTACATCGCGACGCGCTACCCCTGTGGCCCAATTGGAACACCCCGCACCCAGTCACCACCTTGGTAGTCAACATCTCGCCGATAGATATTACCCCGCACAATGGCAGCACCGAAATCTGGCCTGGCTCGCACCAAGTCGTCGGAGCGTTGGATGAAGCATTGATCGAAAAACAACGCACCATCGCGCCGCCGATCCGCGTCGAGGCCAAAAAAGGTAGCATTTTGATCCGCGATATCCGCCTGTGGCACCGGGGCGTGCCCAATCAATCCGACCAGATCCGTCACATGATCGCCATGGTCCACCAGGTGCGTTGGTTTCGCAAAGCACAGACGCTGCAATTCCAAAGGGGCTGCGAAGCTGAGTTCGCCAACGACGACCTCGACCACAATGTCGAATTTATTGACGGGCCGGTGGAATATCTCTTCGGCCCCCACTTAAACCATTCATAAAAAATGCAAACTGCGTACCCTAATGGAAGGTGCTTCGATGCATAACAAACACCTGCAACCCGAAAACGACAACGAAACAATTATCGCCATCGATGGCCTCGCAGAAGAATTGACCTTGCTGCACATCACCGACAGCCATATGGCCACTGCCGACGACCGTGACCCCGATACGCTCGAAGACGCCGCACACTTCCAAGAACTTTTCGAGACGCGAACGCCGAACAATGTGCCAACACGACAACTATTCCAAAAGGCGCTCGCACACAGCAACACCATCGGCGCCGACGCGACCCTATTGACCGGCGACATCATACACTTCCCGTCCCATGCCGCACTCGAATGGATCGAACAAGATGTGCAATCGTTGCAAAGCCCCTACCTCTATACCCTAGGCAACCACGATTGGTATTTCCCCCACCTCGAATGGAACGACGACACTCGCCTAGCCCACTACCCCCGCTTTAACCACTTGACCAACAACACTCCCGCCGCACAAGCACTGGACCTAGCCGACATCCGACTAATCGCCATCGACAATAGCAACTACAATCTAACCCTGGAACAACTCGCCTTCCTGCGCCAACAGTTGGCTACCGACCGCCCCTGTTTACTCTTCATCCATATCCCAATCGCCATCCCCTCGCTGATACCGGCTGTGGTCGAGGTATGGAAGGAGCCGATCGTTATGGCGGCGGATGGTTGGTCGGAAGAAGGAAAGAAAAAATGGCGGGTAGACGAGCACTACGAAAGCACCTTAGCCTGTCACAAACTACTGACCGAAGAAGCACAGAGCCTAGTCGCTATCTTCTGCGGCCACGTACACTTCTCCCACGCCGGCGAGGTACACCCCGGCTGTATGCAGTATGTGACTAAGCCGTGCTTTGAAGGGGGCTATCGCGAAATTAGGCTCAAACCTATGGTCTGAGTCTAGGTGATTCTGCTTAAATAAATGAGCTTGTGGTATATATAGCACTCAGGCCGCTTAACGCACTGGCCATAAGCACTTATCCTTGAACACGGTCGTGCCCGAAAACTGGGTTAGGGTATGCCCGAGAACGGCTTTGTTGTCCTCAATTCCACAGGATAGTGGAATTGGGGACAACCCTCGCAATCCGCCAGGGATGGCGGGCGAGGATGAACGACCGAGTATATCCTATACCAAGCCCATCCGCACGAACTACACCCGCTCCGCTTGTGGCACCGCGCCCCCATGCGTATGATCCCACAAATGCCCCCTCCGCCCCTCCCCTTCCAACCCCGTCTCAAAATACACCGACTTCACCGCATCGTGCACAATCGGAAAATCGTGGTGAAAACCCATGCCCGTCGCCACGCAATCCCCCGGCCCCACCTCATACGATTTCCCCTCGCTCACCGCCACGCCACTGCCCTCGTATACAATCCAATACTCGTCACAATCGTGATAGTGGCAATCAAAGCTCGTCTCCTTGGCATAGTCGATCGCATCGCCCTTGTCCTCGCGCCCGTCGCTCTTGCCGACCTGAAATATCCCCGACGAAGTCTCCGTCTCCCAATCGCCGCACATCCACACCAAGGTCGCCGGATCATCGAGAGCGCGGACCGCGAAATGATCGCTATCGTTTTGTAAATCGACATTCGTTTTAAACTCTCCCGCCACCACCTCATCGCCAAAACGAATCTCGCACGTGCCCGTACCGACGATAATTTTCTCCCGCTTGCCGCGCCGCACAAAATCACGCGTCTCACCTTTCGCCAATGTCACGACCTCGAAATAACTCAACCCGCACCAGGCCGGTGCGTTATCCTCACCGCTCTTGGTAATCGGCATTATTACGCTCCTTTATGGTAAATAGTCCGCTATCCGTTTAACCTGCTGGTCTCGGCTCGAATCCACCGCGGCGAAGACCATCGCCAAGCTCTTTATATTTTCTGCACCCGCGCTCTCAGGCTCTCGCCCTTCGGCAATAGCCGCGGTAAACTCCCGCAATACCGCCGCCTGCCCCTCTTGCGGCGGCCTCACCGCCATCTCCTCTTCGCGCGGCGCGGCGCGGTCGGAATGATTGGCGCCCTTGCGAGCGATATAAAGCTCCGGGTAGACCATCGTCAGTGTCCCGGTCTCGCCGACAGCGCGAATCTCGCCGAACCAGTCGGTCATATCGCCCGATGAAATTGCGTCGGCGTGATAGCTCACCGGCAGGCCATTGTCCATCGTAAAGTGGGCGATGCCAGTGATATCGCCATTAAAAGTGCTATACGGCGTATTCCAGCTCTGCGCCCAGACGCTCGCCGGATCACACCCCAGCAAGGCGCGCAATAAATCAAAATGATGGATGCTCATTTCGATATAGAGCGGGTCGGCCATTTTATGACGAAACTCGCCCCACGAATAATACGGCGCGCGAAAATAATGCGTCACATGGCTCATCCGCCCCAACGCACCACCGGTGACGATCTCGCGAAATTTGTGCACCCACGGATGAAAACGCGCCTTCTGCGCGATCATGAATACCCGGTCGCTTTCTGCAACTGAGGCGAGAATACGCTGCGCCGATGCGACCGTGTCGGCGATCGGTTTTTCCGACAAGACGTGCAAGCCCGCACCGATTCCGGTGCCAATCACCGCCTCGTGGTGGGCCGGCGGCACGACGCACAGTAGGGCATCCGCCTCCACCGCCGCGATGGCCTTTTCCACATCACTAAAACAGAGCCCCTCAGCCAAGCCGATCGTCTTTCTAGCCCGGCTTAGATGCTCTGGGTTCATATCGACCAGAGCCACATGCTCAACGCCGTCATTTTCCATTATCGTCGGCAGCCAACTGCCCCCGTACCCCCCGACACCCACCTGAATAACTTTTAACATAGTGCTCCATTCACTTGAAAATTAACAGACCAAAATCGTCCGGCCTATGTCCCCCGTCATAGGTCCGTACCCACTGGCTATACTCGGCCCCGCGAAATACCCGCACAAAGTTAAAACCCCACTCTGCTCCACTCTGGGCTTGCGGCACCTCGGCATCGCCAAAATCCAAGCGATATTCCAACGACCAGAAGTCGCGCCCGACCATAGCCACAGCCCGAGCGTCGGCATTCCATTCCACCCCGCGGCCACTCAGACCACCGGTCAACCACGCGTCGTGCACCGTACCGAGATGATTGATGCCGACATGCAGATAATTGCGGTGAGTAAATCCTGGGTCGATAAATAATTCGACAATATCCTCATGCCATAACTCGGCATCGAAATTGCGGCTCCGGCCGACCAAACTGTCGGGATGCGCGTCATGGCCGTAAAAACCAAAATACAACGCCTCATCGGTATAACCAAGTTGAATGCGAGTCCGCTGCGACGACGGAATAGCGGCGGTGTGCACAGTGCTGTGCTGGAAAAAAGAGTCGACTTGGGCGGCTTCCTTCCACACCGCATCGTCCAACTTGCCGTCGAGCGTCGGCGCACGGCTCAGGCGGACGACCTCCAGCACCATTCCGTGCGCCTGCAACAACGCCAGACCGCGCTCGCGCTGGCCATTGTCAAAATAAAAGCGCGCCAAACGATAGTTGCCGCGCTTGCTGCCCGGCGCATAATCCAACGCCCGTGTATAAAGCGATTCGGCCCTTGCCATGCGCGCGCCAAGCTCGGCCTGACGAGCGTCCGAGATCCAGCCGGAGACAAAATTCTCTACCCGGATCGTCGCCTCCAAACGCGCACCGAGATGTGCGTGTGAAGCCAGCCGCTGGGCTGCTTCCTGCAATCGTCGGGTCTGCGCCGGTTCAAGCTTATCTTCGACCTTACCCAGCGCTAATAGCGCCGCATGACACACCGCCCCGGAAGTATCGGCCAAAGCATCGAGAAAGGGGTCGATAAAGAACGCCGGACGGTGTAAACCGAGCTGATGCGCCACCATCGCGCGCACCAAGTAATCCGGATCCTCGCGCAAACGGCTGAGCAAAGCCGCTTCGATCCGCTCGTCATCCACCCTCGTCGTTAGCCCAGCCAACACCTCAACCAAAAGAAGCCGACTCGCCGCACGCTCCGGATCTTCCAGCGCACTGAGCAAATCGTCGACCGCCCGGTCCTTAGCTAATAATAATTCCATCCGCCCGGCCGCCTGTTCTTCGGTGGTGCCCCCCAGTTTGTCGATGCTGTCTTGCAACGACGGGCCGCACCCCCAGCCAATAAATACCGCCGCAAAAAAACCGATCCAAGCTTTATCGATCATCTGATCTTCTTCTTTCGTGCCGTTCTCAACCAAACGGAATATAAAAAACAAATATCCCCATACCGCTGTTGAGCGGTTTGAGGATATTATCTACAGTTCATTTGAGTACTGCGCTTAGTCGGTCCGACTGGTGATCTCGATAAGATGATAACCGAACTGCGTCTGCACCGGACCGTGCACGACATTCAGCTCTTCACTAAAGATCACCGCGTCGAACTCCGGCACCATCTGTCCCTTGCCGAACGAGCCCAGATCACCGCCGCTTTTGCCCGAGGGGCAAGTCGAGTGCTCTTTGGCTACATCGGCGAAATCCGTGCCGCCTTCAATCTGGGTCTTGAGATCGTTGGCCGTATCTTCGCTGGGGACTAAGATATGGCGTGCTTGTGCTGTAGGCATTATATGCTCCTTTATTAAAGTTGACCTCAGAAGATAGGGTTTTATTTAGGAATAGGCGATAGTATTATAATGACGTAAGTTATCTAGATACTATCACTGAATTTATTCACATACGGAGACAACCCCCCATGCCCAACCCGCATTCGCTACTCGGTAAAAAGGCGTTTGTCACCGGCGGCAAACGCCGTATCGGCCGCGGCATAGCGCTCGCCTTTGCCGAAGCCGGTGCCGATGTCGGCATCAACGACCTGCACGACGACGACGATGCCCAACACACCCTGCAACTGATCCGCGACATGGGCCGGGAGGCCGAATTATTCACCGCCGACATCTCCGACAGTGCCCAGGTCGAAACAATGTTCAAAGCCTTTCGCGAACGCTTCGGCCGCATCGATATCCTCGCCAATAACCCCTTTGGCGGCACCGGTCAGCACTTCTTGGAACTGACGGAGAAAAACTGGGACCTGAATATCGACATCGGCCTCAAGGGCTTCTACCTCTGCTCGCAGCAAGCCGCTTTCGCGATGGTTGAACAAGGCGAAGGCGGCGCGATCGTCAGCACCTCCTCGGTGCACGGCAGCCGCGCCTGGAAGACCGACACCGCCTACGGCGTCGCCAAGGCCGGTGTGCTGCGCCTAACCGAGAGCATGGCCGTCGATCTCGGCGAGCACGGCATCCGCTGCAACGCCATCCTGCCCGGACATATGAACACCGACCACGAATACAATACCCCCCCCCCAGCGCTCGGCTCCATGCAACCACAATCCCACGAGGGTATCCCGCTGCGCCGCCGCGGCACCCCCGAGGATATCGGCCGGGCCGCGGCCTTCCTCTGCTCAGATGCGGCGGGCTGTATCACCGGAGTCTCACTGCCCGTCGACGGCGGGTTATTGGTAACGGCGACGCATTAGCTGCCTCGTGCAAAAATCACCTTTCTCGATCAGAGGGCTGCTCACCGGAGTAGTCCTCTGCCTCGCTGTTGGCCTGCTCGCCCCCTACGGCATCGTATTTAATTATTATTGGATCGGCTTCAACCCCTCCTCGCCGGGCGCGCTCTTTTTCTTCTTTGTCCTGACCTTTATCGTCAACGCGATCGTCGGCCTGATCAGCCGAAACTTCGAACTTTCCAAGGCCGATCTGGTGCTGATCTACTGTATGTTGCTGATGGCGGTCACCGTGCCGACCTGGGGGCTGATGTTTTTTCTGATCGGCACCCTGGTCTATCCCTTCTATTACGCCACGCCCGAAAACAACTACGCCGAACTGTTCTACGACTATATCCCCTCGTGGATGGTGCCGCAAGATTTTCAGGCGATCAAAAGCTATTACGAGGGCCTGCCACAGGGCGCCGCGATCCCATGGGGTGTCTGGGTTGAGCCGATGGGCTGGTGGCTGTCGTTTATTATCGTGCTGAGCTTTATGTTGATCTGTATGAGCGCCATTTTGCATCGCCAATGGTCTGTGCACGAACGCCTGACTTACCCGATGGTGCAATTGCCGCAGAATATGATCGACAAGGGAGAGGATCCTACCGCGCGCCTCGCCCCCTTCTTTAAGAACAAAACCATGTGGCTCGGCTTCGCCATCCCCGCCGTCCTGCTCAGCCTCAACGCCTTCAACCACTACTTCCCCATCGTGCCGCAATACAACCCCAACGGCCGCTTTTCAATGTTCAACCAGACGCTGCATCTGCCCATCGCGCTCAACCTCGCCTGGGTTGGCTTATTCTACCTGGTCAACCTCGAAATAACCTTCAGTATCTGGTTTTTCTACGTGTTCTCCAAGCTGCAAGAGGGCGTATTCAATGTACTCGGCATCGCCAGTACCGAACGACTGAGCGCCTACGAATATTCGCAACCGGCCGACCTCACCCACCAGGCCGCCGGCGCGGTGATCATGCTAGTGCTCTTCGGTCTGTGGAACGCGCGTTCGCACCTCAAGGACGTCGCGCAAAAACTCTGGGACCCGGAAGGCGGTGTCGATGACAGCCAAGAATTATTGCGCTACCGCACCGCGCTCTATGGCTTCTTAGGCAGCTTGCTCTTTGTCGGCGCCTGGCTCTGGCGCTCGGGTGTGCCGATCACGGTACTGCCCGTACTGCTGATCGTCAGCTTGATCTTCTTTATTCTCGTTGCCCGCGTCGTCGCCACCGGCGGCGTCGCCACCGCCCGCAGCCCCATCGTGCCGGCCTACTTTATCATCTCCGGCCTCGGCACTTCCATTCTCGGCGCCAAGGGGTTGGTCGCCCTAAACTTCACCTTTATCTGGCAGGGTGAGTCACGCACCTCGCCGATGGTCGCCTGCTCCAACGCCCTCAAACTCGCCGAGATGATTCCCGGCTCAAAAACGCGGCTATTTTGGGGAATCATGCTGGCGCTTGTCTGCAGTCTCGGCGGGGCGGCCTATATGACCTTGAAACTGGCCTACACCTATGGCGCGATCAATCTCTCGCTGATCAACTGGGCCGGTGCACACGGCTGGCCCTACGTCGGGCCAACCATCCTCAATATGCCCGAAGCCAATATGCGCGGCTGGCTTTTCACCGGCATCGGCGCGCTAGTTGAAGCTTTGTTGATGGTGGCGCAACACCGGTGGTTCTGGTGGCCCTTTCACCCCGTCGGTTTCGCTATAGCGGTCGGATGGCTGACCAGTCAGATCTGGTTCTCGGCGTTAATCGCCTGGATCCTGAAACTAGTCATCGTGCGCTTCGGCGGCGTGCATTTTTTCCAAAGCATGAAGCCGTTCTTTCTCGGCCTAATTCTCGGCGAGGTCGTAATCTCTGGCATTTGGGGCGTGATCTATCCGCTGACGACGGAAAAGGGTCGCTGGTTGACCAATATGTAAACAGGCCCGACGCTCAAGCACCGTCCCGCAACTGGCGTTAGCGACAGACTCTTACACCGTACAAGCACAACAATAAGACCGCTAATGTTCCCTCATGTCCGCTCATGTCCGCTCATGCCTGTTCATTCTTCGCTTCCGCACCCGTCAACACCATATGCCCAAATTCGCCGATCCGCGCCTGGTACCCCGGATGGATCGTCGTCGTCGAATCGATTTCCTCGACAATCGCCGGGCCCACCACCACCGCACCCGCCCCCAACGCATAGCGATCATACACCGGGCACTCGACATACCCCTCGCTCTCGGCGAAATACACCGGGCGCATATTTTTCGCGACCGCTTCCCCCTCAGCCTGAGCAATCGAAGCCATCTTGGGCTTGGCGATCTCGCCGACGGCGGCCAAGCGCAGATTGACCAATTCGACCTCCTCGCCCGGCGCGCTAAAACCATAGGCCCGATCGTGCTCGCGATGGAATTGTTGCAGAATCTGCTGCATCTGCCCCTGATCCAAAGCATCGGCAGCCAACGACAGCGTCAACTCATGGCTCTGCCCCACATAGCGCAGATCTGCCTGACGCCTAAACCCCATGGCCTCCTCCGCCAGCCCCTCGCGCGCCAAGGCCTCCCGTCCGCGCACCTGCAATTCGTTGAATATCTGCTCTAGCGCATCCGGATCCACCCGGTCCATCCGCTCGATCACCGTTGTCGCATAATCGTGTTTCAGATCCGTCACCAGAAGCCCCATTGCCGAAGCGGTGCCCGGGCTCGGTGGAATAATCGCCACCGGGATCTGGATCATCGCCGCTAGACGATTGGCGTGCGCGGGACCCGCACCACCAAAAGCCACCAACGCAAAATCGCGCGGGTCGTAACCGCGCTGTACCGAAACCAGCCTGAGCGCATTGACCATCGCCGCATTAGCGATCTCAACAATGCCATTGGCCGCCGCGACCGGATCCATAGCTAATGGGCCGGCGCAATGCTCTTCAATGGCCTTGCGCGCCGCTGCCACGTCTAACCCGATCTCACCACCCAAGAAATACTCCGGGTTGAGCCGCCCCAATAGCAAATTCGCATCCGTGACCGTCGGACGCGTGCCACCCCGCCCATAACAGGCCGGGCCAGGATCCGCCCCCGCGCTCTCCGGCCCGACCCGCAAAATCCCCCCTGGGTCGACCCAGGCAATCGAACCGCCACCGGCACCGATCTCGACCAGGTCTATCACCGGCGTGCGGATCGGATAGCCCGCACCACGCGAAGCGCCCACCCCCGATTGCGCCTTCGCCCCCACCTCGTAGTCTTTGGTGATGCTCGGCTCGCCGCCCTGGACCAACCCAGCCTTGGCCGTCGTCCCGCCCATATCAAAGGAAATTACCTGGTCATAACCCAGAGCTTGCCCCAAATGCGCCGCCGCAATCACCCCGGCCGCCGGCCCCGACTCAACCATATAGACCGGCCTTTGCTGCGCCGCGGCAAAAGTATATACCCCGCCACTGCTCTGCATTACCAATAATTCAGCCCGTATCCCGGCCTCGGCCAGCCGCTCTTCTATCCGCTGCAAATAACGCGCTACTACTGGGCGGATGCAGCCATTGATCACCGTGGTACTCGCGCGCAAATACTCGCGAAATTCCGGCGCAACCTCCGACGACAGCGACACCACCGCCTCGGGAAAGACCTCCGCCAGAATCTCACCGGCCCGCCGCTCGTGTATCGGATTGGCGTAGGCGTGTAGAAAACAGACCGCGATCGACTCCACCCTTTCTTTTTTTAGCTGACCGGCCACCACCCGCAAAGCGGCTTCGTCGAGCGGCGTCAGCACCTCACCTTTGGCATCCAACCGCTCCACAACTCCAAAACAATGGTGGCGCGGCACCAACGGCTGCGGTTTTTCGAATTGCAGGTTGTACAACTCCGGCCGAATCTGTCGCGCGATCTCCAACATATCGCGAAAACCGTCGGTCGTAATAAAAGCCGTCGACGCGACCTTGCCCTCGATAATAGCATTGGTCGCTACCGTGGTGCCGTGCACGATATAGGACACCTCATCCGGCGCCACCGCCTGCTCCTCCACCAAACGCCGTACCGCCTCCATAAACCCCTCGGAGGGATCATCCGGAGTGGAAGAAACCTTGCCATTGTACACCTGTCCGGTCGTCTCATTGATCAGTGCGATATCGGTAAAGGTCCCACCGATATCCACACCGAGTCTATACGCCATCGCCAGCCATCCTTTCGCGCAGGGCCTCAGTAGCTTCTACATCCACCGCACAACGGCGGTCTACGACCACTCCATAAATATCCCGCGCCCGCTCAGCAAGGATTTTCCTCTCCCGCACATCGCGCGCCACCGCCTGCGGGTCCCGCCGCAATGGCGAACCATAACCACCGCCGCCGCACGTGCGATAGCTGAAAACCGTATCGGCGGCAAGCGCGATCGTCACCTTCGAACCCAACTCGACATGCTCTCCTTCCGGGTCCAGGATATAGTAGGCTTTGCGCCCCGCCTGCCCACCCGCCAATCCCTCCGGCCCCCAGCGATCGCGATCCGACAAGACGGTAAACGACACCTCGTGCTCCGGGAAACGATAGTCGCGCCTCAATCCCAACCCGCCGCGAAACTGTCCTGGCCCCTCAGAATCCTCGATCAACTCGTAGCGATCGATGCGCAACGGGTAGTTGATCTCGATTTCCTCGATTGGAGCATTTTCCGTATTCTGCCCGTGGCACTGTACCGCGTCGGGCCCGTCCTTGCTGCTGCGCCCGCCATAACCACCGGCCATCGTCTCATAGTAAGCGTAGAGCTGTCCCGTGCGCGGGTCCGTGCCACCAAAGCCCACCTGGCACATCGTGCCCTTGGTGCTCGCCGGCACCTGGCCGGGCAACGCCTGGTGCAACGCCTTGAGAATGATATCCGTCAAACGCACCTGCGTCTCCCAGCCGCCGACCACCGGCGAGGGTGACGTGCAATTGACCACCGTGCCCTCAGGAGCAACTAAGCGCACCTGCTCGTAAAAACCCGCATTGACCGGCACGTCCTGGTCGATCAGGCATTTGAGCACATAGGCGCAGGCGGCAAAGGTCTGTGAGTAGGTCGAGTTGACCGGCGCCCGCCGTTGCGGATCACACCCCGTAAAATCGAAGAGCACCCCCTCATCGTCAATGACAATGCGCGCCTTGAGCTTTACCGGCTCATCGCTAAAACCGTCGTTGTCGACCACCCCGTCGGCGACAAATTCGCCCCGAGGCAGTTTCGCCACCTCGGCGATCGCGCGTTCACGCGTATACTCGACGAGCCGATCCATATAGAACGACACCTTCTCCAGGCCCACCTGTTCAACTAGCGCACCGAGCCGGCGCACCCCGGAGTTATTGGCCGCCACTTGGGCGCGAAAATCGCCGCGCGTCTCCCGCTTAGAGCGAATTTGGGCGATGATCAACTCGAATATATCCGACGATATCTCGCCGCCCTGCACCAATTTCACCGGGGGGATGATAATGCCCTCCTGATACACCTGCTGAAAAGCCCCGATACTGGCCGGCGCGCCGCCGCCGACATCGACGTGGTGCGCCAGGTTCGCAACATAACCAAACAACTCGTCTTGGTGATAGACTGGCGAGATTAGTGTGATATCATTGAGGTGCACTCCGCCACGATAGGGATCATTAACCAAAATTCCGTCCCCGGGTGCCATATTTTCAGGTCCATATTCCGCGACCGCCCTCGGCGTGAGGATCGTCAACGAACCCAAATGCACCGGCTGAGTGAAAGCCTGGGCGATAGGTCGCAGGTCCCGATCAAAAAAAGCACAGGAAAAATCGGCACGAGTTTTAATGTTCGTTGAATACGCACTGCGCCGAAGTGTAATCGCCATTTCTTCCGTGGCTTCGAGCAGGGCATTGCGAATCACTTCGAACTGAATGGGATCTATCTGATCGGGCATCGCTAGCTTTCCCTTGTACAGAATGAACTTCGTTAAATTTATTACTTGTTTATGGGTGATAGAATCTGCAATATTCTATAGATGGGCCGCATTCAACGCAACGCGACCCGGCTCGCCATCAATGTAGCGAAGATCCTGGGTATTATCGCCGCGTTGATCACCATCCGTTTTATGCTCCAAGCCATCCATAAGGACGTGCTCGGTGAAGACCCAAGCTGCTGAATAGAGGATCCCCATGCACAGCTCAAGCTTACGCGGTACGGATTTCGAGATCGAAGTCGAAGGCAAGCCGATACAACACGCGGCCCTCTTTAGTGAGTTCCTACCCACGAGAAGACTCGGCATAGTCGCGCCGGCCTGCTTTGTGGTGGGCGCGACCGTCAACCTGCTGATGGCCTACGTGACCGCGTTTTTCGACTGCTACCGCGCGAGCAAAAAAGAATTCTTTGCCTATCCCGACTTCTTCAGCTTTCAAACGTCCGAGACGAAAACGCGTTACGGGATGTTCGATATCTGGCCGGCCCATAAGGATGTAATGGTCGAACACAGCCATGGCGCATGCATAAACGCTATAACCGACCGGGCCATCAATGTCCTCGTCGTCCCGGAGGGCGAACGCCGAAACCACACCTACGAGCCCGAGCAACTCGCCGCGGCCGAACGAAATGTCGATACTTGCTACACATATTCGAGCAATGGAAAGGTTGCTTCGCCGGATCTCATTATACGCTGCAAAACCGAACTATTCACCGAGTGGTTCGAGCTCATGTTTGAAAAAAATGCGGACGACGGCGAAGGGATAACACAATGGAAAGAGACCTATGGGGGCACGCAGTTCCTTGAACAGTCGTTTCGCCGAATCGAACTGGATGAGGCCTTGCAGCGACTCTAATATTGTTTGCGGCCGCGTCCCTTAAACAACATGCGATTGCAACCCCAAAATTCGCTCAATATTCCCCGCCAACACCAACTGTTTCACCTCATCATCTACATCCAGTTCGAGCACCCGCCCCACATTGACATAGTAGTCCGCACCCGGCAGATCAGTACCAAAGATCACCCGCTCCGGACCCAATAGTTCCAACCCCAGCTGATAAGCCCCATTTTCGTTGATGCTGCCCGCATAATCGACGGCGACATTCGCACAATCTTCGATCGCCCGCAATCCGTGCTCGAACTGCGCCCCCATATGCGCCATAATGAACTGACCTTGCGGAAAACGTCGGGCCAACTCGGCAATCTCAAGCGGTGGCGCCTCGTTCGGCGGCGCCTCGCCGTGCGGGCGATAATAGGCGTGGTACAACACCGGCCAACCCCGCGCCAAAGCCGCTTCGGTCACCACCGAGGTCCGCTCATCGGTCGCATGCTGACTCACCCAGAACTTCAGAGCGCAAAAACCCTGTCCACCCCAATAATCGATCTGTGCAAGCGCGTGCTCGGGATAAGCCGCGTTGACATAACAAAAGGGCAAGATCCGCTCTCCCACCGCGTCGCGCAGCCGGGCGGTATCCTCGTTGCTCTGCACGATTTCCTTCGGCGTAGGGTCGTAGCCTCCGGTCAGGTTGCTGAGAATAACAATGCCCCGCAAAGCAAAACGATCCAAGCACTCGCTCAGATAGGCCGTATCGGCAAAGAGGCTCCAATTGTGTGCATGCGCATCGATCACGCGAAAGCGCTGCAATTCCTCGATCAATCCCATGCAAATACCTCCAACGCGTTGCGACCCAATATCCCGCTCCTAGCCTCATCTGGCATACGCGCACCCGCCAAACCTAAGCGACTCCCTTGCCAATAATAAAACGGCGCCCCCGTGCCAAAAAGCGCCCGCTGCAACGGAAACCACTGACGCAATTGGTCGAGCGAAGCGACATTCGGCTTACAACAACCGAAATCGACATAGACATTAGGCAAGCTCGCCCAATCGACGGGCAAGGCCTGTAACTCGCTAAAATAAAACATCGACAGGATCACTCGAGTTTCACCGCATCGCGTCAAAAAATTTGCTACTTGCTGCATGCTCGGCACCTGCTGGTCGACAAAGCGCGGCGCCACGCGATCGTCAAAAACCCGCGCCATCAAATTCACCGGCAACTGCAATTCACCGGCCAAGCCCACGATCTCACCAACGATTGGCGCGTCCAACCCGTAGTGGTGCAATGCCGGCACCAATCGCACCGCGACCAACCGCCGGTCCGCGCTCGCCCGCTGTAACAACTCGGCCCATTGCGGAAACTCAGGGTTGAGCACCGCATAAAAGTGCAGCCACTCCGCCAGCGATTCGTATTCGGCCAGATCCTGCTCCAACCCCGCGATCGGATCGAAATAGAGCAGCGAGCGAAATCCCATCGCCACCGCCCGGTCGAAACCCGCCGCCTCGCGCAGCGCCAACACATCGGCCACCGCAGAGGGAATCGTGCGGAAAGGACAAGGACCCAACAATAATCCGCTATCGACAACCGTCACGATCAAACACCCAACAAGCGTTGCATATTGCGCCCCAAGATCAATTCTTTGTCCTTATCTGGAATAAACGTGCAATGCGTGCGGAAAGCTTCCAACGACTGCTTGTAGGTCATAGACCACAGCACCGGCGGATAATCCGATGCCCAACACAGCCGCTCCGGACCGTAGTGTTCGTAGAGCTTGCGCACCATCCAATGCGTATCCGAGTACGGGTATTCCCAATCCACCTGCGACACATAGGCGAAACCCGACATCTTTAAATAAATATTCGACACTTCCGCCGACTTGAGCACTTCCGCGAAGTTCGGGTGCGGCGCCCGCTCAGAAGCCCGCGTCCCGGCCATATGGTGCCCTATAAAGATCGTCTCGGGAAAACGCTTGGCCAATTTGCGCACATGCGCGTGCCAGGGCGCGCCAAAAGCCAGACTAACAATCAGCCCCAGTTCGGCGGTCTTCTCGAAGAACTTCAAACCCTCCTCGGACTCAAACCACTCGTAATCGTCCGTAAGATACTGCGTATAGCCCTTGAGTTGGTATTTTTCCGCTGCCTCGGCCAAGCGATCCGCCGCACCCGGCGCGTGATAGGTAGCCGTCCACGAGCAATCTACATCGGCAAATTGAATCAGCCGCTCGGGATATTTTTTTACGCTTTGCGCGATATAGTCGTTGTTGTGCTGGTTGTGCTCGAGGCGCGCGCAGACGATCACGGCTTTATCGACCCCATTCTGGTCCATCTCCCACAATAGCTTTTCGACCGTGCCGTGGCTTTCGGGATTAGGCACTTGCGGTTCGTAGGGCCAGTAATCCCAGGCGTGGGTATGGCAATCGATGATCATGGCATTCTCCTTTACTGCTGAGAAGTATGGGTTAAACGTCTACACCGGACAAAACCTGCAACAGCCGGCCATAAGAAAATTTAATGCTCAGCATAGCCTATCGTGATTGGGCACTATCGGCCTATGCTCATATTGTAGTTGCAACTCTTTTTTGCCGTATCCGAAATCTATCCCGAAACTCATACGGCGCTGGACCGCTATCGCATCGGCATCCCGTCAAATAACCTCTGGGGCGCGCCGAGCCAGGCGTGGCCCGACGAATGGGCGCGCTATGGCATATGGAATCGTGGTGAAAAAGTGATCTTCTGTTCGGACGCCGGCTGGCGTAAATCGGCGCAAGCGATCTTCCGCCAAGCCCCATGCAGCACTACACCTCGACCTGCGCCAGATAAATACTCGTCTTGCCCTCGTGCGATGAATAATAACTCAGCCACAGTATTCCCTCGTGCTCAACCATGCCCGGATAACTACAGTCGCCACCGCTGGGCAACCACAACACCGGTTTATAATTGGTCCTCGTCATCCGCGACAAGACCATTGCCGCCCCACCTTCCGGATGCCGGCCTCGCGCAGCTGCCCACAGCGTCCCGTCCGACCAGCGAATAAAGTTCGGCCCCCCCATCTTCTCGCCAATCTGCGTCCATTGCCAGTCGATATACGGCGGCTGACTGCTACCGATCCAATCGGGGCGCACTAAGGCTACCATCGTCTCGTCCGGCATGATACGCACCGTCGTCTCGCTGGCCGTCCAGGTATCATCCGGCAGAAAGAACTCGCTGATCCACCGCCAATCGAGGCCGTCGGTACTGGAGTAGAGAAAGCCTCGGCGCGGATTAGCGCCCTCGCCCAGCTTCGATACGCTATAGGCCACGCCCTCGTGCCAGGTCACCCGCCACAACCAATGGTCTTCCGCCAGCACTTTCTGCGGTGCGGTCCAGTTTATACCGTCCGACGAAAAGGCGATGCGCGGCGACCGGGTACCATGCTCGCCACTGCCGTAAACACAGCCGCCCATCACCAGCATCAGCCGCCCCTCGGGCGTGACCGATAACTTCGGGTCGCGCAGGTCCACTTCTTGCTCTTCTAAAACTGCCACCGACTGCCAATTCGCACCATCCTCTGAAGTAATAACGCGCACTGTGCCGATGCTCGGCCCATGCTCCTCCGCCTCGCGAAAAGTGCACCACCATCGGTCGTCAAAACGCAATAAGTCCGTAAAGGCGTTGTGGGCGCCCTGGTCCCAGATCTTCGCGACGGAAAGTAAATTCGGTGTTGTAGCCATCTCTTTCTCCTGTAGAATACGCTAGGACAAACTATACTTGCGTGCACAACTGGAGCTTTTATCTTCCACAAGCAGTCGTATTTAACCCGCACCAACAGAAAGAAAAATGCAGACACTGAGCAAACGGGACGTCGACTCGTTTCGACTACAGGGCTACCATATTGCGCGGGGCATCTTTGGCCCCGACGAAATCGCCCGGCTGCGCACCGGCTTCGCCCATATACAAGAATTAGCCGCCCGCACCGATCTATGCGAAGAAGTGCTCAAAGGCCACGGCGACGTGCATGTCCACCTGCAATCGCCAGAGCCCCTATCCGGACCCGCCGCCGTGCAATACCTGCGCAAAGTGCAATGGCCGTCGCTTATCCACCCGGCCTTCGAAGAGATCCGTACCAACGCCAAATTCCCCGCGCTGCTCGAACCGCTGATCGGCACTTCGCTCAAACAGTATATCAACCAGATCAACTTTAAAATGCCCGGCAGCGACATCGCCTTCCCCTGGCACCAGGACATCCGTCCAACCCCGGCCTTTACCGACCAGAGCCAACACTACGTGCAGACCATCATCGCCGTCGACGAAGCGAACACCGACAATGGCTGTCTGCACCTGGTCCCCGGCTCGCACAAACTCGGCGATCTCAAAGCCAAACGCTATGCCGCCGGCCAAATCGAAGAGCACGTCGATATCTCCACCGCGGTAGCCTGCGAGGCGGCGCCCGGCGATGTTATCCTCTTCACCTCCTTCACCGTGCACGGCTCAGTGCCCAATACGACCGACCAGCCCCGGCGCTCCTATATCAACGGCTTCGTGCGCGCCGACGCCTGCACCATCGGCAAATGGGCCTTCTTAGACGGAAAACCGGTGCCCGTCACCAGCGACCACGATTATCACGCCCTGCGCCCGACCTGACCCGCTCGCCTCCGTTTTAACCCGACAAAGTACACGACCTATTTCCACCCTACGCCGACAAATACCCAGCGCATCACCTATTAACCAAGCCAACCTAATAGCCCTTCAACACACCACGAGATAACTAAGCCAGCCATCGTATTCGTCATTCGCCAACTGATGCGTCACGCCAGGTGGCACATAAATCGTATCTCCTTCGCTTAATCGGCGCACATCACCATCCGCAATCATCAAACCCGTGCCTTCTATTATGTAATAAACCCGCTCCATATCCTGTTGGCGCACATCCGTAGCTTTGCCCCGAACCAGCGCCTGACGCGCCAAACCGGCAAAACCGAGCAAACAACGCTGGTCGGTCGTCGACTCCGCCGCGTCGAACGGCTCCAACAAAGACCAATTCACCGCCGCGCCGTGCGCACCGGCCGTCGGCGTCGCATCCCGCCAATTCGTCACACGGGGCGCGCTGCCCTCGCAATCTACCGGGCGGGTGATAATCAAATGCTCCACCCCGTCCTCTTCGTTTTCGGCAAAAAACTGATGCGGCACTCCGGGCGGAAAATAGGTCACCGAACCCTCGCCGACCGCCATCCGCTCTTCCCCGATCAGCACCTCGCCGCCGCCCGACAGTATATAGTAGAACTGCTCGGCAGCAGCGTGCGCATGGTGATCCGAATTCTTGTGCCCTTGCAGAAAATGGCGGGCAAAGCCGCTCATATGCCGCATACAAGCGTTGGGATCGTCGTTTTCTTCGTCCTGCTGGGTCAAAATCGCCCAGATTACGGCGCTTTCGTGGCTGACATAGGAATCGACATCGCGCCAGTTCAGCATTACGGTTTTCGCTGTGCCCATAATCTCCTCCGTGCTAGGTTTGGCCGTCGGTGTACTGCGGAGGAAAGATACACCGCCGACATCGCATCTCAAAGTCGTCTAAACTACTTGACCGCATACGCGAAAAACCCTTTATACATAGGTTGTAAGACCTACACATAAACACATACCACTCATACCTATAAGGATGTAAAGAATCCCCATGGCCTATCATATCTATATCTCGAATTCCGGCAGCGAATTTTTCTCGCATTTTCTCATGGACGAAGACTCCGGCGCCCTCTCGCCGCAAGCCGATATCGCTCTGGCCGGCTCGCCCGGCGCGGTGGCGACCAACCCCGACGGATCGATCATGTTCGCCGCGCTGCGATCGGCCAAACAACTGGTCAGCTATTCGGTCGACAAAAGCTCGGGCCAGTTGACGACCATCGGCGGCGTCGTTCTAGAAGAAGGCCCGCCCTACCTGGCCACCGACAACACCTGCTCCTACCTGCTGTCGTCTTATTACGGCTCTGGTTATGCCGGCGTGCACCGCATCAACGACGACGGCACGCTCTCGGAAGAGCCGCTGCAAATGGTGCAGACCGACGGCCACGCGCACAGCATCCAGACCGACCGCTCGAACCGCTTCGTCTTCGTGCCGCATACCAACCCGGCCAATGCCATATTCCAGTTTCGCTTTGACGAACAGACCGGCACGCTCTCGCCGAACGATCCGCCTAAAATCCAACCGGACACCGAAGAAGGCCCGCGCCATTTCGCCTTCCACCCGAGCAAGGACCTGCTCTATTCGATCAACGAAAATGGCTGCACCGTCTCAGCCCACCATTTTGACCCCGAAAAGGGCACGCTCGAATCCTTCCAGGTGATCGCGACGCAGCCCGAGGGCACCGACATGGAGGGCAAATCCACCGCCGAAATAAGAATAACCCCCGACGGCAAACACCTTTACGGCTCGAACCGCGGCCATGACACGCTCGCGCACTTCACCATCGGCGACGACGGCACGCTGACCGCCGTGGGGCACTATCCCACCGAGGCGACGCCGCGTTTCTTCGAACTGGACCCGAGCGGACGCTTCCTCTATTCGGTCGGGCAGTCCTCCGGCGGGCTAACGGCCTACCGTATTGATCAGGCCAGCGGCGCACTCGAACCGATTGGCCAACACAAGGTCGGCGAAAGCCCCCTGTGGATCACCTTTATCAAACAAGCCTAAGGCCATGAGCTTTTGCCGCGCGGGTGGTGTCGATCAACTTCGCGCGGCAAAAGACGGCCTGAAGCCGAGTGTACGAGTTGCCCCCCTAAAACCCTGAACTCGAACCTGCCGCGGAGCCATCATGAGCAACCTGCATTCTCCAATTCTTAGCCCCGCTGAGTTAGACCAGTGGCGCGAACAAGGTTATATCCGCCTCGGCCACGTGGCCCCCGCCGAAGAGATCGATGCGCTCTGCCAACGCATCGACGATATCATGCTCGGCGAAGTGCGCTACGACAAAATGCTGATGCAGCTTTGCCCTTCCGCCGGCGAAGAGGAGCTTTCGCGCCAGACCAAAGAATTCAAGGGCTCCTCACTCACATACCGCAAGATCCAGGACCTAGAACAGGACCCGCTCTTTCTCGCCTATCTGCAACACCCGCTCTTCCGCGATCTGACCGCCAAAATCATCGCACAAAAAGTGTCGATCTTCCGCGCCATGTTCTTCAATAAACCCGCCGAAAAGGGCGTAACCATCAATTGGCACCAGGACGGCGCCGGCGGCTGGCAGCTCAGCATCCCGCCGCTGATCACGGTGTGGACCGCGCTCGACCATACCAGTATCACCAATGGCTGCCTGCAGATCATCCCCGGCTCACACAAGAGCATGATCCCGGAAAAGGGCGATCTGCTCTCCGAAGAAGAACGCGCGATACACGCCCCGGACGAAAAACGGCTCTACCTCGAAATGGAAAAAGGCGAAGTGGTGCTCCTGCACAACTGGACCCTGCACCGCTCGGAGACCAATACCACCGACAAACCCCGCCGCGCCTTCAGCGTATGTTATATCGACCAAGCCACCCGCCAGAAAACCAACGACCGTGCCTTTGCGCAAGTCTTTCCAGACTATCAATCGGTCGAAATGGACACGTCGCAAGAAACCACGGCAGTTTATTAACGATTACCCGCCATAAAGGAGACCTATATGGACCCCGCAGAAATGAGCAACGAAGAGAATTATGCTTTCGATGTGGCTGGGTATTTGCACGTGCCGGCGGTCTTATCTCGTAGCAAGGTCAACGCATTAAATCAAGCGCTGGACGCGGCAAACGAGCCGGAAGGTATGCTCGGCTGGCCCACCCCCCAGCGCGAACTCTTCCGCGACCTATTATTGCAGCCGCAATTGGTCTGGTATTTGAACCAACTTATCGGACCCGGTTTTCGCCTGGACCAGGCCCCCCGGCTTCTGGGCGATCACGCCAGTGAAATGGGTGCCTCCCTAATCGGCGGCGACGAGCCCCGCAATCCCTCGCGCGCTTACTTCCAACAAAACGGCCGCCGCTCAGCCCAAGGCCTCAAAGCGATCTGGGCCTTAGAGGACATCGCCGCCGAAGACGGCGGCCTCGTCGTCGTGCAAGCCAGCCACAAAAGCAATGTCGAGACGCCACAGAATTTGCTGATCGGTGCCGACGAGATGGGCTTGGTAAAACAGCCTGCGCTGCAAGCGGGCGATCTATTTCTCTTGGCCGAATCGGCCCTGCAAGGCATGCGCCCATGGCAAAACGGCAGCAAACGTCTGCTGACCTATAGCTACGCCGGCCGCGCAATGATCCAATCGAACGGTCCCGGCCCCGGAGCGCAAGTCGACTCCGCGCCTGAATGGGCGCCCGAGGGCAGCCCGGAACGCGCCGTCCTGCACAAGCCCGGACACAAAGACGCTTCTCCACCGCCCGTGCTCAATACCAACGGCGACAAAACCTGGGTCGAAGAAAGCTCTGAAACTATCCACCCGTCGATCTATATTCGCGACCCCAATTCGGGCATCGACGAAAATGAATTCTACTTCTGGGACCTCAACGGTTACTTAGTCGTGCCCGGTGTAATGGACGAAGAATGGTTGGCCCTGGCCAACGAGGTTGTCGACAATTTCCAAGACCGCGTGGAAGTCGGCAGCGAGTTATCCGGCAGCTCCAAAAGCCAGGCCGGCACCGGCCGCCCCTTGCTCTCGGGCCTATTGGACCTGCCTGATCCACACAACGCAGCTTTCCGCCGCATGATCGCCCACCCCGCCGTCGTCAGCCGCCTCAACTGGATGGGCGCCAGCGGCTACCGCACCGGCGGCGCGACCGTTTTCTGCGCGACAGAGGGCACCTCCGGCCATTCGCTGCACGACGGCAACGAGCCGATCAGCCCTTCGCGCGGCTACGCCTTTAAAAATGGTCGCAGCTATTGTGAAACGGTCACCATCACCTGGCAACTGCGCGATGTCGAGCCCGACTTGGGCGGCTTCGCCTGCGTGCCCGGCTCGCACAAAACCCAATATCCGCAACCGCCCGGCGTACGCACTTGCGACGATACAATGGGTTTGGTGGTGCAGCCGACGATGAAAGCCGGTGATGTGCTGTTCTTTATGGATGGCGGTTGCACGCACGGCGCGCTGGCCTGGAAAAATTCCGCACCCCGACGCGGGGTGCTCATAAAATACCAATCGAAAAACTCCAATTGGAGCGGCGGCGTAATCGACCCACAGGAACGCTGGGGCGACATGGTCGAGGATATGAGCGAAGAACAATTCGCCGTGATGCGCGGCCCCGAACGCGACGGCCGCCACCACACCGTACCGCGCCTAGAAGTTCGCGACGGCCAGGTCTCCGTCTCCTACGACCCCGCAGGCGACCGCTATTCGGCTAAGTTTCGCAAACCGGGCGAAAAACAATCATGAGAATCGCTCACATCTCAGACTTCCACCTGCGCCACCACCTGCCCGGCACCTCCCTAGTTGCTAAACGCCAGAGCCGCCAGATGCCTGCTCTGTTACGCCAGGCCATCGCGCAAATCAACGCACTGCAACCCGATCTGCTCGCCATCACCGGCGACCTCGTCGACTACCCCTTGCATGCCTTAGACGATCCTGCGACCCTTGCACAAGGCGACCAAGACCTGCTGCTGATCCGCGAAATCATCGACGAAGCGACCTGCCCGGTCGCCTATCTCTACGGCAACCACGACCATCCCGCCCGCTATCGCACTCTCTTCGCCGACCAACCGTCAGATCGCCCCATCGGCGACTACCGCCTGCTCACCTTCCTCGACGACGAAGTCCGCGACAACACAGCCGAACGCCTCGACGCCTCGCGCCAGCTCTTCGACGCGGCCCTGACCGACACCGACCCCCGCCCGCAGATCCACCTGCAACACTATATGATCTTTCCCGAGCACAACGAGGGCTATCCGCACAACTACCGCGAGGCAAAGGATCTGCAAAAAGCCATTGCCGCCAGCCGCAAGGTCCGCCTTTCTCTAAGCGGCCACTTCCACCACGGCGCAGACCTACAATTACAAGACGGCGCCTGGTACGCCACCGCCCGCGCCTTCTGTGAGGCTCCACACCCCTTCCGTATCTACGATCTCGACGGCGCCTCAGCAAAACAGAACGAGTACTATATCGAACCTTCGCCAGAGAGCGAATAGCAACGACATCAATAGCTACAGTTTTTACGCAATAGAATCTGCTACAATAGCTGAGGTCAGAATGAACATATAATAGTTGAGGTCAGAATGAGGGGGACCCCACAGCGGCGAGGGATGACCGGCGAGAATGATCGAAGGAAGTCCCCCTCAATCAGACCGTCCCATCCACAGTATTAGGACAAACAGGAGACCAACAATGCTCATAGGCTACGTCAGCAACGAACGCTATGTCGCCCTACCCAACATCCTTTTCGAATTCCGCGGCCAAGACACCATAACCACCGCAAGATCGACCATATCCGGCGCCGTATACGCCGACATCACCCCAGGCCCTTACGAAGTCGTACTCGGCGGCGAGGGTTTCGGCTCGAAAATCGTGCAAATGGAAGTCAGCGCCACCGAGCCCTATCAATTCCGTCTGCTCACCGACAGCCTACTCGGCTATATGTGGCCCAAATGCGTCAAAGCCGACGAGCACTCGGAGTTTCGCGTGCACGCCGTCTGCGAATACGAACTCGAATTATGGCGCTACGGCGCACAAAAAGAGTTTATCCGCCGCATCGGCACCTTCGACGAGCACGGCCCGCGCGCCACCATGCAAATCACCCCCGACGGCGACTACTCGCAAACCGGCACCCAGTGGAACAAACACGGCTACCACAGTAAGGCACTGTCGCAGACCATCCAGGCTCCTGACCGCTCAGGGCTCTATTATCTGCATGCGCGCGACAAGGACGGCCGCTTTTTCTCCTTCCCCTGGGTCGTCGCCCCGGCAAAACCCACCGCCAAACTCGCGGTACTCGCCGCCGACCTCAATTGGAACGCCTACAACAGCTTCGGCGGCCGCTCCAATTATATCAACGCCGACTGCCTGCCGCCGACCCCAGTGGTCAACGCGCGCCTAGAACTCGACCGCTATACCGAAGAAGAACACCGCACCTATAATTCGGAAGCATACGCCCCGCTCTCCCTCGAACGCCCCGACCCCTACAATCATATCGACGAGGAAGAAGGCCTGACCGACCCGATCGCCGGTCGCCAAGGCTGTCATATGGCCGCCGCAGAATGGCGCGTCTTGGGCTGGCTGGAGCAGCAGGGCATCGACTACGATCTATACGGCGAAAGCCAATTCCACTTCGACGCATTGCCCTTAGACGAATACCAATGCCTGGCCATCACCACTCACCCCGAATACTGGTCCAAGGATATGTACTTCCGCCTCAAGAACTGGGTCTTTGAACGCGGCGGCCGCCTGATGTACCTCGGCGGCAACGGCCTCAACTGCGAGATAGAGCTGCTCGACGACCATCGCGTGGTCTACCACAACACCCCCTGGAGCCATTCCGAGATACAACTAAAACCCGACGGCGGCGCATACGAAAGCCGCTTCGACAAACGCCAGGAATCCGAAGCCAATCTTCTAGGCGTCGTATTCTCTTTTTCCGGCATTATGACCGCCGCCCCCTACAAAGTCATCGACGCCAGCCATTGGTGCTTCGAGGGCACCGGGCTGAAAAACGGCGACACCTTCGGCGAAAAAAGCCTGCACCAGCGCATACCCGGCGGCGCCTCCGGCCACGAGACCGACAAAATATCGGCGCAATCACCCGCCAACACGCAACTGCTGGCCAAGGGCCTCAATCCAGACGAAGGCGGTGCCGAACTGGTCGAGCACGAACCAGCCGGCGGCGGCGCGGTGTTCTCCGCCGGCTCGATCTGCTGGCCGGCCTCGATCCTGGTCGACGACGCGGTTTCGCGCATCACCGCCAATGTTATCCGGCGCTATCTTGGGGACTGAGAAGATCGCTGGCAATATGCATAGCGAAATCTACCATACTTTAGACCATGCCCGGCCCGTCTATGAGCTGTCGCAGGCCAATATCGGAGAAAGCAAATCCGGAGCAAATCAAAATAGATTCGTTTTGCCCATTCCGTTGGTGGGCCGTAGAAGATCTAATGCAATCGGATGAACTATTCGTTCCGGGCAAGCTGGGCCGCCACCTTCATACGCTCCTCCAACAAGGGCCACCGGCTAAACCTTTTGTCGTCGGCGTATAAAACACGCTCATCCCATTCCACAACAACTAACCCAACGCCTTATGCGTAATTAATAAACGCCACCTTGTGCTCGGTGAAAAACTCGATGCCCGTCTTACCCGATTCGGGGATCCCGTGCCCGGACGACTTCACCCCGCCAAAAGAAAGCTGCGGCTCCCTGTAGGCCGTCATCATATTGACGTGCGTCAGCCCGACCTCGGTCTTTTCCAAAAACTGAAACGCGCGCGAAAGATCCTTGGTAAAGATCGATGACGATAGGCCGAACTCCACGCGATTGGCCAATTCCAGCGCCTCGTCAAAATTATCCGCCACCAATACGCTCAACACCGGCCCGAAGATCTCCTCCTGCGCAATGCGCATCTCCGGTTGCACGTCGGTAAAGACCGTCGGCTCGATAAAACATCCCTGATCCATCCCGTCCGCGGTCAATCTATGGCCACCCGCAGCCAACGTCGCGCCTTCCTCCTGGCCGATGTTGATATAGCCCATAATCGACGCTAATTGGTCCGAACCGCACACCGGACCCATATCGACATCGCCGCGGCCGTCGCCGACCCGGATCGCCTTCACCCGCTCCAGAAGTTTGGCATTAAAAGCCTCCGCGACCTCGCGCACTACGATCGCCCGGCTCGTCGAAGTACACCATTGCCCCGCACAAGCATAGGCGGCTGTCGCCACTGCGTCCGCTGCTTTGTCCAAGTCGGCGTCTTCCATGATCACCGCCGGATTTTTGCCGCCCAATTCCAACTGCGTACGCACCAGTGTTTGCGCCACGCTCTGCTGTATGCTCTTGCCCACTCCGGTAGACCCGGTAAAGGAAATTGCCTCCACCAAGGGGTTGGTAATCATCTCCTCGCCCACCGTGCCGCCACCGCCCGCAACAAAGTTCAACACGCCCGGGGGCAAACCCGCTTCGATAAATACATCGACAAAGGCCTTGCCCGCCTTGGGCGTCAGACTCGCCGGTTTGAAGACGATGGTATTACCGCTAATTAGCGCCGGCGTGCATTTGCGGCCCGGCACGTTAAACGGAAAATTCCATGGGCTGATAATCGATGCCACCCCGACCGGACGCCGCACGCTATAGGCAAAGACCCCGGGCGTCGATGAAGGCACCGTCTCGCCGCACATCGCCACGCCCTGCGCAATCTGAAACTCCATCTCGCGCACCGCCGAGCTAACCTCGGTCCGCGATTCATTGAGTGTTTTACCGTTTTCTGCCGTCAGAATCGCCGCGATTTCCTCCGCCCGCCCTTTCATCACCGCGACCGCCTTAGACAAATACTCCGCCCGCTTATGCACGCCGATCCCAACCCAATCGGCGAAAGCAGCATGCGAAGATTCGATCGCCTGCTTGGCGTCTTCGCGCGTGCTCTTTGGCCAATGACCGGTCACCTCTTCCAGATTGGCCGGATTGCGTTGCTCAAACGTCTTGCCGTCACTCGAAGCAACCCATCGTCCGTCGATATAGTTTTGATAGTCCATTCTATATAACTCCTTCTATAGTTGAATCCGGTATGTGCGCTTAGGGCAAGCCCTTGACGCAAACATGCTCGATAAAGCGGCTGTATACTTCGACACCTTGGCGCAACTGCTCCAATTCGATCCACTCGTCGACCGTATGGGCCTGGGCGATATCACCTGGACCGATAACAATCATCTGTTTCATCTTAGCACAAAAAGCGATGCCGTCGGTACCATAGGGCACCGTCTGCGCTTTGCGCTTACCGGTGATCTTCAGCGCGGTGCGCACCAAGGGTGAGTCGGGCGGTGTATAGAGCGGCTGGCCGACATGCGATATTTCACAGGTTAAGCCGTGCTTTTTTGCGCACTTTTTTGTTCGCGCGATCAGAGGCGCCACATCGACATTCGGCATCAGGCGATAACCGATACGGCAAACGCTTTCCACCGGCGAAATATTCATCGCCACATTGTGGTCATTGATGCTGATGCTCCATTCGGAATGCGCGGGCTTGAACTCGTCGTTGCCATAGCGCTTGGCCGTTAGCGCCAGGTCGTTGATCTTTTTCATTTCATTTAAAAAGGGGATCATCTTTAGATTGGCGTTGATGCCCTTTAGCGTGCTGGTATGCGCTGCCCGCCCCTTAGACGCTATCCGCATACCCAACCCGCCTTTGTGCGCATAAACCACATTCATCCGCGTCGGCTCGCAGATTAACCCATAACCGCTACTGGCCTCCTGAAAAAACTTGGAGCGCTTTGTTACGTCGAAGGCCCCCGCCGCGCTGATCTCCTCGTCGGCGGTGACGACGATATAGACCGGAATCTGCAAATCTTTGGCCTTAAAACGGGCGGCCGCACAGATCGAAGCCGCCAGTGGCCCCTTCATATCCGTCGAACCCCGACCATAGAGCTTGCCCTTAGTCACACGGGCTTCAAACGGGCGGCCCGTCCAATCTTCTGCATTTATCGCCGGCACCACATCATCGTGACTCATCAAGCTTAAGCCACCCGTGCCCTCGCCTAGTTTGCCGACAATCGACAGCTTATCTACTCCGTTCACATCTGCATAGGGCAGTTCTTCAATCGCAAAACCTAGCGACTTTAGGACCTGCGCGATATGGCGGGTAACCGGCACATTCGATAACTGGCTGGCCGAATTATAATTGACCAGTTCTTTAGTGAGTTTCACGACGTCGAGCGCCATATAAATAGCAGGCCTTTATGATATTGTCAGCGATGGGGAGTTTTTAATAGAGGGGCAAAAGTAAAAAGGAAGCGCCGTCGCGGCAAGCACCTAGCCGGTAGCAACAGCGTCAAAAAGACACGCGCTGAGTGTGCTCGACGCGGATAAAACACCTATCTTATATCCGCCTGATTACTCCACCCCCGCCCCCATCGCCACAACGAGATGAGCGACTTCGCGCTTTCCCAGATCCTCGCCGGCATCGCCTTCGCCTTTGGCCTGGCTTCGTTCCAGTTCAAAGCGCGGCGCAATGTGCTTTTGTGCCTATGCGTTTCCGTCGCCTTCAATGGCGCACACTTCTTCCTGCTCGACCGCCCCGGCCCCAGCACCCTGATGCTGATTACCGGCATCCGCTATCTGGTCGCGACCATAAGCACCGACCGCCGGGTAATGATCTTTTTTCTGCTGGTCACCTGTGCCGCCTTCTTCACCACCTTCAAATCGCCCGTCAGTTTCCTCGCCTTGGTGGGATCACTTATCGGCACCTTCGGCAGCTTTCAGCCGAGCGGCCAAAAGGTCCGGCTCTATTTCATGGGAGGGAATGTCGCCTGGTTAGTGCACAACGCCTTTTTGTGGACACCGGTCGGCGTCGCGATGGAGTCGCTCTTCCTCACCAGCAGCGTAGTAGGCTACTGGCGCTACTTCGGCCCGCCGGCCCAACACGCCGCACCCGAACGCTGAATCAAGTTCATCGCCCAATGTGCTGCGCGGATGTTACCAAGCGGACGCAAATACAGGCCTTATAATACTCCGCCGCAAATCACAGACTGAGCCACCTCCGGTCCCTAACGCCAATCAACCACCTCACCACTCAACGGATAAACCGCTCGCACCTTCTTATAGTCATAACTAGACAAATTAGGACTGTGTACCCCCGGCGTATCCACCTCTAAAATCGCATGCGCAATCGGCGTATAATCCGCGCGAAAATGCACCGCCGACTTAAGCGCGATCAGCTTGCGATCGACCGGCTCAATACCCACACTGCGCAATACTTCCGCATCAAAAGGTTGCAAACGCTGCTCGGTCAAAATTATTTCAACTCCACCAACCCGCACCACCGCCGTCCGCCCCATCTGCGCGCGCTTGCCCCTGGCCATCGGCCCCTTGTGTTGGAAGTTTCCGTCGGTGACGGCCTGCACATAACCACAAAGTGCCACCGGCTCGCCGTGCAACGCAATCGATTTACCGCCGACCTCTAGCTCGACCTCTTCGCCCACCCCCGCCGCGATCGCCCGCGCCACCGACTCCGGGTCGGCGATAATCGCTACTACAGCCCCCTGAAAATCTGCCGCGATCAGCGCGCGCAAAATATGGGTCCCGTCGCAAGGACCGCCGCCGCCAGGATTGTCCGATCCCTCCGCCAGCACGACCGGCTGCCCCTCGCTCTTCCGTGCAAACTCGATAGCCTCCTGCACCGAAACCAATTCGGCACGAAAAGCCTCGCGCCGGTCCCACATATATTGCGCGAATTCGTCGGCGCACTCTTCCGCCAAAGCCTGGTCGCCATCGGTCGTCACCAGCACCGAGCAGCCAGCATCGTGAATATCGGCGAAGGGAAAACCCATCGACAGGGTCGCCGTCACCACCCCGGACCGGGCTTCCAACTCGTGCAATCTGGCGATCGCCTCGCTCATCGGTGGCCGCATACTGCACTGCGGCGGCGGCGAGGTCAATAGCGGCAACTGGCGATAGGCCATCGTCGGGCGAATCTCGCCCGCCACCATATCGGCGATAATTTGCGCCCCTTCCAGCCCGCGTTCATAACAGTCGACATGCGGATAGGTGTCAAAACCAATGATCACATCGGCGTACTCGGCCATCGCCGCGGTGATATTGGCGTGCAAATCTAAGGTCACGACAATCGGCAAATCACCCACCTGTTCGCGCACCGCCTGCAACAGATCCCCTTCGGCGTCTTCGTGTGCCTGGGTCACCATCGCCCCGTGCAAATCCAAAAAAACGCC
>Ga0233433_10000683_pt1 | contig 35385 bp, 25 predicted proteins | sample SI_122_August201_5_FD_179868 | JGI IMG/M metagenome (GOLD analysis project Ga0233433, IMG submission 179868) | Seawater microbial communities from Saanich Inlet, British Columbia, Canada - SI_122_August2016_100_MG | ecosystem: Environmental > Aquatic > Marine > Inlet | place: Canada: British...
GGCCGCTGCTAAGAAGCCTGCTGCTAAGAAGCCTGCTGCTAAGAAGGCCGCTGCTAAGAAGCCTGCTGCCAAGAAGGCCGCTGCTAAGAAGCCTGCTGCCAAGAAGGCCGCTGCTAAGAAGCCTGCTGCCAAGAAGGCCGCTGCTAAGAAGCCTGCTGCCAAGAAGAAGAGATAGCAGCAGTTACTTAGACATAAAAAAACACCGGAGCCATATGGCTCCGGTGTTTTTTTGTGTCTGCCCTAAACGCGAAACTCAGAAACCCTTGGCGAGAACCTGTGCCTTCAATTCATCGTAACGACGCGGTACATAAGCAGGGCATTGTGTTTCACGCAAGTCAAAACCGAAGGCCCTTTTGCTCAAAACGATAATCGGCGGTGCCTGTATCCGTTTGAAATAGTTGATCCGCAGTTGGCGTTCCACCCATTCTAGGTCGTCGATCCATTCCTTGGTGTCGGAGAAATATTCGCGGAAACGCGTTTCTTCATCCCACAGCAAACGCTGCAAAAATACCCCGTCCAACAACCATTGCAGAAAATCCACACCGTGCCGCCGGTATTCGATCATCTGCCTGAGCACCGCGTCGTGATAACCGTATTTGATCGGGTCACCCAGGCCTTTGGTCACATCCTGCGCGGTGGAAAGCTCGGCGCTAGGCACGATCTCGCCGCTCAACAGATTCTCCGGCACGACCTCGCGACCGTAGACCACGTCGTTGAGATAGCGCGCCAGTTCGAAGACCTCGGTCTTGTACAAGTCCGCGATCGGAGCCACCGCACCGCTGACATCGCCGTAGAGTGTGGCATACCCCAAAGCCACTTCGGTCTTGTTGCCGTTGTTGGTGAAGATCAACCCGTATTTGGCGGCCAAGCCCGAAAGCACGTCGGCAAAACGGATCCGCGCCTGGATATTCTCGTCAACCAACCGCGTATATTCGCCGGGCCCAAAGGCGAACTCCGTGCCCTTCACTAGGGTGGCAACCGCCTCATAAAGTTCTTCGATTGGGCGACTGATATAATCCACACCCAATTTCTCGCACATATCCCGCGCGTTGTCCTGGGTAACCGCGGCGTTGAAGCGCGTCGGCATATTGACCGCAAAGACCCGCTCGGGCCCGAAGGCGCGCTCCAATAGACAGACGACTACGCTCGAATCAACGCCGCCACTGGCAGCGATAAGAAATTTGTTCTCGGTCCCGCGCAGATGGTCCAGATGGCGCAACCCCGTGAGGATGCCCATATAGCGGGCTTCGTTTTCGCTTTGCGCGGAAGCGACCCCGGTATCGCCACTCGTCAACAAGAGTTGTTCCCGCCAAGGCTCGGCCCGGCGCACGACCTCGCCGTCGGCGCCATAGGCGGTACTATCGCCGTCAAAGACGATAATATTCTTGCCGTTGTTTTGGGAGCCAACTTGATTCGCGTAAAAAAAAGGCAATGGCGAGCGCTTGAGAATATCGCGGACCACCCGATTGCGCTTGTCGTTCTTCTGCCAAGTCCACGGCGAGGACGAGAGATTGAACACCGCCTCGGCGCCGCGCTGATGGTATAGCGCAAGCGTGTCGATCGTCTCCCCTGCGCGACAATAATCCTGACACCACATATCCTCACACAACTGCACGCCGAAACGAAAAACCCGTCCGTCGCCAAGCCGCACCTCATAGGGATGCAGCCAGGCGTCGAGCGGCTGGCCCGCCGCCTCGGCCAGGTGGCGCAGCGAAAAAAAATGACGATCGTCGTCGAAAAAGCGATAGTTCGGTTGCAGGGTCTTGGGCTGAATACCGCAGGGCAGTCCCGCGGGCACCTGCTCGCGTTCGACATACTCTCCGTCGGAACAAACGTAGACGGCATTGTATTTGCGCAGCCGCCCGTCCTGCCCTACGGCGTCCCGATCGACCGCCACATTACCAAAAACTATATGCAAACCCGTGCTCGCCCGACGAATTTCGTCGCTATAGGCAGCGAAATCCTCGACCAGCGCATCAACTTCCCATAGATCTCCGAGGACATAGCCGCTGACACAAAGTTCGGAGAAGACTACAATCTCGGCGCCGGCCTCGCGGGCCTCGGTGATAAACGCGAGCATCCGTTCGACATTCAAATCGGGCCGCCCTGGTTTGACCTCCATCTGGACCAGAGCAATTTCGGGCAGCGTGGCGTGTTCTTCCATCAGGCGAGGACCGACGCCTGGGTCCGTGCCATCTGAATGCACTCGCCCAAGAGCGGCACCCCGTCGCGGATATCCTCCAACGAGGCAAAACCGAAGGCCAACCGTAACGCCGGCACATCCTCGTGGTGGATATGAAAACTCCGGCCCCGGGCCACCATAATATTGCGTTCGGCGCAAAGAGCCATCAGGTGGTCTCGGTCGACATCCTCGGGGAAATTTACCCAGATAAACATTCCCCCCACCGGCCGCGACCAAGTGCAGATATCGCCGACACTCTCTTCGAGGCCTGCGAACACCGCGTCGCGTTTGTCTTTGAGTATCGCGTTTGTCATCGCGATATGCGACCAGAGCCGGTCGCGGAAAAACGCGGCGCAAATCGAAGCCGCCAGTACGCTATTACCGCCGTCGTGGCGGCGATCGAGCAAGCGGGCGAGCACCGGCGGGCGAGCAACCATATAGCCCACTCTAACCCCTGGCCCGAGGATCTTGGACAACGAGCCTATATAAATGATATTGGGACTGTCATCCAACGCGTAGAGCGAGGGCTCCTGTACCCCCTCGAAATGCACGTCGCCATAACAGTTGTCGTCGACGACGATCGCGTCGTAGCGCCGGGCCACTTCGAGCAATTCAAGACGCCGCGCCTTGGGCATCATCGAGCCCGTCGGATTCTGATAGGTCGTCAGAGTATAGATGAAACGCGGCGGCGTCCCCTTGCGATGTAACGCCTCCAGCGTGTCGGCCAACGCATCGACCCGCATGCCCTCTTCGTCGAGCGGCACACCGACCAACTCGGCGCCCAAGCTCTTATAGGCGCCAATGGTGCCAGAATAAGTCAATTCCTCGGTGACGATAATATCGTCGGAGCCCTGCATCAGCGCCTCGGCCACCAAGGTCACCGCCTGCATTGAACCGTTCATCAGCGCGACGTGCTCTACGGGGACTTCAATGCCCTCGCGCTTGGCTTCGCGCGCCGCCATAATCTCGCGTAAGCCCAGATGCCCCATATCACCCGGATAACGCACCAACTCCGCCCCGACCTCCCGCACCGCCTCACTGGCCGCCTCGGCCAACGCCTCCGTGGGAAACGAACCGGGATCGGTCCGACCGCTGCCAAAATCGTATACGCGCATCACAAACCTCCTTTAAGGTTCCCATGCCTTGCGCCGGTTTTACCCGCCTGGCCGGCACATTAATTCTGATACTATTTGTACAATAACTCATAGCATACCACGCGAACGCATAAATTACCTGGCGAAAACAATGGCAAATGCCGCGTCAGCGAAATATCTATCTAAACATACCCCCCAATCCAGTCAATGGAAAGCACCCCTTACTCGATAGCGATGCACCTGGTAAATATCAAAAGCATCGCTGAAACGACCGTTGATAACCTCTATCACCCGCCCCTCTCCTATCGCCTCCGCCTCGAAGCGCCCAGCCAGGTCCGCAACCTCAAAGCTCCCCTGCGTCTCGCCCAAGCGCATCGGCACCGCAAAAACATATAGATCGCCGCCATGGCGCTTAGCCAGCGCGTCAATGGGCACTTCAGCCACGGATGAAGTCGCTGTGACCGCTACCGTATCCGCGCTATTGAGCACCGGCGCCAACTCAGTAATCTGCTCGTTGACCCGCGTTACCGCCACGAGCATCTCCTCATCCTCCAAAAGGCGGGCCTCGCGGAACTCCGGCTCCCACTCGTGCGCAAAATAAACGATCCCGCGGGAACCGTGTATCAGAGACATCCAAATCTCGGCTTCGACCTGAGCAGGCGTCGGTCCGCGTTCGCTCTTGATCCTCGTTGTCTCGATCACGTTCCACACCGGCTTGGCATAATCGGCCCATGCCCGCAAGCGGTCTACGCCCTTGGCCACATACCACAAATAGCGCTCGCCATCCTGCTTGCGAATACCCGCCACCGGGTACACATCGAAAGAGGCGATATCGGTTCCTTTTATATAATCTGGATAATCAGCATAATCAGCAGCCCGTCCAACCCATTCATCATTAGCCACGCCCTGCCCCAGATTCAACCACACCGGCCGTGTCGGATCGTTGGCGTGGATTCGTTGGTAATTGGCAACGATTATTTCCGTCGGCACCGGCCCCGCCCAAGAGCCGTCGGCCTGTCGCTGGGCGTTATCCGGTTCATCGCCGTGCATCCAGCCGGCAATGACCGGGTCATCGAGGTGCGCGAGGCCGACTTCGTTCTGCCGACAAATCACCCGCATACCCGCCGTGCTCAACTCGGCAAGTTGCGCTTCGGTTGGCCCTTGCCACAAACTCACGTAGAGATTGATACCCGCCGCCCTATAACGCACGGCGTTTTTCGGGTCCTGGACCCATACGCCGATTGGGAAATAATCCGGATCGGAGGACGGGCCGTTACTCCAATTTGCATACGGACTCCTCGGCACATCCTCGCCCTGTCCGGCTCCACCCACCGCGCTATGACCGATGCAAGCTGAGCAAAGCACGGCAACGACCAGCGCGGCACCTTTCACTTTCGCCCGCGCAGAGGCAGCCATGCCAGCACCCGCTGGATATTCTCGTCCCAATACCCCCACTCATGCGCACCCGGCCCTTCCTCGTAGTGCAGGTCCAAGCCGAGTTTCTTCGCGTGCTTGCGAAAGGTGGTATTTGCCGCGTAGAGAAAATCTTCGCTACCACAGCACTGAAACAGCTTGGGCTGCCTTTTACGCCGAGCCACCTGCTCCGCCAAATACAGCAGATCGTGACTGCTGCCCCGTAGCGCATCGAGATCACCAAAGACACTCTCTTTCTCACGCCGCCACGCCTCATTCTCGTTCGCGCTTCTTTCCGCGATACGGGCAATGTCCAACGCTCCAGAAAGACTCGCCGCCGCGGCAAAACGGTCGGGCAACGTCAACGCCAGCTTAAAAGCTCCGTAGCCGCCCATCGAGAGCCCGGCGACAAATGTATCGGCACGTTTATCCGAGAGTGGGAAAAAACCATGCATCACACGCGGCAACTCCTCGCTGACAAAGGTCCAGTATTTAGCGCCATAGGCCATATCGGCGTAAAAGCTGCGATTGACCGCCGGCATCACCACGGCCAACCCCAACGCCTCTGCGTAACGCTCAATTGAAGTGCGCCTCAGCCAGATGCTGTGATCGTCCGATAGCCCATGCAAAAGGTAGAGCACCGGCGGTTTACGCCCCTTAAGACACGCTTCTTGCGGCAATATGACATCGACCGAGACGGCGATCTGTAATGCATCTGAACGAAACTGTGTATGGAGTAGGGCCATTTTCGCAACACCTCTTAGTGGTGGAATTGTAACAGCGCTTTGATACGTAAGAACGGCAGAAACCACTAAGCCGTCCATCGCGATTCAGGCTTTTAACCAAGCCCCGACAACTCGCACAACCCAAGCCTGAGAACCGCCAAACACCAGTATTTCATCCATCGCGCCTCACTCCTTTCTTGTGCCGATATAAAGCCCCCGGCCCATAAGGCCGATCGGATCGTAGTCGACTTCTAAACCCGCCGCCGCAAAGGCCTCTTGCATCTCCTGCATGGTAAACAAGCCCATTTCGTGCGTCTCTTGATAGTGCTGCAGACCGTCTTCAGTCCCCACCAAATACTGACAGGGGTTCAGCGAGACGGCCCCACGCACCGCGCTATGGCCCATCCGGCAAACCTTGATCCCGTCCCGCTCGGCGTTGAGCACATACACCCGGCCCGGGATCCACTCGTCCGGCGTGAACCACGGCTCGACAAAAAGCAAACCCCCGTCAGTTAAATGCTCGCGGCAACGGACCAAGGTCTTGCGCACATTGTCCAAGGTGCGCACATAACCGATCGAGTTGAACAGGCAGACGACGATATCGTACATCCGGTCGAGGGAGAAATCGCGCATATCCCCCTCGCTATAGTAGCCGCGTGGATTGCGTTCGCGCGCGCTGACGAGAAAGCCCGCATTGAGGTCAATACCGTCGACCTCGTAGTAACGGCTCAGATGCAAACCGTGCACGCCGGTGCCACAAGCCACATCGAGCAGCGATTGCGATCCGGGCCGACGTTCGGCGACCATTCGGCGAACCACATGCGCCTCGCGCTCGTAATTCTTGTTGCCATATACCACATCGTAATATTCGGCGGGGATTCCGTACATGCTTTCTCCTTTAGACCGGTTCGAGTCCGTCGCCTGAGAGCCGGCGATAATAACACCCTTGCCGAGAACGCCCTTGCCCATCTTTGGTATGACAAGCGCCCTTGCCCTTCGGCCGAACCTTGTATAACAGCGAATTCTGCTCACAATTGACGCAAATTTCTACCAATTCAAGTGCATCGCCCGAAGTCGCACCTTTAACCCAAAGCTCATTGCGCGAAGTGCTCCAAAATGCCGCGATACCCTCTCGTCGCGTATATTCCAACGCTTCTTCGTTGGCATAGGCCACAATCAGCACCTCGCCGCTGTCTGCATCCTGCACGGCCACCGGCACCAAATCCTGACCACAAGCGGCGACCTTTTTCAGCTTGCCAAAATCTAGGGCTAATACGGCCCCCTCTTCCAACGCTTCATGCGTAATCTGCTCTCTTTCCATCATCGATTTCCTTTCATGGTATACGTGGAAACAAATCGTTTACGATCCCTACTTCGCCTCTAGCCAACGCCGTCTCGACGCTACCCGCCACCATCGGCAAAAAAGGCTTGAGCGCAAAAGCGATGCGTTGACGCATTCGCTCAGACATAGACCAAGCCCGGTTCATCATTCAATGATGGTGGTGGATATAAATCGCATGGGCAACTTGTAATGTGCGCATCGTGCATTCTTTCTTTTATGAACCAGCAGACAACAAAAAAACCCGGCAGCTTTTCGCTCCGGGCCCGTTTCCATCGTCTGTCGTGCTAATTTAGATCGTTAGATCGACTCAACTCCAGACGCAAACCGGGCCTTTGGCATCATATGGTGATGATGTATAGCGGCGCGGTGTATGGTCGTCGTCTGGTTCATTTTCTTCCTCTGCGGCAAATAGTAGCCCTTGCAACTGACTTTGTCAAACAGGCGATCCTGAGAATTATCACCATCCTACTTTATTGTTTCTTCTGCTTCGAACCGATCAAATTCCGCAATACCGCGGCCGTGCTTTCTGTACTCTGCTCCATACTACCCCGGATATTACTCCGCTACGGCCCATGCCGCCTCTTTGACCACCTCCGAGAGCGCCGGGTGTGCGTGCACCGTGCGCGCCACATCCTCCGCACTGGCGCCGAACTCCAACGCCAGCACGCCCTCAGCAATCAAATGCGAAGCCTGCGGCCCCAAAATATGCATGCCCAGGAGTTCATCGGTCTCTACATCGGCGATGATTTTAACCAAACCGTCTATTTCATCCATGCAGTGTGCCCTGGCATTGGCACGAAATTGGTATTTGCCGATCGCCAATTCGCGCCCCGCCGCAGCAGCGGCCTCCTCGCTCAGCCCCACCGAGGCCAATTCCGGATGCGTATAGACCACCGCCGGCATCGCATCGTAATTGACCTGCCCCGCGCACCCGGCCATCCGCTCCACCGCCGCCACTCCCTCAACCTCGGCCGTATGCGCCAGCATCGGCCCTGGAATCAAATCACCGATCGCCCAAATCCCCTCGACATTACTATGAAAATGTTCATCAACCACTACCTGCCCGCGCTCGTTGACCTCAACCCCGACATCCGCCAAGCCCAGCCCCGCGCTATACGGTCGGCGCCCTACCGCCACCAACACCCGATCGCACGATTCAACACTCTCTTTCTCGCCGACAGCCACCGTCAACTTTACTTTCCCATCCTTCACCTGCATCCCCTGTGCGCTAGCTCCTAAGCGACACTCTACCCCTTGCCGCTTAAGCAAACGCCCCAACTGCCCCGCCATTTCCCGATCCATGCCCGGTAAAATTTGGTCCATAAACTCAACCACTAGCACTTCCGAGCCCAGGCGTGCCCAAACCGACCCCATCTCCAACCCAATCGCGCCACCGCCGACCACCACCAATCGCTCCGGCACCTCCTGCAACGCCAGTGCTTCGGTCGAACTGATAACGCGTTCCCCGTCAAAGGGCAGATTCGGCAACTCAGCCGGCGCGCTGCCCGTCGCCAATAGAATATGCTTCGCCGCCAATAGCTGTTCCCCGTCGGCTCCCGCAACCGCCACCTTGCCCGCTTCGACGACTGTGCCCGTACCAACGAAATAACTCACATCATGCCCCTTAAACAGCCCCTTGATCCCCTTGACCATCGTCTGTACTATTTTCTCCTTGCGCCCCATCATCGCCCCTAAATCCAACGCCACCTCCCCCAAACCGATCCCGTGCCGATCCAACCCCTTCTTGGCTTTATAGTACAACTCACTCGACTCCAGCAGCGCCTTGCTCGGAATACACCCGACATTCAAACAAGTCCCCCCCAAATAGCTCTTGTCCACACAAGCCACCTTCATCCCCAATTCTGCCGCCTTAGCCGCCGCCACATAACCGCCGGGACCAGCGCCAATAATCACCAAATCAAACGAAAGATCACTCACGACAATCTACCTCTCTACTAAATAAACATTGGGGAATCAGGAACAGAACCGATTCTTATTTCTTTATATAGACTTGGAGTGGGCCTGATATTCTTTTCTCTTACTACAGACTTGCATTCGAACCGGTTTTGTTCTTCTACTTATAAACCAGGAGTGGTGCCGATAGGGTTCGAGGGAATTCCCTGAGTGGTCTGGATAAGCATTTTTTCAGGACAGAAAAATCGCTTATCCACCCTAGGAGCCCGCCAGGGATGGCGGGATGAGAATGAGCGAAGATAATTCTCTCGATCTCGACACCACGACACCACGACACCACTACACCTCCAACATCAACCGCGTCGGATCCTCCACCAACTCCTTCACCCGCACCAAAAACAAAACCGACTGCTGCCCGTCGACCAAGCGATGGTCATACGACAACGCCACATACATCATCGGCCGGATAACCACTTCCCCGTCTACCGCGATCGGCCGGTCCTTGATCGCGTGCATACCCAATATCCCGCTCTGCGGCGCGTTCAGGATAGGCGTCGACAACAACGATCCGAAGACGCCGCCATTGGTAATAGTGAACGTGCCGCCGCTCAACTCGTCCATCGCCAGTTTGTTGTCGCGAGCGCCCAGCGCCAAACGCTTGATCTCGCCTTCGACGCCGGCCATCGATAACTGCTCCGCGCGGCGCAGAATCGGCACGAGCAGCCCGCGGTCCGTGCTCACCGCGATCCCCAGGTTAACGAAGTCGTGATAGACGATATCAGTGCCGTCGATCCGCGCGTTGACCGCCGGATACTCGCCTAGGGCCAAGACCACCGCCCGCGAGAAAAATGACATCAACCCCAGTGACACACCATGTACCTCGGCAAAACGTTCCTTGTATTTGGCGCGCAACTGCATTATGCCACTCAAGTCGACCTCGTTGAAGGTCGTCAGCATCGCCGCGTTGTGCTGCGCGCTGACCAGGTGTTGGCCGATGCGCTGGCGAATCCTGCTCATCGGCTCGCGGCGGATACCCTCCTCATCCGATTCTATGGGCTTGGGCGCCTCCCTTACCGGCGCAGGCGAAGCGGGCACTGGTGTTTCTTGCGCGGGTGCGGGGCGCTCGGCCACCGGAGCCTCTTTGGCCGCTGCCTCCAGTCCGTGCAAATGTCCCTGCACATCCTTCTTGGTTAGGCGACCATCCTTGCCCGTGCCGACAATCGCCACCGGATCCAAAGCGTGCTCCTCAACCAGCCGACGCACAGCCGGGCTCAACGCCGTTGATGCTTCTTTCGTAGCAGCCTGGACCGCCGGTGCCTCTTCCGCTGCGACAGGCGCCGGCGCAGCAGCGGGTGCCTCCTCCGCAACCTCAACCGCCGGTGCAGCACCTTCTTCAATCCGCGCGATCACCCCCCCCACTTCCAACGTCGTCTCCAATGCCTGCAGATGTTGCAGTACCCCACCCGCCGGCGACGGCAAATCGACATTCGCCTTGTCCGTCTCCAATACACAAATGGGCTCGTCCCGCTCGACATATTCGCCATCGCCTTTGAGCCATTCGATTAGAATTACCTCACTGACCGATTCGCCCATACCCGGTATCGCTACGTCTACTGCCATTACCAACGCTCCTATCGATCTTTTATTTTAGCCAGATGCCCGTTCAGATACGCCCTTGCCCACCTCCTGCAACACCACTTCCGCACCCCGTAAGTCAAGGGTCTGGGTGATGATTTCCTGTTGTTCGGACTGGTGTATATGCCCCGAACCGGTCGCAGGACTCGCCGCCTCGTCGCGACCGATATAAGCCAGGTCGCAATCGGCGGGCAGCAACTCGTCCAAGTAGCAACGGACAAAGTTCCAGGCGCCCATATTCTGCGATTCTTCCTGTACCCAATAGATCTGTTTGGCATTGGCATAACGGTTCAGGACGGCCTGCAACTCGTCCGACGGAAAGGGATAAAGCTCCTCAATCCGCACCAACGCCACCCCGGCGACCTCTTCGTTCTCCCTGCGGGCGGCGACGAGATCGTAGTAGATCTTGCCCGAGCACAAGGCCACCCGAGTGATTTCGGCGGGCTCGGTGATTTGCTCGTCGTCGATCACCCGCAGAAAAGACCCGTCGGTAAACTCGTGCAATGCCGAAACGCACAGTTTGTGCCGCAGCAAGCTCTTGGGCGTCATCAGCACCAGCGGCTTGCGGAAGTTGCGGTGGATCTGCCGGCGCATAAGATGAAAAAGCTGCGCCGGCGTAGTCGGGTAGGCAACCTGCATATTGTTTTTGGCGCACAATTGCAGGAAACGCTCGACCCGCGCGCTCGAATGTTCCGGGCCCATGCCCTCATAGCCATGCGGCAAAAGCAGCACCAGACCACACATCCGCTGCCATTTGGTCTCGGCGCTGGCGAGGAACTGGTCGATGATCATCTGCGCGCCGTTGACAAAATCTCCGAATTGCGCTTCCCACAAGATCAGCCGCCGCGGATCCGCCGTGCTAATGCCGTATTCGAACCCGAGCACCGCCAACTCCGACAGCATCGAATTGATCACCGTAAAATCGGCCTGGTCCCGCGACAAATGCTGCAAGGAGACGTGCTCCGCACCGGTATCGAAGTCGTGCCAAACGGCGTGGCGGTGGGCGAAGGTTCCGCGCTGACTGTCCTGCCCCGTCAAACGCACCGGCACCCCCTCCAGCAACAACGAGCCAAAGGCCATCATCTCGCCGCAGCCCCAATCCACCAACTCCTCACCCGCAGCCATCGCCCGACGCGACTTGACCATCCGCTGCAAGGTGCGATGCAACGCGAAACCCTCCGGCACTTCGGTCGCCCGTTCGACCACCCGCCGCAGTGTTTTGGCGTCGACGGCGGTGTGTGCGCTCCAGTCTTCGGTCGCCCAGGTCAGCCCCTGCCAGACGCCGCCGAAAGTCGAAGAATGTGGTTGCACCTGTAACCGCCGGGCGATTTCCTGGGCTTCGTCCAGACGGTTGCGAATCCGCCCGCGGATCTCATCGACCTCCTCCTGGCCGATCTTGTTCTGCGCGATCAACTGGAAGGAGTAGAGATGGAGGATCGTCGGGTGTTTGGCGATTTCCTTGTACATCAGCGGTTGCGTCAACGTCGGGTCATCGGCCTCGTTGTGCCCGTACCGACGATAACACCATAGGTCGATGATCACGTCGACCTTAAAACGATTCCTAAACTGCATTGCCAAACGCGCCGCGTGCACCACCGCCTCGGGGTCGTCGGCGTTAACATGGAAGACCGGGGCTTGGATTTGTTTGGCCACATCGGTCGGATAAGGCGTAAAGCGCGTCTCTTGCGGCGTCGCAGTATAACCGAGCTGGTTGTTGATGATCACGTGGATAGTGCCGCCGGTGCGATACCCTTCCATCTCCGAGAGATTGAGCGTCTCGGCGACGATGCCCTGGCCGGTAAAGGCCGCCTCGCCGTGAATCAGCACCGGCACCACCCGCATGCCCTCCACATCGTGCAGATAGGCCTGTTTGGCGTAAACGATCCCCTCGATGACCGGATCGACCAATTCGAGATGGCTGGGGTTGAAGCTGAGCGAGAGATGTACCTTGCGGCCCTTGTCCGTAACATGGTCGTACGAATAGCCCTTGTGGTATTTGACGTCGCCCTCGTTGTCGGCGCGATCGGACTGGTCGGCCCCCTCGAACTCGGCGAGGATATTCTCGTAGGGTTTGTGCAACAGATGCGCCAGCACGTTGAGCCGCCCGCGGTGGGCCATGCCGATCACCACCTCCTCAACCCCCAATTCCGAACCAGTGCTCACTAATTCGTCCAGCAACGGCACCAGCGATTCACCGCCCTCCAGCGAGAAGCGCTTCTGGCCGATATAGCGCGTGTGCAGAAACTGCTCGAATTCCTCGGCGGCCATCAGGCGCGAGAGCGTCTGCCGCGATTTTTCCTCCGAGAGAGCCGGGTGGTTGAGACAGGGCTCGATTCGCTCCTGCAACCAAGTCCGTTGCTCCTTGTCCGGAATGTCCATGTACTCGATGCCAATCGAGCGGCAATAGGTCATTTTCAGCTTGGCCAGCAGCCCCCTCAATGAACCATCGGTCTCGCCGAGAAACCCGCCATTGCCAACGCCCTTTTCCAAGTCCCCCGCCTCGATGCCAAACTCCGACAGCTCCAACAATGGCAGACTCGCGCGGTTGTGGCCGAGTGGATCGAGTTTGGCGACGAAGTGGCCCAATTGCCGATAGGCCTGGACCAACGCGTGCACCCCGCGATCGGTGTGCACGCGACGGCGGCGCTCCTCGCCGGGGGGCGCATGCACCACTTCCGCCTCGGATGTTTCCCCCCCCGAACGCAGAAAACCGAACTCGAAACCCTTAAAAAAATAGCGCCACTCTACATCAAGGGAATCGGGGTCGCTTAGATACTGCTGGTAGAGTACCTCGACATACTCGGCATTTTCACTTTGGGGATCGAACGACGACATGGCTCTACTCCAATTTCAGGTCCTTTTCCACCGCGGACATTATAACGGTTAAAAATAGGCATAATCAGGACTTAGGACAAAAAATAAATTTGTAATTTTCCAGCGCCCGGGCGCGGATTTTCCCCGCTAATAAGACCCATTACCATTTTTAATGCCGATTTCCTTGAACCCGAAAATGCCAGCGCCTAAATTAGCTCCATCACCCTATACCAGAAAGTCTAACACTCATGTTGCTGAGCTTTGCAGGTCCACCCGCCCTCTCCGACTTCCGCCGCCTCCCTCTACTGGAACGCTGCCGTCAGGCCCTGCCCGATCTCGACGATCTGCAAACGACCTACTTCTACGCGGTACAACTCGAGCGCCCGATCAACACAGAAGACCAAGCGCGCCTCACCCGCATTCTCGACGTCAGCGACCCCGTTCCACCGGGAGCGACAAACGAAATAGCCGTCTGCCCTCGGCCGGGCACTACCTCGCCTTGGTCAAGCAAGGCCACCGATATCCTCAAAAACTGCGGCCTGGACTTCGTGCGGCGCGTCGAGCGCGGCATACGGTACACTTTTATCGCCGACCGGATGCCAACTGCTGCCGATATCGCCCCGGTCCTGCCCCTGCTCTACGATCGCATGACTGAGGCCGCCATTACCGATACCGCAAAACTCTTTCACCAAGTCGAAGCGCAACCGCTGCTGCGCATTCCGGTGCTGACCGAAGGCCGACAAGCCCTCGTCGCGGCCAATAGCACCATGGGCCTAGCCCTGTCCGACGAAGAAATCGACTATGTGCTCAACGCCTACTCAGATCGTGACCCAACCGACGTGGAGTTGATGATGTTCTCCGTCGTCAACTCTGAGCATTGCCGCCACAAGATTTTCAACGCCGACTGGATTGTCGACGGCCAGCGCCAAGCCCGCTCGCTCTTCGATATGATCCGCTACACGCACGCCACTCACCCGCAGGGCACGGTCAAAGCCTATTCCGACAACTCCGGCATCATTCAGGGTTTTACCGCACCGATCTTCCGTCCACAGCTCGACCAGAACAACCGCTACACCTATCGCGACCAGCAAACCCATATACTGATCAAGGTCGAAACCCATAACCACCCGACCGCCATCTCTCCCTACCCCGGTGCCTCCACCGGTGTCGGCGGCGAGATTCGCGACGAGGGGGCGGCCGGCACCGGCGGCTGGTCGCAAGCCGGACTGTGTGCCTTTTTCACCTCGCATCTGCGCCTGCCCAACTTCGCGCAACCCTGGGAAAAGGACCACGCCGAATTCCCCACGCGCTTGGCCACACCGCTCGAAATCATGACCGAGGGACCGATCGGCGGGGCGGCCTTTGGCAACGAGTTCGGCCGACCCAATATTCTCGGCGTCTTCCGCACCACCGAAGACGTCTTCGCCGGCCGCTACCGCGGCTACCACAAACCGATCATGGTCGCCGGCGGCGTCGGCCTGATCGACGAGCAGCACGTCGAAAAGCAGACCCCCGGCCCGGGCGACTATGTCATCCAGCTCGGCGGTCCGGCGATGCTTATAGGCCTGGGCGGCGGCGCCGCGTCGAGCATGGACACCGGCTCCAACCTCGAAGACCTCGATTTCGCCTCGGTCCAACGCGATAACCCCGAGATGGAACGCCGCTGCCAAGAACTAATCAGCCGCTGCATATCGCTCGGTGACGAAAATCCCATTGTCACCATCCACGATATCGGCGCCGGCGGCCTGTCCAATGGCTGCCCCGAGTTAGTCGAGGACGTCGGCGCGCGTTTCGATCTGCGCGCGATTCTCAACGACGACCCCGGTATGAGCCCGATGCAGATCTGGTGCAACGAGGCGCAGGAGCGCTACGTGCTGGTCATCGGCCGCGACGACCTAGACCGCTTCACCGTATTAGCCGAGCGCGAACGCTGCCTTTTCGCCGTCATCGGCGAAGTAACGGGCGACGGCAAGCTCAACCTCGACGACCCGCTGCTCGACGACAAACCCATCGACGACCTCGATCTGGCCGTGCTTTTGGGTAAACCGCCGAAAATGTTACGCGATGTCGCCCACCTCAGCGAATCGCACGCACCGCTCGACCTCCGGACCATCTCCATCACCGACGCTGTCGAGCGCGTATTGCGCTTCCCAGCCGTGGCCGCCAAAACCTTCCTGATCACCATCACCGACCGCACCGTCACCGGCCTGATCGCCCGCGACCAGATGGTCGGCCCCCACCAGGTCCCCGTCTCCGATTATGGTATGACCTGCCACTCTTTCCAAGGCCACACCGGCACGGCGATGGCCATCGGCGAACGAACGCCGCTCGCCCTGGTCGACGCCCCAACCTCCGGTCGCATGGCCGTCGCCGAAGCAATCAGCAATATCGCCGCCGCCCATATCGGCCCCATTCACCATATCAAACTTTCAGGCAACTGGATGTGTGCCTGCGGCGAAGAGGGCGAGGATGCCGCCCTCTACGACACCGTACAGACCGTGGGTATGGAATTCTGCCCCGAATTGGGTGTCTCGATACCGGTGGGCAAGGACTCATTGTCGATGCGCGCCATCTGGGAAGATTCCCAAGGGACCGCGCACAAAATCGTCGCGCCGCTCAGTCTAGTCGTCTCGGCCTTCGCCCCGGTCGAGGATACCCGCCGCGCCGTCACCCCCGACCTGAAAAAAGAACCCGACACCCGTCTATTGCTCGTCGACTTGGGCCGCGGACAAAACCGCCTCGGCGGATCCTGCCTCGCCCAAACCCACAACCAACTCGGCGACCATATCCCGGATATCGCCCCCGGCGACCTGCGCCATTTCTACAACGCCATACAAGACCTGCTCAGCCAGAGCCTTATCCTCGCCTATCACGACCGCTCCGACGGCGGCCTCTTCACCACCGTCGCCGAAATGGCCTTCGCCGGCCGCACCGGCGTTGACCTCGACCTCAATGGACTCGGGGACGATGCGCTCGCGGCGCTCTTTTCCGAAGAAATCGGTGCCGTGATCCAGTACCGCACCGGTGACGAAGAGACCGTGCTCGCCGCCTTCGCGCAACAGCAAATAGGCGAACTCGCCCATATCATCGGCGCCCCGAGCAACGATTTGCAATTGCGCATAACTAGTCATCGCGAGATGCTCTACACCGCTTCCATACTCGATCTGCACGCCACCTGGTCCGAACTCACCTACCGCATGCAGGCCCATCGCGACAACCCCGACTGCGCCCGCGAGGAATACGAGGCCATCGCCGACGAGCAAGACCCCGGCCTAAACTTCCATCGCACCTACGAAACCGCTCCTTCGGTGATTACTCGGACTCGTCCAAGGATCGCCGCCCTAAGGGAGCAAGGTGTCAACGGCCAGGTAGAAATGGCCGCCGCCTTCGACGCGGCCGGTTTCGAGTCCGTCGACGTGACGATGACCGACCTGATCGAAGAACGCACCGATCTCGGTCAGTTCCACGGCCTAGTCGCCTGCGGCGGCTTCAGCTATGGCGATGTATTGGGCGCCGGCGCCGGTTGGGCGCGTTCGGTGCTTTTCCACGGTAAATTACGCGATCAGTTTACAGCCTTCTTCGAACGCCCTGAGACCTTTTCTTTGGGCGTTTGCAATGGCTGCCAGATGCTCTCGCACCTCAAAGAGTTGATTCCCGGCGCAGAAAACTGGCCAAAATTCCTGCGCAACCGCTCCGAGCAATTCGAAGCGCGACTGGTTACCGTCGAGGTCCTGGAGAGCAATTCGGTGTTCCTAAAAGGCATGGCCGGGTCGCGTCTACCCATCGCCGTCGCGCACGGCGAAGGCCGCGTCGAATTCACCGAAGACCAGGACTTGCACACCGCTCGCGCGCAAAACCAGCTCTGCCTGCGCTATGTCGACAACAGCGGCGCACCCGCCGACCGCTACCCATTAAACCCCAATGGCTCCCCCGAGGGCCTCACTGCACTCTCCAGCGCCGACGGCCGCGCCACCATCATGATGCCGCACCCGGAGCGTGTCTTCCGCAATGTGCAGCTTTCCTGGCGGCCAACGGCATGGGCCGGCGAGGAAGGCCCATGGCTCAAGCTTTTCCAGAACGCACGCGCTTTCGCGGACGGCAACTAGCGCAGTCAGGTAATAACGGGATGGGTTAACCAGAGCCTATTCGCCCTGGTTAGCCCACCGCACAATCAGCACAATCAACATCGCCCGCTGGACAACACTCCAGCGGGCCTTTTTTTGTAGCTCCACACCATAAGAGAGACCGCCGATATACCGAATCCAGCCCGCGCTTTGCCGATGATTGCAACGAAGTCGAAAGCTTGGATTGATCCCGCCGAAGCCGCTGAACTCTGGCATGCGCCTCATTCATCCAAACCGCGCTACAATCCTCTACGGCGGACTAAGCTGCGCGTTCTCCTGGTTCCTATTCGGTGACCTAGCCGGTCTCGCTCTGCGGACGCACACCCTCGGACCTTGGTTTAGCGCGGGCACGCATGCTCGACCACCAGAGCGCCATCGAGGCCGATCAACAAGCCCTTCATTACGCCCCCATCATGCAATAGCATTTTACGGACGGATCATATCCCATCTTATCTTGGGCCAGACCGACAAAGCGAGCCGCTACTATCAAACGCTCCTTACCTTCGATGTGATACTCACCGCAGAGCTATCCGAGCATTTTTGATACTTCCTTTCTTGACGCCATTCCGGCTTAACACCAAACTATACACCCGAATCACTGCAAATCTAACTACGCCAGGAGCATCCATGATTACACCCATCCGCTGGGGCATTCTCGGCCCGGGCAGCATCGCCAACCAGTTCGCCAAAGGCCTGCAGGCCGCCCCTGACGGCCAATTGGTCGCGGTCGGTTCGCGCGACCTGCAACGCGCCGAGGCCTTCGCCGAGCAATACGACGCCCCGAATCGCCACGGTTCCTACGAAGAATTGGTCGCCGACCCCGAAGTCGACGCCATCTACGTCGCCACACCGCACCCTTTCCACAAAGAAAACTCGATCCTCTGCCTCGAAGCCGGCAAGGCCGTTCTTTGCGAGAAACCCTTCACCGTCAACGCCGCCGAAGCCGCTGAAATCGTCGCCGTCGCGCGCGCTAAAAAGGTCTTCCTTATGGAGGCCATGTGGAGCCGCTACCTACCGATCATCGTGCAGGTGCGCAAGTGGCTCGATGAGGGCGCCATCGGAGAACCACTACAAGTCAACGCCGACTTCGGCTTCCGCGCCGGCGTCAACCCTGAAGGCCGCCTGTTCAGCCCCGCGTTGGCCGGCGGCGCACTGCTCGACGTCGGTATCTACGTCGTCTCCTTCGCCGCGATGGTACTCGGCTCAGATCCCGAACAGATCGCCGCCACCGCACATATCGGCGAAACCGGTGTCGACGAAAACACCGGCATCCTCCTGCGCTACAAAAACGGCGCGGTCGCCACGCTCTCGTGCGCAGTGCGCGCCTCCTCGCCGCATATGGCGCGTATCGTCGGCAGCGAAGGCACCATCTGCGTCGCTCCCTCCTGGTGGAAAGGCGAAGCCGCCACGCTCAAGGCCGGCGACCGGGAGGAAGCCATCGAATTACCGCTCGCCGGCAATGGCTACAACTACGAGGCCCAGGAAGTTGCCCGCTGCCTCGCCACAGGCGAGCTTGAAAGCCCGGTCATGCCGCTCGACGAAACCGTCGCGCTGATGCGCATCCTCGACGAGGCCCGTACGCAAATCGGCCTGAAATACCCCATGGAATAAGAGGCGATACAAATGGAATACAGCAGCGTTGCAGGTATCGAAAAGAAGATCTCACGGCTGGTCCAGGGCTGCATCATGCTCACCTGCCAGAAGCAAGAAGAAGGTTTTGCCCTCTTGGATGCGGCCCGTGCCGCCGGTATCACCGCCTACGACACCGGCCATATCTACGGCGGCGGTGACTGCGACCGCATGCTCGGTCTATGGATGGAAGCGCGCGGCAACCGAGACGAAGCCGTCATCATCGGCAAGGGCGCACACCTCAACCAGGACCGCAACCGCGTCACCCCCTACGATATCGCCTCTGATATGGCCGACAGCTTAGTGCGCCTGCGCTCCGATTATATCGACCTCTATCTACTGCACCGCGACGACCCGTCCGTGCCGGTCGGCCCTATAGTCGACACACTCAACGAGCACCACGCCGCCGGCCGAATCCACGCCTTCGGCGGCTCCAACTGGACCCCGGAGCGCATCGCCGAGGCCAACGAATACGCACACAAGCACAATCTGGTGCCCTTTGCCGTTTCTAGCCCGAACTTCAGCCTCGCCGAGCAATTCGAAGAACCGTGGACCGATTGCCTTTCGATCTCCGGTCCCTCGCAAGCCAGCGATCGCCAGGCCTACGCCGCTATGGACATGCCGCTCTTCACCTGGTCGAGCGTCGCTCGCGGTTTCTTCTCCGGCAAAATTACCAGCGCCAACGCCGAAGAAGTGCGCGATCAATTCGACGGCTCAATGCCCAAATCATATTATCACGAGGACAACTTCAAACGCCTCGACCGCGCCTGGGCCTTAGCAGAAGAAAAAGACCTTTCGGTGCCGCAGATCGCCCTCGCCTACGTGCTCAGCTATCCGCTCAATATCCACGCCCTCGTCGGCAGCGCTAACGCCGATGAGGTCGCCTCTAATGAACAGGCATTGGCCACACGTCTAAGCGATGCCGAAATGGCCTGGCTCGATCTGCGCAGCGAGGAGCGCTAATAATGAGCAAGCGCCCAAACATCGTCGTGCTGATGTCCGACCAACAGCGTCTCGACACCGTCGGCTGCTACGGCCTCAACGACATTTGCAAAACGCCCAATATAGATGCCTTGGCCGAACGCGGCGTGCGTTTCGATGCCGCGTTCACCCCCACCGCTATCTGCTCGCCTGCGCGCGCTTCCTTCTACACTGGCCTCTACCCGCACAAACACGGCGTCACCGGTAATGGCCTGTGCATCAACGAAGACGTGCAAGGCGTCAACCACTATCTCGATGAAGTCGGTTATCGCTGCGGTTATGCCGGTAAATGGCACGTCGACGAAGAAACCGGCCCCTCTGGTTACGGATTCACCGGCCAAGATTTTATGGGCTACGCCTTTCCCGGCTCCGGCCTCCTGCCCGGCCTGCAATTCGGCGCCAAACCGCACGGCCACAACCCCTACGCCGACTATCTCAAGGAGCGTGGCTTCGACCCGCCGCCCAACGTTACCAACCGCTATGTCGGCACCAATCCTTCCAACCAGGCCCAGGAGATGTTCGCGCTGCACGACGGGCCGGTCGAATCCTGCATCGAATATTTTGTCGCCGAAGAAGCCAATCGCGTACTCGACGAAATCGCCACCGACGACGAACCGTTCTTCCTCTGGGCCAACTTCTGGGGTCCGCACAGCCCCTCGCTAGTACCCGAGCCGTATTATTCTATGTACGAGCCCAAGGACATCCGCGAACACCCCAGCTACAAGGAGACCTTTGAGGGCAAGCCCTATCGCCAACAGTTGATTGAAAAATTATGGGGGTTGGGCGACTACGGTTGGGAGGGTTTCCAGGAGATCGGCGCGCGCTACTTCGGCCACTGCACCCTACTCGACGATATGGTCGGCCGCGTCGTCGCCCATCTGGAAAAACTCGGCGTGCTCGACAATACCATTATCGTCTACACCGCCGACCACGGCGACTGCATGGGTGCGCACAAGCTGATCGAAAAGGGCGAGTTCATGTATGATGAGATCTACCGTATCCCTCTCGTCATCGCCCACCCCGATTGCCAAGCGCCAGGCACCGCCTGCGACGAGTTCGTCTACTTGCAGGAGGTAATGCTCTCAGCCCTCGACGCCGCCGGCCGCGAAGTCCCGGCCCATCTCGACGGGCAATCCTTCCTGCCCGCCATCGAGGGGCGGGCCTACCAAAACGGCCGCGAGGAAGTCTACTGTGTTTTCGACCGCCACTTCACCGTCGCCAACCAGCGCATGGTCCGCACCCGCGACCATCAGTTTACCTTCAACTCCGGTGACCCGGGCGAGCTCTACGATCTGCAAAAAGACCCCTACCAGCTCGACAATCGCTACGGCGATCCTGCCTATGAGAAGGTACGGCAGGATTTAATCAGCCGTATGGATCGGTATATGCAGGAGTTGGACGATCCGTTACACGGGTGGTTCGGGCGAATCAAAGACGCGTACTAGGCCTATTTATTGGTGGGGTGTAATGCGGTCGAAGGCGGGTAGGGTATCACCTTCCGGATAAATCACAGTAAGACCCTCATGCGGGCACTCTATGGGCGGGCTTGTTCACCCCGGCGTACTCTGGGCTGAATGCGGGTCGCATGCACATCGAGCGGGGCCTAAACCGGGGTAATTTATCCTGCGGGCCATGCCCTACCCGCTCGCGCCGTTCGCCGAATAAATATACCTGTAGTGCTTTTAAAGCGGCCGGTATTTTCGCTCGCACCGAGAGAAAATACCCCAAGTAATGTCAATCCGCAGAGACATGCCCACTCGCACCCCGCCAAACCCTAATTTTATCGTCACCGCTAATAAATACGCCGACACTCCTTTTTACTACCCGCCCATCACCTGCATCACTTCTTCAGCAATCACCAAATGCCCCGCCCGATTCGGATGCACCGGTTCCGGACAAAAAACCTCCGCATCGCGGAATTGCAAATGCCGCTGAAATATCTCGTGCAATCGAACAATTCTCGCTCCGTATTTCTCACTCAACGCTTCTACCGTCTCGATATAACGCGGCAACAATTCCAGCACCTGACTCCTCAAGGTCTGCCGCGAATTATCCCGTGAGATATAAAAGGGCGAAATCAACACTAACGGACAGCCTAACTCCTGCTTCGTCAACGCCAACACCTCATCGTAACGTTCGGCGAATAATTCCGGAGACACCCCACCGTCTGCACCGCGCAGATGGCTGTGCAAATCGTTGATGCCAATTTTGATCGACAATCGGTCGGGCTTGTGGAAAAGCACGTCGTCGCGCCAGCGCTCACTAAGATCAGTGATCTTATTACCGCCGATGCCCTTATTGATATATCGAATCTGCCGATCGGGATAACGCGCCGTCGCCAATTCACTAAACAAGCTCACATAGCCACTACCCAAAGGCGCCTCCGCCCCGCGACGCCCGCAATCAGTAATACTATCACCGATGAAAAGCATCGTCTCGCCGTCTTTTATCCAAAAATCGCTCATTATTTTTTGTCTCCTTACCAACCCAATTGCGGAAAAGTGGTCTAACTAAAATATATGCGGGCCGACCAAGTAGCTCTTCGCCAAACCCGATGGATTATATGATAGGCTTTGATAGGCTTCGTCATTAGAAGAAGCTCTATTCACTATTTTGAAAATGGGCAATAACTGCTATTCAGCAATGATAAACAATATCTTAACTGAAAAATAACCGGCGGGGAAATCGCATCCAGCTTGCGTTAATCACGCTACAAATATCATCGCCAACGACATCCATCGTCTGGCAAAAATTGATTGACATAATCCACTTATAAGGGCGGACAATTCGGGTTGCTCAACTAGGTGGGCTACAATCGCCAATGGGCACGACTATTGCCCTGTATCAATATGCACCTTTAATATATGTGAGCGATTGCCGATACTATTAATATTAGTCCGATCGGCAACCGCCCATACCCGACAGCACTACTCCAACGATTCGAGTTCACCATGTTTGTCTTTATCTGGATTTTCAAAATCGCTGCCTGGTTCGTCGCGAAAGTTGCTCTCGGCCTACTAGTCGACAACTTGCTTTTCGGACCACCGAAAAAGAAAAAAAGACGCGCAACTACGGCTCAATCCACAGACGCGAATCGAGAAACTACCTCGTAGAGCACCTTAGTCGCAAAGAGCAACTCCTCCACTGCGGTGCGCTCGTCGTGCCCGTGGATCAGTTTCATCTCCTCCTCGCCCGGCTTTTGTCGATAGGGCATAAAACCGTAGATCTGCGTCTCGGGCCTACGCGGCATGATATGCTTGGCATCCGTGCCAGCCGGCATCAAATAGGGCAACACCGGCACACCCGGTTCGCGCTCGCCCATCACCGTTTGAATCACGCGAAAAAGCTCCGTATCTGCGTCGGCTTCTAATGGCGGGGTATACTGATCTATTGCGATCTCGACCTCCTCGCCGATAAATGCGCGCAACTCCGCGACAAAACTCTCCTCGGTCTGCCCCGGCGCCAAACGCCCGTCGACCCAGGCGGTAGCCTCGCCCGGAATCACATTGATCTTCGAGCCCGACTGCAGCATCGTCACCGAAGCCGTATTGCGCAGCACCGCGCCCAACTCCCGCCGCCATTCTTCGTCTATCGGCAACGCAGCCAATGCTTCGTCACAATGCGCCTCGTCGAGCACCTGCCGCCAAGTTGCAGCCTCCGCTTCCGGGCGCTGTTCGGCAATGCCCTCGACGAATTTCTGCACGCTACCGCAAATATGCGCCGGCAAAACTGCGCCCTCCAGACCCGCTAGCGCCTTAGACAATTTAAGGATCGCGTTATTGCCGTGCGGCATCGAGCCATGCCCCGGTGTGCCCCTGGCGATCACCCGCAACCGGCACAAGCCTTTTTGCCCCGTCTGACAAGTGTAAAAACGCTGGTCGCCGACGCTGAAATCACTACCCCCACCTTCGGTGATAATCAGTGGCGCGTCCCACAGTTCCGGCCGATGGTCTAAAATCCACCCCGGCCCATGATTGCCCTTGCCCGCCTCCTCGTCGGCCGTAGCCGCAAAAACAATATCTCGGTCGAGCGAGACCCCCTCTCTTTTTAAGAGTAAAAAGACCATCAAATTCGCTGCCACCATATTCTTCATATCCAACGCACCGCGCCCCCATACATAATCATCGATCAACGCGCCGGAAAAAGGCGGGTGTGTCCAATGCTCCGGCTCCACAGCCACCACGTCCGTATGCCCCAAAAGCATCAGCGTCTTTTCACCACCGCCCGCCAATCGCGCCAGCACATTGCCGCGGCCCGGCTCGGACTCTACGACCGTCGGCTGCAACCCTTCTTTTTGCAATATCTCTTCTATATAGCGCGCTGCCAGCGTCTCATTGCCCGGTGGGTTGCTCGTATCGATGCGAATCAATCCCTGCAAATAACCGGTGACTTCCGTGCGCACAGTTTCCCAATCGATCATAATCGCTCCTTGATATCTGCAATAACGTCACTTGCTACCGACAATCTTACACGTTCCCTGCCAATAATTGCAAATCGTAGTGACAATTTGTATTCGCTTTCGTTCAGTGCATATTTCCCGCCTTTGCCAATACTACCATAAGTCAATACAGAACAAATGAATAGATCGACATAAACCACATTGGCACGGCCTTTGCGATAAGAAACAACGAAAGCAAAAACTTCAACCACCACTACTTACAAGGAGCAATTACCATGGCTTTTACTACCTTAGTTCCTAGCACCCGCGTCAATGCCCGTCCCGCGCGCAGCCCCTTCAATCTCTTTGATGCTTTCTTCAACGATTCACGTCTGCCTGCCGCCAATGGCAATGGCACAAGTTTCTCGCCGCGCGTCGATGTCAATGAGAGCGAGACCGCCTACGAGATCTCCGCTGAACTTCCAGGACTAGCAGACAAGGATATCGAGATTACCGTCGTCGACGGCGTGCTCACGCTAAAAGGCGAGAAGAGTTCTGAGCAGGAAGTAAACGAAGGAAACTACTACCGCCAGGAGCGCGCTTACGGAAGCTTCGAACGCTCTTTCCGCCTGCCCGATGAGATAGAGGCGGACAAAGTCGAAGCCAACTTTAAAAACGGCGTGCTCACCGTCGGCCTACCCAAGAGCGAAGAGGCACAAAGCGTCGTGCACAAGGTCGAGGTAAAAGCGGGTTAAAGATTAAGCACCTTACAACTACGTAACCACATCAGGGAAGGGCCTAGCGCCCTTCCCTTTTTTATATTAGTTACCACACCACCTCATCCTGCTCGCGCCGCAACTGCAACACAAACGAATCCTCCACAAGCTCCACTCCATCATAACCAATCGCCTCCCCCGGCGCGACGTCTCGTTTCAACACCGCACCATCCGACAGCCCCAGCGGCAACAAGCGCTCATCCCGCGCCACCGTCGCCTTCTCACTCTGTCCGATCACCGTATAACCGCCGCCGCCGTCGAGCGTTTCCCCCGCCTTGAGGCCTCGTTTCGCCACCGTCACCACATCGGCCGATGGTATAATCTTCGGCGCGCCGGTCGGCAAACCGTAAAGCGCCGCCCGGGCAATGGTAATAGGTGCCTCGACCGCCACCAAATGATAGGGCCGGTAGAGCAGGAAATTTTTCCCGTCGCCCCCCGGATAACAATGGTAATTCGTCAGATCTTCCATGATAAAGGGATGCTCCGTGCGAATCACCACAAAAACGCCCATTCGCAGCGGATTATCGAGCATCGTCACACCGTCTTCGGCTACACTATTAGCCAACTCAATTACTCCGTGCCGACTCAATAGCCCACCTTCGGCAACTAGACTGCACTGCTTCGGAATATCCGCCAGATTACAAGAAGGCTCGTGCATACCTCTTATATCCGGCACCAACCCCACCATATTGGCGATCGCCGTCGCCTCGACCTGCGCCTTGGTCCCGTCGCGAAACGAATTGTACATCTTTAAATTGATCCTCCGACGCTCTAAGGTCTGCGGATCAAAACCATAGCGCTCGGGCACATTGTCCGGTGTGCCGGCCGGATCGCTGGCAAAAAGCTCCGTACCCCGGCCCGCCGCCACAATCTCGAAACCCAATGACCACGCCCATTCGACTATATTCATCGTCACCCCGGGCTGATCGCCGTCGACCAACGAATAGACCACTCCAGCGCTATCGGCTTTCCGCCTCAACATCGCCCCTACCGTCACATCGGTCTCGACATTGACCATCACCAGGTGATTGCCGGCCTCTAAGGTCGCACTAGCCATCTGCGCCCCGACCTCGGTAAGCCCCGTCGCCTCTACCACCACATCCAATCCCGCCGCCCGTGCCACCAGCAAACCGTCTTCGACGACCGCGAACTGCCCCGCGTGTATCGCCTGCTCCAAGGCCTGCGCACTATCCACCCGCGACACCGTCACATCATCCCCATAGGCCGCAGTATAAGCGTATTCGGCATTCTCCGGTTTTATATCGGCAATCGCCGAGACCACCATTCCCTTCATCCGCGAAATCTGCGTCACCAATCCCCCGCCGAATTTTCCCGTACCGATAATCCCAACCCGAATCGGTTTGCCGTCTTTTTCTCGTTCTGTAAGCAACGCACTAAGCATAGTCTCTCCGTCTGTTAACCGTCATCGCGCATAAAATCCAAATCCGCCCCATAATTCGCCTGCATCACCCGCTCGCCATACAACCGGCGCCACCCCCTCTTTGGCAAAACCGGCAATACCAACTCCGCCCGCCGCCTCGCCAATTCCTCTTCCTCGACCAACAAATCCACTCGCCCCGCCTCCACATCCAATTCAATCATATCCCCATCGCGCACCAACGCCAATACTCCACCAACCGCCGCCTCCGGCGCAACATGTAAAACCACCGTACCATAGGCCGTTCCGCTCATCCGCCCATCGGAAATCCGCACCATATCTTTGACCCCCTGCTCCGCCAGATATTTCGGCAAGGGCATCGACCCCGCCTCGGGCATGCCCATCGCCACCGGCCCCGCATAGCGCATGACCAGCACGTGTTCGGGTGTAATAGCCAAGGCCGGGTCGTCGACTCTCGCCGCGTCGTCCGGCCCGTCAAACACCACCGCCGGCCCACGGTGTTTATGCAAATGAGGTGAAGAGGACGCCTTTTTCAGCACCGCCCCGTCCGGCGCCAACGAACCCTTCAGCACCACCAACGACGCAGCCGGCCCCAACGGCGCGTCGAGCGTGCGAATCGTCGTCTGCCAATCCGCCGGCGGCTCCACCGTCTGCAATTGCTGCCCCAGCGTTTTTCCATTGACCCCCACGACATCGAGATCGAGTACGCCCTCCAACGCCTTCAACAACACCGGCACCCCGCCGGCCTTATCGAAATCCTCCATATACCCCACGCCCGCCGGCTTACAATCGACCAATAGCGGCACCTGCTTTGCAAAAGCATCAAAATCATCCAACGACAACTCCACCCCCGCACGCCCGGCAATCGCCAATAAGTGCACCACCGCGTTGGTCGAACCGCTCAACGCCGCCAATACTTTCAACGCGTTTTCAAACGCCGCCCGCGTCAATATGTCGCGCGCCGTCCGCCCTTCCACAGCGAGCGCCACCGCCTGCCGCCCCGTCGCCACCCCCATCCTCAAACGCGCGCCCGTCACCGCCGCCGGCGAGGCCGCACCCGGCAACATCATGCCCAACACCTCGGCTAAACAGGCCATCGTCGAGGCCGTACCCATTACCATACAGGTGCCCGATGTCGGGCACAGGCTCTGCCGCACCCCGACGATGGCCTGCTCATCGAGATCACCAGCCCGATGCTGCGCCCAATAGCGCCGACAATCAGTACAAGCGCCCAAGCGCTCACCGCGCCAGTCCCCCGTCAACATCGAGCCGGCCACCAAATGGATCGCCGGCACCTCCACCGAGGCCGAAGCCATCAACTGCGCTGGCAGCGTCTTATCGCACCCGCCCAACAACACCACTGCGTCCATCGGCTGCGCGCGGATCATTTCCTCGGTCTCCATCGCCATCAAGTTGCGATAGAGCATCGCCGTCGGCGACAGTAGAATCTCACCGAGCGAAATAGTCGGAAAAACCATCGGCAACCCACCCGCTTCCAATACCCCACGCTTGACCGACTCTACCAACTGCGGCATATCCCGATGACAGGTATTGTAATCGGACGAGGTATCTATCACGCCGATGACCGGCCGCTCTAGATCCCCCCCGTCATAACCAGCTGAAGCCAAAAAAGCGCGACGTAGATAGCGGCTAAAACCGGCGTCTGCATAGTTGGTCAGATTGCGGTCGACGCCGTGGGTAGTTTCGTTCATATAGGTCCTTTCAGATTGAAGGCTAAACTATTGTTTTGCCCAATGCAGATCAACCACATAAGGTGGCCAACGTCATGCCCGGGAGCCCATTCGCGTCTAAAGGGCAAATGGAGGCCATATCAATCTACCTAAATCTATTTTCATCCTTCTATATTTGATGCTGATCTTGGTAGCGCTGACGCTCTACGCATTCCATTAATTACCGGGTTCGCCCCGAACCGACGAGCTTTTGCGCGCCCTATAAAATGCCTCCTGACCTTGCCGTATTCTCTCCACCCGTTATGATGTTAACAACGCCTATACCGGCCGCAAACCCAAGGACCGCACGCAATGAGCAACGACAGAATCATCGCCGTGCTCAAAAACGACGTATTCCACATCGACATGCGTGATATCTACCAATGCCTGCACCTTGCCACCGTCCATATCATCTGCTATCCTTTTGGGCAGTTACTCCTTAGCCAAACTGGAATATGCCGTGATCCGCGACGCCTCGCCCGAGCAGGGCTATAGCGACTCCGAAACCATCCTCGACTATCTCAACTATCTCAAACGCCGGGTACTGGGCAACTTTGTCGTCCATCACGAGACGATACCGGCGCGCCCCGAGCAACTGGTGCACGACATCTCACACTTACCGCCTGCCGTCGGCGAGTTGCTAAAAATCGCACAGATACCCGCCTTGTATACACATCAGGTCGAGGGCATCGAAAAAGTCCTGCAAGGCCAGCACGTCGCCATCGCCACGCCCACCGCTTCGGGCAAAACGATGGTCTACAATATCCCGGTACTGACCACCTTACTCGACGACCCCACTGCACACGCACTCTACATCTTCCCGCTCAAAGCACTCGAACAGGATCAATTCGAAGAAATAAAACGCCTGATGGACGGTCTCGAAGGAGAGTTCACCGTAGACATCTACGACGGCGACACCACCAACTACCGCCGCAAAAAGATTCGCGCCAACCCACCACAGGTGCTCTTCACCACCCCTGATATGCTGCACTCGGGCATCCTCGCCTTCCACGAGGCCTGGGCCGACTTCTTCACCCGGCTCCGCTATGTCGTCATCGACGAATTACACACCTATAGCGGCGTCTTCGGTACCCATATCCTGCATCTTTTCCGCCGACTGAACCGCGTCTGCGCCTACTATGGCTCCGAGCCGACCTATATCACCTCATCAGCAACGATGGGCAACCCAAAACAGCTGGCCGGCGAGCTGCTAAACCGTACATTCCACGAGATCACCGACAATGGCGCACCGGCCGCCGCGCGCCACTTCGTCTTTTTAAACCCTGCCGAAAGCCCCAATACCCTCGCCGCAAATTTATTGCGCCTGAGCGTGCTCAAAGAATACCGCACCATCGTCTTTACCCGCGCCCGCGTTATCACCGAACTGGTCTACCGTTGGGCCACACAGTCGCGCCCCGACCTGCGCGCCAAGATCTCCTCTTACCGTGCTGGCTATCTGCCCGAAGAGCGCCGCCAGATCGAGCAGGCACTCAACACCGGCGAGCTATTGGGCGTGGTTTCCACCTCGGCATTGGAACTCGGCATCGACATCGGCGGCCTTGACGTATGCGTGCTGGTCGGCTATCCCGGCTCGATCATCAATACCTGGCAGCGCGCTGGCCGCGTTGGCCGCGCCGGCCGCGAGTCGTTGATCATCCTCATCGCCTCCAAAGACGCGCTCGACCAGTACTTCATGAAGCACCCCGTACAATTCTTCAGCCGCGGTGTCGAAGACGCCGTCGTTGATCCCGCCAATAAATACATTCTCAAAAATCACCTCACCTGTGCCGCTCGTGAATTCCCGCTCACCATCCACGAGCCCGAATACCAGCACCTCGACTGGAAATCGGCCGTTGATGAATTGGTGCAAGAAGGGGCGCTGCTGCAAAGTGCCGAGGGCGACGCCTGGTTTGCCGCACGCAAACAACCGCACCGCCTGGTCAGCATGCGCACTATTGGCGAGTCCTATAATATCATTGAGAGCGGCAAGAAAAACCTGATCGGCACCGTCAGCGGCGGCCAGGTCTACGGCGAGTGTTACGATGGCGCGATCTATCTGCACCGCGGCCGCCAATACCAAATCAGCGGCCGCAACCCCGAAAAGGGCCAGATCTACGCTCAGGAAGTCGACGTACCCTTCTTCACTCGTGCCAAATCCGATAAGAACACCGAGATCATCGAGGAGTTGCGCTCGCGCCCCATGGACGGCTTTATGGCCAAAATCGGCCGGCTCAAAGTCAGCTCACAGGTCGTCGCCTACGAAAAGATCCGCACCGGCGACCAGGTCATCATCAGCAAACACCCACTCGAATCCCCAGTCGAGCATTTCGAAACGGTGGGTTTCTGGATCGAGCTCGACGCGCATTTTAAGAAGGATTTGAGCCGCCGAAAATACCACTATATGGGTTCGATTCACGCCATCGAACACGCGATGAAATCGCTCTTTCCCCTGCTCGCACTGAGTAACCGCACCGATGTCGGCGGCATCTGTTACCCACTGCACCCGCAATTGCGCAAGGGCGCGATCTTTGTCTACGACTACCACCCCGGCGGCATCGGCTTAGCGGAGAAGGGCTTCGCCGAATTGGATCGTTTACTGGAGATGACGCTGGAAATGGTCGAGTCCTGCGATTGTGAGTTGGGCTGCCCGTCCTGTATCCACTTCCCCACCTGCGGCGCCGGCAATGTGCCGCTCGACAAAGCCGGCTCGATCCATCTGCTCAAGGTGCTCACCGGCCGCGAAAAGATCGAAGCCGATAAGTCGCCTGCCGGCGACCTCGAAGAGGAGGCGCCGATGTTCGCCGATTGGGAAGACGAGGAGGAGTTAGCTGAAGCCCCCCCTGAAACAGGCCCGCGCGTCGTGGTCTTCGACCTCGAAACGCAACGCTCGGCTGCCGAAGTCGGCGGCTGGAACAAGGCCTATATGATGGGCATGTCCGTCGGTATAATCTGGGACAGCCACGAGCAAAAATGCACCTCATATTTTGAAGAAAATGTCGACGAACTCATCGAGCATCTACAAAAGGCCGATCTCGTCGTCGGTTTCAATGTCATTGGTTTCGATTACACCGTCTTGCGCGGCTACAGTAAATTCGACTTCAAGACGCTCAACACCCTCGACATCTTGCGTGAGATCCACCAACGTCTGCGCTACCGCGTCAGCCTCGACTCCGTCGGCAAAGCGACCCTTAATGCCGCCAAAACAGCCGATGGCCTGATGGCGCTCAAGTGGTTTAAAGAAGGCAAGATGAATCTCATCGAGGAATACTGCCAAAAGGATGTCGAACTGACACGGGATCTGTTCTACTACGGCTTAAAAGAAAACTTCCTGCTCTTCGATCGCAAAAACGAGGGGCGGATGCGCATTCCGCTCGATTGGAAGTTGGACGATATGGTCAAAAAAGAAGAAGAGTGAGTGCTTCGATTAATACGCACTATCGTTTCAGCAGAGAAACACTTCCATCTTTCTCCTTCGCCCGTCATCTCTCCTCTGCTCTTTTTAATCAGTAACATCTCATAAATCCCAACGACACTGGCACGCATTTTGGATGGGTTTGGTACTTCACCTTTCTCAGGAGATTTATCATGGGCAATCTGCCGCCCCTACCATCCATACCCGATTTTGACCTGCGTCCCACAAATCATGGCCACCTGCTCGTATTTTTCCCCTATCATCCAGATACAGTAGAGCGCATCAAGAGTATTGCGGGGCGCCGCTGGCATCCCGAGAAAAAATGCTGGAGCATTCCCTATACATCTGCAGCGTTAGATCGGCTTACAACGCTCTTCGTCAAAACACCACCGAAAGTATTCGCCCAGCCAGAGCGACGCCCAGGTGCTGTCACCCAACGGCGCTGGGACACCTTGAGCGATGAGGAACAGGCGTTTGTCGCCAGAGTTGAAGACGAGATGAAACTTCGCGCTTATAGCCCTAAGACACGGAAATCCTATCGCAATCACCTACTGCGTTTTAAGCGGCATATAAACCAGGATCTGCTTTCGGTCAGCGAACGCGAAATCCGACAGTATCTGCTCCATTTAATCGACGCAGAGCAGTTGTCGCGGGCAACGCTAAACCAGGCGGTGAGCGCCCTCAAGTTCTTCTATCGACATGTTGCTCGCAACCTCAATATCATAAACTGCATACCCCGTCCACGCCCTGAACGCAAACTACCCAACGTCCTAAGTCGCAACGAAGTCTTATCTCTGTTTGAAGCATTGCGCAATCTCAAACACCGAGCATTGCTCATTATGGCCTATTCAGCGGGTCTAAGGGTCAGTGAGGTTGTTCGCTTACGCGTTGAAGACATCGAGATTGATCGGGGTATGGTTCGCGTGCGCCAGGGCAAGGGCAGCAAAGATCGGTATACTGTACTCTCAGAAGTCGCCTTAGTGGCGTTACAGACCTATTGGCAGACGGAAAGTAATGCGAAATGGGTCTTTCCTGGAGCCAGCAAAGAGAGGCACTTAAACGTCCGAAGCGTGCAAAAGATTTTTGTCAAAGCCAAGGATAAAGCAGGGCTGCAAAAATCGGTCTCTATGCACAGCTTACGCCATAGCTTTGCAACGCACCTACTCGAGGATGGCACTGATTTGCGCTATATCCAGGAATTACTGGGGCATAGCCGCCCTGAGACGACTATGATTTACACGCATGTAACACAGAAAGACCTCAAGAGAATTCGCTCGCCGCTCGACAATATTAGGTGATATACACCAATCACTCTATATTACCGGCCATATAAAACGAACCGAAGTTCGTCTACCAAGTTTATTTGGTGATATATATGAACTTTTTGTTCGCATACAACCAGTTAAATGAGCATGGAATAACGCAATACAGAATGGCTCTGTGGAGCCTGAAGGTAATTACTATGCGGCTAAGTACTGTATTTCTAACAGTATGTTGTACTGCTTTTCTGGGAATGTTGACTACTGTTCTCATAGGATTGGATGTTCAAAGACCAGTCTTTGCAATGCAGTGGTTCCTTGCATCTGGTGTCCTGATGCTATTCTTCGTGGTTGAGGATCATCTACTTGGTCCAAAACCATGGGATGATGGTTGGACGCGAGCTCGCACGGGATCTCTACTGCTCAGTATTGGACTGATTTCATTGGGTTTACGAATCGGCCTGGTGCAGACGAGTTCCATTACGGAGGATGAAACTTTTTCGTTCTCAGCCCTTTGGCTCTGTGCTGTTATCTACTGGGTACTGTCTTCTTTAGGACTGCTTTTAGTGTGGTTAGATTCGGGGCATGAGTATTCTCGTCAGGAGAGGCGTGTCCTATACGGTATCGGTGGCTTTGTTGCTATCCACGTGGTCTACTCGATGGTGTTGGTTTTGCGGTAAGAAATTGAGAGACGAGATCGCTTTTGAGTGACTCTTGCCTATGAAGTGTTATTGCATCAGTGGCCAGTGGGTCGCTTGGGCAAATGGCAAGATACCCTACTTTTTTTCAATTGAGGACAAGGGGTCCCCTCATGTATCGTGCCCAAGCACGAGTACAATTAGCGTAGGATCCACCTTGGTCTAACAACTGCCAAGACCAGACGATGACTCGTTCGTAGGAATGCTGATAGAATTCCACGTCATTTAACAACCATTTACCGCTGCGCCGCATGCGCGGCTTGGGCTTCGCCAACCTGCTTCGCAGGTTCGGTAACTGAAGTACGTTAAAGGAAAGTTAAAAAACACACATCCTCCGAAAAATAAATCTTCCATCGTGGTCTAACAGTGGAAGATCATATAGTTAAATTTGCCTTGGTTATTGCGTAATAGTATGCTTGTAATATAGACGCTACCTCATGAGATGGAGCTATCAATGATCTATAAAATAGCACTCAAAGATTCAGAAGAAGGCTATAGTGTGTCTGTCCCTGGCTTACCGGGTTGCTGGTCTCAAGGCAGTACAGAACAAGAGGCTTTAGCCAACATTGAAATCGCGATTCGCGAATATCTTGACGTGGTTGATGATCTATTACAAAATGAAGAGGTGAGAGAGGTCGAGTTAGTGGTCTAAACATGCCCAAACTTCCAGGAGTCAAGCACTTAGATGCTGTGCGAGCATTAGAAAAAGCGGGCTTTCGAATCGCGCGACAAGGCAAGCATATTATAATGACAAACGATGTAAGAATTCTCACTGTCCCAAGAAATAACCCTATCAATGCTTATACCATGGGTGGCATTGTAAGAGATGCCGGGCTGACAATAGAAGAATTCCGCAAGCTTTTGTAGGAGGAAGTCAACCTTCCTTTAACAACGCCCTCCTGGCTACGGCGCCTACGCGCCTACGCCCAACCGCATTCGCGGTTCAGGAGGGCGAAATACGTTATGTGCAAAAGAGAGTGAGACTATTCACTAATTCTCAAGGCGAAGTTCACACATGAACCAGTTATACTGTAGGGAGAGGTTCGATCTGGTCTAGTTCGTCCTGATATTGTTGCTCTAATTCCCAGAGATCCCTAGTGCGTTGAGCATTCATCCAAAACTCGGGAGAATTTTTAAATAAACGAGCTAACTTCAAAGCCATGATAGGCGAAACAGCACGCTTCTCTCGCACAAGTTCATTTATCGTTTGCCGTGAGACACCCAATGCTGAAGCCAACGAAGTGGTTGTCAATCCGTAATCAGGAAGGAAGTCTTCTCGAAGCATCTCTCCAGGATGAGTTGGAGGAACTATTCGTTTACGCGTGTTGGCTATAGCCATGGTGATAGTCCTTTAATGATAATCAGTAATTTCAACATCATATGCATCCCCATCGACGAATTGAAAGCAAATGCGCCATTGGTCATTAATTGATATAGAGTGTTGTCCTTTGCGAGCCCCTTTTAAAGAATGGAGTCGATGGCTACGGGGAACGCTCAAATCTCTTAATATATGAGCTAAGTAGATGTACTCTAATCACCGAATCGCTCTTCGAAGTAAATTCGCAGGTAATAGTTTAGACTGCCCTGTAGTATACAGACGTTGCGTTTCTCTACCGGTGACTGTTTTGATCATAAATCATATTGTAATCCGTCACGTGACAATTGTCACATGAGGTAATATGCTCTCATCATCTAACACATCGATTGACGCTGCGGCCCCTTCGGGCCTTGGCCGTCTGCACCCCGCATACGCGAGGTCGTAAATGGGTGAGCACGTTATGTGCAAAAGAAGTGGGGTTGTAGCAGCGGTGTAACAGAAGACCTAAGCAGCCCACTCTATAACAGGCTTCTTTTTTGACTGTGCACAATCTCGCAGAAAG
>Ga0233433_10000692_pt1 | contig 35197 bp, 29 predicted proteins | sample SI_122_August201_5_FD_179868 | JGI IMG/M metagenome (GOLD analysis project Ga0233433, IMG submission 179868) | Seawater microbial communities from Saanich Inlet, British Columbia, Canada - SI_122_August2016_100_MG | ecosystem: Environmental > Aquatic > Marine > Inlet | place: Canada: British...
ACTGCAGAGGCTGCGGGTGCGCAGATCGAGGCCGGGGCGGTTCCAGACTTCGCCGCCGATGGTGCCCATGACGAGGCGTTCGAAGTCGGGCGAAAGTGCTTGGAATTTTTCGCGTAGGGCGTCGATCTTTTCGCGGCCGACCATCTGCGCGAATTGTTCGACGCCTTTTTGGTATTGTGCTTCGTCCATGTTCGTACTGCATTGCTAAATGCGTGCCAGGAGATCGCGTTCTTCTAATCTATAGGAAGAACAGACTATGTCCAGCGCGTTGGGTGTTGCCTCTACGAAACAAGGGTGTTGCGTTAGTTCTACAGTTGGGAGGGCGGCCGTTGGGGATTGTTCTCTTTGTCCTTTTATATAGAGGGGTCGTCTATGCGACCCTCCTGGAAATCTACTTCCAACCACGGGTCTTTAGTATCCCGTCGGAAGGTTAGCAGTTTTTCACGCATGGCTGATTCTATCTCGGCTAGGTCCGGGTTGCCGATCAGATTCGTGGTTTCCATTGGGTCGACTTCTATATCGTAGAGCTCTTCGGGCTCGCGTTTAAGGATGCGCGGGGTCTCGCGCAGTCCCATTTTTTGGACATTTTTCTCGCGCACCGCCGTCCAACTGACCGAGCGGAAGAGGTCGGTGGGCAGGGGCGATTGATGACCCGAGGCAATATTGCGGACGAATTTGTAGCGGCGACCGCGCAGAACCCGGTAGGGGTTATAGTCGACGACCTCGTGAAAACAATGCGAAAAATAAGTCTCGTCCCAACCAGTGGCTTCAGGCTCGGCGAGGATGGGCAGTAATGAGCGTTCGGGCAAGTCTTTGGGGGCGGGTACATTGGTCCAATCGTGGATGGTGGGGCGGATATTGGTCCAGTTGATCAGGGCCTGATGGTGGACGCCGGGTGTTTCGAGATCGGGTGTGCGCAGGATAAAGGGGCAGTGATGGCCGCTGTCGAAGAAGGAGGCCTTGGCGCCGGGGAAGGGCATGGCATGGTCGGTGGTGACGATGACCAGGGTTTCGTCGGCGCGGCCCGATTCGTCGAGCACGTCGAGCAGCAGGCCGATGCCGTGGTCGAAACGCGAGACGGCTTGATAGTAGTCGGCGAGGTCGGCGCGGACTTCCGGGATGTCGGGTAAGAAGTCGGGCACGACGATATCTTCGGGGCGGTAGGGGACCTCGGTTACACCCGGCCACGTTTTGTCGTTGGCGAAACCGCGGCCGGCGCGGTGCGGGTCGGAGAAGCCGACATGCAGGTAGAAGGGGCGGTCGGTGTTGTCGTTGAGGAAGGTACGGGCCGCTTGGGCTAATTCAGCGGGACTGCGCGAGTTGACGTTGGGCTCGTATTCGAAGGGGTAGACGCTGGTCGGTTCGACGTGTTTTTTGCCGATGCAGGCGGTGGCGAAGCCGGCGGCGCGCAGACTGTGCGGCGTCGAGTTCATATGCGCGTGCGTCGAAAAACCCTGGAAGCCGTGACAGTGGCCGTATTGGCCGTGCGTGTGGCTGTGCTGGCCGGTGAGAATACAGGCGCGGCTAACGGCGCACGAAGGTGATGTGCAGAAGGCGTTGTCGAAGACGACCCCTGCGCGGGCAAAGGCGTCGATGCGCGGAGTTTTGACGGCCTCGTTGCCGTAGCAGGCGGCTAACCGAGACCAATCGTCGGCGATAAGAAAGAGGACGTTTTTGTGTGTGCTCGACATGGCTGCTCCTGTTGCGCGGGAATTTGGTCGGGGATGATAGGAGAAGAGTGGAGCATTGTCAAATGGGGTGTGATTTTCATTATCTGTACAAAATAAAAAAATCATAGAAGAGAAAATGACAGATGATGATTATAGTGTGGGAGACGAGATGGTCGAGGGGGAGTTGAAGCGGTAAGAGGATCACTTTAGGGATTGGGTGACAAAGGACGGGTCGTCGGAATATCCGGCGGTGACGGGGCGTTATTGTCTCTATGTGTCGTTGGCGTGTCCCCTGGCGCATCGCACGATTATTGGGCTTGGAGGGGCGTGGTCGGCATGACGGTGTCGATCCGCTGCGCGACTATCGCGGTAAGGCTTCACCGACATGCCCGATCCGATAAAAGGGTTTCGCTTTTTAAGCGAGCCATTGCGGGCTCATCGTGTCGCCTAGGAACGGTGTTGGTCCCAGGGACCGTAGATGACGAAAGTATTGCCGGGGTGCTGGATATTGACGAAGAGCACTTGGCCATCGGGCGAGAAGGTCACTCCGGCGAACTCAGAGGTGTTCATGGCGTTGTGCGCGAAGCGGTAGAGCTGGCCCTCGGGCGTAACGCCGACCAGGTTGTTGCCGCCGCCACCGTCCTCGCAGACGATGAGATCGCCGAAGGGCGAGACGGTGAGGTTATCGGCGTTGTCGACGAGGTCGCCGTCGTTGGGCTCGATAAAGAGCTCTAAAGTACCCGGCGCCTTGTGCTCGTCCGCGGTGGCTTCATGGGGGCTGGGCCGGTAGCGGAAGATCTGTCCCTTTTTCAGGGACCCGCCGCTGGTGCAGGCGAAGTAGATCGAATCATGGCCGTACCACATGCCTTCGCCGCGGGCAAAACGTGTCGCGCCGCGCTCGAAGCCGCGGTAGCGCAGGTCCTCATTGGGCGAATCGACCTCGTCCATGTCGATCCAGCGCGCGGCCAGTTGTTGGCCCGGTGAGACCAGGGTCTCTTCCCAATTGCGCGTATCGAGGCTAGGCTGATCGATGATGGTGAGGGCTTGCAAGCGTCCGCCCTCGGCCAATTTTCCCGGCACGGCAGGAATAAATCGATAGATCAGGCTATCGTCCTGGTCTTCGGTCTCGTAGACGATGCCGGTGCGGGGGTCGACAGCGACGGCCTCGTGCTTGAAGCGCCCCATTGCCTTAAGCGGCATGGGTGCGGCACGGCCGATCTCGCTCGAGGCGGGAACCTCGAAGTTGTAGCCGTGGTCTTTTTGGTGGACTTGGTCGATCTGTGCTGTGTTCTCTTCGCAGGTGATCCAGCTATGCCAAGGAGTCGGTCCCCCGGCGCAGTTGACGGTGGTGCCGGCCAAACTCAAAAACTCTTTTTCGACTAAGCCTCTTTGCATATTGTAGACTAGGGTGCTGGTACCGCCGAGCCCCGGGGTTTTGCCGTGTCCCCAGTCGTATACATCCGATTTGCGGATCTTGTGCAACCACTCGTTGTTTTCGCCGAAGGCGCTTGCAGCCTTTGCTGTAGGGCCCAACTCGTGGTTGCGGATCAGAATGACGCGCCCCTCGGGACCGGGAAAAGCGGCCATGCCGTCGGCGTTGCCCGGCACGCTTAGCCCGTCGTTCATGGGGGCGCCGACGGTTGAGATGATTTTATAACTGAACCCCTCGGGTAGGTCGAGGATGCCCTTGGGGTCGGTTATAAGCGGTCCGAAGCGGTCTTCGGGATTGCCCGGGGCGGCCCAGGCAATATGGTGGTACAGACCGGAGAAACCGAGGGAAATGGCGGCGGCACTTTTGAGGAACTGGCGTCTGGAAGCGGGCATAGAATCTGCACAATCTTGGTGGAAGGGCGACATTCTTTACTTGTTTATGCAAAAAATGCCATATAATGGACCGGCTGTCAACGCAATGCTCGGTGCAATGGGGCTGCCAACGGAGTCGTCATTCTGCCATGTAGGGGGTGGGTCGAATGGGCTGGGCTGGTAATTAGCTCTCGTCGAGCTGGGCCAGTTCCTCCCAGCGTGCATAGGCCGTCGCCAAGGTCTGTTCGAGTGTGTCGAGTTGTTCTTTGGCGGTGCTGATCGCGGTCGCGCCTTCCTGGTAGAACGCGGGGTCGGCCATGCGCTGGTGTAATGCTTCCTGCTCGCTTTCTAGGTCTTCGATTTGTTCGGGTAGGCCTTCGAGCTCGCGGCGATCGTTAAAGCTGAGTTTGGCTTTGCGTGGGGGCGCTTTGGCCTTGTGCTGTGCCGATGTATTAGAGGCCTTGGGCGGAGTTGCGTTGGCCTGTTGCAAACGGCGCCAGTCGCTGTAGCCGCCGGTGTAGTCGCTGATCTGTCCGTTGCTTTCGAAGACCAGAGTGCTGGTGGTCACGTGGTCGAGGAAGTCGCGGTCGTGGCTGACGAGGATCAGCGTGCCGGCGTAGGCGACCAACTGCTCTTCGAGCAGATCGAGCGTTTCGACGTCGAGGTCGTTGGTCGGCTCGTCGAGAATCAGCAAATTGACCGGCCGGGCGAGGATCCGGGCCAAGAGCAGGCGGTTGCGCTCGCCACCAGATAGCACGCCGACGGGAGTGCGGGCGCGCTCGGGGGTGAAGAGAAAGTCCTGCAAGTAGCCGTAGACGTGGCGGCGTTGGCCGTTGATTTCGATAAACTCTTGTCCTGGGGCGATATTCTCGGCGACCGATTCTTTGAGATTGAGCGCCTCACGGTGTTGGTCGAAGCGTGCGATCTTGAGCCGGGTGCCGTGTCGCACGCTGCCTTGGCGGGGTTCGAGCTGGCCGAGGATCAGTTGCAGTAGCGTGGTCTTGCCCGCGCCATTGGGGCCGATGATACCGATCTTGTCGCCGCGGCCGATAATCGTCGAAAAGTCGCGCACCAGTGATTCTTCCGCATAGCCGAATTCGAGGTCGCGGATTTCGAGCACCAGGTCGCCGGAGCGCTCGGCTTCCTGTACTTGTACTCGGGAGACACCTTGGCGCTGGCGGCGTTTGCGGTGCTCTTCGCGCATTTTCTCTAACGTGCGAACCCGGCCCTCGTTGCGGGTGCGGCGCGCCTTGATGCCCTGGCGGATCCAGACTTCTTCTTCGGATAATCTGTGGTCAAAGAGGGCGGCCTGGTCGGCTTCGGTGGCGAATCGTTCTTCGCGGCGGCGCAGAAAGGTTTCGTAGTTTTCCGCGAAGGAGTAGACCTGGCCGCGGTCGATCTCGACGATGCGGGTAGCGAGTTTGCGCAGCAGGGCGCGGTCGTGGGTGACGAAGACCAGGGTGCCGTTCCAACGCAGCAGGAACTCTTCGAGATAGGTAATCGACTCAATGTCCAGGTGGTTGGTGGGTTCGTCGAGCAGCAGCACGTCCGGCTCGGCGGCGATGGCGCGGGCCAGGAGCACGCGGCGTTTGAGGCCGCCGGAAAGCTCATCGAAGTTGGCGTCGGCTTCGAGGCTCAGCCTGGAGAGTGCGCTGTCGATTTGGTGGCCGGGGGCATCTTTTGCGCCGGCGGCGACAATGCTGCGCACGGTGCCTGCGAGGTCGGCGGGCGTATCCTGGTTCAGGTAGGCGGTGCGCAGGCCGTTGGCGCGGGCGAGTTCGCCCGAGTCGGGCGCGATCTCGCCGTTGAGCATTTTCAACAGCGTAGATTTGCCTTCGCCGTTGCGGCCGTAGAGGCAGACGCGTTCGTCGCGCTCAATGCGCAGGCTGATGTCGGCGAGGATCGGTGGGCCGCCGAAGGCTATGGTCGCGTTGCGGAGGTTTATCAGGGCCATTGCATAAAAAAGTAGAGCCGGCCCGGATTGGCCGGCTCTAAGGTTTATCAAATATCCCCACTGGAACCTACAATGGCAAATGTCTAGCTCGCGGCGAGCGGTGAAGCGTACCCGGCGTGAAAAAACTATCTGCTGCCGTATTTGCTAGGCAAGGCCCAGCGCGGTCTCGCGTCTGTCCGATGAGAAGCCGGTGTGGCGAGGATTTTAAGAATATTTCTTATATTTTAAAATATGAAATTTCAGATACCTCAGTGGCATGATGAATTGCCTTCAACGAATACTACGTTGTCGGAATGGTTGCACGAGGGGCGGGAACTGCCGGACGGTTTTGTTTTGGCCGCTCGTGCGCAGACGGCTGGTCGGGGGCGCTACGAGCGGCGTTGGCTGACGCAACCGGGTCGTAATTTGACCTTTTCTATGCTCTTGCGCAGCGCGGCGCCCAATATGCAATTGCTGTCGTTGCCGATGGCGGCGGCTTTGGGTGTAGCGACTTTTCTCGAAGAGAAGGACGTCGCGGCGCAGACCAAGTGGCCGAATGACGTGCTGGTGAATGGGCGCAAGATTTGCGGCATTTTAGCACAACGCGGCCAGGCGGTGGTGTTGGGTATCGGGCTCAATGTTAATATGGACACCGACGAGGCGGCGGCGATCGATCGGCCGGCGACTTCGCTGCGTATAGAAACAGGCAATGAGTGCGCGGTCGAGGACGTGCTGGACGGGCTATTGCTTCACTTGGGCGAATGGATCGGTCGTTGGCAGGCTGGCGGCTTTGCCGTATTGCGGGAGACGTGGGAGGCGCGTTGTGCCAACATGGGGCAATATGTCGAAGTCGGCGAAGACGCCGACCGGTGCACGGGGGTGGTGCTGGGTTTCGGCGCCGCCGGGCAGTTGCTGTTGCGCGAAGACGACGGGATGCAGCGCGAAGTGTGGGCCGGGGATGTCGACGGCTGAGTTCAGCCGATATGCGCCAACACCTGCCCGTTGGCGACCTGCTCGCCGGCACCCACCGAAATATCGGTGATTGTACCTGCGGCGGGGGCCGTTACGGGCATTTCCATCTTCATCGCTTCCAAGACCAGAATGCCATCGCCCGCTTCGATGTGGTCGCCAACCTGCGCGAGCAGGCGGATCACCTTGCCGGGCATCTGTGCCTGCACGGGCGTGCCGCCGCCGTCTTTGATAGACGGTAGTGCCGCTGTTCCATCAGCCGTCGCCTCGCCGAGACTCACCTGGTAAGGCTTGCCGTCGACCGTGGCGGTGTCGCCGTCGATGGCGAGGTTATAGCTTTTGCCGTTGACGGTGACGGTATAACGCGCGGGGCCTTCAGCTGGTGCGGCTTCTTCCTTCTTTTCGATCTTGCGCACCCCAACTTCGGCCTCGCCCTTGAGAAAGGCCAGGCCCTTGTCCTTGCAGGTAGCGACGATAAAGATGTTTTCGTCGGTATCCGCAAGATTGGCTTCCAGCAATTGCTTGCGCGCGGCTTCAACGCCCTTCGTCGGATCGGCGTCGTTGCGTTCTAATGGTTTTTGCGTCGTCGGCTCTAGGCCGAGCTGCTCCGAGGCGATCTTCATCACTTCGGCGTCCGGCGCTACCGGCGTTTTGCCGAAATAACCCAAGACCATCTGGCCGTAGGACTCGGCGATGCGCTCCCAGGTGCCGAACATCACATTGTTAAACGCCTGCTGAAAATAAAACTGCGAGACCGGCGTTACCGAGGTGCCGAAACCACCCTTTTCGACGACTTCGCCCATGGCCTTGATCATGTCGGGGTATTTGTCCATGATGCCATTGTCGCGCAGCATCTGGGTATTGGCCGTCAACGCGCCGCCGGGCATCGGGCTCCAGGGGATCATCGGCTCGACGGCGACCGCTTCGGGCGGCAAAAAGTAGTCGGCCATGCATTCTTTGAAGACTTCTTCGGCGTCGCGGACCTTGTCGATGTCGATGTCGAGATCGTAGTTGGAGCCGCGCAGCGCGTGCCACATGACGATGATATCGGGCTGGCAGGTGCCGCCTGAGCAGGGCGCCATCGAAAGGTCAATCGCGTCGGCGCCGGCGTCTATGGCGGCGAGGTTGGCCGCTACGCCGATGCCGGCCGTTTCGTGCGTATGGAAATGGATGAAGGTATCTTCGGGCAGCATCGCGCGCGCCTCGGAGATCGTCTCGTAGACCTTAGAGGGCACGGCGGTGCCCGAGGCGTCTTTGAAGCAGACCGAGTCGTAGGGGATGCCGGCGTCGAGGATCTGGCGCAGGGTGTCGATATAGAAGGCCGAGTCGTGCGCGCCGGTGCAGCCCGGCGGCAGCTCCATCAGAGTGACGCAGACCTGGTGTTTGAGACCGGCGTCGACGATGCATTGGCCCGAATAGATCAGGTTTTCGACGTCGTTGAGCGCGTCAAAATTGCGGATGGTCGAAATGCCGTGTTTTTTGAAGAGGTCGGCGTGCAGCTTGACGATATCGCTCGGCTGAGACTCCAGGCCGACGACATTGACCCCGCGCGACAAGGTTTGCAGGTCGGCGTCGGGGCCGGCCACTTCGCGGAAGGCGTCGGTCATCGCGAAAGCATCTTCGTTGCAATAGAAGTAGAGCGATTGGAAACGCGCGCCGCCGCCGGCTTCGAAGTAGTCTATACCAGCGTCCTTGGCTGCGGCGATGGCAGGCAGGAAATCGGGGGTAAAGACCCGCGCCCCGTAGACCGACTGGAAGCCGTCGCGGAAAGCGGTGCACATAAAGCGGACTTTTTTCTTACTCACGATCACATCCTCGTTGTTATAAAGCTGTTTCTATCCCACCAACACCGACCACAGGATGCCGGCCCCCACCGCCGAGCCGATGACGCCGGCGACATTGGGCGCCATCGCGTGCATCAGCAGGTAGTTGTTGGGGTCTTCCTGTTGGCCGATCATCTGGACGACGCGGGCCGAGTCGGGCACAGCCGAGACGCCAGCGGCGCCGACCAGGGGATTGATTTTGTTTTTGCTGAAAAGGTTCATGAATTTGGCGAAGAGCACGCCGCAGGCGGTGGCTACCGCGAAGGACAGGGCGCCGAGGCCGAAGATCAGGATCGATTCCGGCGTGAGAAAGGTCTGGGCCTGGGTCGAGCAGCCGACCGAGAAACCGAGCAGGATGGTGACGATATCGATCAGCGCGGTGCGGGCGGTGTTGGCCAGGCGCTCGGTGACGGTGCTCTCCTTGAGCAGGTTGCCGAAAAATAACATGCCGATCAGCCCGACCGAAGCGGGAGCGATCAGCGCGCAGATCAAAAAGGCCACGATGGGGAAGATGATCTTTTCGCGTTGGCTGACCTCGCGCGGGGGCTTCATGCGAATCAGCCGTTCCTTACGGGTCGTCAACAACTTCATAATCGGCGGTTGGATCACTGGCACCAAAGCCATATAGGAATAGGCGGCGATGGCGATGGCCCCAAGTAAATGCGGTGCGAGTTTGGCTGCAAGGAAGATCGCCGTCGGTCCGTCGGCGCCGCCGATGATGCCGATGGCCCCCGCCTCGGCGGGTGAAAAGCCCAAGTAGAGCGCGCCGATCAGGGTCAGGAAAATGCCCATCTGCGCTGCAGCGCCCAATAGCACCAACCGCGGGCTGGAGAGCATCGTCGAGAAATCGGTCATCGCGCCGATGCCGAGAAAGATCAGCGGCGGGAAAATGCCCTGGCTGACGCCGAAATAGATATAGGAGAGTACGCTACCTTGGTCGTAGACGCCGACGGCCATGCTGGCGATCGATGGGATATTGCCGACGATGCAACCGAAGCCGATGGGCACAAGCAATAGCGGCTCGTAGTCCTTGCGGATGGCCAGGCTGATAAAGATCATACCGACGACCAGCATCAGCAGGTTGCCGATCGTCATATTGGCCACGGCGGTGGTGGCGAGGAAGTCAACTAGAATGTGCATGGCTAACGGGGTTGTTGTTGCGTGTGCAGGGCGAAGCCGATGGCCGCGGCGATTGCAGTCTCGTCGCTCGTCTCGCGTTGTTTTGGCGCCGCAGTGTGGTGATGCACTTCGGGAATGAGTCGGTTGAGCACCACGAGGACCTTGGGCAGCAGGGCGATAAAGATGCTGACGAGGACCAAAGCGGTAAAGACGATGGTCATACCCGCAAAGGCTAGTTGAAAGCCTTCCCCGGCGATTATATTCTGATAGTTGAAGCTAAATGAGATTGCCTGCATGCGTTTGCTTGTTTGAAGCGAAAGAAGAACAATAAAATGAACTAATTTAGGATAGTTAGCGGATAAGTCAAAAAATATTGCCTGGCGGACACAACAACGCGCCCCGATCTATTACGACTACGGCGCGTTGTTTTATCGGTATTTAGCAGACTGGATTAGCTGCCGCGACGACCACAACCGCCCGCCGCAGGGCCCCCCATGTGCTCGCCACCTCGGTGGTTCATGGCTAAGGCTGGGCTGATCCTAAACAAAGGATGCTGGCCATGAGGACCAGTTTGCGCAAATGCTGCATGAGTAGGCTCCTCTGACAATGATGACGCCCTTGTGCTGTCAAGGTCAGAGTATGAGTGTTCGCGTCGCTTACTATAATTGCAGTAAGCGAGTGGTCTAATCTATTTCTGTGATGCGCATTAAATGTCGATAAAAAGAAAGGGTATTAGGAAGTTGTATTATCTGAGGATATATACGATTAATGCCCGAATTTGGGGCGAAAAATGGGAAATATTTGAATTTCTCCATCTTCGTCGCGAACACATTTTGCGATAATGGCGCTCGCATTGGCGCCGAAGAAATCTTGCGTGCGGCCTAGGGTGTATAGGTATTTTCCCCCAGTTTGTAGGGGGTCACTGCCTGCTTCGCCGTTTGCATTGGAAGCCTGTACGCGGACTTGAGTATACGCGCGCAATTCCAATAAGTCGGTATAGGTGCCGTCCTCATAGCCTTCGACATAGAGCACTGTACCGTCGGCGGTTACCCGCAAATAGAGATGGCGCAACTCGGCGTTGGCGGTAAGTTTTTCGAGCGAGACCACGGCAATGGGCATACGCGGCCGAGCGGCGTGGCGGCGTGGCTCGGGTTTGAGGACAAAACAAGGCGACAGGGCGGCGCGGGCGACGGCCACTATTTGCGGAATTACTTTCGTCGGCTCGTGCCGTTGCCAAAGGACCGCCCAAGCCGATTTACTGAGGTAGCTGCAGGCGCGTTGAAAAATATCGCCGAGTTTGTCGTTGGTTTGCAGGTGGGCAGGCAGCGGCTCTGGCTCGGGTTCGGCGGGCTCGGCGAGAGAGAATTCGATGGGATTTTCCAGAAAGGCGGCGGCGAGTTTTTCGAGCGACTGGGTGTGCCCGCCTTGTTGGAGCTGCTCGGCGTAGGTGCGGCAATCGGCGACCAGTTCGGCGACGTAGTGTTCGGTGTTGAAGAGGTCGACCATGGCCGCGCTGTCGTCCTCGGCCTGGGTGCGGGCTATTTCGAGCGATTCGCTATCGACAAAATCCTGCACGGCGGCGAGGGCCTTTTCTCGATAGGCGGTCACCGCTTCTGCAGTATAGTGGTCGGGATGTTCTTGCGCGTAGTGGCGATTGATGCGCAGGTTTTCGAGCCTTAGCAGGGCATTGGCGGTGTGGTCGAGGATGATGTCGAGCCCTTCGAGTTGGCGGTCGTTGGGCAGGAAGTTTTTGTGCGCGGCCTGGGCGATATTGATGAAGCCGCTGATCTGGCTCGTGAAGCGGCGGTTGCGTTGCGGCAGGTGATCGAGCTGCAGTAGGTGTTTGAGGCCGATAAACTGCGTTGCGCCCTTGATTAATCGATAGGCCTGGTTGGCGGGACTCTCCGCGGTGATCAAGGCGGCGGCGAGTCCCTGGCGTTCCTCCAGCAAACGCTCGGGATTGAGAAAGAGTTGCCATACGGCCTCGTCACCCCGCTCGGCGGAGCCGAGCAACTGGCCCAGTTGGTGCACTTTCTGGCTGAAGTCGGCCGCTGAGACCGGGGCGACCTTGACGATATCCTCCTCCGAGGGGGTCGGAGCCGCGTCTTCGTCCTGGTCTGCATCTGTCGCTTCACAGGCTGCAGCGAGAACGGCGGGGTCTATGGTCTTTCCGGCATCGCCCGATGATTCCACGGCACCTGTCCCAACCCCGGCCTCTATTGATTCGGCTTCTGTCGCGGAATCCGCGGTCGCCCCGGTGCTGCCACCCGCAGAGCGACCGCTTCCCCTATAAAGCCCGGCAAGCGATCGGCGGCCGATGGATGGGGCTAACCGCGGTGGGGCGCTGCGTTCGAGAATGGGATTGGAGTCAATGCTTTGGTCGCGTCTGATGGCAATCTCCTCGGCTTCGTCTGGCGAGGGGATTATGGCGTGCAGTGGGTCGAACTCTTTGAGGGCAGCAAGGCGAGTGTTGAGCATTTTGCACTCCTTGCCGGCCTCATAGCCTTCTTCGCTGGCCGCCCGTATCGCATAAAAGGCCTGCAAGGCCTTGCAAAAGTCGAAGACGAAGCGATCCAAAGAAGAAGCGGGTTTGCGCGGCCTCTTTTCCTTCTCGTTTTCCTCGTCGCCCTCTTCGTCGTCTTCCTCCTCCCAACATGCCATTTCCTCTAAGCTTGGAAGGCCTCCTAAGCACTTTTGGAAGGCTGAAGCATACGATTGCGAACCAAGCGTTTGCAGGCCGATTTCGACAACTTGATCCACCGATGTTTGCTTGCGGAGGACGATATTTAGGACTTCGTTCAGGGTGATCGCTTCCTTGTCGATGATTCTGGCGACGAGGATTAGCTTGCAGAGGTCGACGATAAAATTCTCGACGAGTTCGTCGGCGCGGTGCTCACCAGCTTCGGAACATACTTTGATGCGATAAAAACGAAAGAGGATCGCGATGGTCTTGCCGCCGCCTAGCTTATCGTCTTTGAGTTGGCCGAGCAGGTTGAGAAAGATCAATAGCGGTGCGATCTCGTCTTTAAAATCGAAGAGATTGGCCTCGCGGCGTTCGGAGCGCAGTTGCAAGATGAATGAGATGGGGGGCAATTGCTGGGTGGCGGTAAAGATCGGATAACCGATCTCGTTCCATACGTCCTCGATCTCCAATGGTTCGAGACCGAGGGCTTCGGCCCATTGTTTCCATTGCGTAGCGGAGATGCGGCTTTGCGTCTGTAGGCGGATAAAGCCGCTATGAGCGCCTTGGCTCATTTATCTATAAGCCCATGCGACTGAACTGGCTTTGCGGCGCGCCGTGGTGGGCGAGCAGGTCGCGCATTTGCCTGGCTAAACGCGCTTCCAACGCGTCGTCGTGCAGTGGATGCGCTTGTTCGGGGTCGGCGATGATGTCGTAGATGGGGTTGAAGTCGGGTGCGTCCTGGTGGCGGCGCGAAGGCACGGCGAAACGATAGTGTGGAATGTTGTGCGCGCAATCGAGGAAAACGCCGCATTCGGCTTCGGCTAGTTGTTGGCGGCGCACGAAGGGGGCCTGTTGCGTCGCCATATCGACGAAGGCCGAAGCCGCGGCCGTATGGTGGTGGGCGACCGAATCGGCTAGCGATTGGCGGCAGTAAGTGTAATGCCCGTCGGTCAGGTTGATATCCTTGCCGAAGTAGCCGTAGAGCACCGCGTCGTGGTGGTCGCGGTTGCCGGGGAGTAGGTGGCAGAGCGAACGACCGTTGACGGCGGGTGGGTTTTCCCCGCCGTGCAGCTCCATCAGCGTCGGCATCAGATCGAGGGTCGAGGTCAGCGCCGGGACGCGGCGGGCGGGGGTGTCGGGTGCGCAGACGATCAGCGGGATATGCACCAGCTCTTTATAGTCGAACATATAATTCTTGGCCCAATAGCCGTGCTCGCCGAGCAAGTGTCCGTGGTCGGTGCTGAAGACCAGGACGGTATCTTCCCAGAGGTTCAACTCATCCATCTTGTCGAGGAACTTACCGAGCCAGACGTCGGCCATGGTCAGGGTGCCGGCGTAGCTTTTGCGGATGTGTTCGACGGCTGCTTGGTCTTCGCTGACGGCGGCGTAGTCGGGCCAGTCAAAGTGATAACCGCCGTCCCATGTATCGCCGTAGAGGTCGCGGTATTTTTGGGGGCAGGCGAAGGGCTCGTGTGGGTCGAAGCATTCGACGTGCAAATGCCAGTTGTCGGTACTGTGGTTGCGATCGAGGAACTCGATGGCCTGTTGGAAGCACTGCGGCGTTGGGTAGTCCTCGTCGCGTTCGGTGTCCATCATTGCGCGGTTGGCCCAATAGGCGCGGCGGTTCTTACCACGATACTCAAGGGTGGGCGGTTCGTCGACTAACGAACGCCAGACGTCGCCTTCTTGCCCGCGCAGAAACTCCCAGGAATCGAATTGCGTGTGGTAATACTCGCCGCCCGAATGGAAATAGTGGTAGTGATCAGTGATCATATGGCTGTAGGTGCCGGATTGCCGGCGCAACTCGGGCTGTAGGCAATCGTCCCAGGGTTGGATCGGGCTCCAGGGGGTTTCGAGGAAGCTGGCGTGGCCGGTGAAGAGATCGCGGCGGGCCGGCATGCAGGGCATCGAACAGCAGAAGTGGTTGTCGAAGACCAGGCCGCGCGCGGCGAGGCGGTCGATATTGGGCGTCTGCACCCAACTTTGGCCGTAGGCGTTCAGATAATGGCGGTTGAGCGAGTCGAGCATGACGAATACGGTTTTCACGACTTGGCTCCCGAGGCGATTCCGCCGAAGGGGATCGCGTTTTGTTCCATTTCTTTGCCCAGCGCCATCATATTCTTGGCGTAGCTCTGCAGGGCGATGTCCGCGTCGTCGCGAGGCTCCCATGCGGGAACGGCCACCGAATGCCCGTTGTCGTCGACCGCGACGAAGACGATGATGCACTGGGTGGTGTCGCGGCGATTGTCCGTTTTGGGGTCACCGGCCGAGACTTGCACGGCGACGTGCATGCTGGTGCGGCCGGTGTAGATGATTCGGGCGCAGACCTCGACCATATCGCCGATATGGATGGGCTGGTGGAAGCGGATGCCGCCGACGTAGATGGTGACGCAATAGCGCCCGCTCCAGCCAGCGGCACAGGCGTAACCGGCTTCGTCGATCCATTTCATGACCGCGCCGCCGTGGACCTTGCCGCCGAAATTGACGGCGGTCGGCTCGGCGAGGAAGCGCAGGGTGATTTCGCGTTGCGGCATGTCTTATGTCTTTCTTATGTACTGTATCTCACCGCGATAAGTCGATTCGCGGTGGACGGTGACACTGCTCGTTCGGCTCTTGTTCTATGTTCTCCGACGTGCGAGTTTGGCTCTGGATAGCCTGCAAATTCGATCAATTAGGTTCAAGAGCGCCGAGCTGATTTCTGACGCGTGTTTAGAAATGCCAGCGCCTCTTTGTTCTCGGGGTCTATGCGCAATAATGGGTTTGCCGTAGCTACAGCCGGTTTGAACCGTTCCCCTATGATATGGGATTATAGACTGATACTCAACCATTGGCGGGCATCCGCGCTATTGGCCGGTCGGAACGGGGCGAGCATTTCCTGCGACATCGGCCGCCCGTTCCTCATTATTTTAAAGCCACGGTCGAATGGATGAAGATCCTCGCCTGCGTTTGCGGTCATGCGTCTCTCAATCAATTCTGCGCCGCTGACCTGACGACCTGGAAACGCGATATAGCCTATTTTACGGGTATCAATTATGCCGGTGTGGTGCCGCTGTAAAGGAGAGTGAATTGATTATTATTTCAGCGATGTCGAAAGATCGGGTTATCGGCAGCGGCGAGGGGATGCCCTGGAGCGTACCCGAAGAGTATCAACAGTTCTTGAGCCTAGTCGAGGGCCAGACCGTGATTATGGGGTGGCGTTCCTATCAGATTTTCGGGCCGGACCTGACAAGCGCGCACAATATCGTCATCAGCCGGTCGGGTGTGGATCAGGAGGGCGTGATTGTTTGTGATTGCGTCGAGGCGGCGGTTGAACGGGCGTCGTCGTTCGGCAAGACGGTCTTTTGTGCAGGCGGCGGTTCGATTTATGCGCAGATGCTGCCGCTGGTCGAAGAGATGTATCTTTCCTATATCAAGGGGAATTTTACGGGCGACGTGTATTTCCCCGAGTTTGACGAGGGGGATTGGGATGTGGCAGAGCGACGGGATCACAAGGGGTTTGAGTTTGTGCATTATCGGCGCAAAGCGTAGGGCGTTGTTGTGCTAGGTGGCTGCGGGGTGCGCCGCTCCTGGATCTTTTAAGACCCCGGGCCGTCGCGCCCACTCCCACCGCACGACCCCGCCAGGCCCTTTCCCCTTCGGCGCGGCTCATTGCCGCTTCTTCCGATGTAATCCAACCTATAGCGCCGGACCGGGTCGATCAATCAGTCGTCGCAAATAAATACAATACTCGTTCTCCTTGGAATAGTCGGCGATTTCCAGCAATTTCTCTGCGCCGATATAGCCCTTACGGAAGGCGATCTCCTCGATACAGCCGACCTTGAGCCCTTGTCGGTGCTCGATGGTCTGCACGAAATCACTGGCTTCCAACAAGCTCTCGTGAGTGCCGGTGTCGAGCCAGGCGAACCCCCGCCCCAAGACCTCGACCTTGAGCTTTTTGCGTTTGAGATACTCGTTGTTGACGTCGGTGATCTCCAGTTCGCCGCGGGGGGAGGGCTTGAGGCTCTTGGTGATTTCGACCACTTCGCCGTCGTAGAAGTAGAGGCCGATGACGGCGTAGTTGGACTTGGGGTTTTGCGGTTTCTCTTCGATGCCGAGGGCATTGCGGTTTTCGTCGAATTCGACGACGCCGTAGCGCTCGGGGTCCTGTACATAGTAGGCGAAAACGAGGCCGCCGTCTTCGAGACTGCCGGCGCGCTGGAGTCTTTCGGTCAGACCGTGGCCGTAGAGAAAGTTGTCGCCGAAGATTAGGGCGCAGGGCTTGTCGCCGGCGAAGTCGGCACCGACGATGAAGGCTTGCGCGACGCCGTCGGGTTTCGGTTGCACCGCGTACTCGATGCTCAGCCCCAGCCGGCTGCCGTCGCCGAAGAGCTGGCGATAGAGGTCGATGTGCTCGGGACTGGAGATAATGAGAATTTCGCGGATATCGGCCAGCATCAATACCGATAGCGGATAGTAGATCATCGGCTTGTCGAAGACCGGCAGGATCTGTTTGGAGGCCGAGACGGTGAGCGGATAGAGACGCGTGCCCTGACCGCCGGCGAGAATAATGCCCTTCATGGGTTGGCCTTTCTAAAGGGGGAAGGCATAAGAGACACGATCCCCGCAATGGTAATCCCTGTCAATTGGTTTTTTTCTGCGGTCCTTCGGGTCGGGGCCTCTGTGGCCAGACGATCTGCCGGCGTTCGGGGGTCAGGCGCGCGAGCAATTCGTCGGAAGGGTGGTAGCCGTGGCGAAAATTGCCCCAGGATACGCCGTAGCGATAAACGAAGATACGGCGGGTGCCCTCATTTTTGCGCCGGGCCGAGCCGTGCGAGATGCCGTCGACGAAGAGCAGCGCGTCGCCCTTGGCCATATGGCATTCGATCGCGCCTTCGGTGCCCTCGACGGTGGCGCCTTCGGGTTTCATGCGGTGCTCGTCGAGGTGCGGGTGCCTGAAATTAGATTTGTGGCTGCCGGGGATCAACATGGTACCGCCGTCGCCCGGACCGATATCGGTGAGGGCGACGAGAATATTGATCTGGCCGCACATATAGCGGCCGCCGTGGTAGCGGAATTGGTTGCGCATTATGGGCGGGTAGCCGCCCGAGTGCAGGCCGATCGCTTCGCCTGGCTGGCGGAAGTTGGCGAGATTCTCATCGATAAAGAGCGGACCATGTGCCGCGTCGAAAGAGCCCTCGGCGCCGACGAAGTGCTTGACCTTTTCGATCCAGGCGGGGTGGTCGATCATGCGCTCGAAGGGTGCGCCGGCCTCGTAGATCTGTTGCAGGTTGAGGCCGTCGACGGTGCCGTAGGTGTGCGCGTGCACGTGGCCGTACCAGTCGTTTGGCTCAAGCGGCGGAATGGTGTCAATGCAGTCGTTAAGGTCCTTGACCTCGTCGGCGGTGAGCGCGCCTTCGAGGTGCAGGTAGCCGCGCAGGTCGAAGAGATAGTTTTCAAGATCGCTGACCATGCTATTGGGCCTCCTAGTTGAGTTGCCTTTTGCGGGGGGCGTATTGCGCGCGCATTTGGCTATAATCCAATATCGTCGGATACTTCGCGCAGGGCGTTGATGACATCGGCGGTGATCTCGTCAAACTCGACGTCGAGCATCGCCATGCCTTTGGCGACTACGTCGCGATCGACCCCGGCGGCGAAACTCTTCTGCTTCCACTTCTTCTTGACGGATTTCACTTCGAGGTCGGCGACGCTCTTAGAAGGGCGAACCAGCGCGCAGGCTGAGACGAAGCCGCTGAGCTCGTCGACGGTGTAGAGGGTCTTTTCGAGCAGGGTCTGTGGTTCGAGCTCGGTGCAGATGCCCCAGCCGTGCGAGAGCGCTGCGCGGATATACTCTTCGGGCCAGTTGTTTTCACGCAGGATCGACTCGGTCTTCTGGCAGTGCTGCTCGGGAAATTTTTCGTAGTCGAGGTCGTGAATCAGCCCGACAATTCCCCAGGCCTCCTCGTCTTCGCCTGTCTTGCGCGCGATATAGCGCATCGCCGCTTCGACGGCCTTGGCATGGTTGATCAATGAGGCGGTTTCGTTGTATTGCAGGACGAGCTCGAGCGCCTCTTGGCGCGTGGGTATTTTTTCGCTCATGTGATTCCTCAGCGTTGAATCGGGGTGCCCCAAGGGCCTTCGATATAGGGGAAGCGGGTTTCGATGTCGTCGGCCAATTCAACGCCAAGGCCCGGGGCGTCGGGCAGGATGAGGTAGCCATCTTCTATGGCGGGTTTCTCGCGCAGGATCTCCCACTGCAGCGGGCCTTGGCGCATATTGAGTTCGAGCATGCCCGAGGCGGCTTTGCCCGGTAGGGACTCGCGTCCATCGATACCGGGCAAGGCGGCGACCATATGCGCGTTGGCCATCGTCATCAGGCCATTGTGCCAGTTGTGCGGGATCAGCGGGATGCCGCCGTAGTCGGCGTGGGCCTTGCGGCCTACTTGCATGCAGAAATCGATGCCGCAGACGCCGGCGTCGGGTTGCACGACGCCAAACGCGCCCACCGCCATAAAGGGTTCGAACTGTGCCCAGGTGGTGAAGGGCTCGCCGCCGGTGACGGGTATCGACACGGCCTCGTTGAGGCGGGCGTAGTCGGCGGGTACGCGTTCGACCGGCTCTTCGAACCAGGCCCAGCCCATATCCTCGAGGGCTTCGGCGATGGGTAGCGCTTCTTCGACGGAGAGGCGGCAGTTGCCGTCGAGGGCCAGATCCATGCGGTCACCGACCGCCTCGTGGACTTGGCGGGCTAAGGTCAAAAAACGGTCGACGGTGACATTGGACCAGGCCCAGTGGGTGCCCAGCCGCATTTTATAGGCGGTTAGGCCTTCTTCGGCATAACCGATGGCCTCTTCGACAACGGATTCGGGGTGATCGTCCCAGTCGTAGCCGACGCCCGAGGAGGCGTAGAGCCGCAGTCGGCGCAAGGGTTGCTGGCCTTCTTCGGCGAGCAGTTCAGCGGTGGGGCGGCCGGCTATTTTTCCGCGCAGATCCCACAAGGCGCAGTTGAGGCCAGCGTTGGCTATATCGTTTGCGCGCACGGCTTCGTTGGCCGGGATCAGATCCTCGTCGCGGGGGTCGCGGCCGATAAGACCGGGTTTGAGCTGCTCTATGCGTGCGGCGATATCGGGCGGCACGCCATAGGCGCAGGGTTCGGCGATGCCCTGCAGGCCCTCGTCGGTCTCGATGATGCAGATCGAGCAATCGGCCTTAGGCACATGGAATGTCGCGCTCTGCCATTGGCGTTCAGGCTCATGAGCCCGCGAGAGCGAGAGTGTGCGGATAGCGGTGATTTTCATGCGGCTCCTGTGGCGAGATATCGATTCTGTGTTCTTATTTAAGTTGCTTTCCGGCCTGTATTAAATAGGCTTAGTTACCCTTTGCGTCAACACCTTTCCGACCCGGTGCGAATGTGGAATTCCTCGAAGAACTGATACAGTTTTTGCGCGATTTGGGCGCTCCTGGGCTAATGGGGCTAGCCTTTGTCGATTCGGCGGGGATTCCCACCGGCGGCGGACCCGATTGGGTGTTGCTGGTGATGGTGAGTGAGAGCCAGTTGCGAATGGATCTGTTGCTCTTCGTGCCGGCGGCCGTTTTGGGATCGAGCTTGGGCTGTCTAGTACCCTATCATCTCGGCCGCAGGGGCGGGCATCTGCTCTTGGACCGTTTTGAGGTTGGGCGGCAGGCGTCGGTGCGAGATAAAATCGACCGTTATGGGCTGTGGGCCGTCGCCTTTTCGGTGGTGGCGCCACCTCCTTACCCGATGAAGCTCTTTATTCTCTCGGCAGGTGTGTTCGGAATGCCTTTGAGTAAGTTCGTATTGGCGGTGGTCATGGGCCGAACGCTGCGCTATTCCATGGTTGGTTATCTGGCGGTGTGTTATGGTGAACGGGCGACGGAGCTTTTGCGCACCAATTTTGCCACCTTAGCGGCAGTACTCGCTGCATTGGCGGTTATCGCTTTGCTCGTGCAGACGGTGCGCAACCGCAACAGAGCCTGACTTGTCGCCCAGGTGAACCGCGTGTATTTTGAGGCTATTCCCAAACCCGAGGAGACCGCAATGATTGAACATCCCTACCAAGACTTGAGCGGGGGCCGCTGGCTGGCTGGCAACCTACATGCGCATACGACCTCCAGCGATGGGCAGCGCGACCATCAGGCGGTGATCGATGATTATGTCGGACGCGGCCATGGTTTTTTGATGATCTCCGACCACGATATTTATACGGCGGTAGAAGACTACGAGAAGTACGATGTTCAGGGAATGATCATGGTTCCAGGCAACGAGGTTTCGGCCAATGGCCCGCACATGTTGCACGTGGGTGCCAAGGACTGGGTCGAGCCGAACGCGGACCGCCAGCAGGTTATCGACGAGGTGAACGCCTCAGGCGGTGGTATAATCCTCTTTAACCACCCCAACTGGCATGTCAATTTTAATCACTGCCCGCAGGAGCTTTTTGAGCGCTGTGAGGGGTATGTGGGGCTAGAGATTTACAATGGGGTGATCAGCCGGTTGGAGGGCAGTCCCTATGCGACGAACCGTTGGGATATGTTGCTGACGCAAGGACGCCGCTTGTGGGGTTTTGCCCACGACGACAGCCATACGGCGACGGGCGATGTGGGATTGGGATGGAATGTGGTTTATGTGAAGGACGAAACGGCGGAGGGGGTGGTCGAGGCGTTGCGCGCGGGGCGGTTCTATGCTTCGACGGGGGTTGAGATTAATGCGATCGAGGTAGAGGGCAACAAGATTCGCATTGAAACGGAGAATGCCTCGCGGATCGTGGCGCTTAAGCGCGGTGCGATACGGTGTGGGGTGGCGGATGGTCGGGAGCTTGAGATTGAGGTGCCTGAGGATGCGGGCTATGTGCGGTTCGAGTGTTGGGGTGCGGGTGAGGGTTTCGCTTGGACTCAGCCGTTTTTCTGTAGTTAGGTTCCGCCGCTCGTTCCCCAAAGCAGCCCGTCCACACGCAGCATCAGCTTATGGCAATAGGCTCATAGGAGCAGTTTTATGAAAAAGGTCATGTTCGACGATATGTATTGCTGGTCGGTGTTTAACGACGTGCGCCAGATTGATTTCAATGGGCATCTGTGGGTGCGGGAGGGCGGCAATGTATTGATTGATCCCGTGCCGATGAGCGATGGGGATCTGGAGCAATTCGACGCGTTAGGCGGGGCCAAATGGATCGTGGTCACCAATCGCGATCACGAGCGGGAGGCGGATTTTTTTAAGCAGCGCACGGGGGCGGAGGTGGTGGCGCATGTCGCCGATGCGGAGTTGCTGGAGGTGGTGGTGGACAAGACGGTGGAGGACGGCGGCGAGGTCGTTGCGGGGTTGTGGGCGGTGCACTTGCCGCATGGTAAAAGCCCTGGAGAGATAGCCTTGTATTGGTCGCAACAGAGGTTGTTGCTGGCGGGCGACCTGGTCGTGGGCGCGCCAGTGGGCAAATTTAGCTTGTTGATGGATGAGAAGTTGCAAGACGCACCGAAAGCGGCATTGGGTTTGCGCAAATTGCTGGCGTTGGATTTCGATGCGATTTTGGTTGGGGACGGGCATTCGATTATGACAGGTGCACGGGCGGCGCTGCTGGAATGTCTCGAAGAGCGCAGCGATATGTATATAAACAAGATCAATATCGCCGATATTCCCTGGATGCAGGGCGGTCGGCGCGAAGGGTACGATTGTGAGGTGAAGGACATCGATCCGCTGATCGGTGCGCAGAACCTGGGTTATCAGATTATTCGTTTGGGCAAAGGGCAGAGCATTTGTCCGCTGCACTTTCACCATTTTGGCGAAGAGATGTTTTATGTGGTGGAGGGGAGTTGTACTATGGTGACACCGCGCGGGGAATGGCCGGTGCAACAGGGTGATTTCATCGCCTTTCCCACCGGTCCGCGCGGGGCGCACAAGTTTCGCAACGACGGTGATGAGGGTTGCCAGCTTTTGGCTTTGGGTGAACACGTGGACCACGAGGTTGCGGAGTATCTCGACTCGGGCAAGATCAATGTTGTCGCCAAGCGCGATACGGGGCAGGTGATTTATCGCATGGAAGATAGTGTTAGCTATTGGGAAGGAGAATAATATGAGCAGTTTGGTTGTCGTACACCCAGATTTCGACGGGGTTTGGCCCTTTGCCGCTGATCACTTTCGCATGTTGTGGCCCGAGGCGGATTTTAAGCGCCTGGAACACGGAGACGAGCGGAGCTTGGGCGAAGTCGTTGGCGATGCTAGTGGGGTAACTCGTCTGGTGACGCTGGGTATGGAAGTCGAACGGCCTTGCCTGGAGGATTTCTCCGGGTTGGAAGAGGCGACTTTCCAAGGCGCTTATGGCCGCAAGCTCGGCGAGGGGTGTGCCGAGTATCTGGCAGAGAAGGGCGTAACGGTCTATGACCATCCGAGCGAGGGCTTCTGGTCGCAGACGGTGGCGGAGTTTGGTTTGGCGTTGACTCTGTGCGGGCTCAGACGCATTCCGCAGTTGCACCGCGAGATTATCACCAGCTTGGATCCCTGGGATTACGAAGCCGGGAAGGGTAAGGCGCGGCCGGGCGGTCGCGGGCACCAGTTTGGCGACAATCCCGATTTTAGTAGCGGCACGGTCGCCGGCAAGCGCATACGCATTGTTGGGGCGGGGAATATAGCCAGCCGTTACGCCAGCTTTGTTTCGATGTTGGGCGCCGATGTGGCAGCTTGGGACCCCTTTGCCAGCGAGCCGTGTTTCCACCGAGCGGGTTCACGGCAGGAGTATTACTTGGAGAAGCTGGTCGAAGACGCCGAGATTTTTGTGCCGATGGTGCCGTTGACCAACACCACGGGTGGGCTGGTCACGGCGGAGCATATTGATGCACTGCCCAAGGGGTGTTTAGTGGTGATGGTGACCCGGGCGAAGATCTGCGATACCGATGCGATCCGTCGGCGGGTGATGGCCGATGAGTTGAGCTTGGCGGCGGATGTGTGGGACCAGGAGCCGTTGCCGCTGGATGATCCGTTGTTGGGGCGGCACAATGTGGTGCATACGCCGCATAATGCGGGACGGACGATTGATGCCAATAAGTTGTGGTCGGAGAAGCTGGTGGTGCAGTTTAAGCCGCGCTAGTTGCGGATACGGGCAGGGTGGGGATGTTCTCTTCGCTGATTTCTCGCCCGCCACCCCTGGCGGCCTCCGAGAGGCGGTCTGATCCGATCTCACAATGCTGTGAAATCGGGACCGCAAGTCGCTCAAGGGAATATCTCCACCCTGCCCTTTGGTACTCCAGTGGTTGGGCGCCTCAAGCTCAATTGTTGTGAGAAATCCCCCCAATCAGAATATCGGTTGTTGCATTATTCAGTATGTGATGGCTTCGTTGAGGCAATCCTGAAAGCTGGACGAGCTTGTTCGTTTGTCCGGAATTTGGCCCGAAATCTGTCCTATTTACGGTAATTGGGGTGACTGGTCGGTCCTGGCGCGACATATGATATGAATTATAAGTATATATAATTATAGATGTTTATGATGCATTTTACGAGATATTTTCTATATATTGACACAGCCTTTGCCTATCCTGCGTATCATGTTATATCGGTACTCGATGTGCAGGAGAGAAGGGCTGTATGGCCATGGGCGCTTCTTTGACCGCGACGGCTTTGTTGATTTATTCCAGGTGCCTGCTTTCCCTCCTTCAGATCGTCCCGTGCAGTTCATACCCGGACCGCGACGCTTCCCTGTCTGATCAAGTATGCGCCGATAATAATAGCGCATCCAATTGCTCGCTTTTGCCTTGGGGTTTATACTTTTAAACAGCTTATATATTGAATAATAGACCATGAAATCCCACCAGGAGAGTGCTGCATGGCCAGGGGAATAAAGACGTCGGAAGCGGGACAGAAGCGGCGCAACGAGAAGTTGCTGGGCAAAACGAGTTATCTCGGCAAGACCGTGCGCTCCGAAGTGCTGCCGCTCACTGTCGACATCGGCAAACAGCGCGCGCTGAGCCGGGATCAGGTCGCCGCGCTGGAAAGCCTGTCGATCGACGCGGCCGGCACCGCGGTTCGCTCGCTGGCTTCGTTGGCTAAGATCAACGAGCTGGATCATCTCGGCGGAGGGTTAGAGTTGATACCGTCGCTCTTGTTGACGCTGGTGGTCAGCGATTACGAGAAGATCGAATATACCATCGAACACGCGCATACTTCGGTCGGTTATTACGCGGCTTTGGCGGCGTTGGGTTTTATCGATGATGAGATCGTCGTCGAGGGTTTTCGCCGCGGATTGGATATTCCCGGACACGTCTCCTGGCTGCCGGGCGGCACCCAGCTCAATGGCGGGCGCCTTGGTGTGATGGTGCCGACAGCGGTGGGCCAGGCGTTGGGCAAGCGCGCCAATTTCGGCAAGGACTCCTGGGTCGTCTGCCACTGCGGTGATGCCGGTTATATTTCGGGCCAGGCGCTCAACGGCTTTAATGGCGCTTCGGCGAACGGCGCGCCGATTACTTTCGTCATGCACCGCAACGGGATCCAGCTTTCGGGCACGACCGAGGCGATTATGGACAAGGATCCGCGCGGCATTGTCGCCGCGATGGGCGTGGAAGTTTTGGAGACCGAAAGCCTGCACGACATGGCGGGTCTCTACAAGGTGTATCGCGAAGCCTACAAATTGGCGCAGAGCGGCAAGCCGACGATGATCTATCCGACGGGCACGCGCGAACACCTCGGCGATTTCGGCGATCGTTTGGGCATCGGGAAAGAGGTGGAGGCCTTTGCCACAGCGAATGGAGTTAAGATGGACACGCGTGTCTGGGTGCCAGGTTCGCTGATGAGCTATCGCGATGTGGTGTCGATGCTCGAATGCATCTTTCTGGTCAATAACTTGCCCGGTGGCGCAGGTCACCACGACGGACATATGAAGGGTCGCGACACCGCCAAGGTCTTGCGCAATCCAATGTTTAAAAAGACGCCGTCGCAGCGCCAGGCCGCTTCTGCGCTAGGCCGCAAGAAGAAGCGGCAGGTCGTAACGAAAGCCCGGCCGGCGCCCGGCAGCCGCAACTTGGTGCTGCCCAAGAGCGCAAAGAAAAAAGTCAGTCTGCCCCCGGTCGGTAAGAGCGAAAGCGCGCGCGCCGGGTCTGAGGCGGGTTATGCTGCAGTGGCCGCGCGTTTTCCCGACGATGTCTTTGTTGTTAGTTGCGATCTGGATCCCTCGACCAAGCTGGCCAAAGCGAGGACCTTCTTAAAGGCGGACCACCAGTTCGAGATGAGCATCGAAGAGCAGGCGGCCTGTCTGATCACCAATGGCTTGGCGATGAGCGGCGGCGGGCCACAGCTCAACGTGGTCTCGACCTTCGCCGCCTTCTACGAGGGCATCGCCCGCGAGGGTTTCGACATGTGGCGCTACCAGCGCAACCTGACCGGCGTCAACGAGGGCATCAACGCGGCGTTCCACGTCTCGCACGTGGGCGCTTGTACCGGCCGCGATCACTTTTCGGGTTGGGGCCTGGATTGGATCAATATCGGCCTGTGCTATCTGCCGTATATGCACCGTTTTTACGCGCCCTCCGACGCGCGCTCGGCCTTCTTGGCCGTCTGCGATATGGCGGCGCACTATGGCGCGCATATGATCGGCATCCCGCGCGATTCGCTACCGACGCTCGAAAAGCAGGACGGCTCGGGGCCGTTGTGGGAGGCTGGTGACGAGTGGGAAGCGGTGACGGCTTATCGTAGCTACCCGAAAGCGCAGAAGGCGATTCTGGCGATGGGCGCACCGGCGTTCTTAGCGGGTCAGGCGGCCGACAAACTCGGCGGCAAGGTAGATGTGCATATCGTCAACGGTTTGCCGCTGGCGGCCGGTGCACTAGAGAAACTCGTGCGCCGCTATCCTAGGGGAGTGGTGACCATCGAGGACGGGTTGATCGGTGGGGTCGATTCGGGGCTGCGTGGTTTTGCTGCTTTGGTGGCGGGCGTGGCGGCCGAGAACAAGGTGCCCGCGGCCCATGTCGGCATCACGGACCCGACGACGGCGCCTTCCGAGGGCCATATGGAGACCTGGGCGCATTTCGGCCTTACGGCCCAGGCACTCGTCGCGGCGGCGAAGGGACTATAGACCTTGCGTTTCACATTCTTGTTTCTGGCCATGGCGGTGTTCGTGGCGTGCGGCGGGGATGATAGTGGAATACTTCAGGCGAACACGATAGCAACTGAGGAGCAATTCATGGCAGAAGAAAACACGGACGAACAGGCGCCGGAGCAATTCTCGGTTCTATTCGAGACCAGCGCCGGCAATTTCAAGGTCGCGGTGACGCGCGCTTGGGCACCACACGGTGCCGATCATTTCCACGCGTTGGTGACCAGCGGTTATTACAATGAGCAGCGCTTCTTCCGGGTGGTGCCCGGTTTTGTGGTGCAATGGGGCATGAGCGGAGATCCGGCGCTGACTAGTCAGTGGCGGAGCGCGGGGATCCTGGACGATCCGGTCACCGAGAGCAATACGCGCGGTCGCATCACTTTCGCCGCGACGAGTTTGCCCAATAGCCGCACGACCCAGGTTTTTATCAACTACGGCGACAACGTCAATCTCGACGGTATGGGTTTTGCACCCTTCGGCGAGGTGGTCGAGGGCATGGAGATCGTAGACGCGATCAATGCCGAATACGGCCAGAATCCCGACCAGGGGAAGATCGGCGAGCGCGGCAATGAATACTTGATCGAGACCTTTCCCGATCTGGATTATATCGTTACGGCGAGTATCGCCGAGTAAACGAACCACCATGCAAAGAGGAATTGAGATATGAAGCATACTGCACTGATGGTCAGCGTGCTCTGGGCCTTGGGCTGTGGGGCCGGTGATCAAGGCGCGGAAGGAAACACGGCGCTCTTGCAGGATCCTAAAAGCGATGCGATCAAACAGGAGTCACCCGCCGAATTCACGGTGCTCTTTGCGACCAGTGCCGGCGATTTCAAAATTCATGTGACGCGCGAATGGTCGCCTCGCGGCGCCGACCGTTTCTACAACCTGGTCAAAAACGGCTTTTATAACGAGCAACGTTTTTTTCGTGTAGTGCCTGGTTTCGTGGTGCAGTGGGGCATAAGCCCGGACCCGGAACTGACCAAGGTCTGGCACACCGCTAATATTCTCGACGATCAGGTCAAGCAGCAGAACAAACGCGGTCGCATCACTTTCGCCAAGCAGAACAAACCCAATACCCGCACCACCCAGGTCTTTATCAATTATGGCGAAAATCTCAATCTCGACGGCATGGGTTTCGCGCCCTTCGGCGAGGTGATTGAGGGTATGGAAGTAGTCGATCAGATCAACGCCGAATACGGCCAGCAGCCGAATCAGGGGCAGGTTTCCGGGCGTGGTAATTCTTATCTGGAGGAGAACTTCCCGAACCTCGATTATATCAAGACGGCGACGATCGTCGACTGAGGTGAGCCAGATACGCAACGAGGCTGTCGGGCTGCAAGCCGGAGCCCTGGCCCTCTTGACTTCTGTGTTGTGGGGTGGCAACCCCGTGGCGATCAAGATGGGACTCGACGGCGTGCCGCCGGCAGCGATGGCCGGCCTGCGTTTTGCATTGGGCGCTCTGACCGTTTGGGTCGGGGCGCTTTTTGCTGGTATTCCGTTGCGCGTACCCGCCAGCGAGTGGAAAGGGCTGGGCGGCCTAGCATTGCTTTTTGCCTTGCAGATCTGGTTGCTCAACGCGGGTACCGGGTACACCACGGCCAGCCGTTCGGGGGTGGTGATCAACGTCTACCCCTTTTTTACCGCACTCTTTGCACACCTGCTTGTCGGTGATCGGTTGGGGCTGGGCAAGTGGCTGGGCTTTGCTTTCTCGTTCGCGGGTGTGCTATTGTTGTTTTGGGAGTCGGTCTCGTTTGGGGAGACGGGTTATCTGCTCGGCGACGTAATGGTGGCGGCGAGTGGATTGCTCCTGGGGTTGCGGCAGGTGGTGATTAAGCGTCTGGTGCAGGGGCTCAACCCCTATCAGGTATTGTTCTGGCAGGCGATGCTGAGCTTGCCGCTTTTTGCCGCTTGGAGCGTCTTCTTCGAGGCGGAAGCGGAATATGTGTTCAGTGGCGCGGTCATCGCGGGTGTGCTTTATCAGGGCATTGTGGTGGCCGGTCTTTGTTTTATTGTCCTGGTTTTTTTGCTGCGTCACCACTCGCCGAGTCGGTTGGGGGTTTTCAGTTTTATTACGCCGATCGTCGGCGTGCTGTTGAGCGCCTGGTTGCTGGGCGATGCGCTGTCGCCCTATCTGTTGGCCAGCGTGGCTTTGGTGGTGGTGGGCATTGTGGTGGCGAACCAGGTCGAACGCGCCCAGGGCCAGGGGGCTTAGTTCTGGGGAAAACGGCGGAGGTTTGGGGGTGCGTCGGTTTACCTGCGCCGGTGCGCGAGTTGGCCGCGCAGGCTTGGGACGTGATAATTGTCGGTGCGGGGCACAATGGGTTGACTTGTGCCAGTTACTTGGCGCGGGCGGGCAAGCGGGTGTTGGTGCTGGAGGCGCGCGAGCGCGTCGGCGGAGCCTGCACGCTCGCTGAGCCCTGGCCGGGTTTTCGCGTGTCGCCCTGCGCGTATTTGGCGGGCCTGCTGCATCCCCTGGTTATATCCGAGTTGGATCTGGTCAAACACGGCTTTAGATGGACCCCGGCCGTCAACGGGCTCTTCGTACCCTTCGCAGACGGCAGTTCGGTGCAGTTGTGGGAAGACGATGCGGCCTGCGAAGCGGAGATCGCGCGCTTGGCGCCCGGCGATGTTGCGGGTTGGCGGGCGATGTATGCGGTGATGCGCCGTTTGCGCGAGGCCATTCGGCCCGAAGGTGAGGGCGATGTATGGATCGGCAGACCGCCTACGCGCGATATGCTCGAAGCACGCATCGGCGACGACGAGGAGGCGTGCGGTCTGCTCTTCGAGTGGTCGATGGCCGAATACGTCGAGCGCTATTTAAAGGACGAGCGCCTGCAGTGCGCGGTTTTGGGCCAGGGCGTGATCGGCACCAATGCCAGCCCTTTTGACCCGGGTACGGCCTCGATCCATTTCCATCATTCGTCTGGCCGGATGGGAGGCATGCCGGGTATGTGGGGTTATGTCGAGGGCGGTATGGGCGGTGTTTCTTTTATGCTCTGCGATATTGCGCGCGAGGCGGGGGTGCAGGTGGCGACAGGGGTGCCGGTGTCGCGGATTGTGCCGGGCGAGGGCGTGGCGTTGGCTGGTGGGGATTGGCTGGCGGCGCCGATCGTCGTGTCAAACGCCGATCCGGTTACGACCCTGGGTCTATTGGGCGAGGCGGCCGATTCGGGTTGGCGGACGCAGGTCGAAGCGGTGCCGATCGAGGGCGCGACGGTCAAGGTCAACGTGGCGCTTAGCGAATTACCTGACTTTATAGCCCGGCCCGGAACCGATGCGCCGCACCACCGGGGGCAGGTCAATACGCCGCTTTCTAAGGACGAATGGCGTCGAGGTTTTGCCGCGGCCCGGGCGGGCCAATTGCCCAAGCGATTGTGGACCGAGCTGTATTTTCAGACCGCGCATGATGCCAGTGTGGCGCCCGAGGGTCTGCACATCATGAGCGTTTTCGCCCAGTATGTGCCCTATGCTTTTGCCGAGGGCGATTGGGACGGTCGACGCGCGGAAGTAGGCGAATTGGCGCTGGCGTCGATTGGCCGTTTCTGTCGTAATATTCCCGCAGCGGTAGTTGATATCGAGGTGATGGGGCCGCCCGATATTGAACAGAGGGTGGGTTTGCGTGGTGGGCATATTTTCCAGGGCGAGTGTCTGCCCGCACATATGTGGGACCAGCGCTTGGCCGCGCGCACGCCGATGCAGGGTTTTTTCCTTTGCGGCGCTTGTACGCATCCGGGCGGCAGCGTTATCGCGATTAACGGGCGCAACGCGGCGATGGAGATTTTAACGGGCGACTAACGGCTCAGCTCGACGGGATCCCGCTTGGCGAGTAGAGGATCGGGTAATTCTGTTCGATACAGTACATGCAACCCTAGGTTTTGTTCTACGCTGAAACGAGCAGGTTCCGCGCCGCGATCCTATATTTTGTGCGGACCCATTGATTGGAGAAATCGTATTGACGGAAGTAAGCATGAAAATTTGTTGTGTCGGTGCCGGCTATGTCGGTGGTCCCACGATGGCGATGATCGCCCACAAGTGTCCCGATATCGAAGTGACTATCGTCGATTACAACGCTGAGCGCATCGACGCCTGGAACTCCGATACCTTGCCGATCTTCGAGCCGGGCCTCGACGAAATAGTCAAAGGCAGTCGTGGGCGGAATTTGTTTTTTACCACGGATCGCGACAAGGGCGTGCGCGAAGCCGATATCGTTTTTATCGCGGTCAGCACACCGACCAAGGACTACGGCATCGGCGCCGGGCGGGCCGCCGACCTAAAATATGTTGAGAGCTGCGCGCGCCACATCGCCGAAGTTGCCGATTCCGACAAGATCATCGTCGAGAAATCGACCGTGCCGGTGCGCACGGCCGACGCGGTGCGCACCATTCTCGAAGCGACCAAGGGCAAGGGCTCGTTGCAGGTGCTTTCCAACCCAGAATTTTTAGCCGAGGGTTCGGCGGTACAGGACCTCGAAGCGCCGGATCGGGTGCTGATCGGCGGCGAGCGCACCGCGGAAGGGGCTGCCGCGATTGAAAAATTGGCCTCGGTTTACGCGCAGTGGGTGCCGCGCGAAAAAATCATTACCACCAATTTGTGGTCGTCGGAGTTATCGAAGTTGACGGCCAACGCCTTTCTGGCCCAGCGCATATCCTCGATCAACGCCATTTCCGCCCTTTGCGAAGAGACCGGCGCCGATGTCGACGAGATCGGCCGCGCCATCGGCCTCGATAGTCGCATCGGCCCGAAGTTCCTCAAAAGCTCGGTGGGTTTCGGCGGGTCCTGTTTCCAGAAGGATATCTTTAACCTGGTCTATCTGTGCCAGCACTTCGGCTTGGAAGAAGTCGCCGACTATTGGGAACAGGTTGTTTCTATGAACGACTACCAGAAAAAACGTTTCTCGCGACGGATTATGCAGGCACTTTTTAACACCGCGTCGGGCAAGCGCATCGCGGTCTTAGGTTTCGCCTTTAAGAAGGACACCAACGACACTCGCGAGTCGGCCTCGATTTACGTGTGCCGCGACCTTTTGCAGGAGCAGGCGCAGTTGGCTATCTACGATCCCAAGGTGCCCGCTGAGCAGGTCCACGCCGACTTGCAGCCGGCCGAGGGCAGCGGCGGTGAAATCGAAATCTGCAGCGATCCTTACCAGGCGGCGGTCGGCGCGCAGGTGGTGGCGGTCATGACCGAATGGGATGAGTTCCGCGACTTGGATTATCAGCGCATCTACGATTCGATGCTCAAACCGGCGCTGATCTTCGACGGGCGTAATATTCTCGATTTGGAACCTTTGCGCGAAATGGGCTTCAAGGCCGAGGGCATCGGCAAGGGATAAGCGGAATTGCATGGCTGATTGCTGGTATAAGGGCAATCAGCACATGCACTTCTTTTCGAGTGACGGCCACGATTTCCCCGAATCGGTCACCGGCTGGTGCAAGGAGCACGGCGATCACTTCATCGCCTTTACCGAACACCATCAACACCAGATCGGCGAACGATGGTTGCGCGGCGACCCGGAAACGCCAGGGGTCGGGCACTGGCGGTGGATCATCTGGTGGGCCAATACGCGGCGCGGTGCGGCTAACTCACCGGCCCCAAGCCCCTATAGTCTCTTCCCAACGGCAGGCAGGCCGGCTCTTCCGTCGGGCGGAAGGGCACCATCTGCACGATCTGGTCTAGGCGTTGGAGGATCTCCGGGGCGAGCGGCCCCCGGTCGGCGGCGGCGATATTGAGTTCGACTTCCTCTTCTGAGCGCGCCCCCATCAGGGTGCAGGAAATATCCGGATTCGACAGCACGAAACGCAGCGAGATCTCGGGTAGGCTCATGTCTATTTCATCGAGGAAGGCGTAGAGCGCGAGCAATTGCGCGCGGCGCGGCGGGCTCATCCAGGCCGGGCCATTCTGCACTTCCTCGTCGTGGCGGGCGGAGAGCACGCCCTGTTGCAATGGCGAGCCGATAACAACGCCCATGCCGAGTTTTTTGGCGGTCGGCAGGATCGCGTGCTCGGCCTCGCGCCAGAGCAGGCTGTAGTTGAACGCGGTCAGCACCACGTCGAAGCGGCCGGTCGCCATGATCGGCGCCATGGCGTAGGCTGTTGTTCCGCCCAAGCCGGTAAACTTTATAATCCCCTGTTCTTTTAATTCATCTAAGACGTCGAGCACGGGACCGGTGTAGCTGTCGCGGTCGGTCCACCAGTCGTAGAAGCCGGGGCGCTCGGGCTCGTGTACCATCAAGAGGTCGATATGGTCGCGTTTTAGAAGGCGCAGGCTTTCTTCTACGGACTGGCGCAGGTGATCGGGGTTTTGCGGCTCGAAAGGTTGCGGTCGCCCGCCGACTTTACTGGATAGGTAGAAGGGTTGTTCGACCTCGGGCAGGACCTTGCCGAGCACTTCTTCGCTGTCGAGGTAGGTGGGTGCGGTGTCGACGTAATTGACGCCGAGTTCGAAGGCGCGCAGGGTAGCCGCGCGGCCTTGTTCGAAGGCGCCGCCGTGGGAGGAGACGAAGAGACCGCCTAAGGAGAGTTCGCTTACTTCGATGCCGGTTTTGCCTAAGGGACGCATGCGCATGGGGTGTCTCCTTTTATTGGGTGGTTGGTGTTGGTCGTGCTGGGCCTTGCCGGTGCAGGGGGTCTGTCTCCGGGCAAAGCTAAGGCGGTTCTATCTAGCTTGTGGAGGGACGCGGCGGCGGTGTGGGCGATAGGGTTCAATCGTAAGGCCTTTGGGAGGCTTTGCTCTACGAGGTCGCCCCGCACCTCCGGCAAGGGGCGACGGCTTTGTTTTTAAGTCGGAGGCAATGTATAACACTGGGGGAATTGTGTCCAACGTGGCTTATTTGATAGTGGATTTTTTGCGCAGGGCCGCACGAGGATTGGCTTCGAACAAGTGCGGTTGGTGGTGAAGTGTTTGCGGGAGTTGTTGGTGTGGTGATTGTTAGCGTTTTAAGCATATGCAAAAGGCGTCCCTCATTATGAGAGACGCCTTTTTACATGCAATGGAGAGTTGTGGTTTAGTCGAGCGTCGGGCCGGGTATCTGCGCGAAGTTGCGGTAGAACTGCGCGACTTGCCCTACGATGACTTCCAGCATGGCGTTGCCCAACTCCGGAGTCGCGTCGGCGGGGTTGTCGGTGTGGCCCGGGCCGGCCTGAAAGGTGCCGTAGGTTTGCACTACCGCGCCGGTGAGGTCGACGTCGAGCCCGCCGGCGGCGTTGGACTGGTCTTCGGTCTTGGCCAGTGCGTCGGCGTCGACCCAGTCGGGGCGTAGTGCCATCACCAGCGCGGTTTCGAAATGAGCGGCGTGGCCGGGTACGCGGCCGCCTTCGATCAAGCCTTTTTCCACTAGGGCGGCGCGCGTCAGGTCCCAATAGTTGCACGAGGCCACGGTGACGGGTTGGCCGAGGCGGTTGACCAGGTCTTGGCCGGCGACGCCGACGTGGTCGGAGTTGCCGCCGTGGCCGTTGAGGATGGCGATTTTGCGGAAGCCGGTTTTGGCCAAGCCGACGGTCACTTCGCGCACGACCTCGATAAAGGTGTCGCTGGTCAGCGAGAGGGTGCCGCCGAAGGGGATGTGGTGGTGCGAGGACCCGAAGGCCAGCGGCGGCGTGACGACGACCGGCACGCTGTCAGCGGCGGCTTCGGCGGCGCGGGCGGCGACCGTCGATACCAGCAGGGTGTCGGTGCCGACGGCCATGTGCGGGCCGTGTTGCTCGGTGGCGGCGGTGGGCATCACCGCGATGGCATTGGGGGCGATGGCTTTGATTTGTTCGCGGGTCATCTCTTCGAAAAGCACGGGCATTTGTTTCTCCAATGGCAGTTTGTCGCGTGTTTTTTTGCGGACAGGTCGAGGTTGGTCTTCGATTATTTGGTGCTTGCTTGAGAGGAGTGTAGGGCTGTGGCTGGTTTAGTGCAAGGGCATTTCTTATCGGGCCGATCCCGTGACAACCAGCGTCCTCAACGCCGCATCCCATTCGGGCCGCAGTGTTTCGTATAACTCCGTGGTGGTGTCGGCGACAAATTGCATGCCGGTGCCGCCGCTGAGCATGTGTACTATATACGAGGTGTGTTGGCTTGCCGCGTTGTCGACCCAACGCACCTGGTAGGCTATGGCATTTTCCGGTGCGAGTCCGCCGTTTTTGCGGGTGAGTATGCGTTCGATGATGCCGCTGGCTCCGTTGCGCTTCCTCAGCATCGCGCTATAGGTCGCAATATCCCACTCGGGCCGGGTCTTTTCGCAGGTGACGTTGATCATCGTGCGATCGCGCGCGTCGGTGAGGCTTTTACGCTCGTAGAGGTGCATCACCAGGGGGCCGTGCGTCTGTCTTTCGCGGAAGGTCCATTGCGCCGACGGGAGTTGGAATTCCAGGCCGCATTCCTCTATGCGGGACACAGCGCCGGTCGCTGGTTGTGCTGGTACGGCGACATAGCGGGCTGGGCCTCTGAGTGTATTCTGTACGGCGGCGATGTCCACAGGGTCATGCAATATCGCGAGGGTAGCTGCGACAGATTCAAGATACGTTTTCATCTGCTGCTCGGTGCCGTGTTGCCACAGAGGTACGCCGAGGTTTAGCACATGTTCTCCGACACGGGTAGAGAGCATAAGCTGCTTTTTGACATTGTCGGCCGATTCGCTCTGCGGCATCGCGAAACTCCAGAACAGCCATTGTGTTTCAGCCAGTGAGACCTGGCCGCTGTCGGCCAAGCTCAGCGTTGGCGTGCCGAGGGATTGGCGCCAGTGCGCGAGTTCCCAGTCGCGGTGGGTTTTGAGTAATCCGGTCGCGGTGGTGTCCGCGCATGTGGAGGCTGCACAGAAATTGGCTATGGGAACCAACGTGACTTGCAACAGCTGGTCGTCCAGCCAATAGACCCCGGGCTGGTTCTGCAAGGGGCGAACTTTTTTCGCCGGAGCTTCGACGGTGCAACCACCTTCCGGCCAAATCTGGACGAAGAGGATGCCACGCGCCGAGCGCAGCGCGAGGCTCTCGGCGTACAGAGGGGCGGCATACAGGGCGATCAGCAGGCCGAGTAGTGTCGCGTAGCAGCCGATATGCAGAGCGAATGGCGGTTGGTTAAGAGGGTTGTTGCTAGGGAGTCGCATCAAAGTGTCTTATATACGCTATTCCTCGCCGGCCAGGGCGATGGCT
>Ga0233433_10000701_pt1 | contig 35007 bp, 30 predicted proteins | sample SI_122_August201_5_FD_179868 | JGI IMG/M metagenome (GOLD analysis project Ga0233433, IMG submission 179868) | Seawater microbial communities from Saanich Inlet, British Columbia, Canada - SI_122_August2016_100_MG | ecosystem: Environmental > Aquatic > Marine > Inlet | place: Canada: British...
CGAGATTTGGGTCGCGCCATTAAGGGAGATCGCGCAATATCTCAAAGCTTGCGAAAGGTGAGAGGATGACTCTTTCTGAGCCGATTAGCGCTTAGTTGACCATCTGCATCAGGCGCTGGGTGATCGAGCCCTTCTGGGTCAACGCATAGATGATGATATTGACCGCCAACGGCACCGGCCAGGTCATGTGTGAGGAGGCCGGCCTCGTTGAACACCGCTCGCTGGGGGCCCCAGTGCCGCATGTGCAAATAGGCCGAAGCGGCACCAGGCCCACCATTAAAAACAAAGGTCAGCGGTCTCGCCGCCCGACTTTGCGCCAGATAGGCCACGTGAAAAATGCGGGCAATCGGCTTTTCCCGTCTGCGTAACACCACCCCATCGGCAATCGCCTCATAGCGCAGTTTTGTCCGGCCTAGTTGGTGCTTCGTCGTTTGGCCGCGATAAATATCCGTTAATTCTTCGTCGCTTTTTTTCGTCGCCCATTATTTCGTGCTATCCGACAATCTGATGTCGATGGTGCGCGAGAAACTCATCTCCATCCAACAGGCGCATCGCCAAACGGCGGCAACCAACAAACCCGCCTAAGCGCTGCGGCCCGCCCGCAGCCACAATACGCCCATCACCACCGCGACTACCGCCAGAAACGGCGCCACCAGGTGATTGAGCCTGTCCCAACCCAACATCCCCTCTAAGGGCGCCGCACTGAAAGTGGTCAGTACCAGCAACCCGAAGATCAGAAAGTCGTTGCAAGACTGCACCCGCGCCTTTTCTTCAGGCCGGTACGTCGTCGCCAATAACGCGGTCGCTCCTACAAAGAGAAAATTCCACCCCACGCCCAGCAGTGCCAACCCAATCGCGTAGTGGTAGCGCTCGATCCCGCTCAGATTGACCGCTATAGATCCCCCGAGCAGGCAAATCCCGGCAAACATGATCCGGTGCTCACCCCAACGCGAGATCAGATGTCCTGTAAAAAAAGACGGCACGAACATGCCCAATACGTGCCACTGAATCACCCAAGCCGTATCGGCGAAGGAATGCAGGTGCCGCTTCATCGCCAAGGGCGTGGCGTTCATCAACAGCGACATCACCCCCCAAGCGGCCACCGCCCCGATTACCGCCAGCGCGAAATCCGACTGCCGCGCGATTTGCGCCAACGAACGACCGCCGGCCCGTTTCTCCTCGACGCTGAGTGCGGGAAAGCGAACGAAACTGAGCACTAGCAGGACTAGCGAATGCACGATTGCGATGCCGAGAAAGGAGCCGGCAAACAGATCGTCGGGAAACCATTCCCGCGACCAGATCGCCAGATTCGACCCCGTTACCGCGGCGATAACCCCCCCGGCCATCACCAGCGAAATAGCGCGACTGCGAAAATCCTCCGCGACGACTTCGCCGGCAGCGAAGCGATAATAGGTCGCAAAGCCATTGACCGCACCGATACCCAACCCGCCCAGACACAATAACAAAAAATTTTCCTGGTATACCGCGATACACCCCATCACCCCCCCGAACACCCCAAGACCCGCGCCCAAGGCGAACCCCAGCCTACGGCCCCGCCGCTGCATCAGTCGCGCCGCCGGCACCGTCATTAGCATCGTCGCCACCGGCGCCAGCGCGATAGGTATCGTCGCCAACGCCGCACTCGGCGTCAAACGCTGGCCGACCAGCGCCATGCTCGATAGCATAACGATGCTCGCGGTGCGCGATAAAGCCTCGCAGAGAAAGAGCAGCGAAAGGTTTTTCACCTTAGGCCGGCCAATCCGCCCCGCCGTAATAGCGCGTGCCCTGGTGCCCCTTGCGCGGGATCGGCTCCGCCAGCTTCTCGCCCGGCGCCTCGACGTAGACCAGTGTACGCGGCTTGCCCGATTTCGGGTTGGTAGCCCCGCCCTTGAGCTCCTTGATCTTTAGCCGACCGCGGATATGGTGCTGAAAGATCGTATAGACATAATCCCCTACTTTCAGCTTCGAGGGCTGCCCCGCCATATGGAACTCGAACTCCTGCACGCTGCCGTCGTATAAACCATCGACCCTCTCCATCCCCTCGTCGGCCGGAATGGTCTTGGTAATGCCAAAGCTCATCGTCTCTTCTCCTTATCAATTCACGAGCGAACGCAAATCCCAAAAACGAAGCTCACCCTTTCCGCCTAGTCGCCACCGCTGCCGCCAACTCCTCCAGCACCGCTGCCGTGTCCTCCCATCCGATACAAGCGTCGGTAATGCTCTGCCCGTAGACCAATTCGCTACCCGCCTGCTGTTTCTGATTGCCTTCGACCAAGTGGCTCTCCAGCATCACGCCGAAAATATCCCGCGCACCGGCCGCCACCTGTTGCGCAACATCGCGCGCGACCGCGGGTTGGCGCTTGTGGTCCTTGTCACTGTTGCCGTGGCTGCAGTCGACCATGATGCGATGCGGCAACTCCGCCGCCCTCAGCTTGTCGGCCGCCGCCCCAACGCTGGCGGCATCGTAGTTCGGGCCCCGGCTGCCGCCACGCAGGATCAGATGGCAATGCACGTTGCCCGCGGTCTCGACGATCGCCGAAATGCCCTGCTTGGTCACCGAGAGAAAATGGTGCGGGTGGCATGCCGCGCCGATCGCGTCGAGTGCGATCTGCACATTGCCGTCGGTGCCGTTCTTGAAACCCACCGGCATCGACAGCCCCGAGGCCAACTCGCGGTGGATCTGGCTCTCGGTCGTCCGCGCGCCGATCGCACCCCAGCAGATCAAGTCGGCGATAAACTGCGGGCTGATCGTATCGAGGAATTCGGAGCCGGCCGGCAGCCCCATATCGGCCAGTTGCGCCAGTAGGCCGCGCGCCATGCGCAAGCCATTGTTGATGTCGAAACTGCCGTCCAAATGCGGATCGTTGATCAATCCCTTCCAACCGACGGTAGTACGCGGCTTCTCGAAATACACCCGCATTATTATGCACAGCTCACCACTTAGAGCCGTGGCCGTTTCTAACAAAAACCGGCCGTACTCGAGCGCGGCCTCCGGGTCGTGGATCGAACAGGGGCCGACCACTACGGCCAGGCGGTCGTCTTCCTCCGTCAATATCGCGTCGAGCGCGCGCCGAGTGGCCGCCACCGTTTGCGAAGCTTTTTCTGAAAGCGGCAATTCTTCCATCAGGATCGCCGGCGGGATCAGGGGTCTGAGTTGGGCTATGCGCAGGTCATCCGTTGATTCGAACAAGAAATCCAGCTCCTCTTAAATGAGTCCTATATGCAATACGAGCCGGCCGCCCTCGATGGCAACCTTTTTGAGCACCAGCTTGGCCAGCGACTCCTCGAAATCGTCCGGGTCGAGCCGGTATACCGCCAGTTGTTCCAAATAGCGCGAAAGAACCTGATTGGCCAGTTCGTGCGCAAGGGCCTGGTAGCGCCCCGGCACCTCCTTGAGATCCAGCGCGCTGATGCGGGAGTCCACCAGATAAAACTCGCCCTTGTCCGCCTTGTAGTCCACACCCGCGTCAAAAGCCATCATTCCGCGATACGCCCTACCGAGCGGCGGGACAATCTCCATCTCGGTGCGCAAACTGACGCGCGGCGAATCGGCCTTGAGCAATACCTCCGGCGCGCGCAAGACGACTTTGGCTAATGTACCCTGGCGCGTCAGCGGAAACTGCGGCGCGATTTTGGCCTGTAATTCCGCCGCCGTAAAAACGACCTCCCGACGAAAGGTCTCCTTGCATCCGAATAAACCTATCAACACTAAGAACCCCCAGCAGGCGACCCTCAAAGCGTTGCACCAGGCGTCCACCCCAAACCCGCGAAGTCCTTGCCGGTAACTTTCTTCATCCACTGCGCGCGCTCTCGATCGGCGCGCAATTCCTCGTCGAGATCCTCAGGGCGGTATACTTTACCCTCGCGCACCGTCAACACCGGCTCGATCTTGCGGTTGCCCCGCTCGCGGCGCCCGCGTACGTCAGCGAATTCAAACGCTCCCTGCAGCATCTCAAACGCCGCCAGATCAGCGACCGTGCCCACTCGCAATGTGCCCAACTCGTCCGCGCGACCGATCGCGCCTGCCGCGGCAGTCGTCGACTGATGCACCACGCGCTCAAACGATACGCCGAGATTGAGCAGTTTCGATGCCGTCTCCGGCATACTTTCGATCGGGCTATCCCAACTACTGGCGTGTAAGTCGGTGCTGATAACATCAGCCAGAAAACCGTTGGCCAGCGCGCTGATCGCGACCCCATAGTCAAAACTGCCGCCCCCGTGCCCCAGGTCGAAAAGTACTCCCCGCTCCCTCGCCGCCCACACCTCGGCCACCACGGCCCCTGAATCATCGACGACCCCGTCACCGGTTCCTTGGTAACAGTGGGTGACGATATCGCCCGAGCGCAATAACGATAGCACCTGATCCACCGGCACACCATTGGCGATATGCACCATCACCGGCATGCCCGCCCACGCCGCCGCCTGCACCCCCAGACGCAATGGCTCGACACCGTTTTCACCGACCTGAAAGCCGCCCTGTCGCACCTTGATACCCGCGCAATGCCGCTGCCAGTGATGGGCCGCGAAGGCCGTGCGCTCCGGGTCGGCATAACTCAAATCGACCATCTCTCCTACCGGCCCATAGGTCAAACCGATGCCCGAGATATGCACATAGCCCAACACTTGCGTCCTGGCCGGTTCAATCACATAGTCGACAAAACCCTGAAAATTGGCCCATCCCGCGCTACCCGCATCGACGATCGTCGTCACCCCCGTGGCCAAACACAGCGCATCCCCGCGGATCCCCCAGGTCGTACTGCCCGCATAGAGGTGCGCGTGAATATCGATCCACCCCGGCGTCAGTATCTTGCCCGACAGGTCAATCGTCTCCGTCGCCGCATCGACGACCCCCTCTTTCACCGCGGCGATTTTTCCGCCGATGATACCGACGTCACGTATCCCGTCGATATCCTGCGACGGATCGACAACTCGCGCGCCTTTCAATAACAGATCGTATGCCATTTCTTTGCTCTTTCTCAGCGTAAGGGCTCAATGATGGCGGCAAGAGCTGCGGGGGAACGGGCTATTTGAGGGGAAGCACCTTCGCCCGAACAACCCTCGGAAACTTTCAGTAATTTCCGCGGGAACCCGTAGAAATGCCATGAAATCCTAGCAAGCATCTTAAGAAAACCTGACTATCTTAAGCTACGAATACATGCACCGACTCTCCCAACACACCGGCTAAAGTCTCTCCCTAACCCCCATTTTCCCTTCTAGGCAACAGCCCCCAATGGCCTGCAGCCATTTTCCCTCCCAAGCCCGAGCCATAGGTCTTCCTCTCAGGCAGAGCGAAGGTGCGGGGGTTTGAGAATTAGAAGGCGCGCTCGTAGACCACGAATCCCAAGGATTTAGTGACACAAAGAGTCCGCACACGGTACGATAGCGCTGGCCTCCCGCCAACCACTAAGGCGACTGCACTTCACCAGGGAGTGACCGCTGTTGCGATCTTTCTACCCGCCTGGACGGCCTTCGCGCCCTCGGATGCAGACCCCACACCACAGCGTTAATCCCACAGATCATCTTGACACAACACCCGCAAAGCTCGAATTTTCCCCAGCAATTATAGCACAAAATAGCACACAAGGAGACAGATCGCCGTGAGCAACACACCACCATCTGGAGGCATCTGCCTCCCAGCAGCAACCCTGCAAAAATTCGTCGCCGAACTCTTCCAAAAAGCCGGTACCAACAAGCCCGACGCAGCACTCATCGCCGAATTATTAACCGCCACTGACCTGCGCGGCGTGCACAGCCACGGCACGCAACAGACCCCCGGTTACACCCGCCTGATGCTCGAAGGCCGCGTCAATCCCCGGCCTAATATAAAGGTGGTCAGCGAAACCACCACCGCCCGCGTCTACGACGGCGACGGCGGCATGGGCCATTTCCCCTGCCACCAGGGCATGCGTTGGGCGATTGAGACCGCGCGAGAATACGGCACCGCCGCCGTGACGACCCGCAATCATTTCCACTTCGGCAGCGCTGGCAAATATTCGCGCATGGCCGCGGCAGCCGGATGCCTCGGCATCGCCATTTCCTCGCATCGTTACGACCTGCCCCCGGACGCGCTGATCAAATACGTCAACGCCACCTCACCGATCAGCGTAGCCTTTCCCAATGGCGAACAGCCGCCCCTTGTCCTCGATATGGGCGCCGCGATGCTGCCTTGGGACGAGAAATTATACGAGCAAGTCCCCTTCGCCTTCTTTAAGGAGCTTGGCATCGGCGCAATCAACCGGGCGTTGGGCGGCGTCATGGCTGGGATCTTCCTACCACAATTTATCCCGCCCGAGTCGCCCTGGGAATCCAACCAGGGATCATTTCTCGCCGTCTTTGATATCCGCGCATTTATGCCGCTCGAAGAGTTTAAGCAACAAATGGACCACTTCGTCGCTGCTGCCCGACAGATGCAACCCTTCCCCGGCACGGACCAAGCCGCGCTGCCTGGCGGGCTAGAGTGGCAGCGAGAACTTGATTACACCCGCGACGGTATTCCCATCAGCCTCCGTCACCAGCAAGCACTGCAAGACCTCGCCGACGAACTAGAGGTCGAGACCCCCTTCGCGCAACACGCACACACCCGCTTCGACGCCGAATAGAGGAAACGATGAGCCCATACCGCGTCCTATCCAGTTGCACCATCGAATTCCAAGGCCAGAGCCCGGTCACCGAAATGATCGAATCGGCTGGTTTCACTATTGACGTAAAACGACCGCAACCCGGCTGGCTCGATCCGGAAACGCGCGAGAAAATAATCGGCTACCAGGCCCTGATCGCCGGCGGCGAAAATCTCAACGCGGAGACCATGGATCGCGCCGACGACATGCTGATCATCGCCCGCAACGGCGTCGGTTACGACAAGGTCGACCTCGACTACTGCACCGAACGCGGCATCATCGTCACCAATACCCCCGGTGCCATGGCCGACGCGGTGGCCGACCAGGCTTTCGCCCTCTTGCTCGGGCTCAGCCGCCAACTGGTGCTCGGCGACGCCCGGGTCAAAAAGGGCGACTCCTACGATATACCCATCGGCGAAGATCTTACGGCGATGACTTTGGGGCTTTTCGGTTGCGGCCATATCGGCGCCGAGGTCATCCACCGCGCCCTCGGTTTCAAAATGCGGGTCCTAGTCCACGACCCCTGGATCGACGGCGACAAAATTCGCGCACTGGGCGCCGAACCGGTCGACCGCGAAACGCTGTTGGCGCAATCCGACGCGATTACCCTACACGTACCGCTGACGGAGGCCAACCAAGAAATGGTCAACGGCGAATTCCTGGGACAAATGAAAAAAGGGTCCTATCTGATCAATACGGCGAGAGGCGGCTTGGTGGACGAAGCCGCGCTAATTGCGGCGCTGAAAGACGGGCATCTAGCCGGTGCCGGTCTCGATTGCCAAGCAACTGAGCCTCCGCAAGGCCAATCCCTGGAGTTAGTCCGCCTCGACAGCGTACTCGCCCTGCCACACTCCGGCTCCAAGACCCTGGCCGCCCGCAAACGCATGGCCATCTTCGCCGCCGAAGGCATCATCGCCCGACTGCAAGGCAAGATGCCCAATCACGTAGTCAATAAGGCCGTGCTAGAAAAACTGGACCTGGCGGGCTAACGCTGCTCGATCCAAGCTTCGTACTCCGCTCGCCGGGCGTGGCCCGGCCGCAGCCGCAATATACAAAGTGGACTAGCAGAAAGATCCATCAACGACAGGCAATACGGCATGCGAATAGTCTGCCGACAACCGATAGGGCATCGCCAGTAGCACCAAAGAACGCCAGGCGATCGCGCCAGCGTTCACAATCGGTAACGGAGCATCGAACGCCGCTAGCGGCTTAGTTGCCGTGCAGGTCGCAGCGATAACCTGCCCCCTGCAATTGCGTGGAGACCAGACGCTCAAGCACACGCAGCCGCAACCGGTCCTCGACCGCCGCCATCTCCGGCCGCCCCGCCAGGTTCACCATTTCATCGGGATCGTTTTGTACGTCGAAGAGCAGGTAAACCTGGCCCGCGCAGTTGAGCGCGACCTTCCACTGGTGATCCAACAACATGATTTCACCGACCAGTTCTGCAATAACCTCTGTTCGGTGTTCGACCCGCGGATCCTCTAATACCGGGTTCAACGAACACCCGAACTGAGGGTAGTCCACACGACCGCCGGCCATTTCGACCAGCGTCGGCCCGATATCGATCCACTCCACCAACGCCTCGCTAACCGCTGCCTCTACCATCTCGGGCGTTCGCACAATCAAGGGCACACGCACGGCTCCGTCGAGAAAATTCGATTTGTAGATCAGACCGGCGTCTCCGTTCATCTCGCCGTGATCCGAGACCAGCACCACAATAGTATTTTCCCACTCCCCACGCCCCTTGATCGCCGCAAAAATTTGACCAATCTGCTCGTCGATCAGCGCAATGTTGCCCGCGTAATTGGCGCGCATCGCCGCGATATCGTCAACCGAGGGATCAACAGCCGACGCCAGCATGCGATCCAATTCCCCGAGCGGCCGCCCCGCCACACCCTCGGGTGCCCGGCGTGCCCGGGGCATCGCAAGCGGGTCGCAGAGCGAAGCGAAAGGCTCAGGCGTATCCCAAGGTTCGTGTGGGCCGCCGAAGCTCACCCAACAACACCAAGGCTGCTCCAGGTCATACTCGGTTATATACTGCCGCGCCTGCTGTCCCACATAGACATCGGCGTAGTGCTGCAACCCCAGCGGCGAAGGCCGTACCATATGGGGTTTGTCGCGAAAACGCTCTTCGTAATCTGCCCGATACGCGTCCCAGACCCCCGCTGCCTGCCAAGCCGCCGTCATATGCGAAAGCACCCGCGCACTGGCCCTCGGCCCGCCAATCTCGTCTACGTCATCCAGGCCATACGAGCGCATAAGATCTTCGCGCTCGCGCAAATCGCCCTGATGCGGATGCAGATGGGTCTTGCCGAAGAGCGAAGTACGATAACCGGCAGCGCGCACGCACTGCATCCAGGTCGGTTGTTCCGGGCTCGGCTGGCTGCGTTGGTTCTGCCACACGCCGGTATGGTGCGGATAGAGCCCGGTGGCCAAACTCAGTCTGGCCGGCACGCAGACTGGCGAGGTCGTAATACAATTGCTAAAGCGCATACCCTCAGCGGCGAGGCCGTCGAGATGTGGCGTCGGCACCCAGCCGCCGCTTGCCCCGAGCGCATCGGCGCGTTGTTGGTCCGTCATCAACAACAGGATATTGGGTGTTATCGTTTTATGCCGCGCCGCGTCGGGATCCATACCAGCCAATGCTCAATCTTCCCCCAGCTCAACATCCCGCGGCATGAAGAATTCGTATTGCTCCGGTTTGGCGTAACCGTCCATTTCCGTCAATTGTACTCCAGGACTCACAATGGCCGCCTCGACGATTCGCTTGTTAAAATCGCTGATATGCTCCCCCGCCAGATAATCAGCCACCGGCATCCACAGGCTCTCGGCAATCTCCTCCTCCTGAATCGTGATCTCGGTACTCAGCGGCCGCAAGCGGCAAACAAAATAAATATCCGATTTGCCATAGCGATAGCCGTGCCAATGGCGGAAGCAGACCAGCGCGTCGAACTCGGTTTCGATGGCGGTCTCTTCCAATACTTCGCGGACCACCGCTTCGGCCAAGTGTTCCCCCGCTATAAGCTGCCCGCCGGGCAGTTTATAGCGCGGCGGGCTCCCGTCGCTGCGGTGGTGTTTTTCGCTGACCACCAACAGCTCCTGGTCCTCGTTGAGCACTACTCCGCCGGCGCCTATATAATGCGAAGCATAGGCCGGCACAAAAGCGCCTTCCTGCAACTGCAAAGTCAACATTAGATAACCGTCGCCGCTGTGGTGAAACACAAAACCGACCGCCACCGCCTGGGGGATTAGCGCCGCCTTGTCTATCGTGACCTCCAACCAAGCGACCTTATAACCCTCTTCCTTCCAGGATGCGAGCGAGACGCGCAATTCCTCGGCGAATGCTTGCGCGTCTGCGTTCAGGGCCTCGGGCTTGGGCAGAATGCCGCCAAAGGGGTTGGTCGTCGCTGCAATAGGTTCCATTTATCCTGCCTTCCGTAAAGGGTCGCTATAAATAGCAAAGCCCGTTTAACGTGTCAAGCGAGGAACTGCTGTCCGCACGAAGTGATTTCTCAGGGGTGAATATTTTTGCCCTGCAACCAGCACTTTAATTCTACCGCGTTTTCCCCTTCCGGCGCGAGCCTTATATAGAGACCCGCACATGCTCTATCACCTCGCCTCCCGGAAACACGCCGCGCCAGAAGCGCCACCCACACGACGGTACCGGCCCCATACAAGGCGCTGAGCAACCGCACCACCCCCATCAACTCGAGCCGGTCCCATAAATAATGGAATGCCAGGAACTGTTCGAACGAATAACCGGCGGCGAAAGTATTCTGCCACGCGAAATAGGTTAGGTAAACCAGGGCTAGGAGATAATAATGGAAGGTCAGATAGGTGAAAAAATGTGGATTGAGATCACCACCAAAGAAACTAAGCGGAAAAAAAACTGTATTCGTCAGGGTGCAGCCAACTAGGCAGCCCGAAACCCAGCGGCCACATCCTCAAAGCCAGTGCGGCAAACCCGATCAGCGCAATCGCAAGCATTAATTAAGTCAACGCGCTGACGCGGATTTCGCCGTCCAGGCACACCTCGTAAACCGCCCCGGTCTCCAACGGGAAATCCGGCAACGCCTCTAGCCCAACGCCTGTCCAATACAGCAGCGCGACAATAATCGGATCCCGGTGCGACACCGCAATGACCCGTCCACCCGCATGCCGCATCCGAACCCGGTCAGCCCATCGCAGGAATCTCATGCGTATCGAAGCCGCCGATTCGAGTTCCGGGTGCGCTCCCTCCTCAGTTATATAAGGACGCGGCAACTCTTCAAAACGCCGCCCCTGAAAACTGCCGATGCCCGTCTCGATGATTTCTTGCTCAGTCACCGGCAACAAGCCCAACGGTTCGGCCAACAACCCCGCCGATTCCTGCGCCCGCTGCAATGGCGAGGCATAAAGCGCGCTAAACGGGCCATGCGTCGCCAGGACCTCCGCCGCACCCGCGATCTGCCCGCGCCCGCGCTCGCTCAGCCCGAAGCCGGGCAGATGGCCGTAGATCACGCCCGCTGGATTGTGAACTTCACCGTGACGGACCAAGTAGAGGGTTACTGATGTTTTGTCGCTTGTCGGGTCGAGCATATCTTTCTCCTAAAGGAGACCATCATGGATAGCAACCTACTGCGCGTCGCCGGTGCACAAATACCCGTGTGCACCGATATCGAGGCAAATGTCGAAACCATTATGCGGGCAATCGATTTCGCCGGCACCGAACAAGCGGACATTCTACTGACCCCTGAAGGCTCGCTCAGCGGCTACGCGCCCGATTTCGATACAGCCGCCGTTAAACGAGCATTGGCGAAAGTCACCGCCGCCGCCGCCCGCGTGAATGTCGGTTTAGCGCTGGGGACCTGTTTCGTCGAAGACGACGACCGCTGTTATAACCAAATCCGCTTCTATGCCCCAGACGGCGCGTATTTGGGTTTTCACTCAAAAACCCTGACCTGCGGCAGCCTAACCGACCCGCCGCGCGGAGAAATCGAACACTATGCCGTCGCCCCACTGCGCCTTTATGACTGGCCCGACACCCTGATCGGCGGCCTGATCTGCAACGACCTCTGGGCCAATCCCGGCTGTACGCCGCAACCCGACCCCCATCTGACCCAGCAACTCTCCGACATGGGCGCGCGAGTCATCTTCCACGCCGTCAACGGCGGTCGCAAAGGCGACGAATGGTCGCAAGTCGGCTTCCAGTATCACGAAACCAACTTGCGGATGCGAGCCCGGGCGGGCAAGCTGTGGATCGTCACCGTCGACAATTGCCTGCCAAAGAAATGGCCCTGCTCCGCCCCCTCGGGCGTCGTCTCCCCCACCGGCGAATGGGTTTGCCGTGTCGACAGCCAAGGAGAACAGTTTTTCGCCTATTCTATCGCGGGCTGATCCGCTGCGGCAACCTTCTGCAATACGTAGACCGCCGGGAAAATGCCGCCGGTCTCCACCACCCGCTCCTCTATGGTCTTGAATAGACCCAACTGGACTAGGCCGCGATAAAATTCCGTGCGCTTGAATACTATGATAACCAGCATCCCATCTTCGTCCAACAAAGTCCAACATTCCTGTAAGATTCGTCGGTAGAAACGGTAAAAATTCAGATGTTGGCCAAAGCGGATCCCGTAGGGCGGATTGGTGACGATCGCACCGAAGCGCCCCGCCGGATACGCCGCGCTCAATTTGCGCGCATCGCCCTGCGAAAGATGCAAACGATCTTCAATCCCCTCTGCCACGGCGTTCACACGCGTCCCCTCGACCGCACGCGCGTCGATATCGCAGCCGTGCAGTTCCAGGTGCGGGTAGAGCTGCGCCGCCTCGATAAGGATCGTGCCCGAACCACAGAACGGGTCGAGCAGGGCACCTTTGGCGTCCGGCCGCAACTGCGCCCATTGCAGCAGCGCGTAAGCCACCGGAGCCTTGAGCGCGGCGCGCGGTGAGCTACGCCGCTGATAGCGATTGCTCAAGGCCTTTTTGCTCAATTGCAAACCGACTAAACAAATGCGGTCGTAAACGTCGACGCGAATATTGACGTCGTGGTTTTCTAGATCCACCGCGCACCCGTATTTTCGCTGCAACACCGTGCCTGCCGCTCGCTGTACATCCATACTGGTAAAAAGATGATGCCCTGTGCGCTTGGTGGTCACGCGAAACTTTTTCGCCTCCACCATAGCTCCAACGGTTAAAGCTTCCAGCTCGCGCTCAATCTGCCGCAAGTCGTGCTCTCCATACAACAATGCAAATCCGTGCAGCGGAATCTGCACGTGATGCACCGAGCGCATCTGCAGCACGATCGCTTCCAGCGATGGCAAATGCCCCTCGCATTCCGCCAACACCTGCCCGCCAAACCCGAAGGGCTTTTTGACAACCTGGACAATGCCAATTTCCGCCTCTTGCAGCCGCTGAGCCAATTCGCTCTCAACCACGCTCTCCAAGCCCGGATTGGTCGTAAAAAACAACCGCGTCCCATTGGGATCCGCTGCGCCGAGCAGTATATCCGGCGCGCCGGTTTGACCATTCCCCGCCCGCTCGCTACTATCGCCTGTATCCATAGCCATAAAACATAGCCCAATGCCCTTCTGAAGCAAACCATGTCAGAGACCGCACCCCTGCTCTACGATATCTACCTCACCGCCGCCAACAACACCCTGCGCTACGCCCTCGGTCGCGGCAGCAACCGCCCCCTGCTCATCATCGGTCTCAACCCCAGCACCGCGAATCAATACACCCGCGACCAGACCCTCACTCGCGTCGAGCACTTCAGCCGCCGCCGCGCCAATGGCCTGATCATGTGCAACCTCTACCCCCTGCGCGCCACCGACCCCGACGACCTGCCGAAGAAAGCAGATCCCAACCTGATCCGTCAAAATACCGACCACATCTTAAACTTGGCACAGAAAATTAAAAAACCCGAAATCTGGGCCGCATGGGGCGATCCAATCGACAAGCGGTCCTATCTCGCCGAGAGCTTGAATCACCTACACACCGCGCTCGCTCGACTCGCTCCTCGTTGGATACAATCCGGCCCCACAACCGTAAAAGGCCATCCCCGCCACCCATCTAGATTGGCTTATAAAAATCGATTCTCCGCTTTCGACATAGGCGCTTATCTCGCCGATCTCAATCACGGGTCATAGTGCTCCGAGCATAACACGACCTGCAAAAACAGAGCACAAATAGAACAGGCCCCCACTCCGATCCAAGCATAGCGGAGGGCCGGGGAACTGCCGCAGGGCCAATCTCTCCCCAAGGTCACCGGTTGAACTATATCGCCCCCCACTCCCGAGGTAAGCGGCGGCTCCGCTACGCCGCCGCTGCGTTACCTCCGCAAGCTTATAAGGCCGCCTTGGCTTTGCCCGAAGGTAGCCCCCCGGCCCGCAGCGTGAGCCCCACTTCTGGATACCTTGCCCCCTAGACCCTATACTACCAACAAGCAATAAATACTCCCTTAGGCCCAGAGAAGCATACCATGCAACGCGCCCTGCAAAAAAAGCTCATCGGCCCGCAAGCCCAACGCGAACTGCTCGCCTTCCTCGGCAACCACCTCCCGCACTTCAAAACTCCCGTCTCCGCCGCCGCCTGGCGCAAAAAAGCCCCAACTCTGCGCGGCGAAATGCTCGCCCTATTCTTCCGTGGCCATCCCACAGGCCTGCTCACCGAAAAAACGCAAGTCCACTGGGGCGATCGCATCCAGACCGGCCAAGGTTATATCATTCGCAAATTGCGCTACGAAGGCTATCCCGGCCTCTGGGTCCCCGCTTTACTCTACGAACCCAGCGACCTGAGAAGCCCGGCCCCCGTCGTGCTCAATCCCAACGGCCACCACGCCGGCGGCAAAGCCATGGACTACAAACAGGCCCGCTGCATCAACCTCGCCAAACGCGGCATGCTGGCACTGAGCACTGAGTTTATCGGCATGGGGGAATTGCGTGCCGACGCCGAACACAATCGCATTGCGCACTTAGACCTCTGCGGTGTCGCCGGCATCGGCGTGTTCTATCTACTGATGAAACGCGGCCTCGACGTCTTGCTTACTCACCCCAAAGCCGACCCCGAGCGCACCGCCATGACGGGCCTTTCCGGCGGCGGCTGGCAAACGGCCCTGCTCTCGGCATTGGACGAACGCGTCAAAGTCGTTGTCCCCGTCGCTGGTCATTCGCCCGTCTGGCAGCGCAGCGGCTGTATCGAAGACATCGGCGACCAGGAACAATGCCCGAGCGATCTGTGCAGCGTCGCCGATTACGACGAGCTTTCCGCGCTCTTCGCCCCGCGCCCGACCCTGCTTATCTACAACCGCAACGACACCTGCTGCTTCCAGACCAAACGCACGCGCAAGTCCATTTACGAGCCGATCTATCCCGTATTCGAATTACTCGGCGCCAGCGACAAGCTCGCCTTCTACGACAACACCGACCCCGGCACCCATAATTACGAATCCGACAACCGCCGCCAGCTCTATAAATTTCTCGAGCAACAATTCGGTCTCGATACATCCGACGGCGACCTGCCCTGGCGCGACGAATTACTGAGCGAAGAGCAACTCAACGTCGGACTGCCGCCGGACAACGCCACCTTGCATTCCATTGCGCAAGAAGCATTGCGCAACATCAGGACGCGCAAACAAAAAACACGCACCCCCATAGCAGCGCGTAAAGAGTTATCCGAGTTGATCAAACTCCCCCGCCCGACAAAGACAAAGCTGCAGAAAGTCGGTGCCGCGCAAAAACGCCGCGACTGCACCGTGCAACACTACCTACTTAGCCTTGGCGACACGTGGACCTTACCCCTAACCGAATTCTCGCCACCGCGCGCAAAAGCCTGCGAATTGCTCATCGCCGACAGCGGCCGAGCCTCGACCAGCGCTAAGATCAACGCCGCGCTGGCGCAAAAGCGCCGGGTCTTCGCCGCGGACATCTTCGGCACCGGCGAGCTACACGCCGACCCGCGTCACCACATGCTCATCGCCACTGCCGGCCAACGACCTTTGGGCGTGCAAGTCGGCCAGGTGCTGCTCCTACTCGATGCGCTCAGCGAAAGACACAGCGCTCCGCACATAACAGCACAAGGCCAGGTCGTCTCGATCATCGCCCTCTTCGCCGCGGCGTTAAAACCCAAAAGCGTCGCCTCGCTAACGAGTAACACCCTGCTCGATACGCTCAGCCGCCTCGTAGACTGGCCCCTGTCCTATGCCAGCGCGCCGTCGCTGTTTTGCTTTGGCCTGCTCGCCGAATTCGATTTGCCGGATCTTATCGCACTGTCCGCACCGGTACCGTTGCACGACGAAAACCGCGGCCCTCTGCGCCCCTAAAATCATGCGCCTTATCGGCCCGCTCGCTATCGCCCTCAGCTTCGCCCTGATGTGCCTGCAAGTCGAACCCTTCGCCACGTTCTTCTATCTCTTCGCCTGGTTCGGGCTAATCCTCACTTTCGACCAGCTCATCCGCGCACGCGAAGGCCATTCGCTCATAGCCCATTGCCAAGTAGGCGGTAGCGCCTTGTTGTTATTCTGGTCGTCCGTCTGCTGGTTCTTCTTCGAACTGATCAACTTCCGTCTCGACAACTGGTACTATGTCTTCGTCACCGACCAACCCGCCCTGCGCCTGCTCAGCACCTTTCTCGCCTTCGCCACCGTCTTCCCCGGCATCTTCTGGATCGAGCATTATCTGCACTTGCGCGGCGTCTGCACCGATACCCGTTGGCGCCCACTGCGCTTCTCCTCGCGCGGTCTCTATCTATTGCAATTGCTCGGCGTGCTCTCGCTGGCCCTGCCTCTAGCCTGGCCGCGTTATTTCTTCCCGCTGATCTGGGGGGCGCTGATCCTGCTCATCGCCCCCATAAACTACCGCCACGGCCTCGACGGCTACCTGCGCCAGCTCGAACGCGGCGACTACGGACAGACCCTGCGCCTGCTCTTAGCCGGCCTTATCACCGGGCTATGTTGGGAGTTTTTTAACTTCTGGGCGCGAGCCAAGTGGATCTACACCGTACCCTTCTTCGACGAGCTCAAACTCTTCGAAATGCCGGTAGCCGGTTTTTTGGGTTTCCCGCCCTTCGCCGTCGAATGCGCCATCGTATACCGGCTATTGGTCTGGCACCGGCTAGCGCCGGCTTTTGGCGCTTATCGAAAACAAAAACCGCAGCCCACCTCGACGACCATCCGCGCCGGGCTAATTATCGCAGCCCTGCTCTCAGCCCTGAGCGTCGACTACTATATGGAGCGGTGGACCATCACTTCGGTCACGCCACGCGTCGAACGCATCGAATTCCTGGACAAAGCAACCTTAGCAATGCTGCACCGACACGACATTCACCACCTCACACAACTTGAAGGTTGGCAAGCGTACACCCTCTGGCCGGTGTTGCAAAAAGAATTAAACGCACAGCAATACGCCGATTTACAACGCATCGCCGCGCTTTATTTGCACCAGGGCATCGGCGTAGATTATGGCAATTGGCTGATCCAGAGCGACATTGCATCCCTGAGCAAATTGGCCGCCCTTTCGCCGGTGCAAATACTCGAAAAAATGGCCAACGCAAAACCCGGAGAACCACTACCGCCCCAAGCCAAGGTTCACGTATGGATCCGCCGCGCCGACCATAGTCCTTAATTACAGTACATACCTCAATAGAAACCACTGCGGTTTCCAAGACCCGATCGAGATCATAGTTAACACGAACCACTCAAGTTTCCAAGATAGACTCTTGCGGCGAGATAAAAGGGTATTTCAAGATAGACGGGGCAAAATAAAACCGCCCGGCGGCATCCGAGCGGTACCATACTAAACAATCTCCTAGGTCGAAAGTGCGGACATCCGCACTTTCGGGCAAAACCATAGCCTTACAACATTTCGCCGCCTAATCCCTAGCCATATTTATCCCGCAACCGCCGCGCCGCCTCCACCTCATTTTTGAGCTTGGCGTATACCTCGTCGATATCCACTTTTGCCGCCGAGCCGGGAGCAAAGCCGCAATCCGGGTTGAGCACCACCCGCTCCGGCGCCAAATATTGCAAGGCCTGCTCCACTCTAGCGACAATCGTCTCCGGTGAATCGACCTCGCCTGGATGCACCCCGACACAGCCCAAGCCAATCTCGAAATCCTCGCGCAACGCCTTAAAGACCTCTGCGTCACCCGCGCCCGGGCTAGTAAATTCCATCGTCAGATGGTGCACTTTGAGACGATTGAGATACGCGATAATCGGGTCATAGCCACCAGTGTGGCAGGCTTCGCCCCTGACCCGTGCGCCCGCCCGGCGGCACAAATGCACGGCCAAACGCACGCCCGTAGCCCCCTCAACCACCGCGTTGGTCATATCCGCCGCAAAAGCCGCCTCCGCCTCGGGATCGTCATACCCGGCGCGCACCTCGTCGTCGACAAACAGGCACAGATGCGGGTCATCGATCTGCACGATATCGACGCCGGCCTCGCACAACAACTGCAGTTCACGACGCAAAATCGGCACGCAGGCCTCAACGAATGCATTGCGGGTCGCATAAGCCGCCCGCGACTGTTCCGCGTCCCACATCCGCTCGCCCAACAGCGCCGGTGCCGGCAATGTGGCCTTGATCTTACGCGAAGTGATACTCTTGAGAAATTCGATTTCCCGCGCGATAAAACCCGCATCCTTCGACGCCAACTCGCCCGTGACGATAGTCCATGGCCTACCGTCGGCGGGGTTGCGTCCCACCTCGAAACCATGCGCCAATTCGGCGATCACCCCGATATACGAGGCGCGCCGCCACTCGCCGTCGGTCACCACATCGAGCCCCGCTTCCTCCTGCAGGGCCACCGCGTAGGACACGGCCGCGTCCATTACCTGACCTAATCGTTCAACGCTCATTGGCCGCTCGCCCATCACCGCCTCGCGCACAAAGTCCGGCCGCGGCAAAGAACCGACCACCGCCGCAGGGAAAAGCGTACCATAGTGTTCAAGTGTCGACATATTAAACTCCGTATTCGCCGGGCCAACGCTCATTGGCCAACGCGAAATCCTCTTCGGTGTCAATTTCCATATACTCGCCGTCGGTGGCCACCATGTGAAAAGGCGAACCCACAGCCAACATTTCCTGATAGAGATGGATCAGATAAGCCTTCGCGAAGGGCGTGTCGTCCTTCCAAATCTTGCCATCGTATTCAGCTTTCATTCGATGATAACTTCCTTGTAAAGACTTCGCACCCTCCGCGCTAAACCGCGCTACGCCGATATACTCTCCGCTCGCCTCCGACGAGGCAATTGCACGATTGACCTGCAACACCCGATCACCTTCGACCACGACTTTTTCGGCATCGTCTTCGGGATGCTGGCTGCGATTGACATAACGCGCCCGCCAGTCGGTATCGACGCAAAGTGCGATATCCCCCTCGTGCTGCAACGCCCGTTCGACTACCGCCGGACGGTAGAGAATATCCGCGTAGGAACAGACAAAGCCATCGGCCATATATTCCTCGGCGCAAAAGAGCGACGCGAGAATATTGTTGTTCGGCCAATCGGCGTTGTCGCAATAAACAAGTTGCGGATAATCGGCCTTGATCTGCTCAATGCGGTAACCGCCGATGAAAATAGGCGTTTCCAACCCGGCCTCAGCCAGCGCTTCAAGCATCCAGTCGAGAATGCGCCGCCCGCCGATGGGCGCGTAACATTTTGGCTGCTCGTCGGTCAGGGCTTTGAGTCTACTGCCGCGGCCGGCGCCGATTATAATGGGGCGCAAAGACTAGCTCCTCTGGTTTGGTTACGGAGAATATAAAGCCAGTTAGAGATTGGTGACAGGGAAGCTTATGCGTCAATTTACAGTTGTTGCCAAAAAAATTAATCTTGTCACGTTTTTTCAATATCCGTGTCTTAATAAAATTCGTCACAACACCGCATTGAATCGCGTACGCGGGGCCACGGGATGGGGGCTCAACTCCTGTCGTGCCATGCGGTGCATGGCGAGCCATTCTGGGCACCACTGTATATAGCTCGTCATGCGCAGCCTCTGTCATTGCGCTACGTGGCGCCGGGGCTTATACCTTGTTGCCTCGCTGCACATCGCTAGCTCTTTCCATTATATAGAACAGCCCACCAACTCCAGCCGGATACCAGCAAGCCTTCTTTTTATGCTCCACCCTTATTTTATAGGATCAGCGAATACCATCCAAGTCTCCGAGGTTCGTTGGCAGGATGCGACGCAGGCGGTTTTTAGGGTGGTGGCGGGGTAAAAGGACCTGGCGGGAAGTGGTCGCGAAGGCGAAGCGAGGGGCCCGGGGCCCGGGGACTACAAACACCCGGGGGCCGCACCCCGGCAAAGGTCGGTCCGCACCCAAGTTGACAAGGTCTACCCGCCCCCTAGATTCTCCTTTCCCAACCCACAGGAGAAACCCATGAAGATCAAAGACATCCGCCTGATTCCCCTCGTCGGCGCGACACCCGACGGCGGCTGGCAGGAAGGCGACGGAGAAGACGACAACCTGCACACGCTCGTAGAGGTCATCACCGACGAAGGCGTCGTCGGCCTCGGCAGTATCTTCACCTCGGCCAAGCTATCCGAAGGCGCGCTCGGTGTCTTGCGTCCGATGTTGATTGGCGAGAGTGCCATCGAACCAGTGCGCGTCTGTGAAAAACTGCACCAGACGACCTTTTGGCAGGGCCGGGGCGGCTCGATTACGCATTTTATTTCCGGCATCGACATCGCGCTCTGGGACATCTTCGGCAAAGTCACCAAACAACCCATCAGCCGCCTGCTCGGCGGCCGCTACCGCGACAAGATCAAACCCTACGGTTCGCTGATCATGCAAGAGCCGGATATTTTCCCGGCACGCCTGGAAGCAGCCGTCGAACGCGGTTTTCAGGCCATCAAAATAGGCTGGGGGCCCTTTGGTCGCGTCTCCGACAAGATGGACGAGGCCATCGTCAAAACTGCGCGCGAAACCGTCGGCCCCGACGTCGAGCTCATGGTCGATGCGGGCGGCTCGGACCGCTACTGGCCGCACGGCTATAAATGGGCCTTGCAAACGGCGAAGATGCTCAAGCAATACGACGTGGTGTGGTTTGAGGAGGCGCTGCGCCCCGACGACCTGCAAGGTTATATCAAACTGACAGAAAACGCACCGCTGCCGATCACCTCCTGCGAGGTACTGACCCGCCGCCAATCCTTTATGCCCTGGATCGAGCAACGCGCCGTCGACTATATCCAACCCGATGTCACCAAGGTCGGCGGGCTCTCCGAGGAATACCGCATCGCGATGCACGCCTACGACCATTCAATCCTCTTCGTGCCGCACGGTTGGAACACCGCAGTCGGTCTCGCCGCCGACTTACAACTAGTCGCCGCCGTGCCCACCGCGCGCTGGGTCGAATACATCACTCCCGCACCCTATGTCGAAGACATCGTCGCCGAACCTTTCACGCTCGATGCAGACGGCCTGCTCACCATCCCCGAGGCGCCGGGTTTGGGCGTCAAATGGAATAGCGACGGCGTCAAAGCCCACTCGGGCATGGAACTGACTCCATCGGATCTTTAAGGAAGCTGTTATGACAGAAAAAATTCCCCTGGCCATCGTCGGCTGCGGCGGCATGGGCCATCGCCACCTCTACGGCCTGGCCGAATTGCAAAACGCCGGGCTCTCGCCCTTCGAGCTGATCGGCGCCTGCGACCCCAACCTCGACAACGCCAACTCGCTCGCCGACCAGGCACAAGAGCGGCTCGGCACCCGGCCGCAACCGGTCAAAGACCTCGAAGCGCTGGCCGCTGTCGGCGCGATACAAGCCGTCGACATCACCACTCTGCCGGCCCATCACCACACCGTCGCCATCGAGGCGATGGAACGCGGTTGGCACATGATGTGCGAAAAGCCGATGGGCCTCACCGCCCGCGCCTGCAAGCTGATGATCGCCAAGGCGCAAGAGACCGGGTGCGTTTTGTCCGTGGCTGAAAACTATCGCCGCGACCCAATCAACCGCCTGGCCAAGGCCCTGCTCGACGCCGGCACCATCGGCACTCCGCGCATTATGCAACACGTCACGATGAGCGGCGGCGACGGTATGCTCATCTCTGTGTGGCGCCACCAGAAAAACGCCAGCGGCGTGCTGCTCGACGTCGGCACGCACTTCGCGGATATCATGGAGTATTATCTCGGCGAAGCAGAAACCGCCTACGCGCAAACGCGCCTGCACGAAAAGACCCGTAAAAATCCGGTCGCCGGCACGGAGGGCACCGGCGGCAATTCTCCGGGCGGCGTCTACGGGCGCTGGCAAAAAGACATGCCTGCCGAGTTCGAGGCCACCGCCGACGACGCCGCCTACGCTACCATCCTCTTCAAAAGCGGCGCCGTCGCGCAATACGTCGAAGACCACGCCGCGCACGGCGAGCACCTGTGGAAGCGCTCGATCCACGGCCATCTAGGCTCGCTCGATTTGCCCGGCGACCGTTCGGGCCAGCGCCTGACCCTGCACCGCGACGGCCAAGACCCCATCGACGACCAAGCCCTGCTCGACCTGGTGCCCGAACACCGCCTCAATGAAGCTACTGCCGCCCTCTTCGGCGGCGATCGCCTTTTTGAATACAGCTTCCCCTTCCCCGAGACCGACCGCAAACTGATCGCCGTCGAATACCACGAGCTCGGAACCTGTATCCAACAGGGGCGTCGACCGGAAGTAAGCGCGCACGAAGGCGCCCGCGCCGTCGGCCTGTCCTATAGTCTGATGGAATCGCAAGTCGCCGGTCGCGCCCTCCTAGTCGACGAGGTCTGCGACGACCAAGTCAACGCCTACCAAGCAGAAATCAACGAACACTTGGGGATCTAAACGATGGCCGCCATTCTCTGCCCCAGTTGCCACAAGCTGGTCAGCGCCGACGCCGAAACCTGCGTGCATTGCGGCCAGCGCAAACCCGGGCTCTGGGGCGCGACCGCCACTATGCGCAAACTAGGTGTAGAGCTCAATTTTCCGCACCTGATCACCCTCTTCTGCGGCGCACTCTACCTATTCTCTCTCGCATTGGATCCCGGGGCGATCTTCCAGTCCAGCGACTTTATGCGAATCCTCTCGCCAAGCCTAGAATCCAGTGTCACCATGGGCGCTACCGGTATTCGCCCGATCTCCTTCGGTCTCTGGTGGACGCCGATCACCGCGATCTACCTACACGGTGGCCTGCTGCACATTTTCTTCAATATGATGTGGGTCCGCCAACTCGGCCCGATCGTCAACGATATCTTCGGCCCCTTCCGCCTCTTCGCGATCTTCACCGTCGCCGGCATCACCGGCTTCCTGCTCTCGACGATGATGGGCCACGACTTCACGCTCGGCGCCTCCGGCGCGATCTTCGGCTTGTTGGCCGCCGCCATCGCCTACGGCCGCCGCTCCGGCGCGCAACTCTTCACCCGGCAGCTGTTGCAGTCGGCCGCGATGCTTTTCATCATGGGTTTCGTCTTCCCCGGCGTCGACAACTGGGCACACGGCGGCGGTTTTATCGGCGGCTACACCCTGGCTTATGTCTTTAGCCGCAGTCAGGAGCGTGAGGGGATCGGCGCCTATCTCGCCGGCGGTTTGTGTATGCTGGCTACGGTTGGAGCGTTTGTTATGCAATTTATTACGATGGTCGGGATGCGTTAGGCAGGTGGTAGTGCGGGTGGGTAAAGAGGGGGATTCACCTCCGGCGCAGCGGAGGTGTGGGGGGCTGACGTAGAGGGCGCGAATAAAAGAGAGTCCATACACTTTACTATAGCGCCCTTCTCCCGCGAACCACTAAGGCGACCGCGCTTTCACCAGGGAGCGAACGCTGCCGCGCCCCTCCGAGCTAACCTGGACGGCCTTCGCGCCCTCGGAGACAGCCCCCCATACCGTAGCGTGAGACGCACACCTATATGGAAAAAGAACAAATTGCCCTCTTCGACACCCAGGGCAAGCAAATCGGCACCAAAGAACGTGCCGCCGCCTACCGCGATCGCGACCGCGTCGGCCTCTGTTTCGTCTGGGCCGCATATACCGCGCCCGACAACACCGTCCGCATGCTGCTGCAAACCCGTTCGCGCCCCGGCGACCCCTACTTGGGCAGCCTCGACTCGCCGGCCGCCGGCCATATACAGGCCGATGAGTACCACAGCGAAACTGCCCGCCGCGAATTCGCCGAAGAAGTCGGCGTCGAACTAGACCCGACAGAGCTGGTCTTTCTCGGGCAATTGCACCTCGAAGACCCGAGCGAACGCTACTGGCGCCACGCGATGCAGTTTTTTTATCTCTGCACGCGGCCTATCGCATTAGATGAAACGGTATTCAACGAGGAAGTCAGCGCCTTCGTCGAAGTAACGCTGGCCGATTTCGACGCTCTGGTCTCGGGAAGATCCGCAAGCATCCAAGGCCAAGCCCGCTACGAAGAAACCCCAAACGAAATAAGGCCGCAGGAAATCACTCCCGCCGCCTTCGCCGCCTACTCCGAACAGATCATGCACGCCATCCGCTGTTCAGCACGCGCCATTGATACCTATTTAAAAAACGACCAAGTCGACGCGGCTATTTGGTCGCCACCGACCGGCTGATATAGCGTTCGAGATGCGCCAGCGCCCGTCCGCTGTCAATGGCCTCTTTCGCCTCGGCTAGCGCCTCGTAAGCGCCGGAGCTCAACCCCAACCAGCAGTCGGTCAAACCGGCGTTGAGCAGAATGCGATCGTAGACATGACCCTTTTCCCCCTTTAATGCGGCCATACCCAGTTTGGCGTAGGCCTCGGCGCTGACGGTTGCGGGCCGTGGACTCTCCTGATAGCGGAAACCGTATTCTCCAGGGTCTACATCCCGGGCCCAGGTCTCAATCTCGCCGGAAGCGTTAGAGAAACCCTGGGTATGATTGATGGCTTTGCGCTCCGCATCGGAAGGCTTGCCCAGCCGCAGGCTGTAATGGCTCGTGCCCTCCTCGCCCTTAATCACTAACCCGGCATCCAACCCCCTCTCCCGCATCAACTGCAAAATCTTATCTTCGTATCCCGAGTGGTAAAAACCTACCACCATTCCGTTCCAACCCGGACAGGAAAAAAGCTGTTGCACCTTTTCGGTTGTCGCCCAGGGCGGGCGCTTGGCGATATGTACGCGCAAGTCACTAAGCGCATAAGCCATCGGCGCATATTCGCGTTGGCTCACATAGGCGAAACCCACTTCCTCGTCTTCAATCAGCCGAGCCGCCTCTTCCGGTCTCAGGTCGCCCCGCGCACCCAGGGCTTGCAATATCAGTTCTTCCGTCACACCGCGCTTGGGCGGCATTGCATCGACTCCGTGCAAAACCGTCGCCCGCCCCAAGGCCGCGCGCACTGCGGCGACAAAGAGCGTCGGGCGAAAATAGCGCGCCGCCCCGTCGAAAGGTTGACCGAAATGCGTCAACGAGGCCACATCCACCGTCAGGACTTCTTCCGGCCCCCGCACCGCGTCGAGATGGGCACGGACCTCTTCTCCCTCTTCAATATTCATCCGCTGACCGATCAACAATGCGGCCATCAACGAGGGCCGCACCTCGCCTTTAAGCGTCGCATCGAGTGCTTTGCGCGTCGCGTCATAACTCAAATGACCACCGCGCAAAATCAACCGCAGCGCCATCACGACCCGGGTCTCGCCCTCGCCCTCGCCGGAAAAATTCGACTCCATATTGAGCAGGAAGCGCAAGTCATCGGGCATTTGATCCAACTCGTCCCAATAGTGGTCGAACGCCTCGGACTCGGCCTCACTCCACCCGGTCTTCGCACCGAATTTGCGCCGAATCGACATCGCGGCGAAAAAGGCGCCCATCTGGGCCTCGGAGACCTGCTGTTCATGCGGCAAATCTCCTTTCAACGAGGCGAAAACCAGCTCGAGAATGCGCCGTGGCTCGGGATCACCGGGCTTGAGGCCCAGCGGCCGGCTCTGATGCGGTCCCGTACAAACGCGCACTTGGGCGGCGAGCATTTCTTCGTTGGGACCGGGATAGGGTTCGGGCACGGCTTTTCTTCTCCACCAAGGGCGCTATATTCAAAGGGATCTCAATCCTATAAGTTACGCTCAATCAACCCCGCCCGCCAACTATATGCCCGATCAAAACCAACTCCGAGACGCTTTAATCGCCATCGACGGCCGAAGCTACAAAGCCTATAAAGAACTGCGCGGCAGCTATCAGTTCTCGGACTTCAGCCTCTATATAGACCACGTGCAAGGCGATCCCTTCGCCGCACCGAGTCGACTGCGGGTCGAAGTAGCGCAAGATCAAGCCGGCTACCCACCGCACACCCACGCCAATGCCAGCCGCAGCAACGCCCTCGGCACCTATCTCGCCGGCCAATTCGACCGCCACTGCCGGCGGTTGCAAGCAAGACGCGGCTCGGGCAAAAGCGGGTTGATCGAGATCGACACCCCGGCGCAAGAAATTTTGCAACGCACCTGTATACACGTCGGCGACCGCTGCGTCGAAGCTCGTTTTGCCGTTGGCCTGCCGGCGCAAGGCCGACGCGTCTTAGGTCGCCAGGCCGCTGCACTGCTCTGCGATGACATTCCCGCCATCGTCGAGGCCGCGCTGCACTACGCGCAAAACGATGCCGACGAGATCGACCGCTATGTCCAGATAGCCGAAGACGCTGATTTTTTGCGCGCGCAATTGGCCACCCGTGGCCTGGTCGCCTTCGTCGCCGAAAACAGCATCCTGCCGCGCCGTTCCGGCGTCGACGACCGCCCACTTGCAGAAGACGCTATTCCTTTTGAGACACCGGATTCGCTCCACGTCGAGTTCACCTTGCCCAACGCCGGACCCGTATCCGGAATGGGCATCCCGCACGGCGTCACGCTTATCGCCGGCGGCGGTTTCCACGGCAAGTCCACCCTGCTCGCCGCCTTAGAGCGCGGCGTCTATAACCACATCCCCGGCGACGGCCGCGAACTCGTCGTCTGCGACCCGACCGCCGTTAAGATCCGCGCCGAGGACGGCCGACGCGTCGAAAGCGTCGACATCTCGCCCTTTATCGATAACCTGCCGCACGGCCGCGATACGCGCCACTTCCGCACCGACAACGCCTCCGGCTCGACCTCGCAAGCGACCAATATCATCGAAGCGCTCGCCGCCGGCGCACAGACCTTGCTGATCGACGAGGATACCGCCGCCACCAATTTTATGATCCGCGACCATCGCATGCAGCTTTTAGTCGCCAAGGACCGCGAGCCAATCACCCCGTTCATCGACCGCGTGCGTGCACTTTATGAGCACCTCGGCGTCTCCACCGTGTTAGTCGTCGGCGGCAGCGGCGACTACTTCGATGTCGCCGATACCGTCGTCGCAATGGATAAGTATATACCGCAAGAGGCCACTGCCCGGGCCAAAACCATCGCCGCCGAGCATCCAACCCAACGACAACGAGAATCCGACGAAACCTTCAGCCCACCCCTACCGCGTATTCCCCTACCGCAAAGCCTCGACCCAAGTCGAGGCCGCCGCGAAGTCAATGTCAAAACACGTGGCCTGCGCACGGTGCTCTTCGGTGAGGAAACCGTCGACCTTTCTGCCGTCGAACAGCTCGTCGACGCCAGCCAGACGCGGGCGTTGTGTGCGGCTATGCTCTATGCACGGGAGCACTATGTCGACGGAAAACGATCGTTGCGGGAAATACTCGACCTCATCATGCGGGACATCGCTCAGCATGGACTCGACGTCCTGGACCGACGCCTAGTCGGCGACCACGCGCTCTTCCGGCACTTCGAGCTGGCCGCCGCGCTCAACCGGCTACGCAGTTTACAAGTCGTGGACGAACGCTGATCTTTTAGAGGCACCCATCACCAAACGCAAGAGAAAACCCATGCCTTATTTGTCTAGCCTGCTATTGATCGCCCTCGCCGCCTGCGGCTCTTCCGAACCCATCTCGCCCGCGCTCAGCGCTTATGTAAGCGCCCAGGAAGCCCTGGCCGCCGACGACTTCGACAAAGCACGCGCCGCCCTGCAAAACCTCGTGCAACACGCCGACCCCGCGCTAAAGTCGCTGGTGGAAATAGTCGCCAATGCAGAGGACATCACCGCCGTGCGCGCCGCGTTCAAACCGCTGTCGGAGGAAGTCATCAAGGGCGAGATACCCGAGGGCCTGGTCCTCGCCTACTGCCCGATGGCCGACGACGACAAGGGCGCGCACTGGATTCAGAAGGACCAGCCGCAGCTAATGAACCCGTATTTCGGTGCAACGATGCTGCACTGCGGGGTTTTTAAGGAGTAGGCGGCGCTATTCAGCAATAATATTGTCCTGTCGCCCATAATCAACTAAAATCTAAGCCATGATCAAAGTCGAATCCGCCACCCGCCGCTACGGCGCCTTAACCGCCGTCGACCAAGTCAGCTTCGAGGTCGGCAAAAACGAGATCGTCGGCTTTGTCGGCCCCAACGGCGCCGGCAAGTCCACGATGCTCAAAATGCTCTCGACCTTTATCCACCCGAGCGAGGGCTCTGTCACCGTCGCCGGCCACGACGCGGTGACAGAGCCGCTCGCCGTGCGCCACAATATCGGCTATCTCTCGGGCGACACCCCGCTCTACCAGGAGATGCGCGTCGACAAGTTTCTGCGTTTTATCGCCGAAGCGCGCGGCCTCACCGGCGACGCGCTCGAACAGGGTTTAGCTAAGGCAATCGATCTTTGCAGCCTCGACACCGTGCTCAAACAGCGCGTCAAAGAGTGCTCCACTGGTTTCCGCCAGCGCATCGGCCTGGCCACCGCGCTGGTGCACAACCCGCCGGTCTTGCTGCTCGACGAGCCAACGCACGGCTTCGACCCCATGCAGGTGTTGGCCTTCCGCGACACGTTGCGCTCGCTGCGAGAAAATCGCGCCATCCTCTTCAGCACCCATATCATCGGCGATGTCGAAGCCATCTCCGACCGAGTGTTGATCATCCACCAGGGCCGTCTGCTCGGCGACGGTCGCGTTCAAGATCTGGCCGAACGCGCCGGTATTCCCGGCGCCGGTCTCGAAGAAGTCTTTGCCCACTTAGTCCGCACTACGGCACCTACCCATGTCTGATACTGAAATCATCGACCACACAGTACCGCGCCTTTCCGCCGGCAAATTTATACGCGGCACCCGCATAGTCTTCGGCCGCGAGCTCGAAGCCTATTTCGACTCGCCCATTGCCTATATCTACGCCGCCGTCTTCCTAGTGCTCTCGTGCACCACCTTTATGAATAGCTTTTTTCTTGACGGCATCGTCGATATGTCGCCCTACTTCGAGATCCTACCCTTTCTGTTGATCCCCTTCGTGCCGGCCATTACCATGCGCGCCTGGGCCGAAGAACATGCCCAGCACACCTTCGAATTGCTGATGACCCTGCCGCTGCATTCGTCGCAGGCCGTGCTCGGCAAATTCCTGGCTGCGCTGAGTTTTTACGCCCTAGTGCTCGCCGGCAGCCTGCCCATCGTGCTCATGCTGGTTTTTTTAGGCGATCCCGATCTCGGCTTGATCTTCTCCAGCTATCTCGGCGCATTGCTATTAGGCGCCTTCTTCCTGTCCTTCGGCCTCTTCGCCTCGGGGCTGACCCGCGACCAGATCGTCGCCTTCGTGCTCGCCACACTCTGCGGTTTCTTCTTCGTGCTCAGCGGACACGAGCAGGTCGTCGAAGTCCTCGACGGGCTGAGCCCGGCCTGGCAGTTAGGCACCTGGCTCTACGAATCGATCTCGGTGCTGCCGCATTACCAGGCCTTCGGGCGCGGCGTCATCGCGTTTTCCGACCTAGTCTACTTCGCACTGATGAGCGGCTTCTTCGTCTGGATGAACCAACTCAGCCTGCAGAGGTCTAAGTATTGAAGCGGCGCTTCCTGCTGCAGATCGGCCTCGCCTTCGCCTTATTATTGGGCATCGTCGCCTACACGGGCCGTCTGCTCAACCTGGCCGGCGCCTGGAGCCTAGACCTAGCAGGCAACGATATCTCCACGCTCGCACCAGCGAGCGAAGACTATCTCAAAAATCTCGACACCCCGCTGTCCATTACCTATTTCGCCACCGCACGCGAAAAAATGCCCTCGCATCTAAAAGAGGTCGAACCGCAAATCCGCCGCCTGCTCGCCAGCCTGCGCGCAAAGGCCCCTAAGCGCATAGACTACCGGATCATCGACCCAGACCAGAGCGAACACGCCAGCATCGTTTACGCGGCGCGCAAAAAAGCTTCTTCCTTTAGCGTGCGACGGGTATTGCACGACGAGCACTCCGAACAGAAGATCTGGTCTTCGCTGGTCTTGGCCCGCGCCGGCGCGCCCGAAGTACTGATCCAGAGTATCGAACCAGCCCACCTGCCTTATCTCGAAGAGCATATCATCGCGCAATTACGGGCCGGGCAAACCCAGCCGCGACCGACCTTCGGCGTCTCCGCGCCACCGTCTTTCCAACTTTTGGCCGCCTTGCTCAACGAAAAGGGCCCGGTCATCGAACTCGACCTCGACCGCCACCCAGTAATCCCGCCCGATGTCGACATACTATTCTGGATACAACCGACGATCGCCACACCCGAACACACGCGCCAACTGCAACGTTTTATCGCGTCGGGGCGCAGCGCGATACTCGCCGGCAGCGCCTACCAGGTCGGCTACGGAGTGGAAGGGACGTCCGTCAATTACCAGATACGTCGGATGCCGCCGGCCTGGAACCAACTCTTGCAGCCCTTCGGCATCCGTCCCTTGCCCGATCTGCTGATCGACAAAAACACTGGCCCAGTTTCACTCAACCTCGGTGAAGGCGAATCGCGCGCAGTCATCGCGCCTTTCCACCTCCGGGTCCTGCCGGCTTTTTATAATATGAAGGGCTTCGCGATGCCGGCCCGCGGCGGACTCAATTTCGTCGCCGCCAGCCCGCTCGAAGTCGACCCGCAAAAAGCGAACGCCAAAGGCTTCCAGGTGGAAATCATCGGTACCACCACCGAAAGCCCCCGCGTCCTGCCCTTGCCGTCGGGTCTTTTTACCGACACCGACCTGGCCGACGGCCTGCCGGTGCCAAAACAAAACCTGATGGTCCAACTCAAACCGCACGACCCCTGGCAGGGACAACTCTTCGTCCTCGCCAGCGCCGCGCCTTTCCAAGACGGCATCATCAACCAACCCGGTTACGCGCACCGCGTCTTCCTCAACAACCTCTTGCGCACCTACGGAGAGCCCGGACGCCTGGTGCGCGCCCGCATAGAAAAACCCACCCCCCAACGCCTGCTGCCACTCAGCGGGGCCGCGCGTTTCTTCTGGCGTTTCATCGCTGGTTTTTTAGTGCCACTGGTCTTTTTGGGTTTAGGAGCGTGGCGCTTTTTGCGCGACGGCGTCCCGACCTTGCCGCACGGCCAATGGGGCAAACCCGTCGGTCTGGGTTTATTGCTTCTGCTGCTCGGCGGTCTAATCTGGCGCGGCGGCGGCCCCTATCTCGACCTGACCGCCGACCGGCTCAATACGCCTTCGCTACTATTGGCCCGCCTCTTGCAGGGAGCCACCCTGCAAGCTGAACTCGTCGCCACCCCCAGAGCCTCCATGCCTCAGGCCCTGAAAGACACCGAAAGCTATATTCGCACCCTCTTCGACGAACGCGACATTGCCCTGCGCGTGACCCGCCCCGACGCTTTGCCGTCCACCGCGCGCTCGGCGCTGGCCAACGCGGGCCTGGCGCCCTTTCCCGTCGAAAAGGTCCTCAACGACACGCTGGCCACCCAGTATGTATGGAATGGCTTAAAACTGGTCGACAAGCAACGCCAGACGGTCATCCCCCGTCTAGACCATCAGACTTTGCCGCATCTCGAATTCTTGCTCGCCGCCGCCAACAGCAACTTGCGGAGCGGGCGCAAAATACGCGTGGCCGTCATCTCCGACCTGCCCCGAATGTCGCCGGCCGAAGCCCTGGAAGATTTTCACAAGAAAGGGCTGATCCCGCCCGGCGGCACCGATGTCTACAGCGACCTGAAAGCCCTCCTCGCCGACTATCTATACGACGTCCAGTATATCAACCCCCGCGAACCCAGCATGCCGCCCGACGTCGACGTATTGTTGTGGATGCAGCCACGCCGCGATTCGGGCCCGATCCTGCTGTTGCTCAGCCAACATCTCGCCCGCGGGGGCAAGGCCGTCGTCGCGCAGCAGCACTTCAATATCCAACAGCGCCAATACCGCGGCTCGGGTTTCCAGACCGTCTACTGGCCGCAACCGCAATTCCAGGATTTCGACCGCTACCTGCGACTCTTCGGCGTCGAACAGATACGCGAGGTCCTCTTCGACCGCACCCAATCGCACCTCAGCCTCGAAACACAGGTCAACCGCACCGCGGTGCGCGAATACGACCCGCAACAGGTCGCCCTCCCCTTCTTGATCCGCGCCGTCGGCCAACACTACGACCCCGTCTCGCCAATCACCCGCCGCCTCGGTGATCTGCTCTTTATATGGGGCAACCGCTTCGCGATAAACCCGGTGCAGCTCGCCGACCAGGGTCTGACGGCGCAAACCCTGATCTCCACCTCGGCCAAGGCCTGGGCCTATCCGTGGAAGGGCGGTTGGCTGCCACCCGATATATTCAGCGCCGAGACCTATCTGCCCGGCCCGCAACCGCTGGCCGTATTGCTCGACGGCCCCTTTCCGGAAGCGAGTTTTGTCGAAGCGGAAGAAGGCCGCAGCGCGCTTGAGCTAACAGGCATCGCCCCAAGCGAAAACGGCAGCCTGTTATTGATCGGCTCCTCTGAAATGTTCAAAAACGAGCACCTAGCGACCCCCGGCTTCCAACACCGGCAACTACTGCTCAACGCCATAGCGAAGATGGCCTACGGCCAAGAGTTGGCGACCTTGCAGGCGCGCAGCCCAACTCCGCGCGGCTTCGCCTTCCAAAGCGTGCAAGCCAAGAGCCTATGGCGCAGCCTCGTCGTCGGCCTCGGCCCCTTGCTCTTCCTCGGCTACGCGCTCTACCGCCGGGTGCGATCGATATGACCCGACTACTGATCGCCTTAACGGCCCTATTGGCGCTGCTCGTCCTCGGCGAAAGCACCCTGCGCAACAACCAGCGACTATCGCGCGAAATGCAAAGCGAGCTGCGTCTGCTCGCGCCGGTTCCCATTGCTGATATCGCCCAAATCGAGATCCGCGCCGCCGGGCGCGCCTGGCGCTATGTATTGCAGGATTCGATCTGGTATTTCCCGGCCTATCACCGGGCCTTTGCCCTCGACCGCCGCATCGAACACGTGCTCAAGAGCCTGACACAAACCCCGGCGACCTTCGTCTCGGCCGAGCCCGGCGACTTGCCCCACTATGGCCTTGGCCCCAATAGCGTCCGCTTTGCCCTGCTCGACGCGAACGGCCGCCTCTTGCTCGAAGTCCTGCAAGGTCGCGGCGCGCCCGATATCCGCTCCAGCGAATCCTATGTGCAGCGCGTCGGCGCCGACACCGTCTTCCATCTGCACGCGCATCCCGTGCACGCGCTCGAAGCCAACGACCCGCCGATGCTCGACCGCCGCATCCTGCCGCAGGCCCTGCCGCGCAAAGCTCTGCAGAGAATTACCTTCTCCGGCGACCCGGCTTATCCGTTAAAGTCGTTACATCGCGAACTCAAAGAAATAGAAGCCCCCACGCCCGGCATGCCACCACAAGGGCCGACTTATCATTGGATCGCCACCTACCCCGACGGCGAAAGAGTCTGTCTCGCGCCCAGCATCTACGCCTATACTGATTTTATAAAGCGCCTTACCTGGACGGCCTTGCACAACTCTTCACAAACGGATGCCTTCTTCGAGCAGACGCGTTATCTCTATTTAGAGGACGAAGAAGGCAATATCGACACACTCGCCGTTGGCGGTGCAGACGACCAAGGCCAATACCTACGCCTGCACACTACGGGCCACGTCCTGACCGTCACCCCAGAGAAATCCACACTGATCTTCCCCGCGACGGCCGCCCTTATGGACACCTTGCCGCAACCAACCCCCTACAAACAAGCCGAACCCTTCTCGCCTTTCTAACCCTATATATGCCGACTACCGCATTTCAATGGCGATGGATCACAGTCGCAAGCCTGCTCTCTTTTGTCGTGGGGATCGGTTTCTTCTGCCCGCACTATGTATTGTGGCGCGGACTCGATATTCCCCAAGCGCGCTACAATCCCGAAGTGCACAGGGCCTATTACAGATTGCAGCAAATCGAGCACCCTTTCGACCCCATTGAGAACGAGAACAACCGGGCCATGCGCTGGAGGCTGTTCTTCCCCTTGTTGGCCCATTATTTGCATCTTCCAAGAAATGTCCTTTTCGCATTGCCTTTTATCGGCTGTCTACTTGCGTTAGGGCTAACCGCCTACGTCGTCTTGCGCGAAACGGGAAGTACATTGCTCGCCTTGTTGTCCTCCATGCTGGCGGCGACGACCTCGTGGTTTTTCGTCTCGACCGGCTGGCTCTCCTATTTTGACTCTTGGTATATACTGGGACTGCTGTGCGTTTCCTTCATCCGCAACAAAACGACGCTAGTTGTATGTTGCCTATGCGTACCCTGGATTGACGAACGGTTTATGTTAGGCCTACCCCTGGCTTTCACTGTGCGCACGGCGGTTTTCCGTTGGGTCGAAGACGGAAAGATCGCGCAATTATTCAGAGAGACCGGGCTTGCGTTTTTCGTCATCGCGCCCTACCTGCTCTTTCGCTTGGCATTGCTCTTTTTCGCGCAAGACGCCAATTCGGCAGGGCACCTGACAGACCATTATGACATGTTATTCCTCCACAACGAAGCGTATCTTAGCGGTTTGTGGCACGGGCTGCGGGCAGGTTGGGTCCCGGTACTCGCGTGTGTACTACTGGCCTATGGGAATCGCGGGATTAAATTTAAAATCGCCGGTGCCATTATCGTCGTCTTCACCCTATTTATTAACCGCTTTCTAGCGGCGGACTTTAGTCGTAGCGTATCGGTGCTGATGCCCTGTGTATTGCTCGGGTCCGTCTTGATCGCGCGTCACAGGCCGAGCGTGGCCTTCGGCGTGACGGCCTTTGCGTTATTGGTGAATTTGCTCACACCAGCTCGCCATATAAATTCGACATTTTCGGTTGACATCCACAACGTCCTACACGAAAGAGAACAGGCGAATAACCCACCCAATAGTGTAAACCCCGTCTTTTACAACCAACACGGGATAAAGCTATTCAAAGAAAACGATGTAGACGGGGCCGAATCGTTTTTTACCGGTGCCCTACACCTGGCGCAGGATAATCCCCCACCCGACAACGCGCCCGCCTTGATCGCGGATATCTACTGGAACCGCGCCAACCTATACGCAAACAGCTCTATGTGGTTAAAAGCGCTACCCGACTTGGAAGACGCCTTGAAAAATGCGCCGGCGGATTGGAACCGCCGCGACGTGGTAAAAAGCTTTGCGGCTGAAATCAGCCAGCGATATCAGCCACCGCAGGAATAACCCTACGTCGTGACGGTCGATCAATCTCCTAAATTCCCACCAATTCCGTT
>Ga0233433_10000711_pt1 | contig 34775 bp, 41 predicted proteins | sample SI_122_August201_5_FD_179868 | JGI IMG/M metagenome (GOLD analysis project Ga0233433, IMG submission 179868) | Seawater microbial communities from Saanich Inlet, British Columbia, Canada - SI_122_August2016_100_MG | ecosystem: Environmental > Aquatic > Marine > Inlet | place: Canada: British...
GGTAGCCATATTTTAGTAAGCTCTTAATATTGTTTGGTGACTGACCACACCACATTCCATTGCAATACATAACTAATGTTTTAGCATCGTTAAAATAGAATAATCCATTTTGCTCTTTAGCACCAAACTTTTCAGTCATGATTTCAGCAATTGATATTGGATCTGCTCCCTTAGCTTCACTTAAGTGAGTCCACGGAATATTTACTGCACCAGGAATCATACCTTTTGCAACCCAGTCAGGTGTTCTAGAGTCAATAACCATTATTTCAGATCCATCAGGCATTTTTTGCCCTTTGCTCATCATAATCGCGTAATGTATTATTTCTTGTTCCCCAATTGTTTCAATCCCAGGCCTTAATTGCATTGGTTGAACACAAAATGGTGGACATGGCCTTGATGTTTTAGCAAACGCAGGGTTTACTGTATTTTTATTATTTTGATTTCTCATGAATTTCACATCACCACTACCAGCTGAAACTCCTATTTCTAATGAATTTGGACCGTCAGCTTTTGATATTGCTACTGGCTTATCAGCATATGCAGTAGAGAATGAAAGCATAGAAACTAAAACAACACTTAATATTGATTTGATATTCATATCTTCTCCCTTTTTAGTATTATTATTCACAATCTGGCTCTTCTTCGCTTGGCTTTTCTTCCTCATATATTACCTGATCTAGACTAGATAGTTTTTGGTTATGATTCAATTCATAACTACCTAAATAGGTCGAGCTTATGGTGAATAAACCCATTAAAAATATTGTTACTATTCTCATGTATTACCTCTATTTGAGTCATTGATAACCATACAGAGCCATCTTTATACCAATTCTACAGTATATGGGTATTTAAATGAACCTATTTATTATGAAATAGGCATTGGTTATTGTTGGTATTTGCAGGGTATTTTCAGTAAGGGGTTATATATCTAACCTGAACCCCCACATTTTTTTTGATTTCTTTTTCATAGTAAGATCAATTATAGTAGAGCTAGTAGATTCACTAATATCATTCATCAATATTATATTCCCATCAGAATTTGTTACAAAACTTGAGCCCCAAAACTTTATAGTATTTTTATTATTACTTTCAACTCCAGTTCTATTTGCTATAACGATAGGAGTATTAATCATCAAACTATTTGCTGCAATTACACCCATCCATTTTTCTTTTTCATTGAGAAGTGTGATGGGTTTGTTGTTTTTATATGCATATCCTATAGAAGTAGGACATAAAATTATGTCAGCTCCTAATTTATTGATTTGTTGATATGACTCTGAGTGCCATTGATCCCAACAAATCATTAATCCAATCTTACAAATGCCAATATCAATGACTACGTATTTATTCTTTGATTCATTGAAATAATATTTTTCCTGATAACATTCTTCGTTGGGTATATGCTTTTTTCTATATTTCCCAATAACAATACCTTTTGGCGATATTAATGCTGCAGAGTTATAAAATTTATCTTTATTTTTCTCAAAAAAAGAAAATAGAAAAAAAATTTTTTTCTTCATGCATAGTTCAACCATTGTTTTGACTATTTTTGATGACATACTTATCGCTAGATTCTTATATTTAGAATTTTTGATAATTGGGAAATATTTTAAGTAAGAAAGTTCATGACTAATAACTATAGTAGGTTTATTTGTGACTTTAATGCCATCAATTTTCTTAATTAGATTATTTAAGTTTTCATCAATGTTATCACCGACTGGATATTGTAATATTACGATATTTAATTTTTTATTATCTTTCATAATATGAAATTATTACTACAACAATGCAGGCCTCCAAATTCATTTAACAATGCAGTTGATTCTAAAAAGAAAATAACATGATTTGGAAATAACCCTTTTATATTCTGCTTCTTATCTTTACCAGTATTTTTGTTTACTGGAATAATTATTAGATCTCCAACTTCTATATAGTTCAAGTAAGAGAATGGTAAGATATCTCCATCAAGAGATTTAACGATATCTTTGATATCATGATTGACAGCGATCATGGAGTCAATATTATTTGATTTTATAATAATTTCTTCTAATTGTTTCTTTAATTCTTTCAAGGTTTTATAGTCTGGATGTTTTTTATCATTTGTAGCCATGTATAAAATAGTATTATCATCTTTAAAACGCACAAGATTATCTATATGTCCATCAGTATCGTCCCCAGTTAATTCTTGTACATTTACAAAATAATAGTTACCATTTATTTTTTTATCAAAAACAGATTTTATTTTACTTTCAATAGTATTCCACGATAACGAATTATGTTTAATTATAGAATTTTTATTAAATATATAATCATTATTTGAGTTGATAATATTTCCTCCCTCTATTATTACTTCATTAATCAAGTATTTATGATTTAATGAATATCTTTTAATGACATCATTAAAAAACATTTTATCATTATAGTGGTTATACTTGTTACCATACCCGTTGTAACCATGGTTAATTACTCCTGAATTTGATATTTTAGGCCCATAATCCCGAATCCAGATATCATCAAAGTTATATTCATAAAAAGTTATAAATTTATTATAATCAATATGAATATCAGATAACTTATAGTTAGCTTCATATAGATTATTTTCAATATTTATATTTTTATGATGTATTAAGATAATCATATATCGGTTAGAAACAGCTATATTGATAATTTCATAATAAATTCTAATTAAATCATGCCAAAATATTTTATCCCTATATATGCTTGGCCATACTATCATCAGAGTATTTGTATCTTTGTCAATTATAAAGCTTTCTTTGGCCATAGTTATTTTTTTAACTTACTCAATGTGTTATAATTTTGTCATGCGATTGTTACTAGCATATAGGTTTTTGCGGTCGAAACATAATTCTAGTTTCATAAATATCATATCAAAAATTTCGGTTCTAGGTATAATTCTCGGAATTTCTATCCTCATAACTGTTATATCTGTAATGAATGGTTTTGAGCATGAATTAAAAGAAAAAGTTCTTGGATTTACATCTCATGTGACAGCTTTCAAGAGTCAGGATAATTCATCAAACTCATTAGAAGAATTTGAAAATCTCAAGTTGAAAAAACATATTTTGGGATATTCTCCATATATTGAAAAAGAAATACTATTGTCCTCAGAATCAGGAACCGCAAATGCTTTTTTTAGGGCAGTGAATCCTATGCTTGAAAAAGATGTGGGCATGATTCACAAGAATATGATTTTTGGGAGTTATACTCAATTGAATGATGACAAGAATAATATTTTAATTGGATCTGGTATAGCGTCTAAGTTAGCTGTTAACGTTGGTGATGTTATAGAAGTATATGCTTATTTCAAGTCTAATAACTCAACTAAACTTTTCCCCTTCAAGGAAAATTATTTTGTAGTTGGTGTTTTTGATGCGGGTATATATGAGTATAATAATGCTTATACATTTATAAATCTAAATAGCTTTCTGAATAATCTTAAAAATAATAACAAAAATCATATAACTTTTGATTCAATAAGAATAAGGCTTCAAAACCCTTTGAATGCGTTTTCATTCGCAACAATATTTAATAAAAACCAAGATAAGTATTATGCGCAAGATTGGAGTTATACTCATCAAGCATTGTTCACAGCAATTAGTAATGAAAAGAGGGTGATGTTTATAATATTAATGTTAATAGTAGCTATAGCGGCTTTTAATATTATTTCTTCACTTCTAATGCTTGTAATGAGTAAAGAAAAAGAGATATCAATCTTGTTGGTTTTAGGAGCAAAACAGAGAGATATAATTTTAATTTTTTTATATCAAGGTTTAATTTTAGGGATGATTGGTATTGTATTTGGTGTTGTGTTTGGAATACTTCTATCTAGTAATATTGATGCAGTTATACTATTCATAGAAAGTTTATTTAATATAAATCTAATGCCTGTTGAAATATATCATTTAAGTAAAATCCCATCAATTATCGATTATAATAATATCCTGTTCATAATAATATATACTTTTATTCTAACTTTAATCTCAGCAATTTATCCTGCATTAAAAGCATCTGGAATTAATCCTGCAACTATATTCAGAGGTAATAATTAAAATGCTCAAATGTAAAAGCATTAATAAATATTTTAATTTGAATCATTCAGATGATAAAGCCCATGTTCTTGATAATATTAATTTAAATATTACTGACGGCCAAATTGTTGCTTTAAAAGGACCATCTGGTAGCGGGAAAAGTACTTTGCTGAATTTAATAGCAGGTTTAGATAAACCTTCTTATGGAGAAATAATACTAAATAATATTGATATCAATAAACTCGACATTAATAAATTATCAACTTTTAGGAATCTTAATATTGGAATTGTTTTTCAATTTTTTAATCTAATTAACGATCTAACAATATTAGAAAATATTTCATTGCCCTTATTATTAAGAGGTGTTAACAAGAAAACTGCTGAAAATAAAGCTAAAATTATAATAGATGACCTCAATTTACTTAATCGTATTAATTATAAAACAAATTTATTATCAGGTGGTGAATGTCAAAGAGTTGCTATTGCAAGAGCATTGATAATGAAACCTAAAATTATATTAGCTGATGAACCAACAGGAAACCTGGACGCTGTTAATTCAGAAAATGTTATGGAACAACTGATAGGTAATTGTAAAAATTACAACACTTCTTTACTAATGGTCACTCATGATGAAAGTTTATTGCCCAGATTTGATAACATACTTACTTTAGATTCTGGGAAAATAGTATAATTATTTTACTCTATTCTTCAAACGCCTGTATGCATGTAATCTCCATAGAATATGCATAATGTAATAACCTAGAATACTCGATACGACTCCTATGATTAGTGTGCCAACTATTAAAGGTTCCCATATATTACCCATAGCACTCATAATCCACTCCGTATTTAATTCGAACTCTTTATATACTGGCTCAAGATTTAAAACATAGTTTCCAAAGAGATATGCAAAATACATCATAGGCGGCATTGTAATAGGATTACTAATCCATACACCTGCCACTGAGAGTGGAAGATTTGCTCTAAACAGTATTGCACAATATGCGGCTGGTATCATCTGAAAAAACATTGGCATCCAACCCCAAAAAATACCGATAACAACACCTCTACAGAATGGTATTCTATTAAACCGCCATAGATCTTCATGAAATAATGCATTACCCAAGAAACTCAAAAACTTATAATCTTTGACTATATCTTTATTGGGTGTATATTTTTTAAAAAACTTTTTCATATGTTATAGTAACTGTAATAAAAATAGATATTTTTCATTCAAAATGTATTAATATCATATACTACTACATATCTTTCACTTTTTTGTTAAATTAAATATGCAAAAACCAGATAATTCCAAACTCAAGTCTAGTTTATATCTTAGATTATTAGGCTATACCTTTAGATACAAGATTGTCTTCGCATTTTCAGTATTAGCAATGGCTATGTTTGCAGTGACAGATACTGCTTTTGCAGCATTAATTAAACCATTATTAGATGGAAGTTTTGTAGAAAAAGATCCTGACACAATTAGGTTATTCCCTTTTATACTTATAGGCCTTTTTCTATTGAGAAGTGTATCAGGTTTTATATCTACATATGGAATTTCTTGGGTTGGCAGGAATGTAGTTAAGACAATACGTCAAGAAATGTTTGAAAAACTCGTACATATGCCTACCAAAACATATGATTTTGCATCTTCTGGCGAACTATTATCCAAACTTACTTACGATACAGAACAAGTTGCTGAAGCGGCTACCAAAGCTATAACAGTTCTGGTCAGAGATGGTTTGACAGTAATTGGTTTATTAGGACTAATGTTTTATCAAAGTTTTATCTTATCCATTGGCTTATTTGTTATAGGACCAGTAATAGCAATATTTATAAAAGTAATGAGTGTTCGATTTAGGGATGCAAGTAGACATATACAGGAATCAATGGGTTTTATTACAAATGTAGTAGAAGAACTAATAGCTGGGCATAGAGTGGTAAAAATATTTGGAGGAGAGAAGAGTGAAAAAAATTCATTTGAAAATGTAAATGATAATAATAAAGAAAGACATTTAAAGTTAGCTCTAATTCAAGGAATAAGCATACCTTTAGTTCAGTTTATAGTAGCACTGTTCTTATCAGGAGTGATTTATTTTGTAACATCTGATGAATATCTTGAAGTAATTTCTGTTGGAACATTTATGTCATTTATTACAGCAATGATATTAATATTTGCCCCAATAAAAAGATTAGCTGAAATCAATGTTGTATTACAAAGAGGATTAGCTGCTAGTGAATCAGTATTTAAGCTTTTAGATTCTCAGTCTGAAGTTGATAGAAACAATAATAATTTTAATAAAATATTTTCTCGAGATTTTGAGACTATTAGTTTTAATAAAATTAACTTTTCTTATTATGACAATAATAATCTTGTGTTAAATAATATTAATTTCTCAATTCCAAAGGGGACTACATGCGCTATTGTAGGAAAATCTGGTAGCGGAAAATCCACGCTCATAAATCTATTGCCAAGATTCTATGATATTAAGGATGGAAGCATTTGCATAGATAGTGACAATATTAGTACTTTTTCATTAAAAGAGCTCAGAGGAATGATTGCTTATGTTGGACAAGATCTAACATTATTTAATGATTCAATAAGAAATAATATTGCTTACGGAGCTTTGGAAAATAAATCTCTTGATGATATTAGATATGCTGCTAAAAGCGCGAATGCATCAGATTTTATAAATAATCTTGACCAAGGGTACGATACATTTGTTGGTGATAATGGAGTACTGCTATCTGGCGGACAAAGACAGAGGATTGCAATAGCTCGTGCAATCTTAAAAGATGCACCTATACTTTTATTAGATGAAGCTACCAGTTCATTAGACTCTGAGTCTGAAAAGCTTATACAAAATGCCCTCATAGAATTACAAAAGAATAGGACAACGATAGTTATTGCACATCGCCTATCAACAATTGAAAAAGCAGACCAAATTATTGTTTTAGATTCTGGAAGCATTAGGGAAGTTGGAAAACATTCTGATCTTATAAGTAAAAATGGACTGTATGCAAAATTACATAAAATACAATTCCCTGATTTATAATGGAGAAATTTCTAAATAATATTTGGTATTCATCGTTTAATTTATTTAGCTTTTTACTTCTTCCGATTTCACTGATTTATTTATTTGTAATTTCTTTACGATCATATCTGTACCAGTTGGGAATATTCAAGATTAATAAATTTAATATTCCAATTATAATTGTAGGTAATATATCTATTGGTGGCTCCGGTAAAACACCATTTTGTATTTGGCTGGCAAAGTATTTAATGTCTAAAAATCTTGAAGTAGGGATAATTTCGTCTGGTTATAAAGGCTCTTCAGTTAAACCTATTATAGTCAAAAAAAACTCTGACCCACTTCTTGTTGGCGATGAATCTTTACTTTTATTTGAAAAAACACAAGCTAAGGTTGTAAGCTCCGGGAATAGAGTTAAAGCAACAGAATATTTGATAAACTCTTTTCAAGTTGACGTGATAATTCATGATGATGGAATCCAGCATTATGCTTTAGCTAGGGATTATGAAATCATTTTAGTCGACAACAATAAACTTTTTGGAAATGGTTTTTTACTTCCTTCTGGTCCATTACGTGAACCGAAGTCTCGTCTTAAAAAAGCAAATATAACTGCGAGGACTAATATTAATAATGATGATATTTATTCAGTAAGATCCGAGAATCAAGGTGTTCGAAATATACTTACTAATGAAGTAAAAAGTCTTAATGACTTCAAAGACAAAGAAATACATTTAGTGACTGGCATAGCATCTATTGAAAATATCACAGCAGAACTAGATAATCACAAGATAAATTATACCTCACATAAGTACAATGATCATTATAAATTTACTGGAAATGAATTTAACTCACTCAATAACGCGCCAATCTTTCTTACCTCTAAAGATTATGTTAAGTTACATAAACTAGATAATAAAAATATTTGGGTTTTACTTCATGAAGTTGTTCCTAATGATTTATTCATAAAAAAAATTAACAAGGACTTATCGAAAATCTTAAAATATGAAAACTAGAATTATAATACCAGCAAGACTTAAGTCAACTAGGTTTCCTAATAAACTTATAAAAGTTTTTAATGGAAAAACTTTGATTGAACATGTTTGTTTAAGAGCTAAAAAACTAAAGTATGATTCACTCATAGTAGCTACAGACAGTTTAAAGATAAAAAAAATAATAGATGATATTGGAGTTCAGACATGGTTTTGTACAAAAAAATATTCATGCGGAACTGAGAGGATAGCTAGCTTATGCGCTGACTTAAAATTTAATAAAAATGATATTGTTATTAATATTCAGGGTGATGAGTATAATTTCCCACTAAGTGCTGTCAACAAGGTCATCGCTGATTTAAAAATCTCTAAAAAAAGTATCGTTTCTACGGTTGTCTGCAATACTAAAGACAAGAAGCTGATTGCGAATAAAGACTCTGTGAAAGTAGTGACTGATATAAATGATAATGCTCTCTATTTTTCTCGACTACCAATACCTTACAATTCTAATGAATCTTATTCTCTGCACTTAGGAATATATGGTTACAAAGTTAGCTTGCTCAATATACATGATTCACTTTCTAATTCAAAGTATGAAGTATCTGAGAGTCTCGAGCAACTGAAATTTATATATAATAATATTCCTGTACACTGTGTTAAAATTAAGAGCCATAATTCGATTAGTATTAATTCTATTAATGATTTAAAATTAGTAACAACGAGTATTAAATGAAGAAAACTATAATAACAATAACTGGCGCAGCAGGGAATATAGCGTATTCATTAATATTTCGTATTTTATCAGGTAATATTTTTCCTGACACTCATAAAATACAGATAAATCTCCTTGATCTTGCAGAAGCACTCCCGATTTTAAAAGGTGTTAAGTATGAAATAGAGGATTGCGCATTTCCTAATCTAGAAAACATAACAATCACTGATAATCCAGAGCTAGCTTTTATGGATTCTAATTATATTCTCTTGGTTGGAGCAAAACCAAGGTTCAAAGGCATGCAAAGGACAGACTTGTTATTAGATAATGCAAATATTTTTCAAAAACATGCAAAAATAATTAATGAATGTGTAGGTAAAGATACAAAAATTGTAGTAGTAGGAAACCCTGCTAATACGAATGCTTTGATTTTACAAAACTTTGCCCATAATCTACCTGCTGAAAATATAACATCACTTATGAAATTAGATCAAAATAGAGCAAAAAGTATCTTAGCTAATAAATTAGATAAATCAGTTAAAGATATTTCGCAATTGGTAGTTTGGGGAAATCATTCTGTCACACAGTTTCCTGACCTTAACCATACCCTTGTTTCTGATAGCCATGACTTAATTTCATCGCTTGATAAGAATTGGATCAATGATATTTTCATACCAAGAGTACAAAAAAGAGGAGCCGAAATTATTGAACATAGAGGTAAATCCAGCGCAGCATCTGCTGCCTCAGCAATATATGACCATTTAAGTATATTGGTTAATGGATCGATAGAGTGGGAATCTATGGGTATTATTAGAGAAAATAATTATAATATATGTGATGAAATTTTCTTTTCATTCCCATTAAAAATTTCTACATCTAATATCGACATAATAAATGATTTAGATATCAGTGAAAATTCAATGAAGTATATAAAAGATACAGAAAAAGAACTTCTTGTAGAAAGAGATATAATTAAAGATATACTCAAAAACTAATTAACTATATTAATTTTAGATTTGTTTATATATAAATTTTTTTTAATGGAATCTAATCTTATCACTGCTAAACATATAGTTTCTTGATTTATATTAAGATTACTACTCATTACCTCACCGAGTATTTCATCATCATCATCATGCACTTTACTTAAGATATTTATAGAATCAGAGGAATGGCTTATAAGGAATAATTTTTTTTTAATTTTCCCAAGGTAGTGTGTTCTAGCTACAATTTCTTGTCCCGTGTAGCATCCTTTTTTATAATTTATACCATTTAGTTTTTCTAAGTTAAGAACTTGAGGAATGTATAGTTCTTTTGTCTCTATATTAAGTCTTAAGAAGCCATTATAATAATCAGATAATTTATTTATATTTAGCGATAGCTCGTCTTCATCGATTAATCTATTTATACAATCAATTCCTTTTGCTATATTTGTGTAGACGAGTGTTGATGAAGAAAAGTTTCTGCAGTTATTGTCTAATATCCAGTAACCATCATTTCTTTTTACGCCATTAGAATTTTTATTATCAAGGTCTCTCAATAAATTATCTGAAGTTTCTCCACATACACCAACAATCGAATACTCATCTGCTACTTCTATAACTACCTTAGACATTAAAATATACATCGATAGTTTCTGAATAAAATAATCGGCAATTTCTTTATTAATTAATATTATATATTTATCAGAGTCTTTAAGTATTCTGAATATTGCTATTACTTTACCCTGATTTGTAGAATATGAGGAGTATTGAAAAATATTTTTTTCCAATAAATTTATATCATTACTGAATTGGCCTTGTAAAAATGTACTAGCATCGTCTCCCGCTACCTTAATACATATCGTCTCTGGGTCTTTGGAATAACCGGATAATTCTCTAATATTCATATAAAGTACTGATATCCTTGAAAATAATTAATTACCATAAATTTATTATTATTAATTGATTATATCTAAACTTCTAATAATGAAAATAAGTATATCCTAATAAAGTACTATTTATTTAATTTATATTTGCATATAATACGTGTTGGAGAGATTACATGAATAACGATAAAAAAACAGTTAAGCCAGACACTAAAAAAAATACTACTAAAAAAAATAAGGAAGTTAAGGAAATAGGTGGGCGTGAAGGTCTAGACCCAACAAGATATGGTGACTGGGAAAAAAGTGGTCGCTGCATAGATTTTTAACATGGAAAAAATAATGAATAATAAAAGACCAGTATCTCCGCATTTACAAATTTATAAGCCACAACTAACTTCTGTTCTCTCTATAACACATAGATTTACCGGGGTTATTTTATCTTTATTTTCTATATTAATTCCTTTTTCTTTACTCTTTATTTCATTTGGATCTGATTATTACCAATTATTTTTGTTAATAGCAAATCATGTATTTATTAAAATTATTCTAATAGGGACAATTTTTTCCCTCGCTTTTCACTTAAGTAATGGAATCAGACATTTATTCTGGGATATGGGACTTGGTTTGAGTATCGAAGACAGTTATATGTCTGGATACCTAGTAATCTTGACCTCTATATTAATAACTTTTTTTGCGATATTTTACATAACCTAACAGGAGACTTATGGCTATCTTTCATTGGAAATTACAAAGAATCAGCGCAATACTTCTTGTGCCGGTTGTAGTGTATGTAACGCTTTATTTACTTAACATCGGAGAACTATCTTATGCTGATGTTGTAGACGATGTTTCATCATTTCAGAGTATATTTTTAATAGGCTTTATGGCGCTTGTCTTATTTACGCATAGTTCTTTGGGTATAGAAACGATATTGGAAGATTATATACATGACACAAAAACTCAGAGTTTATTAGTGAACCTCTCAAAGTTTTTCCATGCTATATTATTTTTATTGACACTTATTTCGCTAATAGTAATTAAAGGGAATTAATATGGAAAACAGTAAAATTATAAAACATACTCATGACGTTATAGTTATTGGGGCTGGAGGTTCAGGATTAAGAGCAACAATGGGAATTTCTCAATCTGAACACAGTGTAGCTTGTATATCAAAAGTTTTTCCAACTAGAAGTCATACTGTAGCTGCCCAAGGTGGAATAAGCGGAGCACTCGGCAATATGGGTGAAGATGATTGGAGATGGCATATGTATGATACTGTAAAAGGGTCAGACTGGTTGGGCGATCAAGATTCAATTGAGTATATGTGCAAGAATGCTGTCGAGTCCATAATAGAATTAGAGCATTTTGGAGTCCCCTTTTCTAGGACCGAAGAAGGTAAAATTTATCAAAGACCATTTGGCGGTATGACAACAAACTATGGTAAGGGAATTGCACAAAGAACATGTGCTGCTGCTGATAGAACAGGGCATGCTATTCTTCATACCTTATATACTCAGGCACTCAAGAATAATGTAGACTTCTTTATTGAATACTTCGTAATAGATTTAGTCTTCGAGGAAGGGAAGTGTGTGGGTGTTTTGGCATGGTGTTTAGATGACGGTTCCATCCATCTTTTCCAAGCTCATATTGTAATACTTGCCACGGGTGGTCATGGAAGAACATATCAGTCTTCAACATCAGCTCATACATGTACTGGTGATGGTAACGGCATGATTTTAAGAGCAGGTTTGCCTTTAATGGATATGGAGTTCATTCAATTTCACCCAACAGGAATTTATGGCGCTGGTTGTTTAATAACTGAGGGAGCTAGAGGTGAAGGAGGTTACCTAACAAACTCTGAGGGAGAGAGATTCATGCCAAAATATGCTCCTAATGCTAAAGACTTAGCATCTAGAGATGTGGTTAGTAGAGCTATACAAATGGAAGTTAATGCTGGAAGAGGTGTCGGAGAGGACAAAGATCATGCTTTGTTGCATTTGGAGCACCTTGACGCAAGTATAATTCATGAAAAGTTACCAGGAATCACAGAAACTGCAAAAATATTTGCGGGCGTTGATGCAACAAAGGACCCTATACCTGTAATACCAACAGTGCATTACAACATGGGTGGCACACCAACTAACCATTATACCGAGGTAATATCGAGTGGTGATGGGAAAACAGTTGAAGGTTTGATGGCCTTAGGTGAAGGTGCTTGCGTTTCTGTTCATGGTGCGAATAGATTAGGCTCTAATTCTTTGTTAGACCTAATAGTTTTTGGTAAATCTGCAGCAGAGAGAACTTGTGCTTTATTAGATAAAAAAACTAAGAATCATGTTCAAATTAAATCATCTACGATTGATGACATAATGGATAATTTTGAATCAACAAGGAATTCATCAGGTGATATTGGAACGGCAGAGTTAAGAGATAAAATGCAAAAGACTATGCAAAGATATGCTCCTGTATATAGAGATGATGACACGCTCAAAAAAGGCATTGATATAATGCAAGGATTGTTTAAAGATTTTAAAAATGTATCTGTTAGCGATAAGTCACTGGTTTGGAATACAGACTTAGTGGAAACACTCGAACTCAACAATCTTCTTTATCAAGCGCTAGCAACTTTGTACTCTGCACAAAATAGACAAGAGAGCAGAGGAAGTCATGCGAGAGATGATTATCCAGACAGAGATGATAAGGAATGGCTAAAACATACAATGGTAACAATTGACAATAAGGGTAATAATAAATTTGATTATAAGCCTGTTAAACTAGACACATTAACCGATGAAGTTGAAACAGTTAAGTTAAAAGCAAGGACGTATTAAAAATGGCTAAATTCACATTACCAATTAACTCTAAAGTAACAGAAGGCAAAACCTTTAAGCCCTCTGTGGAACCAAAAAATAAATTACGTGTTGATATTTATCGCTATAACCCTGATTTAAATTCTAATCCATATCTAGATACATACATACTTGATAAGGATAAATTTGGCCCAATGGGCTTAGATGTATTACTATATATAAAAAATAATATTGACCCAACATTGGCATTTAGAAGGTCATGCAGAGAAGGTATCTGTGGATCATGTTCTATGAACATCAATGGGACAAATACATTGGCTTGTATTCTTAATATTGCAGATGAAAAGCATTTAAAAATATATCCTTTGCCTCATATGCCGGTCGTGAAAGATTTGGTTCCAGATATGAAAGATTTTTATAAACAATATGAGTCTATAAAGCCATGGTTAATTAATGATTCCAAGCCAGATAGAGAGCACTTGCAGTCGCAGGATGATAGGTCAAAATTAGATGGATTAATTGAATGCGTATTATGTGCATGTTGTTCTACAAGCTGTCCAAGTTATTGGTGGAATTCTGACAAGTATTTGGGACCGGCAACTCTACTACATGCTTATAGATGGATTATAGATAGCAGAGATAAAGCAAAAAAAGAAAGATTATCAGAATTAGCTGATAAATTTAAACTTTTTAGATGTCATACAATTATGAATTGTACAAAGACATGCCCAAAAAACTTGAATCCAGCTAAAGCAATTTCCCATATTAAGCAAATGTTAGCATCTGAATAATATGCGCCTATCTGAAGTAATCTGGAAGTGCAGGAAAGGCATAAGAGAAGTTGATATTTTATTATCGCAATACACTGAAAAATTTTATCCTGATCTTTCAGAAGAGGATAAAAAAATTTATATTGAATTTATAGATCAAGATACATATGCAATTCTTGATGTTCTCGTTAATGACAAAAAGCCGGAAAATGAAAAATTTGTAAAGATAGTTGAAGCCTTAAAATCATTTAACTAGTATTATTATCTTATGAAAAGCAAAAGAATTCGTTTAGGGGTCAATCTCGATCATATTGCATTCATCAAGAAGTCCAGAGATACATTATACCCAAGTCTTGCCGACGCTGTTAAAGTAACAGAGGAAGCAGGTGCAGATCTAATAACTATACATTTAAGAGAAGATAGACGTCATATACAAGACTTAGATGCTATCGAAGTCCGTGAGTGTGCCAAAACTTTGAATTTTGAGATGGCTCACACTGATGAGATGATTAAATTTGCAACAGAACTTAGACCAGATTTTTGTTGCATAGTACCCGAGAAAAGAGAAGAAAAGACAACTGAAGGTGGGCTAAATCTAAAATCACTCAATAGTTCTGAATTGGATTTATTTAAGAATAATATTGAGAAACTAAAAGCAGCTGATATCAAAACATCTTTGTTTATTGATCCTGACATAGAGTCGGTTAAATTATCCAAAAAACTGGGAGCTGAGATAATTGAATTGCATACAGGAGATTATGCAAATAAGTTCAACTCTATTGATGAGTTTGATGCTCTTGAAAGCTTAATAGCTTCATCTAATTATGCTCATTCGATTGGTTTATTAGTAAATGCTGGGCATGGGTTGAATTGTGAGAATATAGCTCAAATATGTGAGATACCACATATACATGAGCTAAATATTGGTCATGCAATTATCTCTCAAGCTGTTTTCACAGGTTTAAATGATGCAATCGAAAAAATCATAAGTATAATGAACAACTGTGATTAAGGGTATAGGTATAGATTTGATTGATAATTCCAGGATTAAAGTCCTGTATGAAAAATATGGGCAAGTTTTTGCAAAAAAAATATTATCTGAAAATGAAATGATAGAATTTAAGAAATCTAAGTCTCCTGTGAATTACCTAGCCAAACATTTTGCATCTAAAGAAGCTTTGTCTAAAGCATTAGGTACAGGATTGTATAGAAAGGGTATTATTCCATCTAAGCTAGCTATAGATCATGATAAAGCAGGAAAGCCTTTTTTTATACTAAATGATAATCTCACTAGAGTATTGAAGGAAATATCAGCAACCAACATATTGTTGTCAATATCTGACACAAAAAGTCATTCAACTGCTATGGTTTTGGTCGAATAGGATGAAGTTTACCGATATACAAGCAACTATAGGGAACACTCCTTTAATTCAAGTCCCAGCCAAATCTAATACCAGCATTGTCTTAGCTAAGTGCGAGGGGAATAACCCTGGAGGCTCAATAAAAGATCGCGCCGCTCTTAGAATGATTAATGATGCTGAAAAAAGCGGAAAGATTAAAAAAGGTGATACTTTAATAGAAGCAACAAGTGGTAATACGGGTATTGCGCTATCGATGGTTGCTGCAATAAAAGGTTATAAAATAATCATTATAATGCCAGAAACTGTCTCATCCGAGAGAATCAAGACAATGAAAGTATATGGTGCGGAAGTAATCCTGGTATCTAAGGAAGAGGACATGGAGGGAGCACGTGATCTTGCTACTAAAATGGGCCAATCTGGGGAAGGTTTGGTGCTGAACCAGTTTGCTAACTCGTCTAATTATATGGCTCATTTTGAAAGCACTGGACCAGAGATATGGCGGCAAACAGATGGAAAAATAACCCATTTTGTATCAGCAATGGGGACAACTGGGACTATTACTGGCGTCTCAATGTTTCTTAAGTCAAAAAATAACGATATTAAGATTATTGGTGTACAGCCAGAAGGTGGTTCTAGAATTCCTGGTATCAGAAGATGGAACAAGGGATATGAGCCAGAAATTAGAAAAAATGCCATTATTGATAATATTATTGACATAAATCAGATTGATGCAGAGTTAACTTCAACTGAGTTATCAGAAAAAAACGGTATTTTTTGCGGGCTATCAGCAGCAGCCAATATCTATATATCTAGAAATATAGCACGTGATAATGCTAATGCCATTGTAGTTACAATATTATGTGATAGAGGAGACAGGTACCTTTCGAAGCTATAGAGTGAACGTTACTTTGTTATTAAAAGATTTTTTCCTGCGGTCAACGATCTTGACGACTTAATATTATTGGTTGAAAGCAACTCTTTCTTTGAAATCTTGAAACCCTTGCTGATAATGTTAACTGTGTCACCCAAGTCAACAACATATCTTAGATTGATTTTGTCTGTTCTGGATAATATAGGGGCCTTCATAATAATCTTGATTTTCTGCGATATCTTAAGTTTTGTTTTAACAGTTGCATCATTCCATGACAATAATGTCTTGAGGTTTGTGTTATAGTATCTTGCTATTTTATACCAGTTGTCATATCTTTTTACAATATGATTGTATGTTATTGTTTTATCATTAATTATATACTCTGTACCAGCAATTGTAACCGTATTATCATTATCAGCAAGACCTTCTATCGGTAACACGATTTTTTGACCAATCCTTATTAAATCTGATTTTAAATTATTTAATACCTTTATCGACTTGATAGATACATTGTATATTCTTGATATCTTCGAGAGACTGTCTCCTCTCACCACTTTATGAATCTTATTTTTATAAATTATTCTCGCTAGCTTATTAAATCTTTTTGCAAAAAGATCAGCATTTTTTCTGGGTAGTAATAACTTATTCTGCATCTCTGGTAAAAAATACCAGCCACTAAAGCCCGGGTTCAATCTATGAACTTTGTCTTCTTCTAACCCAGAGAGAATAGATATTGTATAAAAATCAATAGGATATGAGACTTTTATAAATTTAGTTGAACTTTTATTAGAAATCTTCGGTAGATTAAAACCATATGCTCTTGGATTGGCAATAATATCTCTTATTGCTATCAATTTCGGGACATATATTTCAGTCTCACGTGGCAAGTCGAGATCCCAGAATGTCTTCTGACCTATGGTATAGTTTGCTTTTCTTAAAGATTTACTTACATTACCAGCCCCAGTGTTATAGGAGGCTATAGCTAGAAGCCAGTCTTGTTTAAAATGCCGATGCATATCTTTGAGAAAGTGAGCAGCTGCCTTTGACGAGCTTAATATGTCTCTTCTGCCATCATACATCCAACTTTTTGATAAACCATACTCTTTTGCCGTGGGAGGTATAAATTGCCATATACCAGCAGCTTTTGATGGAGAGTAGGCAAATGGTTGATAACCGCTCTCCACTAAAGGAAGAAGCGCTAATTCTAAGGGAAGGTTATTCTTTTCTAATTCAGCAATTACATGATGTATAAATGGTTTTGATCTTTCGATAGATCTGTATACAAAAGCTTTATTATTAACGAACCACTTTATTTCTCTCTCGACCCTTGCCGAATAGACGGTGTCTAGGCAAAATCCACTTCTTAATTTATCCCAAACCTGAGGATAATTTCTAAGGCTCAAGCTCTTTGTATTACAGTCAAAACTCCCAAAGTTTGCGAGAATTTGTGGCCGTTTATAACTAATAGATTGGTTGCAGCTTGTAATAAAAGATGCACATAATATAATCGTGATAAGGCTTTTAATATTTTTAAAAAACATATGTATGATAGATAGACTACCAAACATGCATGTTTATTACTATCCGATTTATCTATGAAATTAAATACAAATAATTATAAATATAAAGAATTAATTAAATGGTATAGAAAGGCAGCCAACCAACCGTTTAAGAAAGCCTTAAATGATCAGATACCTGAAATTAAAAAGCATATATCAGGTAATAATGTGCTTTACATAGGATTGTCCGAGTTTAAAAAAAAATTTGAACCATCTAAATACCTTAGTTTTATTGCAATAGATGAGATAACATCTTCAGACGATGTCGCAGACTCTAAGAGATTGCCTTTCGCAGATAATTCGCATGATGTTATCGTGATAATACATGCCCTAGATTATACGGAAAACCCTTATGAACTCGTCCGGGAGATTGATAGAATAGCCACAGATGATGCTAATGTTACAATGATAGGATTTAATAAGATGAGCATATGGGGTTTGATTAAACCTCTTATGAATAGGGCAATACCACCATGGTTTTTAAATTTTCATTCGGTATATAGTATTAGAGAGTGGTTTAAAATCTTAGGTTATGACTCCTCGTATAACGATACTTGCGCATTAATACCTATTGCTATTAAAAGTATTTCTAAGTATGTGTCTAAACTAGGTATGTTACAGAAAATCTTTGCTTCCAATTATGGCGGACTATATTTCCTGGTTTTTGATAAAAAAATGATACCTTTGAACCCTATAAAGTTAAAATTTTCCGAGAAATACATGGTTTCTACATTCCCAAAATCTTCTCTTAATAGAGTCAAATGAACGTAGTTAAAATATATACAGATGGAGCTTGTAGTGGGAACCCTGGGGCTGGTGGCTGGGGTGTTGTAATTATCAACAAGACAGATATAGAAAAATTTTGCGGATATGAGAAAGATACAACAAATAATAGAATGGAGTTGATGGCAGCAATTCAGGGTATTGCCAAACAAGAAATAGGGTCAATAATTACTTTGTATACTGATTCAAAATATGTGAAAGATGGTATTACTTCATGGGTTATGAATTGGAAAAAAAATAACTGGATAACTAGTGCAAAAAAACCAGTTAAAAATAAAGACTTATGGCAGAAATTAGATTTGCTATGTGAAAATCATCAGATAACCTGGAAATGGGTAAAAGCACATCAAGAAGACATATCAGATGAGACCAAGTATAACAATATGGCTGATGAACTGGCTAGAGGTGGTATTTTAAAATGGAAAGATTAATTGTTCTAGACACAGAAACAACCGGTCTTGATGTAGATGACGGGCATAAGGTTATTGAAATTGGATGCGTAGAAATAATTGATAGGAATATCACATCTAATTTTTTTCATGAATATATCAACCCAAAAAGGTCAGTGGATGAAAAAGCTTTTGAAGTTCATGGGATATCAAACGAGCATCTTGCGGATAAACCAATATTTTCTGAAATTGCTGACAAACTTATGGATTATGTATCTGACTCTGCTCTGATAATCCATAACGCGCCCTTTGATATTGGTTTTTTAAGAGGGGAGCTTAGTTTTTCTGGAAAAAATCCTGATGATATTAGCATGGAAAGAGAAATACTTGACACTTTGAAAATTGCTAGGAAAACATTTCCTGGTAAAAGAAATTCCCTCGATGCTTTATGCTCAAGGTATGCTGTTGATAATACAGATAGGAATTTACATGGTGCTCTTCTTGACGCCAGGCTATTAGCAAATGTTTATCTTAGAATGACTCAGGGGCAAACTAGCATTGAAGGCTTGTCACAGTCAGTCAATAAGTCCGACCAGGATCTAACGGACAATGTTCATAGTAGAAAGAGAAGGGTAATTTACGCTACAAGTGAAGAAACAGATAGCCATCTAAACTATTTTAAAAAATAATTTATTTGTTTTTTAATATTCTATCTTTATTTCTTTCCCAATCTCTATTTTTAATATCAGCTCTTTTATCATGGGCTTTTTTACCTTTTCCAATTGCTATTTCAAGTTTTATTAGAGAATTTTTTGTATACATTTTTGTAGGAACTAGTGCATGGCCATTTTGTTTCATATCATTAGAGATGTTAATGAGTTCTCTTTTATTGAGTAATAACTTCCTTGACCGGCGAGAATTAACTTTATCGCTATCTGATGTGGAAGATAATACCTTAAGATGAGCATTTATTAGATAAGCTTCGTTATTTTTAATTGTAATATAACTTTCAGATATCTGTGCATGCCCAGACTTGATGCTTTTTACTTCCCATCCATGCAGGCTTAGACCAGCCTCATACTTTTTCAAAAGAGAGAATTTAAAAGATGCTTTTTTATTGGTGCACAATATATTCATATATTTATGACATTATGTATAATACTTACTATGGTACCATAAAATTATCTGGAGTAAGATATTATAGCTAATCAACGTCAATCAATTCATGGTCAATGGTCATCAAAAATAATATTCATTTTTGCTGCTACTGGATCTGCTGTGGGATTGGGTAATATCTGGAAGTTTCCATGGATGGTCAGTGAGAGTGGAGGCGGTGCTTTTGTATTACTTTATATAATAAGTGTAATATTAATTGCTCTACCTATAATGATTGCTGAAGTATTTATTGGTAGGCATGGAAAACAGAACCCAGTTGCCAGTATAAAGTACCTTTCAAATGAATCGAGTTCCTTCGATGTTAAAGAAATTGATTCTGATTTAAAGCGCGTTAAAACTAAAAAACAGAAATACTCTAATTCAGATGATTATACTAATTGGCAATTAGTTGGATGGGGAGGTATTATCGCTGGAATATTAATACTCTCATTTTATAGTGTTATTGCGGGTTGGACTATGTCCTACATTTTAAAAGCTGGATCGGGTGCTTTTAATTTAATTGGTCTTGTTGAATCTAAAAAAATATTTTCTGATTTGATCTCAGACCCTGAAAAACTACTTGCATGGCATACTATTTTCATCTTCTTAACTTGTTATATAGTTGCGCAGGGCGTGAAAGGAGGTCTCGAAAAAGCTGTAAAATTTTTAATACCAGGACTATTCATATTATTAATAGGACTGGCATTATACTCAACTACCTTGAGTGGGTTCAATGATGGCATTAAATATATGTTTATACCGGAATTATCTAAAATAGATTCCGGTGTGGTTTTGAGTGCTATTGGAATGGCATTTTTTTCATTAAGTCTAGGTATGGGCTCACTAATGATATATGGCTCATATCTTTCTGATGATTCTTCAATTGGCGAGGTAACAGCATTAGTTGCATTTGCAGACACATTTGTTGCGATACTTGCAGGTATAATTATCTTTCCGATTGTTTTTACTTATAATTTAGACCCTTCTACCGCTGGGCCTGGCCTTATTTTTGAAACTTTACCAATTGCTTTTGGAGCGATGCCTGGAGGAGTAATAATTGCTACTTTATTTTTTATCTTACTTTTTTTTGCCGCTATCACTTCCTCAATTTCACTTATTGAACCAGCAATTAGTTTCCTCATTGAAAAATTTTCTATAAGTAGAGCTGATGCTACTTTGAAAATGGGCATACTTACATGGCTGATAGGCATTGGAACAATACTATCATTCAACCTTATCTCAGATTATAAAATACTAGGGATGAATTTTTTTGATCTTTTGGATGGTCTTACATCTAAAGTAATGCTGCCATTAGGTGGATTACTAATGGCTATATTCACAGGATATATTGTTAAGAGAAGCATTGTAAAAGATGAGTTAAGGTTTGGTACAGTAAAATTTAATTTTTGGATGATTCTTATTAGATATATAGCTCCAATTGCTGTCACTCTAATATTTGCTCATGGGTTACTTGCATAAAATGAATTACATTAATAAGTCTGAAGAGATAAATGTTGATTATAAATTAATATTTTCTTTAATAAATAATGTTGCAGACTATCATAAGTTTTTACCATGGTGTTCTGATTCAAAAATAATTTTAGATGATGGAAGTAAAATGTCTGCAGAAATTGAGATTGCTAAAAACTTTGTTAGTTGGAAGTTTTCAACAGAAAATACTTATGATTTAAACAAAAAGATAAATATAAAATTAATAGATGGCCCGTTTAATCACTTAGAAGGCCATTGGGATTTTAAAAAAATAGATAACTATAATACAATTGTTGATCTTTATCTTGAATATAAATTTGATAGCAAGATTATAGAGCTATCAATCAAGCCTATCTTTTCAAATATTATGTCTTCAATTCTTGACTCTTTTATCTCTGAAGCTTTCAAAAGAAAAGGTCTTTCTTAGATGTTTGATATTCTATTTTGCTTTATAGAGTCAGACGAAATACATAGTAAAATATTTACGATAGAAGACGGCTGTACAATCGACGACTTTGTTATAAAAAATAACATAGCTTCTATGTTGAAAAAATTTGACTATAATAATTATAAAATAGGGGTTTTCGGAAAGATCAAGAAGCCTGATTATATTATCAAAAAAGATGATCGATTGGAGTTATATGAGCCCATCATCATAGACCCTAAAGTTAGAAGAAAAAATATTGCTAGCAATAATTAGTCATCAGGTTTAGTATTTTAATTATTGACATAATATAGTTTAGAGATTAAAAATTGCGGAGTGACTAATGAATAACAATGATACATTAAAAGATGCCGGGCTAAAAGTTACGCATCCCAGAAGTGAGATATTGGATATTCTTCAAGCAAATCCAGATATGCATCTCAGCGCAGACGAAATACATAATAAATTAGTAGCTAATAACCAATCAATAGGGTTGGCAACAGTATATCGAGTCCTCACGCAGCTGGAGGTTGCTGGGCTAATACAAAAAAACCAATTTTCTGATAATCAGTCTAGTTATGAAATTAAAAAACAACATCATGACCATTTAATTTGTACAAAATGTGGAAAGATAATAGAGTTTATGAATGATGATTTAGAGCAACTTCAAGAAAAAATATCTAAGGACTATAATTTCCGATTAAACTCACATGTGATGACACTTTTTGGTGAATGCTCTGATGACAAATGCGCTGGAAAGAAATAGACTAAGACCTTCCGCCCCATTTCAGTTTTTGATTCAATATTTTAAAATAATTATATTCTAATGGATGCGCAATCCTGAGAAATTTTTTACTCTTTTTAATTTCTATGTTTTTTGGATGAGGAACATTCAGATTATTTGAACCGTCAAATGTTACAAGCGTATTTTTTATAGATTTTTTATCAATTACTATTTTTACTTTATCATTAGAATTTATAATTATAGGACGATGACTATAAGTATGCGGTGATATTGGTGTTATGCTCATAACATTTGCATCTGGACTAACAATAGGACATCCATTAGACATTGAATATGCTGTAGAACCAGTTGGTGTAGATATTATAACACCATCAGACCTTTGAAGATTAATTAGGATATCATTGATATAGATACTTGCCTGTATCATTTTAAGTAATCCATAATTATAAATTACAACATCATTTAGTGATATTGAGCTTACTATCTTATCATTTACATCAATAACCTTGGCATCAATCTGAATTCTTTTATCAGTGATATAGTCGCCATTGATTATCTCATATACCTTTTTCAAAATATCTTTTTTATCAACATCAACAAGGAAACCTATTTTACCAAAATTTATACCTAAAATTGGAAGATCCAGTACATTAGCTACTTTAGACGCTGAAAGAAACAAACCATCCCCTCCAAATACTATTACTAATCCATACCCATTGAGGGAAATCTTCTTTTTAATTGAGGATAATTTGATATTTTCGCCCGTTGAATGTAATTTTATATCACCAAGCGTTTGCAATAATAGTTCATAGCCAATTTTTTTTCTTTTAAGGAATTTAACTAGTTTTTGTATATCTGTATTTTTTTGATATTTGTCATGGGTGAACAATAAAACTTTTTTAATTTTCTTCATTACAACTTTACCTAAATATAGTTATATAAAAATATATCTGTTAACAAATATTATAGTTTAATTTATCATAGTATAAGCATGAATAGTATCCTAGAGAAAGTAAAAGATTTGAAGAATATGGCATTATTAAAAAACCAGTTGATATCTACAGCTGAATCTTGTACTGGTGGTTTAGTAGCTAAATACATAACAGATATTCAAGGATCATCAAGTTTTTACGAGTCTTCCGTGGTTACATATTCAAATTCATCAAAAATATCTCTATTAAATGTTAGTTCTAAGACTTTATCTGATTATGGTGCTGTTTCAGAACAAGTAGTTAAAGAAATGTGTCGTGGCTTGCTCAATATAAGTTCTGCGAATATTACTCTTTCTATTTCTGGAATAATGGGCCCGGCATCAGATAGTACGAGTAAAAAAATTGGGTCTACATGGATTTGCGTCATGAATGAATTTAAATCTAAAACTACTTATATAGAATTATCTGGTAGTAGATCAAAAAACCGCGAAGAAGCAGCTAAAATTGCAATAATGAATTTATATGATTTCATTAACGATCTTTAATTGATACTATAGATGATATTACTTAAATTTATGAGGCAGGAAGAATTCTATGGAAGATAATAAACAAAAAGCATTACAAGTAGCAATTGGTCAAATTGAAAAGGATCATGGGAAAGGAGCATTAATGAAGCTTGGAGAAGGTTCCCTTTACCCGGAGATTGAGGCAGTTTCAACTGGCTCTTTAACTCTTGACTCAGCTTTGGGCATAGGTGGATTGCCTAAAGGTAGAGTGGTAGAGATTTATGGACCAGAATCGTCAGGTAAAACAACAATGACTCTTCAAGTAATTGCTGAAACACAAAAACAAGGCGGAACAGCTGCCTTTATAGATGCGGAGCATGCATTAGACCCCAAATATGCTGAAAATTTAGGTGTGAATATCGATGAGTTACTTTTATCTCAACCTGATTCAGGTGAACAAGCATTAGAGATTACTGATACATTAGTAAGGTCAGGTGCTGTAAATACAATTGTAGTAGATTCTGTTGCAGCTTTGACTCCAAAAGCAGAAATTGATGGTGATATGGGTGATTCCCATATGGGCCTGCAAGCAAGATTAATGTCTCAAGCACTGAGGAAGCTTTCAGCTAATATCAAAAAGTCTAATACTCTTGTGATATTTATTAATCAAATCAGAATGAAAATAGGTGTAATGTTTGGAAGCCCCGAAACAACCACTGGTGGTAACGCATTAAAATTCTATTCCTCAGTTAGGTTGGATATTCGTAGAATTGGTGCTATCAAGAAAGGTGATGAGATTGTTGGCAATGAAACAAGAGTCAAGGTAGTAAAAAATAAAGTTGCTCCACCATTTAGAATTGCTGAGTTTGACATACTTTACGGAGAAGGAGTTTCGAAAGAGTCCGAGCTTATAGATTTGGGTGTTAAGTACAACCTTGTTGAGAAAGCTGGAGCTTGGTACAGTTATGGTAAAGATAGAATAGGCCAAGGCAAAGATAATTCAAGAATATTTTTAAAAGATAATCCTGATATCGCTAGAGAAATTGAGACAAAAATTAGAGATATTGTATCAGGTACAGAGAGTGGCACAGAAGAAATAATTTCCAAGGAAGAGGATATATCAAAAGCTGAAAAGTAATGAGTAGCCAAACTGCGGATATAAAAAACTCAATATCGCGATATCTCAGTATGAGAGAACACTCAAGGCAAGAATTAATTGAAAAATTGTCAAAAAAAGATTTTGATATGCATTCAATTTTAGAATGTATTGATGAGTTTTCAGTGAAGGATTTACAGTCTGATTATAGGTATTCCGAGTCATATACCAGGTCAAAGTACAATAATCATAAAGGGCCAAATTTTATCTCAGCTTCACTGAAATCAAAGGGTATAAGTTCTAGTACGATAAATGATGTATTATCGTCTTATAAGGAAGAGGACTGGAAGGCAACAGCTATAGCGGCGCTTGAGAAAAAAACTATTTATAAAAATATAGAGCCCAATAAATGTAAAACTAAACAGAAAATGTTTTTGTCTGGGAGAGGTTTTACATTTAGAACCATAGAGTATGCATTGAATGAGTTTTGGAAAAAATGAACATTAGAGACTTATATATTAATTACTTTGTCAAAAACAATCATGAATTGATTGAGTCTAGTTCTTTAGTCCCAGCCTCAGACAAGACATTACTTTTTACGAATGCTGGAATGGTTCAGTTTAAAGATATTTTTCTTGGTATTAAAAAATCAAAATATAATAAAGTCGTAACATGTCAAAAATGTGTAAGAGCAGGTGGCAAGCATAATGATCTTGAAAATATTGGCTATACTAATCGCCATCATTCATTTTTTGAAATGTTAGGAAATTTTAGTTTTGGTGATTATTTCAAGGAAGAAGCAATTGTATATGCTTGGGATTTTTTAACAAAAGATCTTGGCCTTGATAAAAATAGGCTCTATGTGTCTGTCCATAAAGATGATAAAGAAGCTTCAAAAATTTGGATAGATAAAATTAAAATTGATGCGGATAAATTATGGTATCTGGATGATGTTGATAATTTTTGGCAAATGGGAGCTACTGGACCATGTGGGCCATGCTCAGAGATATATTATGATTTAGGAGAAAAGTTAAAAGGTGATATTCCTACAAAAGGTGATACAGGTGATAGATATATAGAGATATGGAATCTTGTATTTACTCAATTTAATAAGGATAGCAAGGGTAATCTTAGTGATTTACCAAAAAAATGCGTTGATACAGGTATGGGTCTAGAGAGGATACATGCTGTAGTTGAAGGAAAAACAGATAATTTTAAGACATCACTATTTTCTGATTTAGAGTCATACTTAGATAAGTCCTTAAATACTAAAAATATTAATTATACAATCAAAAAAATAATCATGGATCATTGTAGATCTTCTTGTTTCTTGATTGCTGATGGTGTGATTCCTAGTAATGAAGGAAGAGGTTATGTATTACGCAGAATAATTAGGAGAGCAACTAGATTCCTTTATAATGCAGGAATACAAGAGCCATTTATTTATACATGTGCTGATATATTAAAAAATACTATGGGTTCTACATATAATGGACTAATTGATAAGTCAAAAATTATAAAGGAAACCTTAAAGATAGAAGAAAATAATTATCTTAATACCTTGAGCAAAGGTTTAGAATTAATCAACAAGCTTACAAAAAACCGAAATGAATTAAGTGGAGAAAATATATTTAAGCTTTATGATACATATGGTTTTCCATCTGAGATAATTCAAGAAATAGCAGCTGAAAAAAGTTTAAAGTTAGATCTAAAAACATTTAACAGTCTAATGGAATCCCAAAAGAAACAAAGTAGAAAACATAGTAAGTTTGATTTGACTGATACCTCATATATTGATTCAAGCATACAGACTATTTTTTCTGGATATAGCGACAATGAATTGTCATCTAAAGTAATAGGTCTATATCATAATAAAAAGAAAGTTGAGTATCATGATGCGTTAAATAAAGAGATACTCGTTATTGTTGAAAATACCCCTTTCTATCCTGAAGGTGGAGGACAGATATCGGATACTGGTGTAATTGAAACAGAATCATGCAGTTTGTTAGTTACTAATGTTCAAAAGATTAATAACATAATTGTTCATCAAGCAATTTTACAGTCTGGTGTTATTCGTTTAGGTGACGACATACTTTTAAAAATCAATAATGATAGAAGAAAAAAGATTGCAGCGAATCATTCGTCAACTCATCTTTTGAATCAAGCTTTAAGAGATACTCTGGGTGATCATGTTGAGCAAAAAGGTTCACTGGTTACTGATAAATATTTGAGATTTGATTTTTCACATAATAAGGCTCTCAGTATCGATGAAATAAGAAAAATTGAGACAATAATATCATTTGAAATAAATTCTGATAGAGAAACTTTACAAAAAATGAGCTCATATAAAGATGCAATCAAAAGTGGAGCACTTGCATTTTTTGATGAAAAATATTCAGATGATGTCAGGGTTGTTAATGTTGGAACAAAGTCAATGGAGTTATGCGGAGGGACGCATGTCTCTAGAACATCATTTATAAGATTATTTAAAGTATTGAGCGAATCAAGTGTCTCCACTGGCATCAGACGAATTGAGGCAATTACTGGTGACGAAGCATATCATTCATATCAAAATTTATATGATGATACAAAACAGATGTCTAAACTCCTTAATGTAAAATCAATAGATTTACATCAAAAAATAATTTCATTAAAAGATAGTGAAGATTTAAATCAATTTAAAATTAACAGTCTCAATAAGAAATTGAGCTTATTATATTTAAGTAATCTTAAGCCATTGATCATAAAAAACTCCACAACTACGCTATATCTTGCCGACTGTTCTGACATTGAGATAGATCAGATTAAAATATTGTCTGATTTGATTAAGAATCAACATGAGGATTCGATTTCAATCTTGTTAAAGAAAAATCTAAAATTAATAAATTGTTATGTAGGTGTTTCCAAGCAATGCAAACATGGATATAATGCAAAAAAAATAATAGAAGAGTTGAACAAAAAGTTTTCATCTAAGGGTGGAGGAAGCCCAACCTTTGGTTCTTCTATGATATTAAACCAGGACATTAATACTGTTCTAGATTATATTAATAAGATTCTATAGGTTACTAAACAGAAATGACTATTATTGTTAAAAAATTTGGTGGTTCGTCTGTATCAAGCATTCAAAAGCTAAAAAATATAGCAAAAGAAATATCTTTAGAGAAAAGTTCTAAAAATAATATACTAGTCGTGTTGTCTGCAATGGGTGATACAACAGATAAGCTGGTTGCAATGTCTAGCAAGGCATCTAAATCACCAAACGCAAGAGATTATGATATGTTGCTTTCAACAGGTGAGCAGGTAAGTGTTTCTCTACTATCAATGATCCTTAATGACCATGGTATTCAAGCTACATCATTGACTGGATGGCAGGCAGGAATATTGACTGATTCCTCTAATATGTCAGCACGGATATCAAATATAAATACAAAAAGGATAAAATCTGAGTTTTTAAAATCGAGGGTTGTTGTTGTAGCGGGATTTCAAGGTATTGACTCTAGACAAAATATCACAACTTTAGGTAGAGGCGGTTCTGATACAACTGCTGTTGCACTTGCGGCCTCATTAAAGGCAGATGAATGTCAAATATTCACCGATGTTGACGGTGTTTATACAACTGATCCGAGAGTTTGCGAAAAAGCCAGAAAATTAGATGTATTAACTTATGAAGAAATGTTAGAAATGTCTGGATTGGGGTCTAAAGTGTTACAATTACGGTCAGTTGAGTTTGCTAGTAAATATAATGTTCCAGTAAGAGTACTGCATGCTCATAAAAAAGGGTCTGGTACTTTAATTAAAAAAGAGGAGAAGAAAATGGAAGGTGCGCTTATATCTGGTATTGCTTTCACTAAAGATGAAGCAGAAGTCATGATTAAAGGAGTAAAAGACCAGCCTGGAGTAGCCGCTAAGATTTTAGGGCCTATAGGAGAGGCTAATATTGAAATTGATATGATTGTGCAAAATGTTGGTTCCAATGGACTTGCTGATTTTACGTTCACTGTAAGCAGAAATACTTTGAAGAAAGCACTTCAAGTCATTGATAAAAATAAGAAAACTATGATGTATGATAGCGTAACATCTAAGAGCAATATCGTAAAAGTCTCAATTGTTGGAGTTGGAATGAGATCGCATGCTGGTATAGCAAGTAAAATGTTCAAGTGTCTGGCTAAGAATAAAGTGAATATTAGAATGATATCTACATCTGAAATTAAAATATCAGTCGTAATTGACCAAAAAAACCTAGAATTAGCGGTTCAGGCGTTACATAATGAATTTAAGTTAGATAAAAAAAGTAAAAAATAAAAAGGATCTAGCTTAAATACAAAGGGAGGGGACGCCATGCTAATACTTACACGCAGGGTAGGAGAGGCTTTGATGGTTGGTGATGACACCAAAATCGTTGTTTTAGGTGTTAAAGGTAGCCAAATAAGACTTGGAATCAATGCGCCAAAAGATATAGTAGTTCACAGGGAAGAAATATATGACAAAATTCAATCGGAAGGTAGTTCTGTCAATATTGAATCTAAAAAAAACGCTAAATAGCTAGCATATATTTTAGGAGAAGTGGCTGAGTGGCTGAAAGCGGCACCCTGCTAAGGTGTTATAGGGTTTATACTCTATCGAGGGTTCGAATCCCTCCTTCTCCATTTATATAACTATCTAATCATTCTTTTGTATTAAAGCTTGGTATTCTTTAGCCATTCGGTCTGGATTAAATAGTTCATTAACTCTAGTTAAACCATTTTTACCCATTTTTTTAGCTAAAGTATCGTCTTGAATGAGACGAATAATATTCTGAGAAAATTCACTCATGTCTTCAATTTCTGAATGAAAGCCACAATAACCACTTTCTCCAATAGTTTCAGGCAAGCCACCAATATTTGTAGATACAATTGGGATACCATATGACATTGCTTCTATTGCAGTTAAGCCAAATGACTCATACTCTTGGCTTGGTATAACAACAACATCAGCGATTGACATATATTCGGAAATATCAGCAACAAATCCAGTGAAATGTACTCTGTAACCCCATTTAGCACTTATTAATAAAGATTTTAAATAAGAAGTCTCTTCTTCTGTGCCAGATCCGATTAAGAATAGATTAAGATGTTTATGGGCTTTAAACACCTCTACCATTGCATTTATTAGATATTCATGACCTTTTCTTGGCTCAAAAGTACCAATCATTAATATGATTTTACTATTATGTGTGATCTTGTATTTTTGCTTCACAAATGACTTGATATTTCCTATAGGATTTCTATATAAGCTATTGTATATAAATGATATTTTATTAGAATTTCTAAAAACAAACCTTTGTTTAATACTATTTGCGCAATCATTAGAAACACTCACGATATCACTACATGCATTATCTAGTTTACTGTCAATTAGCAGCTCATATGGAGCAAATAGAGCTCTGTATTTAACAGAGTAATTATGGAAATTATGAATTGATTTTTTCTTATATAGAGAATACCAGGCAATATTGGCTAATCTACAGGTTTCTCCGCCAGGATAGCCGCCATTGACAGATATCAACTGATTTGCCTTGGAATTTTCTAGTATTCTTTTTATACGTAAATACTGATATGGCGCTAATAAGACTCTAAATAATTGCCTAGTTATTCTTTGTATGATCTTGGGAAGAAATTTGAGAAAACCACCTAGAAAAGACCAGTTTAATGGTAATGAGTGGCAAATTACCTCAACACCTTTCGGTAAAATATCATTTAAGTATTTCAGGCCAGGATGATTATGATTGCATATAACGATAAAATCATCTTTATTAGGCCAATTCTTTATTAGAGAGGCTATAAAGGTGTCCATTCCGCCGCCTCTATTATTTTCTGTAAAGATAATGATTTTCATTTATTAGGCCAGTTTATCTCATGTTATTATAAACCTTATTACAAATAAGACTATGACCGAAATTTACTTCATATTTACTATTTTTTTGTTCGCCATTATTGGCTATTTGATTTATCTGTTAAAAAAGCCCGCTACCAAAGATGATACAAGTGAAAATGATGAATTATTGGGTAGCTTGAAGACCGAGAACGCAAATCTTCAAGAGCATACTGCTAGATTACAGAAACAAAGCGATAAGCTTGAAGCAGAGAAGGGTGGCGTAGAAAAAACTCTTGTCTTGCTACAAGAGCAGTGGAAATCAGAGTTTGAAGCTTTAAAAGATATAAGGCAACTACTTACGCAAGGCGGAACAAAGGCTGGCGATGTCGGCGAAACAGTTTTACAAACGTTATTAGAGTCAGCAGGGCTCAAAGAGGAAAACGAAGAAGGTGCTGGCGTCGGACAGTTTTTTGTAGATAAAAAACAAGGAACTAATGAGGGAGGCGGAATTTTGAGGCCTGATATCGTGATTTTGTTACCAGAAAATAAAAGAGTAGTTATTGATTCAAAAATTTCACTCGTTGCTTACGCTAAGTACTTAAATGCTTCATCTGATGGTGCATCTAAAGATGAAATTAAACGCCATAAGACTGATCATCACCTGGCAGTTAAAAAACATATAGATGACCTTGCTAAGAAGAAATACCATGATTTACTCGGTGACAGTACTTTAGAGATGACGGTAATGTTTATGGCATCTGAAGGCGCTTACATAGAGGCCCTAGAAGCCTATGCTGATTATAGCTTTAAACAGAAAGTTGCAATGGTAGGACCAACTACACTTATGCCAATAATTAAAATTATTCATCAATACTGGAAAATTAAACAGCAAAACGATAATGTCTCTAAAATCATTGATACCGCTAATGATATTGTAAGGTTGTCTAGTTTAACTGCTGACGAATACTGTAAAATGCATGATTCATTAAATAAATTTCTAGTACAAGTTAAAGGCGCAGGAAAAAGATTAGTAAGATTAAATGACAAAGCTGAAAAAATGAGTAAAATGGGACTTTCAATTGATGCGAAAGACCATGAGATCAATAAACTGGATTTAGATGATCAGTCTGTTGTCAATAAAGAATCAGATAAATAAATGCGCCTATAGCTCAGCTGGATAGAGCACAAGCCTTCTAAGCTTGGGGTCAGGAGTTCGAATCTCTTTGGGCGCACTTATGCAAAGTACTGATTTTCCTAAAAATAATACTTTCTTTTTTCATAAGTTTGCACCATGATTAATTAAGATGTTTTTAATAAGGTATTTGTTATGAATAAATTTTTATCTGGCCTATTGATAGTATTCATTGGATTTTCTTTTAGTGCGTTTGCAGATGTATCTGTAAAAGGCTACTACAAGAGAGATGGGACATATGTTAAACCACATTATAGATCTAGCCCAAACTCTACAACACGCGACAATTATAGTACTTACGGTAACACTAATCCTTATACCGGCGAAAGAGGGACTAAGAGACATAGCCCAAGACTTTTGCAGGATACATACAAGGGACAGTTTGAGCGAAGAGAGGGGTGGTAGTGAGTATGAATAAGATTATATACATAAGTTTATTGTTTTTGTTTGTTTTACCTGAGATAGCTAAATCAGATAGTTCAACGCGTATAGGAAACACAACATACCATAGCAATGGAGGATCTTCTACGGATATCGGTAATACTACATATCACAGCAATGGCAGTTCTTCTACACATATTGGAAATACTACGTACAATAGTGATGGGAGTTCTTCTACGCATATCGGTAATACTACATATCACAGTAATGGCAGTTCTTCTACACATATTGGTAATAATACATATAATAGTGACGGGAGCTCCTCTACACGTATAGGCAGCACAACCTACTATAATGATTAATATTTGAATTAAGGGTAACTATCCTATTCTTTAATTCACATCTTTTTAATAGCTTTTTTAAAGAAGTTGAAGAAACTTGCGCTAGCTAAATTCCAATACTTCATATCATAATCCCTATATAACTTTATGAATTTTATATCTTTTTTATCTAGTTCAATTTTAAGATTATTGATAAAGTCATTCATATAACCCCTTGGTGTAGCAAGACATACCACTTCGGTAATTTTGTTATTTTGAGCCCATGAGCATATCGACTCTATCTGGTTGTCATGACTACTATTAACTTCTATTGATTTTATGCTTTCACTAAGCAATTTTGAGTAGTTTGATAGGCTATTTTCTTTAAATGAGATCACATTATCCGCATATACCGAATATTCTTCTTCGCATAGCGGTAAAGCATAAGCATTATTAATTGGGAATGGGATTTTACTACAACTCAGCACATCTATATCCTCGCAAGTCATTAATAGGCCTGCTTTAGACCAATCTACGATCTTTGATTCGTTGTATTTTACTGATTGAGGCAAATACTCTTTATATAGTATGTTTGTCTGCGTGGTACTAAATTGTTCTTCAGGAGGGTTTATTCTATTTTTAGTAAATTTTTGAATATTCCAGTGTTTTGCTAGATATGATTTGTTTTTGGTCTGTATTCCTGCTACCCAACGCCAGCTTAGAGTATTTGAGGCAGGATCACCGTCTAATAAGTGCTTTAAGAATAGATTTGCACCAGCTTCCCAGGGTAATTTAAGGGTATGAATCCATATACTTGCATACCACATACGGGCATGATTATGTAAATAGTTCGTTTCAACCAGCTCTTTAGTCCATACATTGAAACAATCGATATCAGTTTCATATGATAATACCTTTCCAAGTAATTGTTTTATATCGTTATTAATACGTATATTACCTTTGTAATCATCCCAGACACGAGGACGAAGTTCTAGCCAACCTTTCCAATAAGTTCTCCATAAGACTTCTTGAATGAACTTTTCAATTTTGGGTAGAGGGAACTTCTTCAATGCTGAAGAGATGACTTCCTGCTCTGTTATCAATCTGTGTCTTATATAAGGTGACAATAAACTGACATTTTGATGATTATTCTCACCGAGATCATAATTACGTGAGCTCTCATAAGAATGTAACCGGTTGTCAATAAAGTCATTTAATTCATTTATTGCGTTTTCTTTTGTCGCATTGAGGTCAATAATTGATTTAGGCATATTAAATTATAAGCTTATTAAGTGATGTTGTATAATATCTAATTATGACAGAGGAGGTCACACATGAGTTCAGATTTAATATTAGTCTTAGTTAGTATATGGATTGGATCAATCATATTTTTTTCGGCAATTATTGCACCGACAGTATTTAAAGTGTTAGATGAAAAGAGTGCGGGACTATTTTTACGTGCCTTTTTCCCAAAGTACTATATTT
>Ga0233433_10000716_pt1 | contig 34632 bp, 34 predicted proteins | sample SI_122_August201_5_FD_179868 | JGI IMG/M metagenome (GOLD analysis project Ga0233433, IMG submission 179868) | Seawater microbial communities from Saanich Inlet, British Columbia, Canada - SI_122_August2016_100_MG | ecosystem: Environmental > Aquatic > Marine > Inlet | place: Canada: British...
GTTGCTTCTACTGAAAATGTTGTTCCATCTGGTTCATCTCTTGCAAGACCAGGTGATGCTAAAGAAGGTTATGAGAGTGGTGATTATGTTACGGATGCGCAAGAACTCAAAAGAATCGGTAAATCAGCAGATTTATATAAGATTGCTAATTCTAAAATACTAGGTTTACCAAAATTAAAAGTTACTGACGGAACTAACTTAACTAGAGAAAAGATTGCTCTAGGTAGAAAAATGTTTTTCGACAGAAGACTGTCTCATACAGATACTATATCTTGTGCAATTTGTCATGTACCAGAAATGGGCTTTGCGCATAATGAACTTGCCACAGCTGTTGGTACTGAAGGTAGATCTGTTCCAAGAAATTCTCCTACAATTTTAAACGCTGCATTATTAAAGCGTTTATTCCACGATGGCAGGGAACATTCACTAGAAAACCAAGTTTGGGGCCCTTTACTTGCTCACAACGAAATGGCAAACCCTGCTCCTGGATATCTAATTAATAAGATTAAAAATATTCCGGATTATGATAATTTATTTGAAGAAGCATATGGAACAGGTCCATCAATTGATACTATTAGTAAAGCCTTTTCAGCATATGAGTATACTTTATTAAGCGGTAATTCTGCATTTGATCGTTGGTATTATGCTGGCGAGAGAAATGCTATATCCAGTAGTGCTAAAAAAGGATTTAAACTATTCACTGGAAAAGCTGCATGCATTACATGTCATTTAATTGGTGATGACTATGCTTTATTCACAGATGAAAAATTACATAATACCGGGATGGGTTTCAAAGCATCTATGCATGTAGAGCCACCGACTAAAAAAGTAACATTAGTGCCAGGCCTGACAATTGATATTGACACATCTTCTTATAGAGATAACATTGCTTTTAAAGATGAAATTGCACCAAATGACCTTGGCTTATATACGGTAACCCAAGATCCTAATGATAGATGGAAATTTAGAACCGCAATGTTACGTAATGTAGAAATTACAGGCCCATACATGCATAATGGAGCGCTACAAACTTTAAAAGATGTGGTAGAGTTTTATAATCAAGGTGGCGTCAAGCAGTCTGGGAAAATGAAAAATGAGAACTTAAGTCCTTTAATGTTTCCTTTGAATTTATCTGAAAGCGAGGTTGATAATATTGTTGAGTTCCTTAAAACTTTGACAGGGTCTAATGTAAATGAACTTATTTTGGATGCTAAAGCTGCTCCCATTGGCGAGATTTCTTTAGATGACCCTAACTGGTTTCATGAAAATAAGCCTAAATACTAAAATTATATGAAAAAAATATTATCACTATTCATTTTATTACCGATACTTTTTGTCTCTTATAATAACGTTAAAGCTTCAGGATATCTGATGGATCCTATGCCTAGCCATGATAGAGCACCTGAATTTAGTTTAATGGGCATGGACGAAAAAGTTCATACATTAAAAAGCTTGGAAGGTAAATTCTTACTAGTAAATTTTTGGGCTACTTGGTGTAATCCTTGTAAAGCTGAAATGCCTACCTTAGAGGCTATCCATAAGAGATTTGACAATGATAAATTTACTGTTATCGGGATTCATGTCGGCCCAGGTCCTGAAAACATCCGGAATTATTTAGACATAAGTCCAGTATCATTCCCTATATTTATAGATATGGACTTAGAATATGACTGGGGTGTTCCGGGATTGCCAACTACATTTTTGATTAGTCCGAAAGGTGAAATGCTGTATAGAGCTGTAGGCAAAAGAGACTTCTCTTCTCCTAAAATGGAATTATTTTTTAGCAAAATTATTGATGATCACTTTAAAAAATAATATTTTCATCCTTTAAATAAAAATATCTCAGAAAGGTTATTAGTGTCTTTATGACCACAGTACCTCACTAATGAATTATTGTTTATAAAAAGATTTTTAGAAATTATTTTAGATATTTCTTTAATGAAGAAACTGGTAAAATTATACTCTGCATTATTAGACTTATTATAGTTTTTGACAAGATTTTTATCTTTTGTGAAAATACTACCCCGTTTAATTTCTTCTGCAAAAAACTTTCCAATTTTACCTTTAATCATGACTGTGCCTGATATCATTTGATGACATCCATAATCTCCTATATTTCCTTCAATTATTATATTACCTCTCCTCATTCTTTCTATCGAGTTATTACCCACATTTCCTTTTATAAATAAAAGACCATCTATCATACCTTCGTTTAAAGAATTACTTTTCCCGCAGGTATAATTGCCAGTATCGCCATATATAAATATTGAGCCACCTTTCATTCCAGACGCAGTATAATCTAGAGTATTACCATACACTTCAAGTTTTCCGGAAATCATTTGTTCACCCAATGAATAGCCAACATCTCCATATACAGTAATATTAATATCTCTTAATTTTTTTCCTATATTATCTAGTAAATGTACAGATGATTTTATAACGATATTATTTACATCATCACCTTTAATACTAAATAGATCTTTAATTTTGAACTGCTTGTTCCCATACATAATTATTTTAGATGCCAGGGAAGATGAATTTTTAGATAAGGTAGATAAACATGACATATCTATCCTATATTTTAATCTTTTTTTAAGCTGTAGCGTTATAGGCTTCATTTCATTATCTTCCTTAAGTGGAAATGATGTTGTCCTAATTTCCCACCATAATTTCCTGCTGAGATAGATACTATATCTTTTTTTATTTTCAACTTACCAATGCTTTCAATACTATTTTTTATTGCTATATTTATGTCTTGAAATGTTAAACCATTAATAACTATCTCCATCACACAATTTACATTAGATGGTAAGTTACTATTAATAATACTTTTTAAGGTAGGGCAAAAAGCATCATTAGTTGACGCTATCAAAGCTTTATATTTTGAGCCTACCTTTGATCCAGATCTTACTACTCCGCCAGGGAAAGGAGTTATTACGTTAGATTGATTTTTTATTGCATTTATAGCAGCCTCACAGGCAGATAGGCATGATTTCCTATTATTGCTCAATACCAAGAAATTACCACCACCTATTGCGGGGACGCGTGCTGTAGACTCTTCACATAAAAATTCTCCATCCATAACAGGTATACGCCAAAACCTCCTATCTAATATTTTTTTCGAGATCTGATAGCCATCTCCAAAATACCTTAAGTTTTTACCCAGCGGTATCATATCTTCGCCACTCATCCCTGAAAATATCGCCGTTGTAGGACAAGTTAGAATACATTGACCAACTCTTGTTTCTAGTTGCTTTTCTAACTGAGTTCTAGACATTGAAAACAATAAGATTGAATACCCAGGCCTATTATCAGGAGTTTCTGAGGTCTTCAATTGTTTTTCTATTCCTGCTTCTATACCACATGCTATTACTGATGTTGCAAAACCTGTAAAAGAATCACATGCATTCTTTGCCCATCTTAAGTTATCTGCTGTGACAATTATTCGACTAGCTTTCATATTGAAAGCTTCTGCAAATGTATTGTCTATTTTAATACCTTTATAATTCATTCTTTCCTTTTTCGTGAACAATTATTAACATAAATAGGACTGCCCACTAGCCTATGCATTTCATCATCACTAATTATGTAGTTATCTAGCTTCATTGTATGGTACTTATCAAAAAATTTACTTAAATCTTTCTCGATTGATTTATCATATTCTGGTTTTACGGTATGAGTCTTGCCCCATATATATTCTTTTATTTGGCCGTTCTCTACAACAATCTTACCATCTTTAATAACAAGAGATGGGTGGGCAAACATTTCCTCAATATCTTTTATATTTTTATTATAAACAGTTATATCTGCATCAGAGCCATTTGAGAAATTCCCCTTTTTTTCTAGTCCTAGAATCTTGGCGGGAGCTGATCTTGTCATGATAGAAATTTCATCCATAGTATATTCTCGTTTAAGAGTATGCAGAATTGTATGTTCAAGGATCCCCTTCGGTAGTTGATTTAAAATATCATTACGGAAAGTTTTATCCATAAGCAATTTAATTAGATGAGGATAAGATGTAAATGGTGCACCATTAGGGTGATCTGTTGTTAAAAAGACCTTCCAAGGGTCTTCTGCTAATAAAAATATTTCTAAGCCTATAGCCCATTGAAGAGCATTCACAAAACTTTTATCTTGATACTTAAATGGAACAACTCCGCATCCCGCATCACATTCTATATCCATACACATCCATTTCTTAGGATGAGCATGTTTATGATTTCTATGCTGGGACATACTGTCTCCGGACATGGTTACAGTTTGCCCAAACATAATCTGTCCTACATCACATGTAAGATTATCTATTTTATTTAAATAATTTGAGATTTCTACGGCTGCAGAAGAAAATCCTCTATCACCATTATTACCATAACTTTGGAATTGTATATGTGTTAAGTGGATTGGTAATCCATTAGCTGCCTTAATAGTTTCAATTGTTGAAAAAAAATTACCTGGAATACCCAAGTTGCTGCAATGAACATGTAATGGATGAGGAACACCCAAGTCGTATAGTGCTTTTGTAAGTTTCTCAACAATCTCTCTGGGTGTAATATTAAAGTATTTTGACTTTTCATCCACATTAAGAGCTCTTTGGTTAAACTTGAATGCATTAATACCACCGGGATTTACAACTTTTATACCGATAGATTGAGTTGCTTTTAAAATAAATGCCACATAGTCATTTATTGTAGATTGACTAGATTTATTTTTAAGTAAGCTTAAAAAATAGTCATCATTTCCTAGTAAAGCATACCCACCTTTATCTATAAAGGGAATATCAGACATTTCTGCATGCGCTTGTCTTGCATTAATTGGTAATAGAGCTGGCTCAAAACAGGTTGTATAGCCCATCTCTATATATTTTAATCCTGTTTTAAGAGTTGATGGCGCAATGATCGAAGAAGAATCATAATTAGGGTCAATCTCGTTATGAAACTCTTCCAGCATCAATCTTGCAATATTTACTTTACCTCCACCAATATGAGTATGCAAATCTATTGCGCCTGGCATTACAATTTTATCTGAGCAATTGATGACTTTATCAATTTTTGATTTAATATCTTTCTTATTAATTATTTTTCCATCTTCAATAAAAATATCTTTCTTTACATTAAATATTTTATTATGAGGATCGTATACATTTCCAGATTTTAGTTGAGTTATCAAAATTTTTTCCTATGCTAATTTATCTAATATATTTTGTGTGGTCGGCAATTTTATACCCCTAATACTTTTTAGTGCGACAGAAACAACATTATCAGTTCTAAACATTATACCTTCATAATCAATCCCTGGTATCCCTACTGGTATAAATATATCTGGCGCCATGGTAAAGGTTGTATTTGGATGTCCTAAAACTATATTTTTAACATTCTTATTCAATTTTAATTTATCAGGACTAATAGTTGAGATATGAATTACTACATCAACATTATTATTATCTATTAAGTGCTTACTATCAAAAGCATTTCTATCATGCTTAAATGTTCCTTCAGAATGTTTTATTCTAGATGAGAATCCTGTCGTCCATGTTAGGGCTTGAGATGAAGTTGCATCTGCAAGTGAACCTGATATTGGCATACATGCAGCCCTAGATAATATATTGCGATCAACAATATATTTAGAAATTGATGAGATTATCTTTTTTGGATTTTTTGCTTTTATAAAATCAGAAGCTAACCATATAGCAACAAGATATTTTGATTTATTAATAATATTTTTAATATTAGAGAGTTTACTTTTTTTTAGTCCTTTAACAGCCTCTGAACTATCAAGTGAAGTTGCATTTAAAAAATCATTTGTTAAATCTAAATCAAGCTTAACATTGGTTACATTACACTTCTTCTTAATTTCTTTTATAATATTCTCAGAAAAATCCCCGATTAGTATTAATTCTTTTTTCTTTTTCATATATAAACTATTTTTTGCCCCCAGAACTTTTTCCAGCAATCTAGGGCTTTTATCAAATATTTGATTACCAAAAACCATGACTACATCTGCACGATTTTTAGCTTCAGTTAACGAAGTAGCCATATATCCAGTCCTTTGAACAACTCCTATATTTTGATATAAAAACTTAGAGTTTATATGATCTATAATATAGTTTTTTTGAGATGCGAAATTTAGCATTGACCTTACGCCTGATAAATCTACACCATGGTTAATAATTAAGGTTTCATTGTGTCCTTTTATAATGTTTCTAATATCCTCTAGTGCACTAGATAGTGAGACTACTTTTGCGCCTTTCTTAGGAAGTAACATGCTTTTATTATTTAAATTATATGTATCAATTTTTTTAGCACACACATTATTACTTTCATTAACTTTATACTGATTATTGTCTGTGGTTACACTTACATCATCACAATGTAAAGAGCAGAAAGGACATACTAAATTCTTATTATCATTTTGGCTAGCCATATGGCTATATTCTACATTATAACCATGTCACTTTGTACATAAAAGGTATAAAATATGGACGTAAATATATTGTATATACGTTATGAATAAGAATAGAAAAGAATTTGAAATAAGTAGTCCATCTAGACTCCATCTTGGTTTTTATGGTTTTGATGATAATTATGGCTATAAGTATGGAAGTATGGGGCTCGCAATTAATGCATACAAAACAACCTTATGTATAAAAAAATCAAAATCCTTTTGCAGTAATATACCAAAAAAATTCACTACCCCGGTACTAAAATATTTAAAAAAAAATAAACTCAGCACGAATTTTGAAATTAATTTGTTGGCGAAACCTCCCAGTCATATAGGTTTAGGATCTGGCTCACAATTATCGCTATGCATGGGCAAGTCTATATTTGCATACCTTGATATCGATGCAAGTATCAATGATATTGCTAATATCTTTGATAGGGGAGAGAGATCAGGGACCGGCATAAGCTTATTCAGTAAAGGAGGATTTGTGGTTGACGCTTGTAAGAAGTTCAATGAATTGCCAATGGCAATGTTCAATTCTAAATTTCCTAGCAAGTGGAAAATTATTCTTATAAATGATAACTCACTCAAAGGAGCTTTCGGCAAGAAAGAGGTGAAATTTTTCAATCAGAATATCAAGTTATCTAAGCAATATAAATCGGAGTTATCACATATTGTTTTAAGAGGAATATTGCCCTCAGTAATCTACAAGGATTTCGATAATTTTTCAAAAAATATCTCTGAATTTCAGAAAATTACATCATTATTTTATAAAGATAAACAGAAGGGTGTTTTTTTGAGCCAAGATATCTCTGAGATAATGAAATATATTAGAAATTATGATAACTTAGGTATGGGTCAAAGCTCTTGGGGGCCGATGTCTTATATATTTGTTGAATCTAGTTTACATGCTAAAGAACTTATAAGTATTATCCAAAATAAATTTAATGTGTATAATAACCTAACATTTAAGATTACAAGCCCATGGAATTCGGGTTATAAAATTAGCTATAAATAAACAAGCAATGGAGACTTAATCATGGAAAAACCTTTTTTATTACATATGATAACACCTGAGAAGAATATCAGTCCATTTGACGCAAATATGGCTTTTGACGCTGGCTGGAACTCGATAATCCCATATACAAATATAGAAATGAATGAAATACAAGGAATCGTTCAGGATACAATTTTTTCAAGGTCTCCATCAGCTTTAAAAAGAACAGGTATCTTCATCGGTGGAAGAGATCCTCATACTGCGATGGATATGATAGAGGAAGCTAAAAAACATATGGTACCACCTTTTGAGGTACCTGTTTTTGCAGACCCTAGTGGTGCGTTTACAACAGCTGCAGGAATGGTAGCGATAACCGAAAAGGCTCTTAAAGATAAGTTTTCTGAGAATTTTACAGATAAAAAGGTAGTAATCTTGGGTGGAACTGGGCCAGTTGGTGTAGCTTCTGCTGTTATAAGTGCAAAAGCTGGAAATACTGTGTTACTAGTAGGAAGAAGTCTAGAGAAAGCTGAAAGTATAGCTAAAATATGTAATGAAAAATATGGCTCAAAGTCGGTCTCTGGAGCAGTTGATGCAGAAAAAGCATCTTTCTTGGCAGACGCTGATGTTGTTTTTAATACTGGAGCTGCTGGCATTCAATTAATGAATGATGAGCTAATAAAGAATGCAGTAAATTTAAAGATATGCGCAGATGTTAATGCTGTGCCACCTGCTGGTATCTCTGGCATAGACGCAATGGACAATGTTGTTGCAATGAAAAATTCTAAGTCTGGTTGTTTTGGGATAGGAGCACTAGCTATTGGAAATATCAAATATAAATCCCAACATGATTGTTTGAAACTTATGTATAATTGTGACAAACCAGTATATTTACATTTTGAGCATGCGTTTGAATTTGCACAAAAAAATGTCTAATGATCGATACTGTTGTTGTAATAAACTCAGATACATCATATTTAGAAAGCAAGCTCGCATCACTAGGCATCAAAGTTTTTGCCTTTGATTATTATAATCATAATAATTTAGATAAAATCCAGAGCCTTATCTATCTTGAGTCATTCATTAATAAAATTTCTGTTCATAATAAGAACATTGGTTTAATTTATGGTTCTGGCCTAGAAGATAAGCCAGAAATATATGATTACCTGAAGACTAAGTTGCAAATTTTAGGCAATAATCCAAATATTCTAACCAAGTGTAATAACTTGAGACTACTACAAGACATATTATCTAAATGTAATCTTAAACTTCCGGAGCATACAGATAACCCCGATAATATATCTAAGAAATATTTATCTAAGCCATATAATAGCTCTGGTGGGTATAATATTTCATTTAACGAAAGCTCTAGAAAAGGTTATTATTTTCAAGAGTATTTGCCAGGGGAAACATATTCGGTATCTTTCTTTAATTATAAGGATAATTTTACCTTCCTTGGGTTTAATAAATTATTGCAACTTGTAAATTATCAGCCTCATCCTTTCATACATGCTGGAGCAATAACAACAGCCAAATTTGAAAATTCTTATAATATAATTTCTTCCTTTAAGAAGCTAGCAAGGTATCTTTCGATGAATGGCTATAATAGTATTGATTTTAAAGTAATAGATAATGAAGTTTTTATACTGGATATTAATCCAAGAATTACTTCTACATTTAAGATTTATAATGATTGTTACAATAATGCCTTGCTGAATCATATGATAGACCCTGGTCTTGGAAAAGTAGAGGAGAAGGATAGTAATAATATATATGCTTTTGTACATATGTTCGTTAAAAATAAATATGTATTTAAAAATATTTTTATTAATGATTCATCATTTTTAAATCTTCCTGAGGAAGGTCAGTATGTCGATAAGAATCAGCCTTTGTTGTCAATATATATAAACTCATTTTCTGAATCTGATTTATTGATACAATTAAAAGAAAAAATTTCCATGACAAGGAATCTTTATAACTGCTATGATATAGATATCTAAATTATGACTGATAAAATAAGTATAAATAAAGTTGTTAAGCCATTAGTTGAAAAGCTGATTGAAACTGCGGATCAATTAAATATTGGCGTGCATACTTCAGAAGGTGGAGCTAAGATTGTCGATGCTGGTATTAATTATCCTGGTTGCTTAGAGTCTGGACGGTTAATCACAGAGATATGCATGGGTGGATTAGGCAGGGTATCATTATCTATGACAACTAATACACCAAATTGGCCGCTATCTATTCATGTTCATAGCACTAATCCAGTAATAAGTTGTTTAGGGAGCCAATATGCTGGTTGGAACCTCTCTTTCGTTAAAGAAGAAGATAACTTTAATGCTCTTGGATCAGGTCCATGCAGAGCACTTGCTTTGAAGGAAGACTTATTCAAAGACTTAGATTATTCAGATAAATTTTACTCAACAGTAGTTGTAATGGAAGTTGACAGGAATCCTCCCCAAGAAATTATAGATAAGATAGTAAATGATTGCAGTATTAGCGAGAAGAATCTCACTATCATATTAACACCAACTAGATCGTTATCTGGTTCTGTTCAAGTTGTTGGCAGAGTCTTAGAAGTTGGCATGCATAAATTACATGAAATAGGATTCCCCTTAGATAAAGTCGTTGATGGTTTCGGGTCTGCACCTATCCCACCGCCAGCTCCTGATTTTTTAATTGGGATGGGGAGAACAAATGATGCAATATTATATGGTGGAATGGTCCATCTTTTTGTAGACGTGGATGACGACGAGGCATATGAGCTTGCCAAAAGATTACCTAGTTCAACATCATCCGATTATGGAAAACCTTTTGCCGATGTCTTTAAGGAATATAAATATGACTTTTATAAGATTGATAAACTTCTTTTTAGCCCAGCAAAAGTTATTGTTACAACAATGAAAACAGGAAAAACTTTTACAGAAGGAACTATAGATCTAGAACTAGTTGATAAATCATTTAATAAATGAGAAAAGTTTTAATCCTAACTGATCAAAAAGGCTGGCATTATAGGCAATTGCAAAAATCTTTTGAAAGTAAAAATATTTTAGTTGACTCATCTAATTTGGATGACCTATCAATAGCAATACATAACAATCAAAATTATATTATAAAAAATAATGGTGAATCATTATCTGATATTACGGATGTTTTTGTCCGCCATATACCCGGTGGGTCACTAGAAGAAATAATAGTAAACCTTAATATTCTCAAAGTTTTTGAATCCCATAATATTAATATAATGAATACGGCAGAAAATATTGAAATGACAGTTGATAAATCACTTACATCTATCAGACTAAGACAAGGTGGTATCTTGACACCTGATACTTGGATAATTAGAGGGAAAAAGAATTGTAAAAAAATTATTCCAGACCTCCTTAAAAAACATCCTTTGATTTTTAAACCATTATTTGGTTCGCAGGGTGACAATATAGTGAAGATTACAGAGACCTCTGATTTTGATAAAATTATAAATGAAAGTAATATATTTTATATACAAGAATTTCTTGAAACAAAACCCTCTCATGATTATCGGGTATTAATAGTCAGAAATAAAAATAAATATTTTTTGCATACAATGATGCGTTATAGTGATTCTTATATAAATAATATATCAAAAGGTGCAAGATGTGTCCCTATGAAAACCGATGAAGGAATCATCAAGACAGCAGTGGATGCAGCATCATTGATTAATATACCTTTTTGTGGTGTCGATATTATCAGGCATGATAACAGGAACTACGTGATTGAGTTAAACAGTATTCCAGCATGGAAAGGTATGCAGTCCATCACAAAAGATAACATTTCAGATGAAATCGCAGAAATATTTATTCAAAACATAACAGATGCATCTTATGTGTCTATTCAAAAATAATCCTAATGACTGATAACCCAAAATATCTTCATTTAGATAGAGATTTTAAAGAATCTATACTCAGAGACTCATATTTATATGCATGTCATAAAGACATCGAGGTAATCAAACCTGGAAATGTTAATATAAATTCCCCTCATAAGGATACCTCGGCTAGTGACTATCTTATAAGTTCAATCAATAGTGGATCCGAGCTATTTCATACTAGCTATAGCCTTGGTGAAAGAATTCTTAACTCAATTCTTGCTACGAGAAATGAAACTTCAGTGAATACAAATCTAGGGATAATCATGTTATGTGCACCGATTATTCATGCGCTTATCAATTACAGGGATTTGAGCCTCAAGGAGGCTATTAAAAAGACTATTAGTGATGCTGATGCTGATGATACTTCAAAGATATGTGAAGCTATTAATATAACCAGTCCAGGAGGATTAGGTAATAGTTCAAGGTATGACACTAAGTCCAAGCCCAAAATCAAATTAAGAGAAATAATGACTTATTCAGCTAGCTATGATCGGATTTCATACCAATATCATAAGAACTTCGAAGATATTATTGATTTTATCCTTCCTAATCTTGAAAAAAATATAATTAAATATGATTCTGATGATATTTCAATTTCTATGACATTTCTTCAAATCTTGGGTAAAATCCCAGATTCGCATATTTCACGTAAATTTGGTGAAGAAATAGCAAAAAAGACTAGTAATCGTGTCAATGATTTGTTAAAAATACAAGACAAGGAATGTAGTCATGATTTTCTGGTTAAACAGCTAAATGATCTTGATTGCGAATACAAGAAAAAAGGAATTAATCCGGGGACTACCGCAGATTTATTAGTCGCAAGTTTGATGATTTATAGGATTTTCAAAAGTGTATAATCTAAGTATGAACCATTTAATATAAACAAGGAGATAAAAATGGCAGTAATTGATAAAGTATTGGTCGGTGAAGGACTAGTTGTAACTGAAGGCGGTGACAATGAAATAGCTCATATCGACTTAATCATGGGCCCACGTGGTTCAGCTGTAGAAGATGCATTTTGTAATACACTTTGTAATAACAAAGATGGTTTTACTTCGCTATTAGCTGTATGTGCACCTAATCTACCAACTAAACCAGCTACAGTAATGTTTAACAAAGTTACTATTAAAGGGGCTAAACAAGCAGTTCAAATGTTTGGACCAGCTCAAAGAGCAGTAGCTATGGCTGTTACAGATTCTGTAAAAGATGGAACAATTCCAGCAGCTGAAGCAAATGATATTTTCGTTTGTGTTGGTGTTTTCATCCATTGGGATGCTAACGATGATACTAGAATTTATGACTACAACTATGAAGCTACAATGATGGCTATCAAAGGTGCGGTTTCTGGTAAACCAACAGCCGAAGATGTTGTTGCAGCAGCAGCAGATTCTGCTCACCCATACTCACCTAAGTAGTACTTAGAAAGTAAGATTAACCAGCTCTATTATTAGGGCTGGTTTTTTCTTTCTGAATCATATTTTTTGTAATTTTATTTTGATGAATCATTGTAGATATCAAAACACCACTCGCTCCAAAGTATTTTGCTCTCTTAATATCAAACATAGATTTAATTCCACCAGCTATGTAATAAGTATGATTATTTTTTCGTATAAATCTTTTTGCAAGCTTATAGTTAATATTATTTTTAGAACCCACTTGAAGTAAGTCCATGAGTATAATTTTTGATGACCCTAATCTATGATGTCTAAATATTGGTTTTTTACCTAAATATTTTCCCATGAAGTCGAATGAGCATATACAATTATTAAACTTATTTGAAGTTAACTCATAACCCTTAGATTTTTCACTACAAAATACAGGATAGTAATTTTTATATTTCTTTTTTAATTTTATATCTTTCAGACCAGAATCAATCCAAAAATTAATCCTTGGGTATGATGAGAGTAAATTATCATATAATTCAAAATTGATAGTATTACGGACAATGGCATCTAAGTCAGCGATATATAGTATCTTGGGAGAGTACTTTCTTGCAATTTGATCAATTATATCTCTTGGATCTGTACTATTGTATAATGCATAATTGATAGACTTATAATTATCTCTATCACCTTTAATCGCTCTAACTACTTGGTTATTTAAGATGTCTATTACAGGAATTATGTCCATAGTATGAAAAAGATATTAATATATGAATATATTACAGGAGGAGGGCTTCTAAATGAAGATTTAACTTCTAGTCTTATGAATGAAGCAGATATGATTACCACCTCAATTTATGATATGTGTCATAAATCTAAGTATTTTGAATATAATAATTTCAGAGATTATCGTCTTTCAGGTTCTTTTGAGAAAGAAGCTATAATTATAAAAAATAAAGATAAAATTTATGATTTAAAATTCTTGAGAGGATTTGATTATGTTTTACCTATTCTGCCAGAATTAAATATGAGCTTATACCTTTACGTAAAATACTTAGAAAAACATAAAATCAATGCAATCATATCAGATTCTTCAACAATAGAGCTATGCTCAGATAAGTTACAATTTTATAAGTTTTGCGAGAAGAAATCACTTCTTTCAATTGAGACATATAAAAACTATTGCGGTAGTTTATCAGGGAGATTAATACTGATTAAAGATAGATATGGAGCAGGATGTTCATTTATAAAGATTATTACTAATATAAAGAGTTTAAATACAATAAACAACAAAATGGTATTACAGCCTTATATTGAAGGAGATGATTATAGTATCTCAGTCTATTTCACTAAACATAATTTCTATATTCTGACTATCAATAAACAAATAATAAAATTTAAAAATAAAATAGCTAGACTAAGTTGTATTATTGTAAATGTCCAACATCATTTACATTTGAAAATAATAAGTCTTATGTCAAGGATTAAAGATGTCCTTCCTGGGTTATATGGTTTTGTGGGAATTGATATTATAATAAAAGGCAATGATATATTTATTGTTGAGATTAACCCAAGATTAACAACATCTTTCATTGGCATATATGACACAATAGGTATAAATATTATTGACTTAATAGCATCTAGAAAACCATTAAAAAATATTATAAGTGGTAAGAAAATATATATAAAAAATTATGAGTAAAGAGAATTTATATATTGGCTGGGATATTGGTGCTGCGCATACAAAAATCACTATACTATTGAATAATAAAGACACTGTGAAATGCAGTATAATCTCTTGTGAGCTTTGGAAATCTTTATCGAGATTAAAAGATATTATTGAAGGTGTCAATGATATGTATAAAAAAAAATTTCAAATAATAAATCTGATTAGCATGTCTGCTGAGATGTGTGATGTATTTTCTTCTAGAAAAGAAGGTGTTAAATCAGTACTTTCTTTGTTCGAAAGAAAAGGTTTTATTAACCATATATATTCTAAAGATATAGGGATATCAAAATTTAATGGTTTTAAACAATATGCCTCGCTAGCATCAACAAATTGGATGGCTATACCTGACTACTTAAAAGGTATGGAGAAAAATGTAATAGCCATTGATATTGGATCAACTACGACTGATATAGTGCTTATTAAGAATCATAAATGTATTAATAAAAGACATGATGATTTTTCAGGATTACATACCAATGAGTTGCTATATACAGGCGCCCTAAGAACACCCATATATTCAGTAATCAGTTCAATCATACTAAATAAGAGAATCTATAATGTTATCCCTGAAAACTTTTCCACAATGTCTGATATCTATCGTTTACTCTCAATTATCAGAAATAAATCTGACTATACTTCAACAGCTGATGGAAGGTCTAAATCTAAAAAAGACACTTTGCAACGGATTTCAAGAATATTTGGTTTCGACTTCACTAAAGTAAATAATGATATTATCATTAAATTATCTAGAAAAATCATGGCAGCGCATTTGGATCAAATAAGTTATACTATAAAAGGTCATATTAAAAACCATTTTTCTGGCACAAGGGATTTAAGGGTTGTTGGTATGGGTGTGGGCGCGATTCTTATCGACATCTTAAGTAAAAAGAATAACTGGAAATATTTATCCTTGAACCAATATATTAATGTTAAGTATGATAAGCGACATTATGAGCCATCTGATTTAGCTCCATCCTTTTTACTATCTTTATTATTAAAAAAATACTATGAATAAACAACATAAAATTAGTTATGACTATTATGGGGATACTCGAGATATATTTGCAATCATAAAAGATTTAGAATGGTCGGTTTTCTTATGCAGTAATCATGATAAGTTCCAAGATGAAAGATATGACATACTGAGTGCTAATCCAATCGAAAAGATAATTTCACATGGCCAGATAACTTATGTAGAGGATAAAGACGGTATTAATGAGTTCAAAAGTGACCCTATAGATATCGTAAGAGCTACTATGAAAAAATATCCTTCTGAGGTTAGCGATTTACCATTTACTGGAGGTGCAATCGGTTATTTATCGTATGATTTAGGAAATTATTATGAAGGTATAGGGATAAAGGATAGTAACATTGATGTTCCATTAATGGCTTTTGGTATTTATGATTGGGCAGTTATCATTGATCATCATAAAAAAAATACTACTTTAGTTTATAGAAATAAAGATTCTTCTATTGATAAAATAAAATCATGTCTTGAAAAAAAGATGTTTGATAAAAATAAGGAGAATAGTTTTTCGATTAACTCTGTTTGTAAATCAAATATTACTCATGAAGAATATAAGGAGAAATTTAGTAAAATTCAATCTTATATAAAAGGTGGGGATTGTTATCAAATTAATTTTTCACAAAGGTTTTCTATGGAGTATAGTGGCGACACCTGGGATATCTATAATAAGATAACTCCTTCATACTCGTCCCCTTATTCAGCATATATAAATATGCCATTTATTAAAATCATGAGCTTCTCTCCAGAAAGATTTCTCTCATATGATGGTAATATTGTGGAAACAAAGCCAATAAAAGGAACTAGACCTGTATCTGATGATAAAAATATTAATAAACAGCTAATGAAAGAACTATCTGAATCATATAAAGAGCGAGCAGAGAACTTAATGATTGTTGATTTATTGAGAAATGATTTAGGGAAAAATTGTGAATATGGTTCAGTAAAAGTCAAAGAGTTATTTAGTATCGAAACTTTTGCAAATGTTCATCACCTTGTTAGCACCATCCAGGGCAAGATTGCTTCAGATAATGATATCTATAAGCTTATTAGAGATTGTTTCCCAGGAGGTTCTATAACAGGCGCACCAAAAATTAGGGCAATGCAGATTATTAATGAGCTTGAGTTAGATAATAGGAATGTATATTGTGGGTCTATAGGTTACATTAGTTTTAGTGGTACTACTGATTTAAATATTGCTATCAGAACTGTGATGGCTACAAAAGATAAATTATATTTTTGGGGAGGTGGCGGAATAGTCTATGACTCTGAAGTTGAGTCTGAATATAAAGAAACATTTGATAAGATTAAACCACTTTTAAATTTACTTAAAAGTTAAATCTAATTCTTCTTGAAACTTCTTCTGCTAATTTTATATCAAATTCAAATCTAGCTTTTGATGAACTACACAATTGACCTCTGAATCCTAGAAAATCAGGCTTCAATTTCTTGAGGACTGGAATATGTTTAAGTTTTAAAGATCCCGATAAACCGCTAATTAGATTATGGGTTTTTATTATCTTTAGAAAACTCGTTATTTCTTGATGAGTCAATAAATCTGGCAGAGAATTACTACTCTTATAGCATGTATCAATCATTATACCTTGATAACCAATATCTATCAGTTTCTCTACATTACTAAGGTCAAAATCTTGGTCAGCAAACATCACGCAAATCGGTTTAGTTTTTTTAAAATCAATGTTTTCCAATAAAATTTTATGTTCTGATAGATATTTTTTATCAAACAATCCTATTTTCAAAAAATTTATCTCTTTTTCTATCACCATTTTTAAATTTTTTATATTTTTTTCATTATTTGGATTAATATCATTCCCCATTGTTACACTAAGGATGTTCTCAGGGAATAAGCTTCTTATTTTGCTAATTATATCAATGCCTACAAAGCCTAATGCTCCATCATTAATATTCTTTAAATCCAAAATATCAATATCAACTGTTGCAGCCATAGTTGCTTCATTGACATCTTTTACGCTAGCAAGAAAACTCGTCATACTAGTTTATATTTACTTTCTGAAATTCTTGTATCTTGTCTTCAATCCATTTCCAAGCTTCAGATTCTCTTTTCCCTGCAGTTTTATCAATTCCTATCTTTAGATATTCAATTTCTAGTAAAATCTTTTCTATAGGGAGCATTTTAAGCCTACTAACTAAGACAGATGCCTCTATCACTGAAAACTGAGCTCTATTAAAACCCATGAACGGTTTATTAAATTCTTTCTTGCTTACATCACATACTATATTAGGTCTTCTTTCATCATCTTTAAAATTTTTGGCTATTACATTATAGTGTGTATTTGCAAGAACTAGTCTTGGTACTATTGTTTTATCTTTGCTATCTTCTAATTCCCAATCTTTTTTATATTTTGTGACAATTCCAGCAAATACCCTAACATCATCTATAAAGTTTATAGTTGCAATCCTATTTTCAGTGATATTTTCTAAAGTTTTGGATGGACGGAATGGTGAAATAATAACCTGATTATCAATTATCTTTATTCCCATAGGTGCAATATGCACTTGACTATCTTTAGATATTGTTGTGACTATTACTTCATGTATCATTTCTTCTTCTTATAGGTTGGACCTTGTTCCTTAAATCTAAGTTTATCATCAATTTTTTCATCTACTAAACATCCCCACTTTAATTCTTCATCTTGTTCATATGATTTTCCTAGTTGATGGGCAATTTGCGCTCTAGCCAATTCTACTCCTAAATAAAAAGCATGACCAGTATCATCACCAACATCTATTTTATTAAAAAAATCAAAAGGGTCAACTGCAGTCTGGAGTCCGTTTTTATTAAATAAATTAACCCCTTCATTCGTATTCATTATTCTATAACTAGCATCTTTAACTTGCCGAAATAATTCTTTAACTTCTTCTCCATCATATCTTATAGGGTTTTCTTCATGTATTGTAAGTAATCCTGGATTAATATGTTTTGGGGTTGTATTTCCAACGCTTGCCGCTAGAATAATTCTCCTTGCCAAGTCACTTTCTTTAATTACTGTTCTGCAATGATTGCTAACTTCTGTGGTTAAGATATGATTAATTTTGAGCTCAGATATTATTCCCATTAAGACCATTGTCATCCCGGTAGTATCTGCATGAGTAAGTTCCGTAACATTACCGGTACCCATCATTATATGTATATCTGGATATTTTTTTCTTAGCTCGCTATATCTAATTATTGATTTTGTAAAACCATAGTTTATAGGATCAAGGATAGGGTCAGCAATAAAAACTCTTTTGTTTAAAATACATTTATCAATACAATCATACAAGCTCTGCATGTCCCCATCTTTAGGTATAAGTATTGGATATGAATCAACTTCATCAAGAATATAAAAATTATCTGATTTTATGCTCAAAAGATAATCTGCCCCAGATTTACCCCCAAGAATTAATTCTTTATCTGAATGGGAATCTATACTCACATAAAAATCTTGTTGCTTTAATTCTTGGATAGTCTCACTTAAATGAGGGAATAATTTATTAGGTAGGCAGCCAATGTCAATTATATCCGCACCATTATCCCTATAGTAACTGGCTAAATTGATAATCTGTTCAATATCCATATTAGGTGCATCAGTTATTTCTGCGAATATATGCACCTCATATTTAGAGAGGTCATGTTTTAAAGGATTGCCTCCAAACATGACAGGAAGGTCTTTAAGTTCTTCTGGGCCACGCTCAATCTCAATCTTAAGTTTTTTAGCTAATTCATCTACATCACCTCTAACTTTGCCTGGCAAGATAATTTTGCTGAAGGAGTCCACGCTTCCAATTCGCCTATATATCATGTCTGTTGTAAGTAAAGCTGCAACATTAATATTAAGATTTCTTATTTCATAAGTGAACTCTTTATTTTCTATGCAATCTAAAATCTTTTTTAAGTTTTTTTCTGCAAGTTTGCCAGTGATAAATAAAATATTATTTTTTATATCCATTTTTTTAAAGCTTGATTTAGTTTTACAATATTATCTACAACATCAATATTCTTAAATGTCCTCAATTTTTCATAGTTTTCTAATTCTATATCACGAGGATACAATGTTACAGATTTCTTTGGTGCCTGAGTAATGACTGTTGGTTCAGTATCACAAGCAAATACAATAGAAGGTATTTTACATTTACCAGCTTGTGCAAACATATTTGTTACCAAGGTATCTGATAAGCCATAACACATTTGTGCGATAGTATTAGATGTTGCGGGCGAAACAACAACTAGTTTATAAACATCTTCATAAAGCAGGCTAACTGGAGCGGAACTCGCCGTAGTATCTTTGAAAACTTTAATACCTTTTGATTTAAAATCTTCAAGATTGTAGTCATACCACTTAAGAACTTCCTCACCTGCCTTGCTAAGAAATAGGTCTATATTTTTTAAAGTAAATATAATTTCTATTGATTCTTTTAGATAGTGACCAGAGCCAGTAATACACCATGCTATTCTTTTCTTATCAGTCATATTATTTTATACTTTCATTTATTAGTTTTTTATATTCTATCAAGTCTTCTCGACTGTTTATATTGATAAATATATTTTTATCGTCTGAAAAATCTACTAATTCTAAATCACACTGGTTATACCACTTATCTATTTTTCTCTGACCAGTATCAATGAATAATTTTAAATTACTCACCAAATCTTTTTTTATTAATGAGTAAACGGGTTGTAATCTATTCCCGTCATGAGCTGCTCTAACATCAAAGTCGCCAATAACTTTAGTCATTCTTTTAAAATATGTCTCATTGAGTAATGGACCATCACATGGCAAAGTTATCATATATTTTGTTTTTGTATTAACAAGAGAGGTGTATATGCCTACCAATGGCCCCTGATAATTATCTAACTTATCTTCCCAAACCATTAAACCCATCTTACTATATATGTCCATGTTTCTATTAGCATTAACATAGACTTCATCCGAGTATTTTTTAGAAATATCATACAAATGCTTGATAACATATCTCTTATTTATCTGCATTAAACCCTTATCTTGACCACCCATTCTCTCAGATTTCCCACCTGCCAGTATTACTATCGTTATATCTTCTCTATTTATAATCATTTTATCAAAAGGTTATCATTAGATATTAATTAGCTTATATAATAGAATAACTCAGCATGGATAATAAGCGTATATATTTAGCACCAATGGTTGGCAGAACAGATGAACATTATAGGGCATTTGTAAGAATATTATCAAAAAACATCTATTTATATACAGAAATGATCACATGCGACTCTTTTCTCCATACTAATAGAAAAGATTATAAAGTCAAAGAAGAGGAAAAAAATCTAACAATACAGTTAGCAGGATCAGATTCTAAAAAATATGGTCAGTGCGCAAGTATTATCGAAGATAATGGCTATGATGAAATTAACTTGAATATTGGGTGTCCAAGCTCCAAAGTAGTAAAGGGAGAATTCGGAGCATGTTTAATGAATTACCCTGATAAAGTTGCTGATTGTGTATATGAAATAAAGAAATCATGTAGTTTACCTATATCCATTAAAACTAGGTTAGGCTTAGGTTATGAGGAGAACCTTGATTTATTATTTAGTTTAATTAATAAAACAAAACTCTCTGGGTGCAATAAATATATAATTCATGCAAGGAATGCAATATTGAATGGTTTAAGTCCAAAGAAAAATAGGAAGATACCAGCTTTAAGGTATTCTGATGTCACTACTATAAAGAATTCTTTTCCTGACCTTGAGATTTATTTAAATGGTGGAGTTGATGATATTTTAGAAATTAGAAGAAATATAGATAAGTTTGATGGCTTAATGATTGGGAGAAAAATATATGATAACCCAATGTTCTTAAATGAAATTGAAGGGGAAATATTTGACAATAAAAAAGTCTTGTCTCGAAAGAGTATTTTAGTAAAGTATTTAGAATATGCTATGAGTCCTCAAAATAAAGGTACAAGTAATTATCTCTTGCTTAGACATTTGTTTAGTTTATATTATAATACTGGTTCATCTAAGAAATGGAAAAAATACTTACATGATATTATCCAAGCTGATAGAGAGATAGAACTTATAACTAATTTTGAAGAATTAACACATGGCGAAGAAATTAAAGCTTAACGCTAAAACTGCTAATAAATATGACCTATATGAGCAATCTGTACAGAATGTTGAATTTGAAGTTGAATTCATCTCAAAAATTTTCAAAAAATATAATAAACTTGAATGCTTAACTCTTAGAGAAGATTTTTGTGCTTCCGCAAAAATATCTTCTGCTTGGGTCGAAAATAATGTTAAAGCAGCTGCTTATGCAGTTGATTTAGACGATGACATACTAAAATTTGCAAAAGAAGAGTGTATTAAGTCTCTAAAAAAAGATCAGCTCAGTAGAATTAAGCTTATAAAGGGTAATTCGTTAACAAAGAAAACAGAAAAAGTTGACTGTGTTTCTGCTTTTAATTTTAGTTATTGGGTATTTCAAGAAAGAAAAGAGCTTATTAAGTATTTTAAAAATGCATATAAGAACCTTAATTCAAAAGGATTACTCATGCTGGATGCTTTTGGTGGTTATGAAGCTCACCAGGAATTAGAAGAGAGAACTAAGTATAGGGATTTTACTTATTGCTGGGATCAGCATAGTTTCAATCCAATAACAAACGAAATAATATGTTATATACATTTTGAGTTCCATGACGGCTCGTCTATAAAAAAAGCCTTCGAGTACCACTGGAGACTTTGGTCTTTACCTGAAATCAAGGAATGTTTAATAGAGGCCGGATTTAAGTCTATTGATATCTATATGCAGGATTGGGATGATGAAAAGAATGAAGAAACGGAAGAATTTTATAAAATGACTAAATGTGATGCAGATCCAGGCTGGGTCGCTTATATTGTAGCATCTAAACAGCAGCGATAAATATTCCTATATATATCAAAGTCTTCTATAATTACTATCGAGAGTCAACTATATGATCGCTGTGAAAACAGAGGAAAGTCCGGGCTCCATAGGCAATAGTGCCAGGTAACACCTGGGAGACGTGAGTTTACGGAAAGTGCTGCAGAAAATAACCGCTAATATCTAATATTAGTAAGGGTGAAAAGGTGAGGTAAGAGCTCACCACATACGAGGTAACAAGTATGGTTGAGGCAAACCCCACTAGGAGCAAAGCAAATTTATAGCATTTTGTCAGCCTAAGGCACGCTATATGGTATGCCGCTAGAGGTTTTTGGTGACAAAAATCCCAGATTAATGATCATACATGACAGAACCCGGCTTATCGGTTGACTCTTAGAGCATTTCCTAATCGAGAAATCATAAAAATAATATAAACTATTGTTTAATATAAGTATTTGATTAATATAGTTTATTTTTGCCATTTTATATGTATTTATGAAGTTAAGGCCTTGCATGCATCAATAAAAAGTCATATAGTGTTGATATATGGTAATTTATGTAAAATAGTGGGGAATTATGGTAAATGTTTAAAGGCATTCACAACATAAACTTGGATACAAAAGGTAGACTGACTATACCAACAAAGTATAGAAACACTATTAGTGATCAATCTAACGGTAATATGGTTGTAACGATTGACTCAGAAGAGAAGTGTTTACTCCTATACCCTGCCAATATTTTCAGTAAGATTGAAAAGAATATCAATGATTTACCAAGTTTTTCCAAAAACCATAGAAGAATACAGCGTCTAATAATAGGTCATGCTGAAGATATGGAGCTAGATTCAAGTGGAAGAATATTACTTTCTAAACCTCTTAGACTGGTTGCCGAAATGTCCAAAAAAATTACCCTCATAGGTCAAGGTGAAAAATTTGAAATATGGAGTGATGATATTTGGAACAATAGAGTTAATAAATGGAGATCTGAAGAAACAGATGAGTCAGAAGAATCTGTTTTATCAGATATTAGAATTTGATGAAATTAGATAGATATTATAGAGCATTAGGTGTAACTGGAGATGAAGATGCTAAAGTTATCAAGCAAGCGTTTATGAGGGTTGCCCAAAAATACCATCCTGATAAGAATCCGAACGACATTAGTTCAACAGAGAAGTTTATAGATGCAAGAAATGCATATGAAAATATTATGAAATATAGAAAGGATATATCGTAATGAATTTATCTAAACATATACCTGTAATGCTTGAAAAGTCTATTGACGCGATGAAGATTACGCCAAGTGGTACATATGTCGATGCAACATTTGGTTTTGGAGGACATTCAAAGAAAATTCTAGATTATTTAGATGATGACGGGCGATTATATGCAGTTGACAAAGATACTGATGCAATCAATATGGCCAGAGATGATGTCGCTAAAGACAAAAGATTTACCCTTAAACATGGATGTTTTTCTGAATTAGAGAATTTTTCTAGAGACTGGGGTATACATGGTTCCATAAATGGAATTTTATTTGATTTAGGAGTCTCTTCATACCATCTCGATGAACCTGAAAGAGGTTTCAGTTTTAATAAGTGTGGTCCTATCGATATGAGGTTTAATCAGTCTTCTGGGATATCTGCTTGTGAATGGTTAGAAACTGTCGATGAGCAAACACTAGCTCATGTAATTTGGAAATATGGGGACGAAAGATACTCAAGGCGTATTGCGAGAGCAATAGTTCATCAAAGAGATAGAGAAAAAATTTCAAATACCGATCAATTAGCAAAAATTGTAGATAGGGCCATGCCTAGAAATGAAAAGAATAAACACAATGCCACGAGAACATTTCAGGCTATAAGAATATTTATTAATAAAGAACTAGAAGTTTTGAAAGATGTATTGAGTAACAGTTATAATATTCTTGCGCCAAAAGGTCGGCTAGTCCTTTTAACATATCATTCACTAGAAGATAGAGTGATAAAAGATTTCCTTGCTGTAACTGATGAAAATATCTCGACTCCAAGAAATTTACCTATAAAAAGTGAATTTTTGAAAAAGATGTTTAATATTGTTTCAAAATCTATTAAACCTAGCAAGGATGAGATTGATATAAACCCAAGGTCTAGATCTGCTAAATTAAATATACTGGAAAAAGCTAATGAGGATTATGTTTAATCTAACAATATTACTTATTATTACACTATCAGCTTTTACAGTGGTTTATTTGAAGCATAAAAATAGAACCATGAATATTAGTATTGAAAATACAGAGCAAAGTTTACAATTTCAATTAAACGAGCATAAAAGGTTATTGGATATTAAAGCAAAATTAATTAATAAAAAATTGGTTAATACTGATATTGAAAAAAGTCTTGGAATGGAAATTCCATCAAAAAAGAAAATAATTTATTTAGATTTGGTTGAGTAAACCGGAGGTGTAGTATGTTTGAGTTAGTAAATGAGTATAATCAGAATGCTGTGATTAAAGTGATTGGTGTTGGAGGTGGCGGTGGTAACGCTGTTATGTCAATGCTTGAATCTAAGATTCATGGTGCAGAATTTATTTTAGCAAATACAGATTCTCAAGCTTTGAGAGATGTAAAAGGTGCTACGATGATACAAATTGGATCAGAGGTTACCAAAGGTTTGGGAGCAGGCGCTGATCCGGAAAAAGGAAGACAGGCAGCCTTGGAGGCAAAAGAAGAACTAGCTTCTGCTATCGAAGGAGCTGACATGTTATTTATTGCTGCAGGAATGGGTGGTGGTACTGGAACTGGTGCTGCATCAGTCATTGCTCAAATCGCAAGAGACGCTGGAATCCTTACAGTAGCTGTTGTAACAAAACCTTATGAGTTCGAAGGAGCTAAGAGGATGTTGCATGCTGAACAAGGAATAGAGGCGTTGAGTGAATGGGTTGACTCATTGATTGTAATACCTAATGAAAAACTATCAGAAGTATTTGGCGGTGATAATTCAATATTTTCATCTTTTGAGAATGCAAATGATGTTTTAAGAGGTGCTGTTAAAGGCATAGCTGAAATTATAACAATCAGAGGATTCATTAATGTTGATTTTGCCGATGTTAAAACTGTTATGTCAGGCCGTGGGAAAGCAATGATGGGGTCAGGCTGTGCAACAGGGGATAATCGTGCGGAAGAGGCTGTACAAGCTGCATTGAATAGTCCGCTGCTAGATAATATTGACTTACATGGAGCAAGTGGCGTATTGGTTAATATAACAGCCGGTGCTAACCTCACTTCTAATGAGTTTGGTGTAATAGGAGAACGCATTAAGGAGATTGCAAATGAAAATGCAACTGTTATCGTTGGTTGTATAAAAGAAGAAGATAGCTTGGGAGAATTAAGAGTAACTTTGATAGCAACTGGTTTCGAAGAAACTGCTGAAATAAAAGTTGAAGATAATTCATCTCATAGTCAAATAAACGCACTATCTAATGATGGAATTGTATCAACAACAAGTGATACATCTTCATCACCTTCAAGTTATAACAGTGTTGTAACTAGCAATACAGTTATTGAGAAAGGTGAAATGGATAATGTTGACATACCTGCTTTTTTAAGGCAACAAGCTGACTAATAAAAATAACAGCTTAAAAAAATATATATGGAGACAATATTTTATAATATTTATTGTCTCTATAGTTCTTATCTTAATCACTGCAAGAATAATTTTATTGCAAGGATTCAACACAGATTGTTTTATTTTTAATCAATCAAATTGTAAAGTAAATCTTAGTAATTTAGCAGATAAGCGTCAAATTGATCATCGAGTTATTAAAACTTATAGAGGAATGATTTATGATAGAAATGGCGAGATTCTAGCGATGAGTTTACCTAAAAAAACATTATGTATTAATATTTTTCAGACAAGGAAGATGTTAAAAAATGAGAATATAAATTATAGTAAACTTCTAAAGTTAATTGGGATGCCCAAGAAAAAATTTCAAAATCTATTAGAAAAAAATTCAACTAAAAAAGAATATTACTTAAAAAGAAAAATTGATGATGAACTTGCATCTAAAATATCAAGCCTAGATTTACCATATATATACTTTATAGATGAATACCATAGAGCTTATTTGGGAGGCTCATATTTCTCAAATATTATAGGATTTACAGATATTGATGATAATGGACAAGCAGGAATTGAGTATTCGAAAAATAAAGAATTGAGTTCTACACCTGGAATCAAAAAAGTTAGGAAGGATAACTTTGGTCGTTCTGTTGAATTAATTGAATTAGTTAAAAAACCAATATCTGGTAAAAATATTTATTTATCATTGGATAAAAGAGTTCAGTTCATTGGATATGATGTTTTGAGAAATCATGTCAGAAAAAGTAATGCAGATAGCGCATCGCTAGTAGTAGTAAAAAATACTACTGGAGAAATTATTGCCATGGTTAATTATCCATCATTTAATCCTAAAAATAGGCGAGAACTGACAGGACAGAATATCAGGAATAAAGTAGCAACAAACTCATTTGAGCCTGGTTCTAGTATGAAACCATTTGCAATATATACCGCATTAGATTCAAAATCTATTGATTATAATTTTAGCATAAATACTTCTCAAGAAGAGATTCGATTCAAGAAGAAGTACCTCAAAGATTATAAAGACTTGGGAGTCTTGAACCTAGAAGGTATTATTCAAAAATCAAGTAATATTGGTGCTGCAGCAATATCTAGAAAAACTAAAAAGATAGATATTTATAATACTTTAAAAAATTTAGATTTTGGTAATACCTTATATATTGATTGGCCAGGCATTCAAGATGGTAATTTATATCATTATAATAGATGGTCTGATGATGATCATGCATCAATTAGCTTTGGTTACGGAATATCAGTAACATTATTACATTTAGCAAATGCTTATGTAACATTAGCTAATTATGGAAAAAAAGTTCAATTAACATATGAAAGGAGCGATGAAAGTGAAGTTTATTACGATAAAGTATTAAATGATAAAATTTCTAAAGATATTATAAATATGATGAGATCTGTAGTAGAGCAAGAAGGGACTGGTAAAAAAGCAAAATTAGAAAAATACTCTGTCGCTGGCAAAACTGGTACATCAAGAATACTTGATAATGGTAAGTATAGCACCCATAAACATAATGCAATTTTTGTAGGTATCGTACCTGCTTCTAAACCAGAGTATGTAGCTGCAGTTATAGTCCGTAATCCTAAAAAAGGTAATGCTTCAGGAGGAAGACATGCAGCACCAATATTTAATGAACTAATGAGTCGTTCCTTAAATTTATTAAGAGTCTATCCTGATATTAAATAAAATATGAATAGTGATATAAAAGATATAATTAATTTCACAAAGAAGATTAAACCTAAAATCTTAAATTTTAGAACAATATTTTCTTTCAGTAGCAAAGATAACTGTAAGGGTAAGATTATGATTCTCATTGTTACATCAAATAAAAATATATATGGATATATAAATGAGTCATTAAAAAAAGGAGCTGACGGTATAATTGTAAGTATTCCTATAAACAAGGAACTCTTAGCAAGAAATGTTCCAGTTTTTTATACAAATTATTTGAATACTAATTTTAATAAATTTCTTGATTATATATACAATAAGCCACTTAAAAATAAAAATATAATTGGAATAACTGGTACTGATGGGAAAACATCTACCTGCCATCTCCTTGCTAATAGTTTGAGTAAACTTGGGAAAAAGGTTGGCATAATATCTACTGAAGGTAATGGAATATACCCTAGATTAAAACCTAGCAGTTATACAACCCCAAGGAGTGATATCCTCTATAAATTGTTTGATAAATTTAGGAAAAATAATGTAGAAGTAATATTTATAGAATGTTCTTCCCAGGGCTTACATCAAGGCAGACTAGATAATATTATTTTTAATGATGCGATTATAACAAACTTAAATAGAGATCATATTGAATATCATCAGACATTTAAAAAATATGCTGAATCAAAGTTAAAGCTACTAAAGATGACAAAGGGAAATATTTTTATAAATCAAAATTGTAAGAATAGTATATCTGTGTTCAGTAGTATAAAAAAGTCAAAAACAATATTTTATGGTACCAAGAAGGATCTCATCAACGCGCATAGATTAATAGATAGACCTGACACATCAGGCGATATGATATCTCAGTATAATAGTTCATTACTATATAAATTCTTGCATACTAAAGGTTATTCTTTAAAAAACATCAAAACTATAATAAATGCAAGAACAAAAAAAATTAAAGGTAGAATGAATTATATTAATGATAAAAATAACAATGCAGTATATATAGTAGATTATGCTCATACCGAATATGCTATGACATTACTATTAAGATATGCAAAAATAAAAACATCTAAATCATTTTTGATAACTGTATTTGGTTGTGGTGGTAACAGAGATAGAGGTAAAAGATCTAAAATGGGTATAGTTGCAAAGAAATATTCTGATAAAATCATCTTAACAGATGATAACCCTAGAGGTGAAAAATCAGCTGATATACTTAAGGATATCCATGAAAAAATAAAAGATAAGTCTAATATATTAATTATACCTAATAGAAAGAGGGCAATTAAAACAGCATACTCTATGTCTACAAAAGAATGTGTCATTGTCTTAGCAGGGAAAGGTAATGAAGATCATATTACTTATCATAATAAAAGATTAAATCATAATGATATAGATTATCTGAAGACTTTAATAAGATGAACATATCTATTCAAGAATTAGAAGTTATTCTGAAATCTAAGGCGATTAATATTGATAGCATGACTCCAATTAGTGGTTTCTCTATTGACACTAGAACGATTAGAAAAAATGAAGTTTTTTTTGCATTGAGGGGTGATAATTATGATGGCCATTCATTTGCTAATGATGCAATAAAAAATGGGGCATCGCTTATAATCTCTGAAAAAAAACTAAATACTCTTCCTTATATCAGCGTGGGAGACACCATGACTGCTTTAAAAAATATTGCTAAATTCTATATCAAAAAGATTAATCCTATTACAATAGGTATTACAGGTACGAATGGAAAAACAACTGTCACTAACATGACAACGGCAATACTTGCAACATGCATGAAGACATCTAGTACATATAAAAATTTCAATAATCAAATAGGCCTACCTCTATCGATATTGAGTGCAGATGAAGACGATAAAGCTCTTGTATTAGAGATGGGAGCTAGCAAGGTTGGAGATATTTCTGAATTAGTTAAAATAGCAAACCCTAGTATTGTTGCTTTACTAAATGTTTCCCCAGCACATATAGACAGTTTTAAAAATTTAGAGAATATAGTTAAGACTAAAGAAGAAATATTATCATATAAGGGATACTTAAAAACTGTAGTTCTAGATTCTGATGAAGATAATTTTAAACGGTGGGTACTGAAATCTAAAAAAAATAATATTATAACAGTATCCATTAATCACCCTGCTGACTACTGTATTACTAATATAAATGATAATAAGATATGTATCAAAACACCTTATGATAGTATAGAGAATTTACAAATTAGTGATAGTGAATCACATACTCTTAAAAATATTCTCTTTTCAATTGCACTATCGTATATGGCTGGAGCGAGAGCATCGAATGTTATTGTTGGATTGGATAATATTAGAGATATAGACGGTAGGTTCTCCATCAAAAATGGGTTAAATGGATCGAAAATTATTGATAGTACTTATAATGCAAATCCACAATCGTTTATATCTGCAATTAATTCACTAAAAAGGTTGGGAAATAATTCATGGCTGATTATGGGAGAAATGGGTGAATTAGGAGAGGATTCTGAACTATATCATAAACAGGTTGTTAGATATGCGTATGATATGGGTATTAAAAAACTATTTGTTATAGGCAGGCACTCCGATGCTATGCTAAATGAATTTGGTGATAATTCTTATAGCTTTAAATCAATTGATAAGCTGGTTAATTTTATCAAGCCACAGCTTAGTGATAATGTTAATATCTTAGTCAAAGCATCTCGTTTCATGAGATTTGAGGTTATTGTGGAAGCATTACTTAAAGGAGAGCACTAATACTTATTTATGTTTTATTATTTATTTGATTATTTGACTGAATTTAATTCTGGTTTTGGTGTTTTTCGTTACCTCACATTGAGAATAATATTATCTGCGTTAACAGCTTTAGTGATGTCATTGATACTTGGACCTCTCATAATAAATCATCTTAATAGTAAAGAGTTATACCAAAGCATAAGACCTGACGGCCCTAAGTCACATATACTGAGTAAGTCTAAAACACCATCTATGGGCGGTATCATAATAATATTATCTGTAATCTTAAGTTCTCTCCTATGGTCAGATATTTTTAATAAGAATATATGGATATTATCATTTGTATTGGTTTCATTTGGGATGATTGGGTTTTATGATGATTATCAGAAATTTATTCATTCATCAAGTGCTGGCATCAGTGGCAAGAAGAAGCTGTTACTCCAAATAATTATTTCTGGTTTAGTTGCGTACTATATATTCAGTACATCTGCTAATACAATTGAATTAGAATTAATGCTACCTTTTTTAAAGAACTTTGCTTTATATCTAGGCGTGTTTTTTATACCATGGTCTATTATAGTTATTATTGGGTCAAGTAATGCTGTAAACTTGACAGATGGGCTAGATGGGCTCGCTATATTGCCTTGTATATTAATTGCAGCAGCATTCGTATTATTCGCATATGTTGAAGGTAATTTTAATATCTCTAATTATCTGCTCATACCTTATCTACCTGGTGTATCTGAAATTGCAATATTTTCAAGTGCAATAGTTGGAGCAGGGCTTGGTTTTCTTTGGTACAATTCATATCCTGCAGAAATCTTTATGGGTGATGTTGGATCTTTATCATTAGGCGCCGTACTAGCAACAATTGCAATATTATTAAGATTAGAGATTATATATGCAATTATGGGTGGAGTCTTTGTTCTCGAGGCTTTATCTGTGATGATTCAAGTGACATCGTATAAGTTATTTAAAAAAAGGGTTTTTAAAATGTCTCCTATACATCATCATTTTGAACTCAAAGGTTGGCCTGAACCAAAAATTATTGTCCGATTTTGGATCGTAACTTTTATCCTAGTTCTTATAGCACTAGCATCACTAAAAATTAGATAAGATGTTAAAGAAAAAACTAATACTAGGAATAGGTATTACAGGTATGTCATGTATAGAATTTTTTAATGAAAAAAATATACCTTATAAGATATTTGATACAAGAAATAAAAATCACTTTGATAATTATAATTTTAAAAATATAAATAATAAGAATCTATTCTTTGAAAAATATGATGATAATATATTACGTGATGTCGATGAAGTAATAATTAGCCCTGGTCTTGATAAGAAACATAAAATATTCTCCGAGATAAATCGTTTAGAAATCAAAATTATAACTGATATAGATATTTTTAAGAGATATTATAAAGGTAAAATAATATCTGTTACCGGGACTAATGGTAAAACAACAGTAGTATCAATGCTGGAGCATGCATTATTAGAAATTGGTTATAAACCTATCGCATGCGGAAATAATGGAGTACCCCCATTATCTATAATAAATGAATCATATGACTATATAATACTCGAGTTATCCAGTTATCAACTTGAGTATATGTCAGACTTACAGTCATACATTAGTATTATTACCAATATTGATTATGATCATATGGAACGTCATAATAGTATAGCTAATTATGTAATGATAAAGTCAAGAATATATAACGATAGCCGTTTTAAATTGGCTGCAGATTCAACTATATATTTATTAGATAACATCCATGATCTCAAGAGTTATGGGTTATCTAGTAGTGGTGAAGTTATTATTAGAAATAATACTGTTAAGAGTATCACCTATGATGGTTTCAATATATTTTACAAAAAAATGAAACTTAAAAATAAAGGTAAGCATAATCTTAACAATATATTATGTGTAATATCAGTATTAGATATAATAAAGGTGGATATTGATAGTGCATTTAGGTCTTTAGATAATTATAGCTATTTGCCTCATAGAATAGAACTAATAGATACTCCTGATAAAATAAATTGGTATAATGATTCTAAGTCTACAAATTGTGCCTCAACTAAAGCTGCCTTGGAATATCTAAATGAAAATATTATATTGATACTCGGCGGGTCAAGGAAAGATATGCAATATGGCTCATTAAGCTCATTGATAAATAATAAAGTTAAACTTCTCGTATTCATAGGTGAAAATAAGGAATATATAAAAGCACAATTAAAAACTAATATAAAAATGATTGATGCTGAAAGTATTGAGTCAGCGGTTAAGATATCTCAATCTCACTCTAAAGAAAATGATAATATTTTACTATCACCAGCCAGTCCAAGCTTTGATATGTTTGAAAATTATGAAAAAAGGGGGGCTGCATTCGTCTCTGCAGTTCAAGATGTTGTTAAGTGATTTCATTAAAAAAAACATATTAATTAGCGAGAGCCAAGGTATAGATCATACCATGATTATTTGTTTTGTTGCCTTGCTTTCTATAGGCTTAATTATGATAACTTCAGCCACGCTTGATTATGCATTAGAAGTAAAATCAAATGCATATTATTTTATTAGTAAACATTTAATATACTTGTTAATGGGGATAATACTCTCAATAATAATATCTAAAATAAAAATAAGTCTTTATTATGATTATGGTAAATATTTTCTACTATTATCTTTTATTATTTCATTAATAATCTTCATTCCTGGTTTAGGTAAAGAAATAAATGGTGCGAAAAGGTGGCTTGATTTGGGTTTTATCACTATACAAGTTTCTGAAATTTCTAGATTATTCATAATGTTTTGGATTGCTGGGTTTATTGTCAAGCATGATGTAAACAAAAGTTTCAATAAGTGTTTCCTCATGGTTGTTTTATTATCATTAATTATTCTCTCTCAAAGAGATTTTGGTAGCACCGCTCTTTTAGTTTTTACATTCTTCTCCTTGATGCTAGTAGCAGGGCTCCGTTTAAAATTACTTTTACCATACTTATCAGTAGTGGTACTTACTGCAATTCCATTAATACTATATCAACCATATAGACTAAAAAGAGTTGTGTCTTTTATGAACCCCTGGGACGACCAATCAGGTAGTGGTTATCAACTTATCGCCTCTCTTTTGGCATTCGGTAAAGGTGGAGTTTTTGGCCTAGGTCTGGGGTCTAGTGTACAGAAGCTAAGATATTTACCTGAATCTTATAATGACTTTATTTTTGCTTTAATAGCTGAAGAACTCGGACTATTTTTCTGTTTAATCGTGCTTATACTATTTAGCATCATATTTTTTAGAATAGTGAAACTTGCTAACAGATCTAGTGATAATAATCTTAAATTTGCTGCTAATTTAAGTTTCACATTGGGGTTTTTTATTACTTATCAAGCTTTAATACATATTATGGTAAATACAGGTCTAGCACCAACAAAGGGAATGGGATTGCCATTAATCAGTTATGGGGGGACGAATCTTTTAATGATGTTTATTTTTATTGGCCTATTGATTAGAATACAAATTGAAAACCGTCAAAAAATTAGTCATGCTGTTAAAAGAGGGTATTAATATCATATGAAAACAATTGCTATTCTTGCTAGTGGAACTGGCGGCCATGTATATCCAGCTTTTACTATAGCTCAAGAATATATTGACTTAGGCTATAAAGTAGTATGGATAGGCACTAAAAATGGGTTAGAAAATAAAGTAATAGATAACACATCAATTACTATCGAGCATCTAAGCTCACAAGGAATACGTGGTAAGTCAACATCCCGTAAAATTATAGGCTTATTTAATTTTATTAAATCCCTATATGAATCTTTTATATTAATTAAAAAATATAGACCTTCATTGACAATAGGATTTGGCGGGTATGTTAGTGTCAGTCCCTCATTAGCATCTTTTTTACTATCAGTGCCGGTGATAGTTCATGAACAAAATGCTATTGCTGGTACTGCCAATAGGATTAACTATTTTTTTGCCAAGCGTATATATGAGACTTTTCCATTAAGCTTTAAAAAAAACCATAACAAAATTATACATACAGGTAATCTTGTAAGAGCATCGTTTAATGAAGTTACTAAGCCAGAAGAAAAATATATTGAAAATAAGGCTTGTATAAATATTTTAGTAATGGGTGGTAGTCAAGGCGCAACATTTTTAAACAATACAATGCCTTTTGCTTTTTCTCACTTCCATATTGATAATATATCTATT
>Ga0233433_10000726_pt1 | contig 34440 bp, 30 predicted proteins | sample SI_122_August201_5_FD_179868 | JGI IMG/M metagenome (GOLD analysis project Ga0233433, IMG submission 179868) | Seawater microbial communities from Saanich Inlet, British Columbia, Canada - SI_122_August2016_100_MG | ecosystem: Environmental > Aquatic > Marine > Inlet | place: Canada: British...
AAACAGTGCGACTTTGCCGCGAGTCTTTGTCCCGGGCTTGGCCCCGCCCGGCTCTAGCGATGCAAGGCTTGCCATTCTTTTGCGTAACGGGCGCGATTCATAAGGCGGAATTCTTGCATCAGAATGAATTCCAGCTATCTTATGAAGGGCTTTCCTGACAGGCTTTGAGGCATTGGCTGCGTTCACCACAATCGACACGCCCGGCAGACCTGCTACCTTTCCTACGGCATCGGTGCTGCTCAACAGCTTGTCACGTACCGACGCACCCTGCTTGGCAAAACGAACCGCTTTGGCTCGGAGCATGAGATGCGGGAAATCGATGTTCCATTCATGCGGCGGCACATAAGGACACTTGGTCATATAACACAGGTCGCACAAATAGCACTGGTCGACCACTTTCCAGTAATCGCCCTTGGCGACCCCGTCGATCTCCATCGTCTTTGACTCATCGATAAGATCAAACAGGGTGGGAAAACTGTCGCACAATGACACACAGCGACGGCAACCGTGGCAATGATCGAAGACCCGTTCTAGTTCAAAAAAGAGTTGGTCCTCGTCGTTGAATTCAGAACTTTGCCAATCAATTGGATGACGAATGGGCGCCTGCAGGCTGCCTTCTTGTTGCAAAGAGCTCATGCTGACATCCTTGTCAAAATCATGCGGGAGGTGGGCTTACACCTCCCGCGTCGCAGTCTCAGCCATCCAACGAATCAAGCGCCTTTTGGAAACGGTTGGCATGGGAACGCTCGGCCTTGCCCAAGGTTTCGAACCAATCGGCAATTTCATCAAAGCCTTCATCCCTGGCGGTCTTGGTCATGCCAGGATACATGTCCGTATATTCGTGGGTCTCTCCCGCGATAGCCGCCTTGAGGTTATCGCCGGTGCCGCCGATTGGCAGACCGGTAGCGGGGTCGCCGGTTTCCTCTAGATATTCAAGGTGGCCGTGAGCGTGGCCAGTTTCTCCTTCAGCGGTGGAACGAAACACTGCAGCCACATCGTTATAACCCTCGACATCCGCCTTGGCAGCAAAATAGAGATAGCGGCGGTTAGCCTGGGATTCTCCGGCAAAAGCATCTTTAAGGTTTTGTTCAGTCTGGGAGTCTTTAAGGGACATGATGATCTCCGTTTGAAGTTCGGTGGTAAAAACTATTCCTTAGTAGCGTCTGTTAAAGCGCTGTCAGGGGCAATATAGAAGTATTATTTCAATATGTATAATCGTTTGTTATTATTGTTTTAATCGTTATAACCTATTATTGGCAATGAACCTCAAGGACCTTAAGTACCTGATTGCCCTCAGTGAAACTTTGCACTTTGGGCGCGCGGCACAGCGTTGTTTTGTCAGCCAGCCTACCTTGTCTGGGCAAATCCATAAACTCGAGCAGGAGCTCGGGGTAGTGCTGTTTGAACGCACCAACCGCAGTGTACACATCACGCCCATCGGCCAACAGATCACTATCCATGCCCGCCAAATTCTTGAGCAAGCCGACACGATCCGTAGCCTGGGTCATTCAGAAACCGATCCATTGACCGGTCCTTTGCGCGTGGGCGCCATCCACACCCTCAGCCCGTATCTGGTGCCACTTTTTATGCTCGAGCTACAGCAGCAGCACCCGGAACTTTCGCTCGAACTGACTGAGGCCACAACCGAACAGCTGTTGCAAAAACTCCAGGACCACCAGCTGGATGCAGTTCTGCTCGCGACCTCGCCCGCTGTGGCCAACCTCACCGAGATGCCACTCTTTCAAGAACCGTTCTGGCTCGCACACCCACGCGATCACCATCTGTACACAAAGAACGAGATCACGCTTAATGATCTCAGAAAAGAAAATGTGCTGCTGCTTTCTCAAGAGCACTGCCTTTCCGACCAGGTCATGGCAGCGTGCCGAATCAATCAGCGCTCCGACGCTGGTGGGATGCCCGGCCTCAATGCATCCAGTCTGGAGACCTTGGTGCAATTGGTCGGTATGGGCCTGGGCGTTACACTGGTACCTGCGCTTTCGGTACATGGCGGTCGACTTGCGACCGACCGGGTCATACTGCGCCAGGCCAGCATCGCGGGTGCAGTACGTCAGATCCGCCTGGTGTACCGCACCAGTTTTCCGCGCGAGGGCGCTTTGACCCTATTGGCTCGGATAATATGCAAAGTGCTACCCAACACCGTTCAACCGAATCAGACTCCCGCTCAACAAGTAAGCTCCTAGAAGCTCCTCCGAGCTTAGTTTGAAATCAGCAACCGGGTGTCATTTTCTGTACAAGCTTTTTTAAACGGAGTCGGTGGTTCACCCTCCGTCACAACGAAATCGACCTGATCCAGACCGCAGACCTTGATCAACGCATCCTTGCTGAATTTCGAGCTATCTGTCACAAAACAGGTTTGCCTCGCCTGCTGAATCGCTGCTCTGGAAAACTCTGCCTCACAAAGATAAAAATCAAGGAGTTCATTCTTCTTGTTAACGGCCCCAATTGAAAGCACTGCGTAGTCCACATTGAATTGCTGGATAAAATCAACTGCGACTTTGCCAAAAGCTGCAGCATCATCTGCCCGCAATTCCCCGCCGGTAACATAAACCCGGTTTCCGTTTCTTGAGGCCAGAGTCCTGGCAATTTCGACAGAATTGGTGATGACGTGCAGATCACTATGATCACATAACGCCTGTGCAACATATGCCGTCGTTGACCCGCAATCAATGATCAGCGAATCGCCATCTTCAATGAGCGTGGCCGCTACCTTTGCCAAACGGCGCTTAGCATCCCGGTTTTTTTTAAGGCGACGATGAAATGGCGCCTCGTGCAACGAAAAAGGGGCCGTAACACCGCCATGCACCCGGATCGCCAAGCCTTTCTTAACCAACGGTTCAACATGGCGCCGGGCGGTCTCTCCCGATACACCCAGTTGCCCGGCAAGCTCATTGATTGTGACCCGGCCGCGCAGGTTCAGGGCATCCAGAATGGCCGCTTCATACTTGCTTGCTCGAATCATATGCGCCGATACAGATCAGATTGGCAAAGGGGAAATGGCATAATCTGAACAAATTATTGTGTAATTTTTCACTTTATTCAATCTTTTTGTTGGATTATTGTGGTTTTTTGTGTAAATTTACTATGGTCATGGCTTTTGCCTGACAAAACTGAAAACAATAACCCTTAAAGGAGAATAATCAATGTTTACCGCCCGTTTACGTAAAGTATCCATGGCGTTACTCGCAAGCGCTCTGTTTTCTCACTCGGCGTTGGCCGTCGAGTCAAAAGACCCCATCATCCTGACCCTGCACGACTGGACCGGACAACTTATCAATACCGAATTGATGGGTCGAATTCTGCAGAACATGGGTTACAACATTAAATACCAGCAAGCTGATTACATCGCACAATTCGCGGGACTTGAATCGGGCGACCTTCATGTCGCAATGGAGATGTGGGAAACGACCGGCAAGCAGGCGATGGAAGCCAGTGTCAAGACCGGCGATACCGTAGACCTCGGTGAAACCGGGATGAATGCTATCGAGGAATGGTGGTACCCGATGTACATGAAGGAAAAATGTCCGGGACTGCCCAATTGGGAAGCGCTGAACGATTGCGCCGAGGCATTCTCAACGCCTGAAACCGCTCCCCGAGGCCGTTATCTGGGTGGGCCCGTAACCTGGGCTGGATTTGACGATGAACGTGTAGAAGCTCTGGGGTTGGACTACGAAGTAGTTCACGCCGGAACTGACGCTGCACTGTTTGCTGAACTTGAATCTGCCTACCAACGCAAAGCCCCATGGCTTGGATGGGTTTACACCCCGCATTGGGCGACGGTCAAATTTGAAGGCGAGTTTGTGGAATTTCCCCGTTACAGCGATGCATGCTATGAAGACGCAAAGGTCGGCCTGAACCCGAACATGGCCTATGACTGCGGCAAACCCCGGGGATGGATAAAGAAAGTCGGCTGGAAAGGTGGTGAAGCAAAGTGGCCCTGCGCATACCAGGCAGTTCGTAATTTCCGCATCGACAACGCAACCGTAGGACAATTAATTGTTGAAGTTGACCTTGAAGGCAAGAAAATATCGGACGTGGTTAATGCGTGGCTTGATGCCAATAAGGCTACCTGGGAGCCCTGGACTCAGTGTAACTGAGATTATTCGGTAGTATCTCAACCAAGCAGTTAAGACTCGACAGGCGGCTGGCTAACGGCCGCCTGTCTCACTTTATAAACCCAACTCTTCTTCGTGGCTTAACGGGGCGGCCACAACCCAGGTATCACCTCCAGCCAGCCAACGCTATATAGAAAAATGACCAGGACAACGCCCTCCCCTCCACACGCATTACACCTTCAGGGTATCTGGAAGATTTTCGGCGAGGATGCCAACTCGTTTCTTCAGAAATTTGGCACTTCCCCAGCGGACTCCGATCTTCAAAAGGCCGGGCTGATTGCGGCAGTCCGGGATGCAAACCTTGATATCCATCGCGGGGAAATCTTTGTCATTATGGGCCTGTCTGGCTCTGGTAAATCAACTCTGGTGCGCTGCATGAGCCGCCTGATCGAACCTACAGCTGGGGAGCTCTTTTTCGAGGGCCAGGACCTGTTGGCGATATCGGAGAAAGAACTCACTGAGATGCGTCGACATAAGATGGGCATGGTATTTCAACACTTTGCGTTGCTGCCACATCTTTCGGTACTGGGAAACGTTGCTTTTCCTCTTGAGATCCAAGGTGTTGAAAAATCGGTACGGCAGCAGCGCGCGCTCGACATGATCGAGTTAGTCGGGCTTTCGGGTCGGGAAGATTACTACCCCCGCGAATTATCCGGTGGCCAACAGCAGCGGGTCGGTATAGCGCGTTCTCTGGCAGTAGAACCGGATATCTGGTTTCTGGACGAGCCGTTTTCTGCACTGGATCCCCTGATTCGACGGGAAATGCAAGACGAATTCCTTCGCCTGCAAGGATTGCTCCGCAAAACTATCGTCTTTATTACCCACGATTTTGACGAAGCGATCCGGCTCGCAGATCGTATTGCCATCATGAAAGATGGCGCAATCATCCAGATCGGTGCCCCAGAAGACCTGATACTGAATCCGGCCACAGACTACGTTGCAGAATTTACACGGGATGTCTCGCGCGCCAAAGTGCTGTCTGCAAAAACCGTGATGCGCCCGGTCACACCAGGAGAATCACTGGATGAGACTTTGGCGCACCACACCAAGGTTCAAGACCTGGCCCACCGCGCCGTAAATTCTGACCGCCATATGGGCGTGACCGACGATGATGGTGCAATCATCGGTGCGGTAGACAACCAAGCGGTGCTTGATGTGCTCGTTGGGAACGAACCCCCACGGACGAACTGAGTATGGAAGCGCGACAGGGCTTCGATGATGTCGCGCAGACACCATCGTGGTTTTGGGGAATATTCGCGGTCATTATTACGCTGGGAATCTTTCTTTTCTTTGCCCAGGATCAGGCCCCCTACCTTGTCGAGTATCCGCGTGATTGGGTCATTCCTTTAAGATTCGTCATCAGCGACTGGATGCAGTGGCTGATAAAGGAATTCGATCTTGGGTTTTTCACATTCAAGGAACTTACCCGCTCGATTGCCTGGTTACTTGAATGGCCACTGTCGGCGGCCAACAGCCTGCTGGCTACGGGGTTCACTTTTTCTACCGAGCCGGGAGCTCCGATTGTACTGTCGCCAGCGCCCTGGATAGCTGTAATCATCATTTTTGGATTACTCGCTTTTCATTTGTCCGGTACAAGACTTGCAGTGCTGGTTACTGGCTGCTTTGGCTATCTCGCACTCTTTGGTCAGTGGCATAGTGCCATGATTACCCTCAGCTCGATTGTGATTGCGGTGCCTTTGGGTGTCAGCATTGGCTTTGTGCTGGGCATTGCTGCGTACCGGCATCCTGTATTCGAGAAATGGCTAACACCGGTGCTCGACCTGATGCAGACGGTGCCCATTTTCGCCTATCTCGTTCCGGTGCTTTTTCTTTTTGGTTTTGGGCCGGTCGCCGCAATGATCGCCACCATGATTTATGCAACGCCACCAATGGTCCGAGTTACGATCTTGGCGTTAAAACAAGTGCCCGTGGAACTTGTGGAATACGGCAATATGGCAGGCTGCGCGCGTGGGCAACTGCTGCGTAAGATTCAAGTTCCTGTGGCCCAGAAATCTCTGATGGTCGGCGTAAACCAGGTAATCATGCTGTCGCTGAACATGGTCATCATCGCGTCGATGATCGGTGCTGGTGGATTGGGTTTTGATGTACTTAGTTCTCTCAGACGTCTGGCTATCGGTGACGGTCTTGAGGCAGGACTCGCGATCACTTTTCTGGCGATTGCGCTTGACCGCTTAAGTCAGGCTTTCGCGGACCGGCCACAGACTTCCCGACTCTCACAAAGTCGCCGCTTATTGAGCCATAGCCAATTTACCCTGGTCGTGCTGATCACACTCTTGATTTCATGGCCTGCCAGTCACTTCTATCCGGCCCTCGGGGTTTACCCCGAATCCCTGCAAATTACGACCAGTCACTTCTGGGATGACCTGGTCAAGTGGATCAATATCAACTTCTTTGACCAGCTTGAAGCCATTAAGACATTCCTTCTGATCCACATCATGATGCCGGTAAAACACTTTTTACTTAAAACGCCCTGGGTCATTTCTATAGCGGTAATCACCCTGATAGGGTACCGACTGGGAAGGTTCCGTCTGGCGGCTTTGGGTATGGCGCTTACTGTCTTTATTGCCGCAGTCGGCCTTTGGAGTAAGGCAATGATTACCGTCTATCTGTGCGGCGTGTCTGTGCTTTTTGCGGCATGTATCGGCATCCCGATTGGCATCCTTGCTGCCAGTAATTCCAGAACTAACCGAGCAGCTCAAGTTGCAATCGATACCTTGCAGACGCTGCCTTCCTTCGTTTATCTGATACCGGTTGTCATGCTTTTTCGGGTAGGAGACTTTGCGGCAATGCTTGCCGTCATTGCCTACTCGGTAGCCCCCGCTATTCGTTACACCATACTCGGTATACAGCAGGTGCCTGCCCATCTGATTGAAGCATCCAGAGCCATGGGCTGCACTCCAAACCAGATTCGATGGCGAGTACAGCTGCCAATTGCCCTGCCGCAGATAATGCTTGGCATCAACCAGACCATCATGATGGCCCTGTCGATGCTGGTGATCACAGCGCTGGTGGGGACGCGAGACCTTGGACAAGAAGTCTATATTGCCTTGACCAAGGCCGATACTGGGGGCGGTATTGTGGCTGGAGTTTGCGTGGCTTGCATCGCCATCGTCGCCGATCGCTTCATCAGCCAGTGGTCTCATAAAAAGAAGATGAAACTCGGACTGCCAGCCTAAACCTCTCAAGACAGGACAATACACATGAGCCGCGACCCGACAAAAGCAATAAAGAACCTTGACTACTGGAAAGGGGAAATCTCTCTCGAGCCGGTCAGCGGCGGCATCACCAACCAGAATTTTGCGGTCGCTGACCAGGAACGCAAATACTTTGTACGCGTCGGCAACGATATACCGCTGCACGGAGTCATGCGGTTCAATGAACTGCAAGCGAGCCGGACGGCCTCTCAGGTGGGTCTGTCTCCGCAGGTACTGCACTGGGTACCAGGCATCCTGGTACTGGATTTTATCGAAGGCAAAACCTTAAGTGACGAAGACGTCAGGCAGCAACACCAGCTCGAGCGAATCGTGCCCATGTTGCATACTTGTCACCAGGAAATGGCGCAAAGCATGCGCGGACCAGCGCTTATCTTCTGGGTGTTTCATGTCATTCGTGATTACGCAGCCACGCTGGTGGAAGGCAAAAGCCGCATGATCGGTCAATTGCCTTCCCTGCTCGATAAAAGCCAGCAGTTGGAAAAGACTGTGGGCCCCGTGAACCTGGTTTACGGCCACAACGATTTGCTGCCAGCCAATTTTCTGGACGACGGTCAAAGACTTTGGCTGGTGGACTGGGACTATGCCGGCTACAACAGCCCGCTGTTTGATCTGGCGAACCTTGCATCCAACAATGCCCTGCCCCCAGAGCAGGAAGACTGGCTTCTTAACCACTATTTCAACTCAAAGGTGCCCCCAGAGATTCGCCGCGCCTATGAAGCCATGAAGTGCGCTTCCTTATTACGTGAGAGCCTGTGGAGCATGGTGTCGGAAATTCACTCGACTATTGATTTTGATTTTATCCAGTACACCAACGAGAACCTGGAGCGCTTTACCGCACAATGGTCTGCCTTCCAGGCCCGTCACTAATACACAATGCTGACCCGAACGCATGCCATCTGCTGCGGGACATACAACATCAACACTGACTGATATGAGTAAATTACCTAGGCACACCCGTGCCATTGTGGTCGGCGGCGGCATTGCCGGCTGCTCCACCGCCTATCATCTCGCCCAAATGGGCTACAAGGACGTGCTGTTGCTTGAGCGTAATCAGTTGACCAGCGGCAGCACCTGGCATGCGGCAGGCCTTGTCGGTCAGTTGCGCAGTCAGGCCGGGATCACCCAATTGCTGGGCCACTCGATTACGTTGTACAACCAACTTGAAGTCCAGACCGGGCTCGCAACCGGCTGGAAGATGAACGGAGGACTACGGCTGGCCTGCACTGAAGCGCGGCTGACTGAGATACAGCGCCAAGCCACCACGGCACGCAGCTTCGGCCTTGAGATGCACCTGCTAACCCCCGGTGAAGCCAAGGATCTGTGGCCAATAATGGATATCAGTGACGTGATCGGCGCAGCCTTTTTGCCGACCGATGGCCAGGCCAGCCCTTCAGATATCACCCAGGCGCTGGCTAAAGGTGCCCGTGATGCCGGAGCGGCCATAGTCGAAGGCGTGACCGTTACCGCTGTTCGCTCTGAGAACGGCCGGGTAAAAGGGGTAGACACCACTTCGGGGGTTATCGACTGCGAAGTGCTGGTCAACTGTACTGGCCAGTGGGCGCGCGAGTTTGGTCGTCTGGCGGGCGTTAACATTCCACTCGTTTCGGTGCAGCACCAATACCTGATTACCGAGCCCATTGAAGGGGTACGGCCTGACCTGCCTACGTTAAGAGATCCTGATCGGCTGACCTACTACAAGGAAGAAGTAGGCGGACTGGTTATGGGTGGGTACGAACCAAACCCAATCGGCTGGGCACAACAGGGCTTTCCCGATCAATTCGCCTTCTCGCTGCTTGACTCCGACTGGAATCACTTTGAAGAGCTTATGACGCTTGCCTTGCCGCGCGTGCCAGCACTACAGCACACAGGAATCAAGGAACTGCTGAACGGCCCCGAAAGTTTTACCCCCGATGGCAATTTTATTCTCGGCGAAGCACCGGAACTCGCTGGCTATTTTGTTGCGGCAGGTTTTAACGCCTTTGGCATCGCCGCTGGTGGTGGTGCCGGACAGGCACTTGCGCAGTGGATTATCGGTGGTGAACCACCCTATGACCTGTGGCCAGTGGACATCCGGCGCTTCGGTAAGCCGCACCACGATATAGGCTGGGTGCGCAATCGCACCTACGAAATGTATGGAAAACACTACACCATTGCCTGGCCGTTTGAGGAGCACGATTCCGGACGACCTTTCCGACGATCACCACTTTACGAATCACTGCGAGCGCAGGGTGCCTGCTTTGGCGAAAAACTGGGCTGGGAGCGACCTAACTGGTTTGCGCCCGAAGGTGTAGAACCTGAAGATGAATACTCTTTTAACCACCAGAACTGGCTGCGCTACTCGGCCCTTGAGCACGAGGCTGCCAGAGAACGGGTTGCCGTCTTTGATCAAACCTCTTTTGGCAAGTTCATGGTCACCGGTGCCGATGCCTGTGCGGCCCTTGAGTGGATCTGCGCCAACCGTATCGATCGCCCGGTCGGCTCTGTTATCTACACCCAATTGCTTAACAGCCGCGGCGGAATCGAAAGCGATCTGACCGTAGCGCGAATCGACAGCGACCGTTTCTATATGGTGACTGGAACCGGTTTCGTGACCCATGATTACCACTGGATTCGACGCAACATTCCAACTCATCTGGATGCCAGCATCACCGATGAGACCGATTCCTTGAGCGTATTGTCACTGATGGGCCCCCAAGCCAGGGAAGTACTAAGCCGCGTCACAACTGACCCTGTCGACAACGAGGCTTTTCCCTTTGCCAGAGTGCGTCATCTGCGGGTAGGCGATAGTCCTGTCACCGTATTGCGCCTGACTTATGTGGGCGAACTGGGATTTGAACTGCACATCCCGGTGGATAATGCCCTTAAGGTCTACCAGGCGCTGATGTCGGCTGGGGACGACCTGGGAATACACAACGCCGGCTATCGCGCGATCGAGAGTCTGCGGCTGGAAAAAGGATACCGCGCCTGGGGCGCTGATCTTTCGCCGGATCACACGCCGCTGGAGGCGGGACTTGGCTGGGCGGTCAAACTGAAAAGCGAAACTGATTTTCTGGGTAAAGCTGCGCTACAACAACAACGCCGTGATGGGCTTAAAAAAGTAATGGCCTGCTTCACCGTGCAAGACCCGCAGATCAATCTGATCGGGCGCGAAACACTGTACCGTAATGGCGAACGGGTGGGCTGGCTGACCAGTGCCGGCTATGGTCATACGCTTGGCTGCAGTATCGGCTACGGTTATGTGCGTAACGCAAGTGGTGTCGACCATGATTTTCTAAAAAATGGCGAATACACTTTGGAGGTAGCTGGAATCCAGGTGCCCTGTGAAATTCATCTGCAACCGCTGTACGACCCGACCATGGCCCGGATTCGCGCTTAAATAGCCCGGCATCAAAAAAGTTTCAGTCACTATTCAGCATGCCCGCCATACCTATAACCCTGGATCCGCAGATGATTGCGGTGATGGAAAAGCGCCGTACTCTCACCCTCGGCCCGCAAGATCTGGGCGATCTTTCGATCGACGACATTCGCAAGAACTATAACCACGAGCGGGCATGGTGGAATGCCATAAAGCCGAAGATGGACAGCGTGGAAGCGTTGTCGGTGCCTGGCCCCCTAAGAGATATCGCGCTGCGGATCTATCGGCCTTTCAATCAGAATCCGCGCCCTACCCTGCTTTACCTGCACGGTGGGGGATGGGTCGTGGGAAACCTGGATACCCACGACCGTGTCATGCGCCTTTTAGCGACATTCTCCGGTGCAGTTGTGGTTGGCATCGATTACGCACTCTCGCCGGAGCACAAATTCCCGGTCGCCATCAACGAAACGCTGGCGGTTATCCAATGGCTTAAAACCTCGGGCCACAACCACGGTCTTGACCCTACCCGCCTGGCATTGGGCGGTGATTCTGCGGGTGCCAACATGGCTGTTGCCGTAACCCAGTTGCACCACCAACGAGACCACCAGGCGATACGGTTCCTGTTACTTTATTATGGGGCGTATGGCCTGACAGGCTCGCGGTCATGGCAGCAATACGGCAATGCCGACTACGAGTTTACCCGCGAGGAAAAAGCGTTCTACCTGGACAGTTATCTCGGGAACTCGAGCGATCATGCAGATTCACGCTTTAATGTGTTAAGCGGAGATATCGCATGCCTGCCGCAGGCCTTTATCGCTGCCGCCGAGTGCGATCCGCTGCACGACGACTCTGTTGCTTTACATGAGGCTATGAGAAAGGCCAACAGGCCTGCACACCTTGAGGTCTACACCGGTGTTCTACACAGTTTTATCCACTACAGTCGCTTGCTGGATAAAGCAACGCAGGCCCTGCGCGACGGTGCGCAGGCACTGACCAAAGCGCTGAGCTGAGACCCGCGTTACGGTGTATCAGCCCCCGCCCCGATGGGCCAGCCTGAAACAGGCACAAACGCTTTTTTTATAGGCCCGCCGTCGCCGTTCCCAGAAAAACCTGATTTTCTGGCTGCCCGCCATTTGCCACCCGCTGCAGATTATCCGCTACGAACTTCCATCGTCGTTCCAGTTGCTCTGGTGACGCTGCACTCTCGTGTGCGCTGAGAATGACATTGTCAAGATCTTGGAATGGGTAATTACAAGGCCACACATCTTCTTTGTCATTACCAATATAGTTGTACCAAACGTCGAGGACAGCACCGCCAATCGACCGATCCTTCAGCGCCTGGTAAAGAGCCTCTTCGTCTATGACCCGGCCACGGCCCACATTAATGATCACGCTGTCGGGCTTCATCCTGGCCAATTGGGGCGCCCCAATCATGCCTATGGTTTCTTTATTCATATCACAGGCCACCACAACGAAATCACTTTCAGCGAGTAATTGATCGAGCTGGTCGGTGCTTCCCAGCCAATCAAGCGGGGGTATGGTTTTGTGTTTCGATCGGCGGATCGCGATCACTCGCATACCAAAGGCCGCAGCGCGGTGCGCAACCTCTTTACCGATATGTCCGTAACCCACGATGCCCACGGTCCGATTGCGAATTTCTCCGTGATTCAAAGATGAGCCTGGCTGTCTGCCGCCCCATCCTTCAGCCCGAAAACGTTGGTCAATTTGGCGCAATCCAATTTTGGTTTCGAGCATGGCACAAAGGACAAATTCGGCTATCGTTGTTTCATGTTCATAGCAATTACACACAGGAATGCCATTTGGCATCGTTTGCGGTGAACAAAAGTCATATCCGGTCCACGGAATCTGAAACACTTTGAGTTTCGGTATGTTCGGCCAATTTGGTGTGGGTATTTTTCCGCCGATGATGGCATCTGCCTCAAGCGCCATGGCAATAAACTCATCGGGTCCATTGCACGACGGATCCCACACAAGTATTTTCCAATCATCGTTTAATTCCGCTCTTAAGAGGTGTTCGTACTGAACAGCGATCCGACCTTGTACTAATGCAGTTGGCAAAACATTTTCTCCGTATTGATTCGATAAAATTTACGTAAGGCGAGATGCTGACGTAAAACACATCTGCCTAATCACGCCTCACTAACCCACTGGCTGTGAAATTGTCGTGTGGTGCAGTCCTATGCACTCACGGCTGAACTCCTACGGAGTTACGGTTATGAAAGACGGTTAGGTTCAAATCGTCTTAATCGTCTTAATCGTTTTAATCGTTTTAATCGTTTTAATCGTTTTAATCGTTTTAATCGTTTTAATCGTTTTAATCGTTTTAATCGTTTTAATCGTTTTAATCGTTTTAATCGTTTTAATTGTCTTTGCCGGCCCTGCGTGTGGGCCTGTGAACATCTCGACAGATTAGATCAGTCGATTCGTGATTCGTCCCGGTACATGACGTGATGCCGGTGTTCCCGGATCCAGGTATCGATATCGTCGTCAGTCGGAAACAGCGATGGGTCGAAACGGTCCCAGTGGAGGATCTGGTTGAGATCCTTTTTCCAGCGCTTGTAGGAGGATTTAAGCGGTGACCCAAAACACATGATGTCGATGATGTCCAGTTCGTCGGGAACGGCGAGTAGCGGTTTGAGCTCCTCCTGAATGGCCTTCTGGCCTATGGCGGTTATCCACCATACTGCGTAGCCCAGGGCAGAGGCTGCCAGGTGCGCTGACATAACTGAAGCCGCAACGCTCTGTAGCAGTATCCGTTCGGCATTCTGCTTGTACATCCGGTCTGTGTCCGAGCCATCGTTAAGAACTGGAAAAGCTTTTACGAAACGGAAATCCGCGACCACGATGATTACCCCTGGCGCCGACCGGATACCTTCGTAGTTAGGTGTTGGAAACTTCATCTTTGCCCGCGCCCGGGCGATCTGTTCAGCCTTGAAGCGATCTGCCAGCAGGCTCTTGGTCTCGGGTTCAGTAACCACAATGTAATGCCAAGGCTGGGCGTTTGCGCCTGAAGGGGCGTGGCGAGCTGCTTCGAGAATCATCTCGTAATGCTCGATCGGTATCATGCTGTCGGGGTCAAAGGCCCGATTGGTCATGCGGTTGCGAACAACCTCCATCAGGCTGGTGTATGCGTCAGTCTCAGTTTCCATTGTTCGGCGCCGGTAAGCTCAAACTAATCATAGTTTTTTCAGGTGACGTTTCTGGGATGTTTGCCCACCTTGTAATCATAGTTCTACTGAGCCAAGTGTTAAACATTAATTATCCAGCGAGGCAGAAAACATAAACGTCCTGTTACAATTTTTCTCAAGCAGCCGCCTCTCGTTAGGCAACAGTCAATCCAAGTGCTGACATGAAATCAGGCTGAAACAGCTTCAACCTGCCGCGCACTACATGTACCTCATTTCAGGTAAGCGCGTTTGCCCACTGAGGCGATCCGCTGCATCTCGCGAACCACTGGTTTTTCGATCAACTTGCCATCGACAACAACCAATCCAGTATTGGCCTCCTCGAACGCCGCCAGGATTTTCTGCGCTTTGGCCACTTCTTCAGGCGATGGGGTAAACACTTCATTCAGGGCGCTGATCTGCTTGGGGTGCACCGCGCCCTTACCACTGAATCCAAGTTCTTTTGCCAGTTGCGCCTGGGCTTTCATGCCTTCCAGATCATCCAGATCCAGGTAGGGCACGTCGATAGCATCAATACCTACGCTGGCTGCCGCGTGAACCACGCGCGAACGCGCATAGAGCAAGGGCTCCCACGTATTTTTACAGCGTAAATCTGCCGACATATCAACGCCGCCAAAAAACAAAGCATCAATCCTGGAGCTAGCCCTGGCGATGTCAAAGACAGCCTCAAGCCCTGCATTCATTTCGATGATGATATGTAAACGGGTATCGTGGCCCCGCTCAGTCAGCAGGTCATCCAGCCAGACAATTTCATCCGGGGAAACCACCTTGGGCAGCATCAGAGCCGGTGGCGGTGTGTCTGTCGCAAGAATTGCCTGAACATCATCCAGACCCACGGCTGATCGCACGCAGTTGATGCGCACGATGCGCTCCACGCCATCGTCTGCCTGTGGTTCTGCAAAAAGCGCCATGGTCTTCTCACGCGCCTCGTCCTTATCGTGAGGCGCAACACCATCTTCCAATTCGACACAAACAATGTCCGCTCCACAGGCGAGCGCCTTGGGATACAACTCGGGTCTTAATCCTGGAGCGAAGATAAAACTGCGTCGAGACTGAACTATCTCCTGGTCGTGGGTTGTCATTTTTTTCTCTATCGATTTGTCAGTAAGAACGCGGCAGACCCAGTACATGCTCACCCAGATAACTCAGGATCAGATTAGTCGAGATCGGGGCAACCTGGTATAGCCTGGCCTCGCGAAACTTGCGCTCCACGTCATATTCTTCGGCAAATCCGAAGCCACCATAAGTCTGCACGCACATCTCTGCAGCAGCCCAGGAAGCATCTGCAGCCAGCATCTTGGCAAGATTGGCCTCCTCGCCCGGGTTCTCACCCGCATCGTAAAGCCGGATTGCCTCTCGCAGCACCAGCTCTGCCGCACGCATCTGGGCATAGGCCCGGGCGATAGGAAACTGTACCCCCTGATTTTTACCAATGGGCCGGCCAAAGACAGAACGCTCACTGGCATAGGCAGTGGCTTTTTCAATAAACCACTTGGCGTCACCAATACATTCGGCTGCGATCAGAATCCGCTCGGTATTCATGCCCGATAATATGTAACGAAACCCTCGGCCTTCTTCGCCAATCAGGTTGTCGACCGGCACGCGCATATCATCAAAGAAGATCTCGGTGGTCGCGTGATTCATCATGGTACGGATCGGGCGGATAGTCAGCGTTTTGCCCCGAGCTTCGCGCATATCTACCAGCAACACCGAAAGACCGTCAGTTTTTTTCTCAACCTGCTCGCGCGGTGTAGTGCGGCACAACAGGATCATCAGATCTGAATACTGGGCACGGGAAGTCCAGATCTTCTGACCATTCACCACATAGTGGTCGCCTTCACGGCGCGCTGTGGTGCGCAATGCGGTGGTATCAGTCCCGCTGGTCGGCTCGGTGACGCCAAAGGCCTGCAGCCGCAGTTCGCCGCAGGAGATGGCTGGCAGATATTGCTGTTTTTGCGACTGCGAGCCATGGCGCAACAGTGTGCCCATGGTATACATCTGTGCATGACAGGCTCCGGCATTGCCACCAGAGCGATGAACCTCTTCGAGAATCGCCGCGCCGGCTGACAAAGGCAGGCCAGAGCCATCAAACTCTTCGGGAATAAGCGCGCTCAAAAATCCGGCCTGGGTCAAGGCCTCGACAAACTCGCGGGGATAATCCTGCTCGCGATCGCATTTACGCCAGTACTCACCGGGAAAACCCTCACACAGGCGGGTTACGCTATCGCGGATCTCCGGGTGATCCAGCATATAGGTTGGGGGTTTAGTACTCATGAGTCATGAATCCTGATATTCGAATGTTGCGGGCCAAAGCGTTATTGCTTTATCGCACTGTTGCAATCGAACCTGTCGACTAGGCAGCAAACTCTGATCGGACTGACTCGCCGTGCTGGTCAAGCGCGGGGACAAGCGTTGGACGTTCGCCATCCGTCACCACCGGCAGATCCGCCATATTAACCTTGGTGCCGCCAAAATCGGCGACAAGGTTTCGAATCAGTTGATGACTGGACAGATCCTCGACGCTGCTCAAGCAGGCATTGGCTATTTTCGCATCGTCCAGCAACTGGCTCATCTGATCAGCAGAATGGCTGCCAAACACGCCATTGATTATCTCGTCCATCGCTTTACGATGCTTGACCCGCTCAGTGTTATTCACAAAACGTGCATCAGCGCCGAGTTCGGGCTGACCCAATATGGCGCCACAGAAACTGCACCACTCACGATCACTCTGGATCGCAATCAGAATGTGGCTGCCATCTTTAACCGTGTATGCTCCGTAAGGCGCAATCAGCGGGTGCGTCAGTCCCATTCTTTGCGGTGCACCGCCAAGGTAACGATGCGCCAACAGCGGAAAATTCATGAAATCCGCCATGACATCGAACATGGCAATGGAAATATCGACTCCTGTCCCAGTGCGGCCGCGCTGAATCAGCGCACGCAGAATCGAAGAAAACGCCGTTTGGCCAGAAGCGATGTCACAGATGGAAATACCCACCCGTGCCGGTTGCTCCTGCGTACCATTAATCGCACAGATCCCACTTTCAGCCTGTACCAAAAAATCGTAGGCTTTCTTCCTGGCACCCGGACCAGACGAACCATATCCATTGATCTCACAGGTGATGAGGCCAGGGTTGTGTTCACGCAGCGCCTCGCCACCAAAACCACGGCGGGTAAGCGCCCCCGGCGCGAGGTTGTGCAAAAACACATCGGCCTGTTTAAGCATAGACCGCAACAGCGCTTCATCAGCGTCTTGGTTGAGATCAATACAGATAGACTCCTTGCCTCGGTTAAGCCAGGAGAAAAAAACACTTTTTCCATCGGCTCCTTGATCGTATCCGCGGGCAAAATCTCCTTCTGTGCGCTCCACCTTAATCACCCTCGCCCCGGCATCGGCCAGCATCAAACCGCAATACGGGGCAGCAACCGCCTGCTCCATTGATACCACCAGCAATCCGGCCAGTTCCTGATCTAATCCCATATCGTAAGGTTTTCCTGATTCATATAGAAAAATAAAGGGCTTGCAACCATATTACATTGAACTGTATCACTCCAATCAGACCCGGATGTTTTATCCACGGCCCAACCCAGGATAATGGGTTTTCTTTTGACCTATTGGTTTTTCTGCTGGATTTTTCATTACCGTTATATTTTGCAGATTAGTTAAATCCAGAACTTGTCCCGCACGATCGCGCTGCGATCCCCGTCGGGAACCTTGGCGGTCAGCACAGTTCCCCCGCCCCAATGTTCCCGTTTAACCATCGCGATAGTCACGTTTGTATCAAAGTCTGGCGACCAGGTGGAAGAAGAGATACACCCAGCGATATTGCCTGTGGAATCGTGCAAAGGCCATGGGTGATTGATCGCAGGCACCGCTGGCCCAGCAAGCGCGAGTGCTCGAATCTGCTTTGCTGGCTCTTGCAGATCTAACAAAGCTTTACGACCCAGAAAACCGGTGGCGCTGTCGAGATGACAGTATTTGCCCAGGCCTGCTTCAAAGGGCGTGTGATCCATGGTGATATCACTGCCAAAAGAGAGCAGGCCCGCCTCGATCCGCTCGATCAGATTGGGGCAACCCGCCCGGACATCAAGATCTTTACCAGCTTCAAATAATGCATCCCAAACGGCTTCTCCGTATCCGCTACCATCCAGGTACAACTCAAACCCGCCTTGGTGAGACCATCCGGAGCGGGCAATGATCATATCCTGACCCTGAAAATTGATGGTCTTGTGGCGAAAGAACCCGGTACGGATGATCTCTTCCCCAAATACACGGCAGACCAATTCATCGGCTTTTGGGCCCTGAATCGCGAGCGGTGAGACATCCGGCTCAAAGACCTCGACATCGAGGCCAGACCCTGCCGCAAGGCCCTTGCAGTAAAGCAACATGTCCGAATCCGCCAACGACAGCCAGTAACGATCCTGGCCCAGACGTACGGCAACAGGGTCGTTCATCATTTTACCGGCACTGTCGACCATAGGTACGTAGTAACATTGATCGTCCTGCATCCGCGACATATCACGTGGCGTCGTCATCTGTACCAGCCGTAACGCGTCTGGACCTTTGATCTCAACCTGGCGCTCACAGGAGACATCCCAAACCTGGACCGCAGTCTTAAGGTGTCGATAATCTTCCTCGGGCGTCTCGTAATAAGACGCCAGCCGCATATGGTTATAGATCGTGTATGCCTTCGCTCCAGCACTATCTACACGATTGGAAAATGGCGTTCTACGAAGGCGAATCGATGGTGTCAGATAAAGCATAGACATAATCTAAGATCTCAGGGGAAAATTGAGCGGCGCAACCATACTGTCGAGTCGGTCCAGACGCCAGTGTGGGTCAAATGATAACTCGCGTGGTTTTCAATGTCCGCGAAAGTGTTATATCTTTCAATATCCCATACACTTTTGAGCGTTATGCTTGGGTGATCCCACCCCTTAGCATCGTTTCAGCCTAAAAGGAGTGGGCAGATGCCAACTAAATTCCTAAGCCCGGCACAAATCGAACACTTCTCTCGGCACGGCTTTTTACCACCGGTTCGCATTCTGGACGAATCCGAGGCGCAGGCCCTGCGCGCCCAAGTTGAACAGTTCGAGACAAACTATCCGAAACTCAAAGGACAGTTGGACTTCAAGGCGAATCTCATACTCCCGTGTATAGACCGGCTTTCCCGCGATTCCCGATTGCTGGATCTGATAGAGGATCTTCTCGGTCCTGATCTTTTACACTGGAATTCCACATTCCGGATCAAAGAGCCCAAAACCCGTCAACACGCGGCGTGGCATCAGGATACTGCGTACATCAAACTCAAACCCTTTCTTTCCATCTGCTGGCTCGCGCTAAGCTCTGCCAATAGCAAAAGCGGCTGCCTTAGAGTGATTCCGGGCTCTCACCTGGGGCCGTTACTCGGTCACAGCGAGGGCAATGATCCTGACAGTATTCTGTCGCGGGCACAGTACATAGATGAAACATTTGATCAATCAGGCGCTATCGATATCGAACTCGCTCCAGGCGAGGCTACCGTAATCAATCATGCGATCATTCATGCTTCGAGCCCAAACCAGTCCGATGATCGGAGAATCGGGCTACTGATGGATTACCTACCCACGAGTGCCGTCAAGGAAGGGCCCCGGGACACTGCCATACTGGTTCGTGGAGAGGATCACTTCGGACATTTTAAACTTGAGACTGGCCCAGTCTCGGATGACCCGCTAAAAAATATTGAACACCAGCGTCGCTCACTCGAGGTCATTACCGAAACCATGTACGCGCACTCGCAGCACAAACCCAAAGGGCTGTCCTAAACAGCAAACACTGCACTTTCTTTAGGATCTTATATGCTAAATCGTTATCAAAAATTGGCAACACGTCTAGATGATGGCGAGTTGATTCTGATTGATGGTGCGACAGGCACCGAGATTGAACGCCGCGGGGTACCCCAGCTCGAAAATGCCTGGAACGGCGGCGGCGCCTTGAGCCACCCGGACGTTGTGCGCGAAGTGCACCGCGACTATATCGGTGCCGGAGCGCAGATCATTATCAGCAATACGTTCGCCGCATCCCGTCACGCCCTGGATGACGCCGGTGTGGCGGAACACTTCGATGCCCTGAATAGGCGCGGCGTCGAGTTAGCCGTTGAGGCGAGGGAGCGCTCAGCAAACCCAGATGTCGTCGTTGCCGGAGGCATCTCTTACTGGAGCTGGACTGGCGACAAGCCTGGACTCAATACACTGAATGAAAGTATTACAGAACAGGCGAAGATAATGAAAGAAGCCGGAGCTGATCTGCTCATGCTCGAGATGATGGTCGACATCGATCGGATGTGTGTCACTCTTGATGGGGCGATGACCACTGGCCTGCCAGTCTGGGTCGGGATCACCTGCACGATCGACAATCAAGGAATAGTTTGCCTGAGAAATGGAGAGCCCCTGCCGCAGGCGTTGGATGCGCTGAAAAACTATGAGATACCACTGATCAGCATCATGCACACAGAAGTCGATCTGATCAGTGACTGCTTGAGCGCATTAAAGAACGACTGGGATGGATGGACCGGGGTATATGCCCATAACCAGGGTGACAAAAGCCGAAAACGCAGCAAACACGAGTGGGTTTTCGATGGTGTGATATCACCCAACGCCTACCGAGATGTGGCAAAGCAGTGGCGCGCGCAAGACATCAATATGCTCGGATGCTGCTGTGGCCTCGGTGTAGAACATATCAAGGCGCTCAACCGATATCTGACCGCCTGACACCAGAATCACCTCGTAGTCACCGCGCTCTCCCGACCAGGAGGTCGCAATCCAATGGTGACTCGCTTGATCAGCCGGTCTCAGCGGTAAGGCCGGCCGCTTCAACCCCACCCAGGGCCGCTGCCTCGTCGTTATCTGAAGTATCTCCCGAGGTGCCGACGGCGCCCAGCAACTCCCCCGATCCATCGCGCAAAAGCACGCCGCCGGGTACCGGCACCATATCGCCCCCGGCAAGACCATTCATGGCCTGGATAAAATAAGCCTGCTGTTCTGCCCTATTCATCAATGCGCGTGTTCCCATGCCAAGTTGAATCGCGGCATTCGCTTTGCCGTGGGCAATTCTGGCCCGCATCGCGCTAACACCATCCTCGGATGCAGCCGCGACAAGCGAACCCCGATCATCGAGCACAACCACGCTGACGGGCTTTAATTCCAGATCACGGGCTTTCGCTATAGCGCCGTCGACAACTGCTCTGGCGTGTTCCAATGTAATCGACATACTTTGTCTCCTGCAAAAATAAAAAGAAACTCTTTGAGTCCTGGTGTTTTATCGCGATGCCGCCAAAAGTGCTTTGGGCAACGCTCGGGCAAAAAGTTTGAGATCTTGCGGGTGTCCTACAGAAACCCGAATACATCGATTAAGAGGTGCGATTCCGGGCATGCGGACAAAAACACCCTGTCCGATCAGATCATTCAGTACTCTCACTGCAAAATCCCCATCGTGACCGCAATCAATCGCAACAAAGTTAGCGGCCGATGGCAAAGCGTTGAGGCCGTTCACAGACGCTATCTCGCAAAGTTGCTCCCGCGCGTGCGCCACCTTGTTAATCACTTGATTCAAATAATCCTGGTCGGCCAGTGCCGCAAGGCATGCGGCTTGTGCAACACAACCCACACCGAAATGATTGCGGATTTTATTGAATTCATTGATCAGCGCGGCTTCACCAATCACATAGCCGACACGAATGCCTGCCAGACCATAGGCTTTGGAAAAAGTACGAAAACGCAACACCCGAGAATCAGATGTGTTTATCGCCGGCAATGTCCCTTGGGGAGCAAATTCGCCATACGCCTCATCCAGCACCAGCAGCGATTTTTCTGGCACCCTTTCGATCATAGACTCGATATCACCGGCATTCCACCACGAACCCATGGGATTATCCGGGTTGGCGATATAAATCAATTTGGGTTGGTGAGCCACGGCTGCGTCAATCAGTGCATCGATATCCTCGCAGTCGTCACGGTAAGGAACCGTCACCAGTTCTCCACCGTACCCTGTGACATGAAAATTAAAGGTCGGGTACGCTCCTGCCGATGTCACTACCTTATCGCCTGGGCTGACAAATAACCGCGCCAGGTAACCAAAAAGGCCGTCGATACCTTCGCCCACCATGATGTGGGCAGGGTCAACGCCATGATGGGCTGCAATTGCGTGGCGAAGATCAAAAAACTCGGGATCGCCGTATTTCCAGGCCTGTGCGCCAGCATCAGCGATCGCCTTTATTACCCGTGGGGAAGGCCCAAAGACGTTCTCGTTAGCTCCGATACGCGCAGCGAACGATTTGCCGAAGGTACGCTCCTGCGTCTCAGGCCCAACAAACGGAACCGTTGCAGGCAATCCCTTTGCGAGAAAAGTGACTTCGTACTCAGTCATCGTTGGATTGTGTCATAGCGGTGAAAAAAAGCACAACCTGGCTCGCGTCCATCCATTGTTTCTCGATTACTGATCCCCAAAAAGGGGACTAAACAAAAAACTGCCCACTCATGGCCTTAGTCGCAACTCCGCCGACCCAAAGGTCGGTCGGGGTTTTGCCGTCCAGCGCCATTCTTGTAGTCACTACGCTGGGCCTGTCTATCTCATAACCTTGTTCGCTGGTGACAGTGTGGGATTCTCCATCAGAGCATTCCAGAAGATCATGGCGCACAAGATAGCAGGACAAAGCTCTGTTGGTGGTTCCGGCCGCCGGCACCTCCGGGGTGCCCACCCGAGGGGCAAATTCGCGACAATGCACGGTGCTGTCAGGATGTACCGTCTGTCGGGAAAAAAGTACAACTGTATCAATATGATGCTGCGTACAGAACTCATGTATCCGTTCAAAATCAGGTGTGACTGCCCTGATATCGTCCAGAGTCTTTAGCGGAACCACCAGGTGCGAAAAATCCGATACGGTGTATTCAACTGGAAGCGAAGAGTCCCTGGCTTGTGAACTGACCCCAAAGAACACTTTGAATTGATCAGGCGTCAGCGAGGCCGGCTCAAATACGGCGGGGGCTAACTTAAGCATCACCTCGATACGACTATTCGATAAATGAGTGACTTGGACCACTGCCGAACTTGCAGACGTATGCAGATGAACCTTTTTTGTTTGCCCAAGCGGCACTTCAAGGTGACCACGCTCAACCAGACCCGTCATCAGTCCCAGGGTGCCGTGTCCACACATCGGGTACTCCTTTGCAGTTGAAAAAAAGCGTGTGTGAACATCATCTTTCTCAACACGGATGACGAAACAGGTTGCTGGTGCGCCGACCTCCCGGGCTATTTGTTGCATTTGCTCCGTTGAAAGCTCTGCCCCATCGTAAATGATTCCAGCCGGACTGCCACCAAATGCCTTTTCCGTGAACGCATTGAAGAGGTCAAACTGATAAGAATTCACAGCCAAACCCTAAAGTTCAGATTCGGTCATGCCAGGGGCTGGCTACTTCCAACTCCCGTGCCAGGCGCAGCAGTGTTTTCTCCTGACCCAGTGCGGCACCGATCTGAATGCCGATGGGGAGGCCCTCTTCGCTTTTTGCCAATGGCACCGAAGCCGCCGGTGCCCCAGTGGCATTAAAAAGCGGGGTAAACGGAATTTCATTCAACAACGCGTTCAGGTAATTTTTCCAATCATCCATCGCCATACTGATCTCGTTCAGTTTCAGCGGTGGGCGAGCCAGGGTTGGTGTCAGCAATACATCATAGCCATCAAAGAAATCGGCAAGATCTCGGGCTGCGCGTTGAATACATTCGATGGCTTGTACGTACCGCACGGCGCTACACCTGCGCCCAGCTTCGGCACACGCCAGCGTCACAGGCTCAAACAAGGACTCCGGATTTTTGGCATTATTTTCCAACAACACGGCTTGAACTACATTAGCGATATTGGCAGAAAACAATACATCGAAGGCATCACGCAGCGCCACGCCGTCTACAGGTGGCATCGCCTCTTCAACCTTGCAGCCCAATGACTGGCAAAGCAGGCCGGCATCTGTCGCGGCTTGCTTGCACTGTGAATCGATGTCTTCTCCGGCGAAGCCATCAGTACAAAGGCCCACTCTGAGTTCTGGCAGATCGCCTTCAAGGGATTCCAGAAACGTTCCACTTAGCTCTGGTGCACTATAGATGGCACTGGGTATTGGCCCATGCGTCACATCCAGCAGCATTGCCGAATCTCGCACGCTGTGGGTTAAGGCATGGGCCACACTGAATCCCGCCAAACCCTCTGCCCTGTCATGCCCAAGCGGTACCCGGGCCCGGGTTGGTTTGAGGCCAAACAAACCGCAGTTGCTTGCCGGAATCCGGATCGATCCCCCGCTGTCGGTGGCGTGGGCCGCAGGCAGCATGCCGGATGCCACGGCACAGGCCGAGCCACCGCTTGATCCTCCTGCTGAGCGGGAGCGGTCAAAAGGATTGACCGTGGGACCAAACAATTTGGGGGAGGTGCAGATATTCAGCCCAAATTCCGGGGTATTGGTTTTTCCCAGAATCACAAGGCCAGCCGCCTTTAAGCGCGAGATCAACAGTCCATCTTTAGTGGGAATGGTTTTTGCAAAAGCGCGACTGCCGTTAGTCGCAGGAAGACCTGCAAGCATAGTGTTCAGATCCTTAACCAGATAGGGAACCCCGGTTAAGGGTCCGGCGGGGAGTCCTTGAGCAATGCTGTCACACGCCGTATCAAAACACCGAGAGATTATGGCATTAAGCTTTGGATTGAGGAATTCGATCCGGTTAATCGTAGTCTCAATAAGCTCGGAAGGGGTGAGCTCTTTTGTTGCGATCAGCCCGGCGAGGCCTATCGCGTCATATCGATCGTACTCTTCCCCGATCACGACAACCCCCCCATGCAACTTGGCCTTACTGGGCGAATTCCGCCTCACTAAGGTGACACTCTATGGCATGACCGCTGCTCAACATTCTTACCGGCGGGGTCTCCTGATCACAGGTATCCTTTATCGCCCGCGGACAACGATCAAAAAATGGACAGCCTTTATCCGTCAGTGTTACCACACGATCAATGCCGGCCTGCGCTTCTTGCGTTTCCATCGTTTCCTCAAGCCAGCCGACGCGCAATTCAGGAACTGAGCTGATCAGAAGACGTGTATAGGGATGATAGGGCGGAGAGAGCACGGCATCTGTGGTGCCCTTTTCCACCACACGACCCGCGTACAGTACGATGATTTCATCGGCAAAGGATGCCACTGTCGAAAGGTCATGGCTGATAAAAACAAAGGACACGCCGGTCTGCTTGCGCAACTTTTTGAGCAATTCAATGACATTCGCGCCAACGATGGAATCGAGTGCCGAGATTACCTCATCACAAAGTAGTACTTCCGGCGATGCGGCCAGTGCTCTTGCGAGGTTGATTCGCTGCTTCTGGCCACCTGAGAGTTCCTCGGGATATCGCCCAGCAAATTCCTGCGGTAGTTCGACCATCTGCAGCAGTTCGCCGATCCGCCGACGTTTTTCTTTTCCTTTAAGGCCAAGGTAGAACTCAAGCGGGCGCCCCAGGATATGATCTATTCGCTGGCGTGGGTTAAGCGCGGTATCCGCCATCTGGAAAACGAACTGTACTTTTTGCAGGTCGCTGCGACTTCGCTGCTGTAAGGCAGGCTTCAGCGGTTCGCCATCCAGTAGAACCTCGCCCTGCGCGGCGGGCAAAAGCCCGGCCATGACCCGAGCCAGGGTGGATTTTCCACATCCCGACTCACCAATCACCCCCACACTGTGGCCCCGCTCTATGGAGACATTCACATCCCGAAGCACTGTTATTGCCGGCTTTCCGCCTTTGACTTTACCGTATCCGGCAACAAGGTCTTTTACTTCGAGCGCAGGCGCCTCTCGGCGATGCTTCCCACTGGTTTCGTCGCCCTGACCTGCGGCGGGTGGCGGCCGAACAGCATGCATCAAACGACGAGTGTAATCGTGCCCCGGATGGCTCACAACCTGTTCTGCGCTGCCATACTCCTGCGTTTCGCCCGCGTATAACACCACAATATGGTCCGCAATCTGGGCGACCACCGAAAGATCATGCGTCACATAAATGGCGGCAGAGCCTTCCTGTTTAATCACTGACTTGAAGGCTTTTAATACCTCGATCTGCGTCGTGACATCCAGCGCAGTGGTGGGCTCATCCAGCACCAGAAGGTCTGGCTTGCCACACAGTGCCGTTGCCGCCATCAGACGTTGCAGTTGCCCTCCGGATACCTGATGGGGATAACGCTTACCCAATAGATCAGGATCTGGTAGTTCCAGAGCCCGATAGAGAAACTCAGCTCGCTCGTCGGCCTGCTTCTGAGTGAGAATGCCATGCAACACACAAGTTTCAGTGACCTGCTCACCAATCGTCAGAGCCGGGTTGAATGTTGCTGCAGCGCTTTGCGCCAGATAAGCAACCCGCTGACCCCGCAGGCCTCGCAATTGATCCGCACCCATGGTGATGACGTCTTCACCTTCAAGGCGCACCTCACCGCCGACAAATTCCAGACCGGGCTTGGTATAACCGAGCGACGATAAGGCAATGGTTGTTTTGCCTGAACCTGACTCCCCAATCAGGGCTACCACCTCGCCACGGGCCACATTAAAGCTGACGCCCTTTACGATCGGCGTCAACTCATCATCGTCATTGCGAGCACTGATGCAAAGGTCATCGACCTCAAGCAACACACTCATGAGATCATTCTCTTAGCCAGCTTGCCGCCGGAATGTGCTGAGATATCGTCCACAATCATGTTGATGGAGATGGTCAGCGTCGCGATCGCCAGTGCGGGTATCAGCGGGGCGAACGAGCCATAAACCAACCCCGGCAGATTCTCCTTCACCATGCTGCCCCAGTCCGATGCCGGCGGTTGCACACCTAGCCCCAAGAAACTCAAGGACGAGATAAACAGGATAATCCAGACGAAACGCAGGCCAAAATCGGTTGCCAACGGCATCGCTATATTAGGCAGGATCTCCCGGGTAATAATCCACCATAAGCCTTCGCCACGTACCCGTGCTGCCTCCACGAAATCACTGACCATAACCTCCTGACCCAGTGAGCGGGCGATACGAAAAACGCTGCAGGCATAAATGATGCCGGTGATCAGTATCAACCACGGTATGGTTGGGCTATTTAGCGCTGCGATTACCACAAGCGCAAACATGATCGAGGGAATAGCCAGTAACGCATCATTCACTCGACTCAGCGCCATGTCCATAAACCGGCTTCCCACTGCCGCCGCAATACCCAGGGTAACTCCGATCAGATAGGCCAGAAGCGTCGCAATCAACGAAATACCAATTGTTGTTCTTGCGCCAAACAAAATTCGCGACAAGGTGTCACGCCCCAGATAATCACTGCCCAGCCACACAATCTTACTGGGCGGCTGAAAATCCGTATCCGGATACATCTCGTCGCTGCCCGGTACGATGAATAATTCTTCGTCGAGGATATCGGCCTCGTGATATGGGGAGATCGTGGGTCCGATAATCACGATAATGGCCCAGAAAATTACCACTCCTATGCCAATCTTCCCCGGCAGACTGAGTTTTATCTTACGCTTAGGGGGTGCATCGGGCAGTTCATCAAACTGTGTCACAGGGTTTGTATTTTGCGATGTATCAGACATATCCTGGCAACCTCTTACTTCGGGTGACGCAATCTTGGGTTAGAAAGAATCGTCGCCATGTCAGCGATGAAGATCAGCACGATATAAGTGGCGCAAAAGATCATCGCACACGCCTGCACCAGTGGCATATCGCGCAAAAGCACAGCCTCGATCATGAGTTTTGCAAGCCCGGGGTAGGAAAAAATCTGCTCTACTATTACAACACCGCCCACCAGCCAGGCAAGATTCAGAGCAATTACATTAACGATAGGACCTATCGCGTTAAACAAAGCATGGCGCAAAATGATCTTTTTACGGGGCACCCCTTTGAGAATCGCCATCTCGATATAGGGCGAACTCATCACGTTAAGCACCGTGGCCCGTGTCATCCTGATGATCTGCGAGGAGACCAAAATGACCAAGGTCAGTATCGGCATTGCCAGGGTCTTTATCAGCAGCCAGCCTGATTCATTTCCCCTGAGATAAACAATCGAGGGAAGCCAGCCCAGCGAGACCGCAAATATCAACACCAGAGTCGTCGCAACCAGAAAATCCGGAACCGAGATCAGATTAAGTGTTGTAAAGGTGATCGTACGATCCAGTTTGGTGCCTGGATGCATCGCGGCCATCAAGCCCAAAAAAAGCGCAAGTGGTATCGCAATCACCGAAACCAGGATTGTCAGACGAGCTGTGTTGTAAACCCTCGGACCCAGCATCTCGACGATCGGCGTGCCTAATCCTGCACCCAAGCCTGCCTTGGAAATCCCAAGGTCGCCCATCATGACGTTCTGCAGCCAGACGAGGTATTGCTCAACCACGGGTTTATCAAGGCCTAGTTTGGCCCGCAGGACGGCCGTATTTTCCGGCGTCGCCATCTGACCCAAAATAATCTGAGCGATATCGCCTGGAAGCAGGTTCGTGCCGATAAAAATCAGCACGGAGACCACCCAGAGAGTAACCAGACTGATCCCAGTTCGACCCAGTAACGCACGCCAAAGCATTGTTAACTCGTTATTTAGTCAGCGCTTTAGCGATCTTAAACAAAGGGGTTCGCACGTTGCCGTGCGAACCCCTTTCAAAACCACTTAATAGCAAAAAGCCAGTCGCCTTAGGCTTCTTTCCAGATGAACTCGGCCCAGCCATTGCCACCGAACTGACCCAAAGGTACGTTGGAAAACCCTTTAACCTTTGGATTATTGGCATCCAGAATATTGGTGTGATAAGGAATGATGATCCCGCTTTGGGTACTCACCAGTTTTTGCATCTCACAGTGCATCTCGTGACGCTTGGCTGGATCGGTCTCTGCCAGAGAGTCCTTAAGCAATACGCCCATGCGGTCGTTATTCCAGAACGTATCGTTCCAATTGCCATTCGGCCCGAATTGAATCCCCATCATCGAGTTCGCAGTCGGGCGCATATTCCAAGACACCACGTTCAGCGGCTCTTTCATCCACACCGCACCCCAGTAACCGTCTGACGGGACCTTTTTGAGCTTCAGGTTAAAGCCGATCTTCTTGAGGTTGGCCTGCATAAGCAAGCAGACATCCTCGATCGCGCCAGTCACAGGTGCGACCCAGATTTCAGCCTCAGTATATCCAGATTTATTCAAATGCCACTTGGCTTTCTCCGGATCATATGGAATTTGCGGCAACTCGTGACAATGATCGGCACCATAAGAAATATTGATCGGGTGATCGTTACCCAGTGTACCGTGACCTTTCAGGAACTTGCGGACAATCCGCTCACGATCCTGGATGTACCGCAGTCCCTGAACCAGATCATCATTATCACCCGGGGCTGTGTTCTTAAGGCAGCAAATACCACCATACACACCTGCTGGCACCGACAATACATTCAGTCCTGAACTCTCAATTTTCTTTATCTGTTTGGCACTGATCGCGGTGATCATGTCGACACTGCCTGAGAGCAACGCATTCAGACGGGCGTTCATATCCGTAATCGCCGTGATCTCGATGTTATCGAGCCACTGCCCGGTATCACGCCAGTAGTTATTATTACGTGAGTGGATTGATCTCACACCAGCCTGGAAGGAGTCCAGCACGTATGGACCAGTACCCGCCTGCCACCAGTTATGTGTGTTCTTTTTAACAATCTTCGCCTGCGGCTGCGTCAGCTTATACGGCATGTCAGCATCAGGTGACGACAAAGTGAGTTTTACGGTGTATTTGTCAACAGCTTTCCACTCCTCTACGAGAGAGAAGAAGGACTTTATCGATGACGGCGATCCGTCCTCAATGTGACGGTTCATACTCCAGACCACGTCGCTTGCAGTCAGTTCCCCGCCGCTGTGAAAACTCACGCCTTTGCGGATCTTGAAGGTGTACTCAGTGGCGTTGCTGTTGACCGACCACTCTTCGGCGAGCTCAGGATGCAGGCTCATGTTGTCCGAGACCTGAATGAGCCCGTTGAAACCGGTGTTAACCCGGGTGTAGTCGATAGTTGACGTACCAAGAAGCGGATCCAAGGTGTCATCCGGGCCATGCAGGTTGGATGCGAAGACCACCGAGCCGCCGCGGTTCGGGGTGGCGGCCAAAGCGCTGGTCGAGCCGAGAAGGCCTCCAGCAGTAGTTGCGGTAATACCCAGCGCACCCATGGCAGCCAGGAACTCGCGACGATTTACATGGCCATCGCGATACATCTGTTGAAAAGTTTTAACTTCTTTCATTTCTCAGGTTCCTCCTAGGAAAAAATGACTTTCTGTCTGTTTTTAATAACCGCTTAAGGCAGGTGATCCATAGGGTTTGATTCACCCCAGCCAGAAAGCGTTACCTGCAGTGAAACATAGCCACGAAAATCAGTCAACATCTTACGTTGAACCTGAATTGAGGCCTCTAAACTCCTACATTGTGGGCCTTTCCCAAGATTGCATTGTAAGTTTTATTCAAAACTTAGGCGATATCTGCTTTATCTGACCAGGTATTTACGTTTCTAGACCATTTCATGTCGGTCAAACTGCGGGAAAAATCCGCTAATATTATCGATTGTGCTTTTAGGCATGAACTGCACAACGCCAAAATTCGTTGTAAACCTGGAGAATTTTAGGCAACACAACTTATGAAACACGCCTGTTTATTGATTCGCACCCTTTTCTTTATAGGCACAGTTTTTGCAGTCAGGGCCGCCTGGGCTGGGGGCTGCCTGTGCAATTACACCCCTGCAACGCTTCTTGAGGTCATTGATGGCGATACGCTGGTGATGGAGGTATCGGGAAAACGTGAAACGATACACCTCGCCAAAATCATAGCGCCTCGCCTCGCGCCGGATCCTCAGTCGAACGGAGTATGGTGTGCAGCAGAGGGTGAGAAAGCAACTAAGGCAAAAGACTACGCCAGCACCCTTTTATCAAAAGCCTCCGAGATTACGCTTGACGAACAACAACGTGACGAATCCGGGGAAATCTCGGCCGTGGTATATATCGATAACATTAGCCTCGGGCAGGAACTTCTTTACAAGTACCTGGTGATAGAAAGCGACAGGACGCCAGACTGGTGCGGCTGATGCAAAAGAGCTCGTATCTACTACTGATCTTTACGATACACATTCACAGGGCGTGCAGGTCTGCGAGCCCGCCTTTCGAGACTTTGGCAACAAAACTGACTTTACCGGCCCAATCAGAATGCTGAAAGTTTTTGAAGACTTTCTGCTGGTCAAGGAAACGTTGGAATCTGATGGTGCAGGATCTGTTCTCGTCATAGGCGGCGGTGAGTCTTTACCTTGCGCCATGCTAGGGGGCAAGTTGACGCAACTGGCAATAGACAGACTGGGGCGGGATATTGATTAACGGCTGCGTGCGCGATAGCGCCGCTATTGGCACAATACCTATCGGAGTAAAAGCACTGGCGACACAGCCAGAGGGGCCATCAAAGCTAGGCGGTGGCCAAGCCGATATTCCAGCGCACTTTGCCGGGGTCGTTTTTCATCCGGGGCATTTTCTTTACGCTGATGTCGATGGCGCCCTGCTCAGCGAAACTGATCTTTTAGTCATTACGGACAGTGATGACTGAGTTTGTTGGTATAGACCAGTTCGTCCAGTTGTCGGCGCATTCGCTTGAGCAGTTATCGAAAGGCGTCCTCGGCGCCATCAACTGCAACGATGCTATCGCTACTTTTGTCGCTCGCCACCTGGTACAGGCGAACCTCATGGGTATTGATTCCCACGGGGTTGTCCGCTTGCCCCAATACGTTGAACAAGTTGAAGCCGATTATTTCTCACCAGCGGGAACTCCTGTCGTGACCCGGTGCGATCGAGGTGCAACTGTGATTAATGGCGGCCGTGGCTTTGGCATGCCGGCCATGCAACTCGCTATTGAGACTGGCATCACCCAGGCCAAGACCAATGGCGTTGCCGCTCTTGGCATTACTAACTGCGGGCATACCGGTCGACTCGGCGCATTTTGTGAAACGGGAGCCAGGAACCATTGCCTGACTATTATTCTTGGCGGCGGTGCGCGACGGAACTGGCGTCAGGTCGCGCCATTCGGTGGTTCAAAGGGGATGCTGCCCACCAATCCTTATAGTTTCGGCATCCCCGGCGGTGAGCGCGGGCCCGTCATTCTCGACTTTGCCACCTCGGTGGGGGCGGCAGGCTGGATCTATGCTGCGAAAAGCGCAGGCGCCAGTTTACCCAAGGATATGATTATTGACCGCAACGGCCACCCGAGTCAGGACCCACAAGACTACATTGATGGCGGGGCATTATTGCCCGCCGGTGGAGCTAAGGGATACGGCCTTGCACTACTTGCCGAAATAGTCGGCGAAGCGATGCTGGGGCGAGTTACCACCGACATGAACTGGATCATGATTGTGATTGATCTTGAACGTTTCCAGGGAGTCAATCAGTTCAGCGCTAGCGCGGAGGCCATTCTGGCTGAGATGCGCGAGTGCCCGCCAGCCGACGGCTTTAGTGCAGTAGAGATCCCAGGCGAACGTGAAAAAGCCACCGCCGAGCAGCGGCAACGCGACGGAATCCCGATACCGCAGCAATCCTGGGAACAAATCACGGCTGTCGCTGCGCGACTGGGTGTCCCGGTAACGACGTAGATGATGACGCTCTAATCGTGTTAACCACTTCGCATAACGCCAACTGAGCGCGAAGTGGGATTCTTCCCAGAGGCAAAAGTAACGTATACGGTGAACAACGCACTGCTAGAATCACGACACATTCCATTGATCCGACGCAGACTTTGCAGGCCTCGCACCTTCGAACATGGCCCGACGAAAAACCAGCAAACGAAAGGCGTCCCTTGAGAAACGAAAGGCGTCCCTCGAGATAGAACAAACACCCGGCAGACCGGTGCTCAACCGGCTCACCCCGGTATCTATTCTTTCGCAGGATGAGGTCGAGTCGCTACACCAGGCCTCGCTGAATGTGCTCGCTGAACATGGAATCCAGTTCTCTTTATCTGAAGCCCGTGCGATCCTGAAAACCGCCGGGGCCGATGTTCGAGATTCTGACGCTATGGTGCGTTTTGACCCGGATATGCTGATGGACTATCTGGCCAAGGCGCCAGCCGCATTCACCCTGCACGCACGTAACCCGGCCCATGACCTGCGATTGGGTGACGGTCATGTCAATTTCTCATCCGTAAGCAGTGCACCACACTGCACAGATACCCTTAAGGGCCGGCGTGCGGGTAACCGTGAGGATTTCGAAAACTTTTTGCGCCTGACTCAAGCTGTCAATGTGGCCCATGGTTCGGCCGGTTATCCGGTGGAGCCTATCGATATACCGGTGCCGGTACGCCACCTGCAGGCGACCCGTGCGATTCTTGCTCTGACGGATAAGACCTTCCGGCTATATAACCACAGTCGCCAGCGCACACTCGATGTATTAGAGATGACGCGTATTGCACACAATCTGAGCGAGGAAGCATTTGTTGAAAAGCCCTGTGTTTTCGCCTCAATAAACCCCAACTCGCCTCGCGAATATGATGAGTCCATGCTCTGGGGTATGATCGAATGCGCCCGGGCTGGACAAGTGCTGATGATCTCGCCTTTTATACTGGCCGGCGCCATGGCGCCTGTTTCGGTTGCCGGCGCACTTGTACAACAAAACGCAGAGGCGCTGGCTGGAATCGCCTTTTGCCAGATGGTTCGAGCAGGAACACCAGTGACTTATGGCGGCTTTGTATCAAACGCCGACATGAAAAGCGGGGCCCCGGCTTTTGGCACACCCGAGCATGTCAAAACCACGCTCGTGATCGGACAGATGGCGAGGCGCTACAACTTGCCTTATCGCTCGGCAAACGCCAATGCCTCTAACGCCGTGGATGCCCAGGCGGCCTACGAGTCACAAATGTGCCTGTGGGCCTGCCTGATGAGCGGTGCAACCTACGTTTATCATGGTCTCGGCTGGCTTGAAGGCGGATTGAGCGCCTCTTTTGAGAAATTCATTGTCGATGCTGAGATGATTCAGGGATTAACCGAGGTGCTGAAACCCATTGACCTGTCTGCGAAAGAACTGGCGGTAGACGTGATTGGCCAGATTCCTCCAGGGGGCCATTTTTTTGGCAGCAAGCATACTATTGAAAGGTACGAGCACGCCTTTTATCACCCCATGCTGTCGGACTGGCGCAACTTTGAAACCTGGAATGAATCCGGAGCGCTGGACGCAACCCAGCGCGCGGCTGGCATCGTAAAGACCTTGCTGCATCAATATCAGCCGCCGGCAATGGATCAGGATATCGCGCTGGCACTGGACGACTTTGTTGCCCGGCGAGAATCGCAAGGCGGAGCGCCGGTTCAATAAAATGTTCTGGTTAACCTCACTGTGTTAAACAGGCCTATGTGCCACAACTGTAATCGAGTTCTGATATGAAAATAGTCATCGTCGGTGCGGGCGCCATGGGCTCGGTCTATGCAGCATTACTGGCTGACTCAGGTAACGAGGTCTGGGCGAT
>Ga0233433_10000735_pt1 | contig 34253 bp, 30 predicted proteins | sample SI_122_August201_5_FD_179868 | JGI IMG/M metagenome (GOLD analysis project Ga0233433, IMG submission 179868) | Seawater microbial communities from Saanich Inlet, British Columbia, Canada - SI_122_August2016_100_MG | ecosystem: Environmental > Aquatic > Marine > Inlet | place: Canada: British...
GGGACCTCGATGCTTGGGCCATGTATCCAGATCGTGCCGCAGGAGAGGAAGTGTTGGACCCGGCCTTTGAGCGCCTCGACGAGGTGCTGGCAGCTTTCCAAGGTAAAGCAGATCATATCGATGACCACGTCGGGATCCAGGTCGCGGATCGTTTGGCCGAAGGAACCGTCCGCTTCGGCGGCGGTGCGATCGATTTGTATTTGTTCGACCTGGGCCCAGGCCCCGTGTGGCTGGTAGGGCTCGCGTTCTTGGCGACTGATGACGACAACTTCAAAACCTTGTTCCACCAACCTCGGGACCATATAGGTGCCGACGTGTCCCGTGCCTCCGATAACGACTACGCGCATGGCGAATCCTTTCTTGTTTGGGTATTCGTGTTACAGATCAATATAAGCCGAGGATCTGGTGATGGTGGCTCTATTGCTGGCGAAAGGCGGCGACCGCCGTCGCCACACCGAGCGAGGGGTTGCTTAAAGCAGGTCTTGGGAGGTCGGTGCAGAGGGCGGTGGCACCGGCCATCGAGGCCTGCGCCAAGACGATTATTTTTGCGCCGATGGACACCGCTTTTTCCGCCATCGGCCGATCGACGCGGATGACGGGGACTGGGGTGAGGCTGTTGGCGCTTTCGGCGCTGCCACCGATCGACGAGCAGGTGCACAATACGACATTGGCGCCATCGTCAATTGCCGCGATAATTTTGTTGTGGATGCGTTTAGTTAGTTCGGGCGAGATGCCTTTGTCGCGGGCTTCCGAGAGGAAATCTTCGCCGACGAGATGGGTAACCGGGATATCGGGCGCCTGGTCTTTGATCAGGGCGTCGAATGTCGGAATGTGAATAGGCGAGGTGTGCAGGAAGCTCAGGGTGGCGGGCATGGGTGCTTATTTCCTTTCGCGGTGAAATCGGCCAGTTGATAGATTAGCTTGAGTGGTGAATCTGTGCAAGAAATTTGCTTATGCGAGGAGGATCGTATGAAAATCGGCATACTCGGTTGTGCGCACGCCCATGTAAAGATCTACTGCACGCAATGGAATCGCGATATATCGTTGGATATACAGCCGACAGCAGTATGGGATCGCGACACCGAGCGGATGGTTCAGATGGCAGCACAATATGGCCTGCAAACATGCGAGACGGCGGCGGGGCTGCTGGAGCGGGACGATTTAGATGCTGTAGTGGTGGCTGCTGAGACTTCGCTGCACGCGGATCTGGTCGAAGCCGCCGCCGCTGCCGGCAAGGCGATTGTGTTGCAGAAGCCTATGGGGCTGACCTTGGCCGATGGCGAGCGCATCGCGGCGGCGGTCCATGCGACACGGGTGCCTTTTACCATGGCCTGGCAGATGCGGGTCGATCCGGAAAATTTGAAAATGCGCGAGCTTATCGCCGACGGTGTTTTGGGGCGCATATACCAGATCCGCCGCCGCCATTGCCTGGGCATGCTGCTCAACCCGGCGTTCGAGTCGTCTTGGCATGTGGATCCCGAGTATAATCGGGACATCTTTGCCGACGACGCGGCGCATGCGATCGATTTTATTTATTGGCTCTTCGGAATGCCGCAAACGGTCACCGCGCGTATGACTACGGCGCACAAGGCGACGATGCCCAACGACCACGGAGTCGCCTTGTTTGAGTATCCGCACGGGCTGCTGGCCGAAGTATCGTCTTCCTTCGCGGCGATCGCCGGTGAAAATACCACGGAAATCGTCGGTGAAAAAGGCGTGCTGGTGCAAAATTACGGTGATGCCCCGAGCGCCGCCAAGCGCTTCGACCCGAATGCGCCGAGTATGAAATGGTATGTTCGCGAGGCTGACGAATGGGTCGTCAGTGAGGTCGACACGCCGAAGGCGCAAGGCGAGCGGATTGCAGGCTTGGCCGGTCCGTTGGCCGAATTTCTGCACGGTAGGCGCCCGCCCTTGGCCACGGTCGAGGACGGGCTGAACGCGTTGCGGATAGTACTGGCCTGTTATGAGGCAAATGAAACGGGTCGCCGCGTTGTAATGACTTAAGATTGTTCTTTGCTTTTACAAGCTTCGCGTGCCGGCATCGTCTCTTCTTTAGGCTATTTCGTCGCCGCGCACACTAATATTTAGCGGTTCGTGATCGTCGGGCGTGGCATGGGACTTGTTGTATGCGGTCAGGCTGTCGGTGAGGATTTTGCGGTCTTCGGAAGTGGTGTCGGGTTCAAGGGCGATATCGCCTTCTACGCTAGCATGGTAGATGCGTGGCGGGCGGCACAACGGCGGGTAGTGGTTGCTCGGGCATCAATTACGGGCTTGTTGTTGCTCGTAGAGATATTGCGCTAATTCGTCGTGTTTGTATTGCTTGGCCCATCCGTCGGGGGTGCCGTTGTAGAGCAGGTCGCGCAATGTGAGATCGGCACCGCGTGCAACCAGGTGTTCTACGAGCGCGCGGTCGCCCTGAGAGGCGGCGATATGTATTGCGGTGGCACCTTGAGCGTGCCCGCCGAGCCAGCCGGTGGCGTTGATATTCGCGCCGTGGTCTAGGAGCCAGTCGACTGCTTGGCGTTGCCCCTTCCAGGTGGCGCGCAAGAGGGCGGTGGTTTCGTAGGCCTTGCCATTGGGGTTGGCACCCTGTGACAATAAAAAATCCATTGCTTCTACGCGGCCATTGCACGCCGCATAGATCAAGCCCTCGTCGAGGATTTCCTGGTCGTCGCCGGTAGGTGTCCAGGGGAACCAGCCGTAGTTGCCGCGATAAAAGGCACGGCCCTGACGGGCTTGCTGCTTGAGCGAGCTGTCGGTGGAAAACATCGTCTTGAGCAGTTCGATGCGTCCCAAGCCGGCGGCGACGCGCAAGTTGGCTGGGGACGCATCGTGCTCGGCAATCAGCTCAGCAATATCGGTCCAGCCCCAGACCAGCGCATGGACCAGGGCGGTGCCGCCGGCTAAGGGGGTTTCGGTGGTGAGCGGGGTGCCGGCTTGGATGAGGATATGGGCGACTTCGAGTGTGGCGGTGCTGTGTAATGGTGTTTTGTGCGTGGAACAATTATAAGTGACGAGGTCGGGGTGCCGGTCGAGGCCTTGCCATACTTGTTGCGTATTGCCCTCTTCACAGGCGTGGATAAAGGCGATAAAAGGCTCTTCGACTGCGCCGCTGTTGATTTTTTCGAGCTGCTCGACAAAGCAAGGCCAGTCGTCGAAACCGTGCTCGCGGGCGTAGACCCAACGCGCGTCGTCGGCATCGGGTTGCGCGGCGGGAATTTGCTCGGGTTTGGAGATCTGGAAGCGAGGCGTGTGGGCGATGAGCCGGTCAATGGCCGGGGCGAAACCGGCTGCGGCTTCTGCGGCCAAGTTTGCAATATACCCTTCGTAAAAAGATACGTCGGCGGTGTAGATTTTCAGCGGAGTCATCAAATAACATCCTAGTGGATATGGCGCTCTACGGGGGTGGTGTATTCCATAATAAGACGGTTTGCTGCCGGTTGGCGTTGAAAGTGTATTAAGCACAATAATATAAAGGACCGCTGGGGACAAGGCGCGGTTCGGACTTGGGGCGACTCTTTTTATTTGCTATATTGGCGCCCGGTTTATCAAGGAGATTATTACATGGCAGTTGAACAAAGGGCTATCCGCGAAGCGCCGACTGGGGCTCGTGGTCTGTTGCGCAATATTGGGCCGGGCGTCATCGTGTCGGGCTCGGTGGTCGGTTCGGGCGAGTTGTTGGTGACCACGCGAATGGGCGCGGAAGTGGGTTTTATCTTTCTCTGGGGCGTGATCCTAGCCTGTTTGGTCAAATATGCGATCCAACTCGAACTGGGACGGCAGTGTATTCTGCGCAATAGTAGCACGATCGATATTCTCGATCAGGTGCCTGGCCAGCGTTTTCGTGGCGTCTCGTGGATCGCCTGGCTTTGTGTCGCGGGTTATTTCTCGGTGACGGTGGCGGTGATCGGGATATTGGGTTCGGTGGCCGGGCTGATGGTGACGATATTCCCCTTTGTGTCAGAGCACATATGGGCGGTGGCGGTTTTTCTGGTGATGTCCGTTTTGCTCTGGCGCGGTTTGTACGACGACCTGGAGATGATGGTCACGGTTTTAGTGTCGACGTTCAGCCTGGTGGTTATCGGTTCGGTGCTGGCCTTGCAAGGGACGAGTTATGCGATTGACGGTGAACAGATCGCCTCGGGCTTTCGTTTTGCGATGCCGTCCGAGGGGGCATTTGTCGCGCTGGCGTTGATGGGGTCGGTCGGCGCGACGGCGGTTGAGCTTTTTATGTATCCTTATTGGATCGTCGAAAAGGGCTATCCCGATTTTGTTGGACCGAAAGAGGATTCCGACGAATGGCGAGCGCGTTATCGCGGCTGGATGCGGGTGCTGATGACAGACGCTGGGGTGTGCACGGGCATCGCGTTGGCGATTACCTGCGCCTATTACTTGTTGGGCGCGTCGGTGCTGAATCAACTGCAGGTTTTGCCCGAGGGCATGAAAGTCGTCGAACAGGTCTCGCTGATCTTTACCGAGACCATCGGCGGCTGGGCTTATTACATCTTTATGTTTGGCGGTTTCTGCACGCTCTTTTCGACGCTATTGGTCTTCGCCGCGTCATCGGGGCGGATCGGCGCAGATTTCCTGCAAAAGATTCAGGTGGGGGCTTTAGCAGGCGAGGAAGGTTATCGGCGCTGGGTGCGGATCTTACAGATCGGCTTCCCATTTTTATGGCTGCTCTTTATTCTGGCCGATCCGCGCACATTAGACTTTGTACTCAAGGGCGCGAATGCCAATAATCTATTGCTGATCCCGATGGCCTACGCGGTACTGCATCTGGCGATGCGGGTACCGAAAGAAGAACGAATGTCGCTGTGGACGGAGTTGGCGTTGTTGTTCACGATCTGGGCGATTATCAATTTTACGGCGATTAATGTCTTTCAACTGGTGGGGTATTAATGAATTGCTATTTTGCCCTGTTGATTGCCGCCATTTGCTCGTAGTTCAATCCCGTCCCCCCGAAAATGTCCAGCGCCGACCCGACCGTAAAATCCAGCTTGCCATGGCCCAAGCGGTCAATGACGTCGATATCCGTCTGGCTGCGCACGCCGCCGGCATAGGTCGTCGGTATCGGTGCGATATTTCCCAATAGCGAGATAAGTTCCTCGTCGACGCCCTGTTGCTTGCCCTCGACATCAGTGGCGTGCACGAGGAATTCGCAACACGACTCGGCGAGGAAAGCGAGGTTTTTGGCGTTGATTTCGAAGTCAGTGGTCTGCTGCCAACGGTCCGTCATAACGACATAGCGGCCATCGCGCTGGCCACAGCTCAGATCGAGTACCAGGCGGTCGCGGCCTGCGGCGTCTACGACGCGTTGCAGATTGTCGCGGTGCAGTTGGCCGTCGCGGAAGGCGTAGGAGGTGACGATGACTTGCGCCGCGCCGCGGTCGAGCCAGTCGGCGGCGTTGTCTGCGTTGATGCCGCCGCCCAATTGCAGACCACCGGGAAAGGTGGCGAGCGCATGTGTTGCGGCTTCTTCGTTACCCGGGCCGAGCATGATGACGTGTCCACCGGGCAGGTTATCATGCCGGTAGAGCTCAGCGAAATAGGCGGGTGGTTTTTCGGCGACGAAATTTGTCTCGGGAACGGCCCCATCGCGGAGTGTGGAACCGACGATCTGCTTGACCTGGCCTTGGTGTAGGTCAATGCAGGGACGGAAGCGCACTAACGGTCGATCCGGTATTTGTCGAGGGCGGCCTCGTCGAGGCTGACCCCGAGGCCGGGGCCGGAAGGCAAGAGCATATAGCCGTCTTCGATGGGCAGTTTTTCGTTGATAACGTCGCCGGAATGGTAGACGCAGCCGTTGACGTCGCTGGCGTAGCCGAGGTTGGGCATGGCGAAGGCGAGGTGAGCCTGAGCGGCGGTGCCGATGCCTAGTTCGGGCATACTGCCTATAATACAGGGCAGGCGCGCGGCTTCGGCGATGGAGAAGATACGCGCGGCGGAACCTAATCCGCCGGCCTCCGATACATAGACGTTGAAGACGTCAACGGCTTGGTGGCGGATACAGTGCATGGCGTCGTGCGGAGTCCAGATGCTTTCGTCTGCCATAATCGGAAGGTCGACTCTTTCGCGCACGAAGCGCAGGCCTTCGATGTCGTCGGGCGGTAAGGGCTGTTCGACCAGTTCCAAATCGAAGACCGAGATCTCCTCTATATGGCGCACGGCTTCTTTAGCTGACGGCCAACCCATATTGGCGTCGACGCGCAAGGTGATCTCATTGCCGACCTCGCTGCGTATGGCTTCGAGCACGTCGATGTCGGCTTCGATATCGCGGCCGATTTTGGCCTTGAGGGTCTTGTAGCCTTGTGCGACCAGTCGGCGGGCTTGTGCGGCGATCTCGGCGGGGTCGCCCATCGACAGCGAATGGCTCAATAATACGCGGTCTCGGACCTGCCCTCCCAAGAGCTGGTAGACCGGCATATTATAGGCTTTGCCGACCAGGTCATAGAGGGCCATCTCAATGCCGGCTTTGGCGGGGTAAGAGCGGTGCAGGACCTGGTCCATATGGTCGGCGATTTCGCGGATGCGGAATGGGTCGCGGCCAATGAGCGTTTGTGCGAGGAAGTCGTTGATGGTCTCGCTCTCGCCGCGGCCGCGGCGGTCCCAGATGCTGGAGGCTTCGCCGATGCCGGTGAGTCCTTCGTCGGTGTGGATGAGCACCACCGCATTTTCGGAAGCTTGTTGCACGCCGAGGCTGCTTTTGAAGGCTTGCGGTCTGGGCACGCGGACCGGGATAGATTCTATTTTAGTGATTTTCATAGTAGAGAATTAAGTTGGTGCCCTTGCGAGCGTCAAGCGAGTTGATAAATGGCTAAGGCGGTATTGCCGTAGGTGCGCTGTTGGCTGCGTTGCAGACGGCCGCTGGATTCGGGCAAGCTCAATTCGGTCTGGTGCTGGGCGAAGAATAGGCCGTCTTCGTTGAGCAGCGTTGACTCGCCGAGGGCTTCGATTAGCCCGAGTAAAAGAGGTGCGCCGGCGTAGCGGGCGTGGTAGGGTGGATCGGCATAGATGATATCGAAGCAGCGGCCCTCGCTCGCTATGCTGGGGATCAGCGCCTGGGCTTTGGCTGAATGCAGGGCGGCGACCTCGGCGCGCCATTCGTCGAGCAGTGAGCGGATCTGGCTCAGTCGACGGCGGTCCGGTTCGTTGAACTCAACGGTAGCACCGCGGCTCAGAGCCTCGAGGCCGATCTGCCCGGATCCGGCGCAAAGGTCGAGAAAGGTCTGGCCTTGGAGGTCGGGGCCGAGCATGGAGAACACGGCTTCTTTGAGGCGTGTAGAGGTGAGGCGGATGTCGCCCAGGCGGTTGCCCGAAGGGATCCGCCGACCGCGATAAATACCGGTGACAATGCGCACGGATAATTCCTGTGGAAACGCGTTGGGGGAGTGCAAAGTATCGCTGATGAGCGTGACGACGTCAAGGCGCTCGGAACGCGGGAAAATCGGCTTGATCGCCTCTTCGGATGGGATTTTAACGCTGGCCGATGCTCAGGTGACCTGGCCTTCGCGGAGGCAGAAGGGGGCGCCTCGCAGGCAGGCGAAGGCACGCTCGTTGACGGCCTGGATCGCCAGATCGGTATCGGCGAAGACGGTGACGATCATAGCGGGGATTTCAGAATGGTGGTCGCGGACCTGGTGCAGAACTTATACCGTCGATATCCGGCATCCGCACATCGCTGAGAATCAGGTCGATGGGCTGTTTTTCGAGGAGTTCGAATCCAGCGCGGCCATGTTCGGCGAGATAAGCGGTATCTCCGCGTTGCTCGATATAGCGCTGTAGGGTGCGGCAGACAATTTCTTGATCGTCTATGATCAGGATGCGCATCAGAATCCCCGGACCATTAAAATTGTGGAAAGACCGGAGAAATAACTCCCTGTGTCATTGTATGCAACTTCAGATCGCATTTTTTATCTTGACCGATCTCGCCGCGAATACGAGTCTTTAGCGATTATTACTTTATATCAAGGAGCATGGCAGTGGGGGTGGAACAATATGACGCGATTGTCGTGGGTGCGGGGGGGATGGGCAGCGCCGCGCTATACCATTTGGCCCGTCGCGGAGTCCGGGCTTGTGCCGTAGAGCGCTTTGCCATTGCCCACGACAGGGGATCTTCGCATGGGGATACACGCATAATCCGCAAGGCGTATCTAGAGCATCCGGACTACGTGCCTTTGCTACATCGCGCCTATACGCTGTGGGAGGAGTTGGAAGCCGAAGGCGGGGAGGAGCTTTTTGCCCGAGTCGGCCTATTGCTGGCAGGGGATCCCGAGACCGAGGCGATGCGCGGGCAGGTGGCCTGTTATCGTCAACACGATTTGCCGCATGAGACGCTCGACGCGGACGAATTGGCTAACCGTTACCCCGATTTTTCCTTGCCGCCGGATTACAGTGCCTTTTACGATCCCCTCGGCGGTTTTTTGCGGGTGGAAGACTGCGTTCGCCGGCACGCCGATCTGGCCAGAGCGTATGGCGCGGTTATTTACGAGGGAGAGGTGGTGCGCTCCTGGCGTGGCGAAGGAAGTGGAGTGGTGGTTGAAACGGATCGCCGCCGCCTGTGCGCCGATCGTCTGATTCTCTGCGCTGGCGCTTGGGCGGTACCGGAGCTGCATCGGTTGGGCGTGTCGGCTCGCGCGGTGCGCAAAGTGCAGTTGTGGTATGGGGGGCGTGGTGTGGAGCGTTATCGACAAGGAGAATTACCCTGTTTTTTCATCGCCGACGGCGAACATTATTTTTATGGCTTTCCGGCCCAAGAACCGTGGGGGTTGAAATTGGCCGAGCATAATATATCGCACGACGTGGTGGGTAACCCGCTGGAGCTCGACTGCGAACTGAGGCCTAATGACGAGCCTCGCGTGTTGGATTTTCTATCGCGTTTTTTCCCCGCGCTAGAACCGCAACTGAAGAAGCACGCTGCTTGTATGTATACGCTGACCCCCGACAAACATTTTGTCTTGGATATTCATCCCGAGTGCCCCGCGGTGGTTTTGGGTGCTGGTTTTTCAGGCCACGGTTTCAAGTTCGCTACGGTGGTCGGTGAAATACTGGCCGAATTGGCGCTGGATGGCAAAACACGGCAGCCGATAGAATTTCTGGGTCTTTCACGTTTCGCCTAAAGGAGGTTGCAAATGGATCTGGGCTTGGCGGATAAGGTGGCATTGGTTACTGGCGGCAGCCGCGGGATTGGCCGCTCGATTGCGTTGGCGTTGGCCGGCGAAGGGTGCAAGGTGGCGATTTGCGCCCGAGGCGAAGAGCCATTGGCGCGTGCGTTGCAGGAGTTACAAGCTCGCGGTGTCGAAGCGATCGCCGCGGTGGCCGATGTGCGTTCTCAGCCGCAAATCGAGGCGGTGGTCGCGCGGTGCGTTGCGGAGTTGGGGGGGGTCGATATACTGATCAATAATGTGGGTGGTTCGGCGGGTGGGGCCAGCCTGCTCGATTCGACGGACGAGGATTGGGCGGAGACCTTCGATCTAAATCTGTTCCATGCGGTGCGGGCGACTCGGGCGGTGTTGCCGTATATGCGCGAACGCGGTGGCGGGGCGGTAGTGATCGTCTCGTCGATTTCGGGATGGAAGCCGGGGCCAAGGGCCCAGTACGGCAGTGCCAAGGCGGCGGAGATTTTTCTCGCCGGGGCGTTGGCACTGGAACTGGCCGAATACAATGTGAGAGTCAATGCGGTCGCGCCGGGTTCAATTTATTTTCCGGGCGGCGGGTGGGAGCGTTTTCGGGAAGAAAACCCCGAGGCCTTTGCGCGATTTGAAGAACGGGAGCAACCCGCAGGTAGATTAGGCGCCCCCGAAGAGGTCGCCGATGTGGTGGCGTTTCTGGTTTCGCAGAGGGCCTGTTGGGTGAATGGGGCGATGATTCCCATAGACGGAGCGCAGGGGCGACCAGCGGCGTTTTGACCATTGAGCGACAAGAGTGAGGGACATGCCCTGCCCGTCTCTCACTCGCTATCCCTGAAACAAAGACAACGCCCCGTCGACATAGATCTCAGTGCCGGTGACATAACTGGCCTCGTTCGACGCCAAAAAGAGAATGACGTTCGCCACTTCTTCGGAACTGGCGGGGCGTTGTTGTAGCGGGACCATGCCCTCGGGGTATTCGCGAGGGATTTTTATTTTATCGATGTCGCGCGCGAAAGTGTTCTCACCGATACTTGTTTTGGTCCAGCCTGGGCAGACGACATTGATGCGGATAGCCCATTGTGCCAACTCGACAGCGGCCATTTTGGCGAAGGTCACCTGGGCGGCTTTGGAGCAGGAGTAGGAGGTGAAGCCGAAGTTGGAGAAGATCCGATTGCCGTTAACCGAGGAGACGACGACGATGCTGCCGCCGCCGGCTGCACGCAGGTGGGGGATGGCGTATTTGACGGTGAGGAAGGTGCCACGCACGTTGATATTTTGGGTCTGGTCCCATTCTTCGGGGGTGATGTCCTCGATGGGGGCAAGTACCCCGTTGATGCCGGCGTTGGGCACGACGATGTCGAGGCGGCCCCACCGTTCGACGGTTGCCGCGACGAGGGCTTCGACGTGCTCGGCATCGGCTACGTCGCCGGGCAAGGCCAACGCTTCGCCGCCCATTCTTTCGATTTCATCGACGGCTTCCTGGCAGCGCTCGGCTCGGCGTGCGGTGAGCGCTACTTTCGCCCCCTCGCGCGCCATGGCCACGGCTGCCGCCCGGCCGATACCGCTGCTGCCGCCTGTTATCAGCGCTACTTTGTCCTTGAGCTTCATATCGATTACCTAACTAGTATGTAGTTGACGAGAAAATGCGGGGGGAATATTCTTTGGAGTCGATTTACTAATATATCTGAACAACATATGGAGGCAAGGATGACAGACAGTGTCGAAGAAAATGTCAACACGAGTTCAAAACCTTCGGACCTGCGGATCACCGATATGCGCATCGCCAATTTGCGTGGCGCGCCCTTTCGTTCGACAATTATCCGCATTGACACCAATCAGGGCATTTCGGGTTATGGCGAAGTGCGCGACGGCGGCAGCGAGACGTATGCGCTGATGCTCAAAAGCCGCCTGATCGGGGAAAATCCCTGCAATGTCGACAAGATTTTCCGCAAGATCAAACAGTTCGGGCACCACGCGCGCCAAGCCGGTGGCGTCTGCGGCGTCGAGATGGCGCTGATGGACCTGGCCGGCAAGGCCTATGGCGTGCCGGCTTACCAGTTGGCCGGCGGCAAGTTCCGCGACCAAATCCTCTGCTACTGCGATACGCCTTCGCGGCGCGATGGCAAGGAGATGGGCACGTTGCTCAAGGAGCGCATGGACGACGGCTTCGGCTTTCTCAAGATGGATGTCGGCATCGGTTTGCTCAAAGGGATGGAAGACGCGTTGATCGCGCCGCCGGGCATGTTGGGTACCAATCATATCATGCACCAGTTCACCGGTATTCAGATCTCGAACAAAGGCATCGATATTCTTTGCGAGTATGTCGCGCAGGTACGCGAGGTAATCGGTTATGAGGTCCCCTTGGCCGTCGACCACTTCGGCCATATCGGCGTTGAATCCTGCATCCGCCTGGGCAAGGCCTTAGATCAGTTCAGTCTGGCCTGGTACGAGGACATGATCCCTTGGCAGTTTCCCGATCAGTGGAAGCGTTTGGCCGACGCGGTGGATACGCCGGTGTGCACGGGCGAGGACATCTATTTAAAAGAAGATTTCCTGCCATTGTTTGAAAATCGCGCCATCGCCGTCGCGCATCCCGATTTAGCTTCTTCCGGCGGTATTTTAGAAACAAAGAAGATCGGCGATCTGGCCCAGGAACACGGCGTGGCGATGGCGCTGCATATGGCGATGTCGCCGATCGCGGCACTGGCTTCGGTGCACTGCGCCGCGGCGACGGAGAATTTCATGGTGCTGGAAAATCATTCGGTCGATCAGTTGGCGCAGTGGAGCAGCTTGGTCGAGGGCTTGCCGGTGCCGCTGATTGAGAACGGGCATATCGCGGTGCCGGAGGGGCCGGGGCTGGGTTTCACCGGGCTGAATGAAGATGTGTTACGCGAGTTTGCCGATCCGGACCGTCCGGAGGTTTTTGCTTCTACGGAGGCTTGGGACAACGAACGGGCGCACGATCGGTTGTGGAGTTGAGGCGTTAGTTTTGGAGGCGGGCGGGGATTTCGAGGGGATACTTTTGCTCATTTTACCCGCCATCCCTGGCGGGCTCTGAGGGCTTAGCAAGCCGCTACAGGTATACCCTCGAAATTCCCTCTGCTACTTCTGTGTTTAAGTATCTTTTTAAAATAGAGGAAGAAGATTGCTATGGCCGGTAAGACCTACGACATCGCCGTGCTCAAGGGCGACGGTATTGGTCCGGAAGTAGTCGATGAGACGCTGAAGGTGCTTGAGGCCCTAGGGACGCCAGATTTCAACTTCACTGATTCGCCGTGCGGGGCAGGGTGTTATCTGGAGCAGGGTGACCCATTGCCGAAGGAGACTGTAGAGGCCTGTCGCCAGGCCGATGCCGTATTGCTCGGGGCGATGGGGTTGCCGCATGTGCGTTGGCCGGATGGTACGGAGATGCGGCCGCAGATTGATTTGCGCATTGAATTGGATCTGTATGCGGGGGTGCGGCCGATTTATTTGTACGCAGCCGAGCACTCGCCGCTCAAGGGCCTGGGCGCGGGAGAGATCGACTTTGTTATTTTGCGGGAAAATGTCGAAGGGCTATTCGCTTCGATGAACGGCGGGATCGAGTTGAGGGGGGAGGTCGCGGTCGATTCGATGGTGATTACCCGTTCGGGCACGGAGCGGGTGGTGCGCTATGCTTTCGAGTTGGCTAGGCGGCGCGGCAGAGATCCGATGAAGGTGACCTGCGTCGACAAGGCGAATGTCTTTAAGTCGATGGCTTTTTTTCGCCGCGTATTCGATGAGGTCGGCGAGGCTTATCCGGAGATCGAACGCGACTATGCTTATGTCGATGCCTTGAGTATGTATTTGGTACAGCGGCCGGCGAGTTATGATGTGCTGGTTACCGAGAATATGTACGGGGATATTATTTCGGATCTGGCGGCCGGTTTGGTCGGGGGGCTGGGCATGGCGCCTTCGGGAGATATCGGCGAGGATTCAGCCGTCTTTCAACCCTCGCACGGCACCGCGCCCGATATCGCTGGTCAGGGGCTGGCCAATCCGTTAGCGACGATCCTGTCGGCGGGTTTGATGTTGCGTTGGTTGGGCGACCGGAATGATGATCCTGCGGCCACGCAAGGCGCTGATCGCATTGAAGCGGCGGTGCGCGGGGTGATTGCGGAAGTTGGAGTGGGCACGCCGGATCTAGGCGGTAAGATGAGTACGGGTGAATTGGGAGATACAATTGTCCAAGCGCTCTGAAATAGACCGACGAACCTTTCTCGGTATGGGCTTGGGCGCGGCGGCGCTGCCGATATTGGGTTTTACAGGGGGCGCTGGCGCGCTAACCGCCGAGCGGCGGGTGCGTTTGCGTGCACTGGGGATAGTGATTGGCGATTTGCAACCGGGCGAACATAACGCGATCACCGATGTCGTTGGGGTGAAGGTCGGGCATGTGACGTTGATCAAGGGGGAGGGCCCGTTGGTTGAAGGGGAGGGGCCGGTGCGCACCGGGGTGACGGCGATTTTGCCGCACGGGGGCGATCTGTCACGGTCACCGGTTTTCGCCGCTGACTTTACGCTCAATGGCAATGGCGAGTTGACGGGGATGGGCGCGGTGCGGCGTACGGGTTTGTTGGGGGCGCCGGTATTTTTCACGAATACTTCGAGTGTTGGTGCGGTCTACGATGGGGCGATGGGATGGATGTTGGAACAGAATCCTGACCTTTTCAAGGGCGGTCTGCACCCAGAGCCGGCTGTCGGCGAGACCTGGGCCGAGTTTCTGCACGATACGACCGGTCGCCATGTGCGCCCCGAGCATGCGGTCGAGGCGATTAATGCAGCGTCCGGTGGACCGGTAGCCGAAGGCTGTGTGGGGGGGGGCACGGGAATGCGCGCTTATGGCTTCAAGGCGGGCATCGGTAGCGCGTCGCGCAAGGTGCCCTGCGGTGACCAAGTCTATACCGTCGGTACGCTGGTCCAGGCCAATTTTGGGCGGCGACCGCAGTTGCGCGTCGATGGCGTTCCAGTGGGCAGGGAGATTACCGACCTGATGGAGGAGCGTGGCGGCAAGACCAAGTCGATGCTGGCAGTAGTTGCCACCGATGCGCCGTTGATTCCCAGCCAACTGCGACGGGTTTGTAAACGAGTCGCTCTGGGCATGGCGCGCACTGGTGCGATCTCGACTCCCGGCAGCGGTGATCTCGTGTTGGCCTTTACCAATGGAAATCGTCTACAGGCTGACGAGACGCCTGCAGCTCACTCCGTCGGGATGCTCACCGACCGCTGTCTTTCGTCCTTGTATAAGGGGGTCGTCGAAGCGACGGAGGAGGCTATCCTCAATTCGCTGACGATGGCTGATACCATGGTGGGACGCGACGGGAACACTATTCACGCGTTGCCGCTATATCGTCTAGTCGAGGTCATGCGCGCCCACGGGAGGCTAAAATGAGCCGCCTGCGCGCGTTGGGCATCAACATCGGTGATTATTTGCCGGGGCGGCAGAATGCGATTACGGACGTACGGGGGGTTAGCGTCGGTCATGCCGATATTCGCGCCGCCAATCTGCGCACCGGCATTACGGCCGTCGTGCCCTATGCGCCCGATATTGCCGAGCGCAAACTCTTTATCGGTCGTTTTGCGGTCGATGGTGGCGACGCGATGAGTGGGCTCGGCGTCGCCGAGGATTTCGGCACTTTTTCTTCGCCTATCGTCCTGGCTCCGGCCCCGGTCGTCGGCCGTGTTTACGAGGCGTTGATACGTTATGGTCTGGCGCGCGATCCCGGGCTTGGTACGGAGACGGGCTGGCCGCCGGTGGTCGTCGGGGTCGATGATACGGCGTATAACGAGCCAGCTTTAACGTACGAGCAGTTGACCCAGGCCCATGTACACGAGGCGCTGGCTAATGCCCGCGCGGATAAAGTGGTGATGGGTGACGCCGGCATCGGTGGTGGGTTGCAGGCCTTTGGTTATAAGGGCGGAGTCGGCACGGCTTCGCGTATGGCCGGCGATTATACCACGGGGGTTTTGGTGGCGGTTAACGGCGGTCGTGCCGGTGCATTGCGGATCGGTGGTTATTCATTGCTCGCAGGCGGTGAGCCCGACGGGCCGGATACCTTTGTGGCGATAGTCGCGACTGATGCCCCCTTGATCCCGCGCCAGCTCGAGCGTCTTGCCGGCCGCGCGGTATTGGGGCTGGCCACAGCAGGTTTGTGGGGACCGTATACGCGCGAAGGGCTGGTGTTGGCTTTTTCGACCACAGGTATTGTGCAACAAGAGCGCCAAGGGCCGACGATTGATGTGCTGTCTGTGGATGAGGAAGGGCTCTATCCACTTTTTGCCTCGGCTGCCTTTGCCGCTGAGGAGGCGGTCCTTGACGGGTTGTTGGCCGCAGGAGAGACCGAGCGGCTCAAGGCCCTTCCGCAGCAGGGCTGGCCGGAGGCTGTGCGTGCGATGCAGCAGGACGCACGGTGAAAAAACTCTTAGATGACTCGGCTGCCATCGGTGAATTCCGTACCCATTTACTCTCCTGGTATCGCGACCACAAACGACAGACGAGTTGGCGCGACAGCAGCGACCCCTATCATATTTGGATTTCCGAGATCATGTTGCAGCAGACTCGAGTGGATCAGATGGGGGGTTATTTCGAACGGTTTATCACCGCTTTTCCCACGGTTGAGGCACTGGCTGGGGCTTCCGGGGATGAGGTCCTTAAGGTTTGGGAAGGCTTGGGCTATTACGCCCGGGCGCGCAATTTGCACAAGGCGGCCAAGCGCATCGCCTTTGAGCTTGAAGGACAGATACCCAATACCTACGATGGGCTGATCGATTTGCCCGGTGTCGGTGAATATACAGCCGCGGCGGTCAGCAGCATCGCCTTCGACTGCGACCATCCGGTACTCGACGGCAATGTAATTCGTGTGCTCTGTCGTCATTTGCGGATCGAGGGCGATCCGCGTCGCGCTCAGATCAAAGCCGAGTTGATCGCGGCGGGGGAAGCGTTATTGGCGCGGGGGCAGGCGGGGGATTTCAACCAAGCGATGATGGAGTTAGGGGCTAGGATTTGTACGCCGCGCAAGCCATTGTGCGAGACTTGCCCTGTCGGTGCGACGTGCCGCGCTCGTGCGGAACTCGATGACCCGACGGCGTTGCCATACAAGGCACCCAAAAAAAAGAAACCGCATTATCAAGTCGCGGCCGGGGTAATTAGCAAGGGCAGTCAGTTGCTGATTGCACAACGTCCGGCGGAGGGCATGCTCGGCGGTTTGTGGGAGTTTCCCGGTGGCAAGCAGGAAGAAGGCGAGACATTAGAAGAATGCCTGGTGCGCGAGATCCACGAGGAATTGGGCATTGAGATCGAGACCGTCGCGCGCCTGACGAGTGTCGATCATGCTTTTTCGCATTTTAGTATTACCTTGCACGCGATAGCCGCGCGTTATATCAGCGGCGAACCGCAGACGCTGGGTTGTGCCGATTGGAAGTGGATTGCACCAGAGGAGTTGGATGAGTTCGCCCTGCCGCGGGCAGATCGCCTGATCGTGGAATTTCTGCGGCGGGACGGGCATCAAATGCAATTGTTCGATGGAGGAGTCGATCGTGGAAAATGAGCAAAACTTGATGGCAGAGGGCAAGCGCCGCGGTCCCGGTTTAGTGTTACGCGGTATCTGCATGGGCACGGCCGATGTGATCCCCGGTGTCTCCGGGGGGACGGTCGCCTTAATTATGGGCATCTACGACGAACTCGTCGGGACCATTGCCTCGATCGACCAACGAGTCGTTGGCGCACTGGTGCGGGGGCGGATCGCAGAGGTATTGCGGTTGATAAATGCCACGTTTTTAATCCCGCTGCTTTTTGGCATAGGCCTGGCGATCGTGTCGTTGGCGAAGTTGATTACCTGGTTGTTGGCGACACATCCGCAGCCGGTGTGGGGTTTATTTACTGGTTTGATCCTGGCTAGTGCGCTCTTCGTCGCGCGGCAGGTCAAAGGGTGGTCCGTGCCGCAATGGGGTTTGACTGTGGTCGGGGTGGCCGTCGGCTACCTGGTCACGACGCTGGTGCCGGTAGAGACGGGTACGGAAAGCTATAAGTTTGTGCTGGCGGGCATGGTCGCGATTTGCGCAATGATCCTGCCGGGGATCAGCGGGTCGTTTCTGCTGGTCGTGATGGGCAAATACCAGCAGGTCTTCGGTGCGGTGCACGAAAGAGAATTTGGTATCATTGCTCTCTTTGGCGTTGGGGCGATCATTGGCTTATTGGGTTTTTCGCGTTTGCTCAAGCGGCTGCTGGCCCGCTTTCACGCCGAGACGATGGCCTTTTTGGTCGGGTTGATGCTGGGGTCTTTGCGCAAGGTCTGGCCGTTCCGCAATGTGCTGGAGGAGAAGCTGATTGGCAGCAAGGTGCGGGTCTTGCGCGACGAGTGCGTTTGGCCGCAGGAGTACAGTGGCGAAGTGTTGTTGAGTTTCGTGCTGATGGTCGTAGGGGCGGTGCTGATACTGGCGCTGGAGCGGTTGGGACGCGAGAAGAGTTAGTTCGAGCCGTTTAAAAATCTGCGGGTTGAATTCGCCGCTGCTTGCGGCGTTAGAATGCGCAAGCTAACCCGATACTCCGCTGCTTGCGGCGGGGTCGTTCATTTTACTTATCTCGATTGCCCGGATCTGGTACTGCTTCTATTTGCGGCCCTTCGTCTGTGCTTTCGCTCATGGCGTCGCGGGCGGCGTGGAAGCGGCGAATGCGGCGGATGAAGACATAGACCAGTCCGGCCAGCGCTATGTAGAGCAGATACTGGTAGATTGCCTCGGTCCAACCCAAAACTACCGGCCAGAGGCTGATGATACAGAGCAGAGTGAAAATATCCTCGATCAGCTTGCTCTTTTTCTCTTTACTCGAGTCTTGTTCAGGCGTCATTAGATAGGGCCTTGTAGATGGCGTAGTTTTTGAGGACTAACTTGACGTAGAGACGGGTCTCTTTGTAGGGGATGCGCTCGACGAAGGCGTCTATATCGTCGAAGGGGAAGCGGTCGAGCCATTTGCGGGCGTTGTGCGGGCCGGCGTTGTAGGCGGCTAGTCCCAGCTCGAAGCCCATTTCGGCGGCCGGTCCCTCGGTGAATTGGCGCACCTGGTCGCCGAGAAAATAACTGCCGAGGCGGATGGAGACGGCCGGGTCGAAGAGCGAACTGCGTTCGAAGCTCGGTATGCCCAATGTCTCGGCCAGAGTTTGCCCGGTGTGCGGCATGATCTGCATCAGGCCCATCGCACCCGCCCTTGATACGGCGCCTTCGTTGAAGGTGCTCTCCTGGCGGATAACCGAAAGCACTAGAAATGGGTCGACCTTGGCTTCGGCGGAGGCGGCGAGTACTTGGTCCCAATAATAATCGGGGTAGATCCGCGGCAGTTCGTCTGGTTCCTGGCCGTCGACGAAGATTCGCATCGACAGCCGCAATGCTCGGTCGAGGAAGCCTAGGCCCTCATAGCGGTCGCGGATGACTTTCAAGGCCGCCGTATTGCCGCGATTGGCGCGGGTGGCTTGTTGCATCTCGGCCCCGGACAGTTGTCTCAGCCCCAATTGGTATAGTGCTCCCGCACGTTGCAGATACTCCAGGCCCTTGAGTCTGGCCTTGTCCTCGGGGCGCGGTCGCATGGTCGCCAGCGGGCGGCTCTTGATCTGGATTCGGTCTAAGTAGCCTAATTTAACGGCGCGGGACGAGTAGTAGGAACGCGGGAAACCGGCGGCGGCCCGGCGGTAGAGTGCTGTCGCTTTATCGTCCTGGCCCAATTCGGCGGCACTCTTGCCGGCCCAATAGAGGCACTGGTCGACGATATGTTCTTCGCGCGCCAGTTTACTTAGGCGTTCAAAAACCACGAGTGCCTTGCGGTATTCCTTCCGGCAATAGAACGTAAAACCTATGCTCCAGCCCGCTTCGTCGCGGTATTTGCTTTCGGGATAGTCCTCGGTCAGGTGGCGATAATCTTTTTCGGCGCGGTCGAAGTGGTTGTTGCGTTCAAGGGCCTTCGCCGACTGCCAGAGGGCATCGTCGGCCAGGTCGTGTTGGGGGAAGCGTTTGACGAAACGCTGATAGCTGGCGATAGCCTCTTCTTCGCGATTGCGGCGTACCTGGATTCCGGCGATGCGGTAGAGGGCCGACGGGCGGCCGTATTTGTCGTAAACTTCGTTGAAAGTTTTTTCAGCTTTGTCGTAATTGCCGGCGGCGAGATAGGCTCTGCCGAGCATGAAACGGGCTTCGGCCACGCGCTGGTCGCGGGGATACGAACGGATAAAGCGATCAAAACCTTTGACGGCCTTGTCGAACTGCTCTTGGCTATAGCGAACCAGAGCGGCGGCATAGGTCGTGCGGGCATCGAGTGATCGCGGCAGCTTGCTAAGGGTCTTGAGGCCTTGCTGGGACTTGGGATGGTCTTCAATGAGTTGCAGGCGCCATTTTTGCGCTTGCTGCGTATCCTTTTGCTCGTCGCTGGTCGCGGCGAGTTGATAGAGCAGGTGTGGTGCCTGATCCGGATTTGCTGCCAGTTGCTCTTGGTAAAGGGCCAGGGCTTTGGCAGGTTGCTCGTCGGTCCGATAGAGGGTCGCTAAGTGCAGGCGGGAGGAGTGCTGCAACATCGAGTTCTGCGCGGTGATTAAGAAGTCTTGATAGGCGGCGACCGCACCGCGCGTCTCGCCCATATCCTCCAGCGACCGGGCCATCCAAAAACGGCGGTACTCTTCTAGATAGGGTAGGTCGTCGGGTAAGTCGTGCAACCGGGCGTAGGCGCGGCTAGGTTTTTTGAGTTGACGTTCGCAGATCGCCCGTTGCAACTGGATACGGGTCTGGTCTGGGAGAGGCAGTTCACCTAGGTCGAGCCGCATCAGCTGGCGATAGGCCAGGGCATAACGCTCTTGAGCGATGAGCTCGGCAATATCGCCGCCGGCCGGAGCGCGGTGCTCGATGACCCCCGAAAAATAAAAATAGGCCACGAAAGGCAATAGTACCAGCAGGCTCAGGCCTAGCGTTTTCCATGCTAATTTGGCCTGGTCGGTCATTTAAATCGGGACCTAAGGTGAGGAAGGTGGTATATCTACACTGAAAACCAAAAATACGCTAAAGAGTTGCAATGAGCCAAGCGGAAAATATCAGCCCTTTGCGTACAGGGGGCGATCAAGAGGGTTTTTTGCTATTTTGCTCGTCGATTGATGCTTTGAGCAAGTCGGCGAAAGGAGCTTTACCGGCCGCATTTTTTTCCGCTTGTTCTAAGGCTTGAATATGGCGGCGCACTTCGCTGAGACTGTGTTGGATCTCTCGATCCAGTTTCTGCAAGCGCGGGCCAAACTGAGGAGATAGAGGCGTATTATTCATGGTTATTGCATTGGTTTTAATGGGTGATACTAAAGATATATGCAAAGTTCATGCCTATGATTTAATTGCGTGCAAGATACTGTAAAATAATAACTTGTGTTATTTGAAATAATAATAATAAATGGAAATAATTTCCCTCGGTTCTATAAGATCGAGAAAAGTTTGCCCGAAGATGAAAATATGGAAAAGCGGAATTATTCCCTCTTAGAGTAGCGTTTAGCGGGGTTGGGCTCGATGCAATTAGTTGCCGAATACGGTGATTATTCTGTTCAAGGATTGATATTGGGTACGGCGGCTGAAGCACAAATTTTACTGACAGCGGGTTTGCACCGTGATGAGCCGGCCGGGTCCGGAAGCTGTGCTGAATTTTGTTGAGGGATTGCATCCGCGATTGTTAGAACATTGCCAATTTGTCGTCTTGCCCGGTCTAAATCCCTATGGCTTTTCACAATACGCGCGAAAACGAATCGGGGCTGGATCTCAAGCGGGAAATTGACGGAGACAAGGTGGAACTCGTCGCAGGTGTCAAAATATTTCTACGCGACCGGCGCTTCGATTTTGTGATCGATTTTCATGAGGATCGGGAGGTGTCGGAGTTTTATTTTTACGAGGCCAAGCGCGATTGAAAATGGTTTGGTCCAGCGATTATAGACCAAGTGCGCGATGTGATACCGATCGACGTGGAAGTTGGCGAGAGCGATGATCGGTAATTTCCACAGGTGTCTTTCAGCTCGACCCGAAGTGGGGCACTTCCGCGGTGGCGTCTCATTTATATGTGCACCATACGGATCATGCGATGATGGGCGAGTCGCCGACGGGACGCCCATTGGCCGAACGGGCGCAGGCGCATCTATGCTTATCGCTCTGTGCACCGTGCTTGCGCTACGGGGCTGGGACCTTAGCCTAACTTCGTTTCGGAGCGTAGAGGTGGGGGCTCTGGCCGTAGTGGACTTCGGCCGCTTCCATCACCGTTTCGGAGAGCGTCGGGTGCGGATGGATCGATAATTGGATATCGGAGGCCAATGCCGCCATCTCTATCGCTAATACGCCTTCGGCAATCAGTTCCCCGGCGCCGCTACCGGCGATGCCGACGCCCAATACTCGGTCTGTTTCCGGGTCGATGAGCAGCTTCGTGACGCCATCGTTGGTATCCTGGGTCGTGGCGCGCCCCGAAGCAGCCCAAGGGAAGCGCGCGACCTTTATTCGGCGGCCGATTTTCTTGGCTTCTTCTTCCGTCAGGCCGCACCAGGCAATTTCCGGGTCGGTGTAGACGACGCTGGGAATTGCGTTGGGTTCAAAGACCAGTTTGTCGTGGCCGGCGATGACCTCGGAGACCATCGCGCCTTGGTGCGAGGCGGTGTGCGCCAGACCGGCGCCAACGAGGTCGCCGATGGCGAAGACCGAGGGTTCAGCGGTGCGCATCTGGCCGTCGACTTGCACATAATTGCGCTCGTCGACGGCGATGGCAGTGGTCTCCAGGCCAATATCGCCGCTATTGGGCACTCGGCCGACGGAGAGCAGGATTTTGTTATAGGTTTTGGCACTTTTTTTGCCGTCGAGGTCCTGCAGGTGGACGGTAAGCCCGTCGGGACCTTCTTCCAATTGGGTTACCTGGGTGTTGAGCATCACTTCCTCAAAGCGTTCGGCAACCTTGTTCTGCAGTGGTTTGACCAAGTCTCGGTCAGCCGGGGGGATAAGCCCCGGCAGCATTTCGACGACGGAGACTTTAGTGCCAAGCGCCGCGTAGGCCTGGCCGAGTTCCATGCCGATGATGCCACCGCCTACCACGAGCATCGAGGTGGGGATGTCGTTGAGTTCGAGTGCTCCGGTCGAGTCCATGATGCGGTCGGTGGCGAGGCGGAAGACGCCGGGCACCGCCGGGCGCGAACCGGTGGCGAGGATGGCATTTTCGAACTGCAGTTGATCTTGGTCGCCGTCGGCTTTGTCAATATGCAGGGTGTGGGCGTCGACAAAGCGGGCGCGGCCCTGTATATGCTTGAGTTTACGTGCTTTGACCAATTGGCCCAATCCCCCGGTCATCTTGGTGATGACCTCGTTCTTCCACTCCCGCAAACGGTCCAGGTCTATCTCAGGTTCGGCGAATTTTACACCCCACTTTTCGGCCTCCCTCGATTCATTGAGTAATTTGGCGATATGCAATAGGGCTTTGGAGGGGATACAACCGCGATAGAGGCAGACGCCACCGGGGTTGACTTCTTCGTCGATCAGGGTGACGTCCAAGCCCAGGTCGGCGGCTTTGAATGCGGCGACATAGCCGCCCGGACCGCCGCCGATGATGGCCAGTTTAGTTGTGTTCATATGGGCTTAGCCTTCTAAGAGGACGACGAAGGGATTTTCGAGGGCCGCGCAGATCCAGCGCAGAAAACGAGCGCCGTCGGCGCCGTCAATCAGGCGATGGTCATAGCTGAGCGAGAGCGGAAGGATGGTCCGCGGCAGTAACTCGCCATCGACATAGGTGGGTTCGATGCTCGAACGCGCCACCCCCAAAATCGCCACCTCGGGCGGGTTGACGATGGGCGTAAAGGCGGTGCCGCCCATCGAGCCGACATTACTGATGGTGATCGAGCCGCCCTGCATATCGGCGGGGCCGACTTTGCGATCGCGGGTCTTCTGCGCCATCTCGCCCAATTCGACCGAGAGTTCGATAATATTTTTCTGGTCGACGTCGCGCACGACGGGAACCAACAAGCCGTGCGGGGTATCGACGGCGATACCGATATTGCAGTAGCTCTTATAGATGATTTCCTGGCTGGCGATATCGATGCTGGCATTGAATTGCGGGAAGGCTTTGAGCGCCGCGCCGAGGATCTTGATGATAATCGCCGTCGGGGTCAGTTTGCCGCCGGTGGCCTCGGCCTTCTTGCCGTATTCTTTGCGCCATTTTTCCAGGTCGGTGGTGTCGGCCTTGTCGAATTGGGTGACCATCGGGATTGTCGACGAGGCCTGTGCGAGGCGCTGGGCGGTTATCTGGCGCACCTTGCTCATCGGCTGTCGTTCGATCTCGCCCCATTGGCTGAAGTCGGGCAGCGGCGCGGCTTGGGCGATACTAGGAGCCGCGCTCGGTGACTCGTGCAGTTTTTTAGAATGCGCTTTGACGTCGTCTATCGAGATGCGGTCGGCGGGGCCGGAACCCTTGACTTGGGTGATATCGACGCCGATCTCGCGCGCCAGACGACGGGTCGAAGGTGCGGCCGGTACCAGCTTGGTTGGTGTTGTTGTCGCCGCGGCGGTTATAGGTGCTGGCGGTGTTGCGGCCGCCGGTGCAGCAGAAGGGGTGCCGGGTGAAGGTGTCGGTGCAGGAGTAGCTGTAGTTTCTTGAGCTCCAGCCGTAGATGCCGCAGCCGCAGCAGGCGCGGCTGCGGCAGATGGTTCGACTTTGATTATGGCTTGCCCGATGGTGACAGTGTCGCCCTGCTGTACGAGGATTTCGGTGACGGTGCCGCTTATAGAGGAAGGGACCTCGATAACGGCTTTGTCGGTTTCGAGTTCGATGACGGGTTGGTCTTCGGCGAGTGTGTCGCCGACGGCGACCAGTACGCTGATGACGTCGCCGTTTTCGATATTTTCGCCCAAATCGGGCAAGGCGAATTCTATCGGGCCTGCCGAGGTCGGTGCTGGTTGCGGCGCAGGTACGGCTGCTTCCGCTTGCGCTTCGGGCGCAGGGGGGGGCACAGTAGCAGCAGGCGCGGCGGCGGCGGATATTTCGACTTTGATTATGGCCTGCCCGACGGCGACAGTGTCGCCCTGCTGTACGAGGATTTCGGTGACGGTGCCGCTTATAGAGGAAGGGACCTCGATAACGGCCTTGTCGGTTTCGAGCTCGATGACGGGCTGGTCTTCGACGAGTGTGTCGCCGACGGCGACCAGCACACTGACGACGTCGCCGTTCTCAATATTTTCGCCCAAGTCGGGCAGTGCAAATTCTATCGGCATAGCGTAGGCAATCTCTTTAGGGCTAGTCTAAGTGAATGTCATAGATACAAAACCGGCATTGCTTAGAGATAGGCCGGATTGGCTTTCTCGGGATCGATCTTGAGGTCTTTCATGGCTTTCGTAACCACCGCGACATCGATCTCCCCCTCGCGGGCAAGGGCGCCTAATGCACCCAACACGATAAAGCGGGCATCCACTTCGAAGTGGTCGCGTAGGGCTTCGCGGCTTTCGCTGCGCCCAAAACCATCGGTGCCCAAGGCGACGGGAGGGTTGGGAAACCAGCGAGCGATGGACTCGGGCAACGCTTTGACATAGTCCGAAGCCATGACATAGACGCCGCTTTCTTTTTCGAGACATTGTTCTAGATAGCTGAGTCGGGTTTTGTCGCCGGGATGCATACGGTTCCAGCGCTCGGCGTCAAGACAGTCGCGGTGCAGGGCCTTATAGCTGGTGATACTCCAGACATCGGCACTGACCTTGTAGTCTTCTTCGAGAATTTTCTGCGCCTCCAGGGCGCCGTTCATAATGGCGCCGCTGCCGAAGAGGTTCGCTTTGAGCTTGGCGCGTTTTTTGGTCGAAGCCTTGAATTTGTACATGCCTTTGAGAATGCCCTCTTCGACCCCGTCGGGCATTTCCGGCATCCGGTAGGGGTCATTCTCAACCGTCATATAATAGAAGATGTCTTCTTGCTCGACATACATCCGGCGGATGCCCTCGCGGATGATGACGGCGATCTCATAACCGAAGGCTGGATCGTAGGCTTCGAGGTTGGGCACAGGATAGGCCAACAGGTGGCTCTGGCCATCTTCGTGCTGCAGGCCCTCGCCGTTGAGGGTGGTGCGCCCAGCGGTGCCGCCGATCATAAAACCTTTGACGCGCATATCGCCGGCCAGCCAGACTAGGTCGCCGATGCGCTGCATACCGAACATCGAATAGTAGATGAAGAAGGGGATGGTGTTGATGCCGTGTGTCGCGTAGGCGGAGCCGGCGGCGATAAAGGAGGACATTGAACCGGCCTCGGTGATGCCCTCTTCGAGCATCTGGCCATCGATCGCTTCTTTGTAATAGGCGATTACGTCCTTGTCGACCGGCTCGTATAACTGCCCCCTACTCGAATATATGCCGAATTGGCGGAAGAGCGGATCCATGCCGAAGGTGCGCGACTCGTCGGGGATGATCGGCACAATGAGCTTACCAATTTCTTTGTCCTGCATTAGTTTGCGCATTACCGAGACAAAGGCCATGGTGGTGGCGAATTCGCGGTCGCCCGAACTCTTTTTGAATTCTTCCCACATTTCCTCTGGTGGCATAACCAGTGGTGCAGCCTGTACGTGGCGCGCCGGTACGGCACCTCCGAGTTTTTCGCGGTGTTCGCGGATATACGCCATCTCTGGGCTGTCTTCGGCAGGCCGATAGAAGGGCGTCTCGGCGATTTCGTCGTCGGAGATGGGGATGCCGAAGCGCGTGCGGAAGATGCGAATCTCGTCTTCGTTAAGTTTTTTCTGGTTGTGGGCAATATTCTTGCCCTCACCTGCTTCGCCCAAGCCATATCCTTTAATGGTTTTGGCGAGGATGACGGTCGGGCCGCCCTTGTGCGCTACGGCCTGATGGTAGGCGGCGTATACCTTTTCGGGGTCGTGCCCGCCGCGGCGCATCTTCTGCAATTGATCGTCGGTGTAGTGCTCGACCATTTTGGCCAACTGTGGGTCGGCGCCGAAGAAGTCTTTGCGAATATAGTCGCCGTCGGAGACCGAGTATTTTTGGTATTGGCCGTCGACGACCTCGTCCATACGTTGGGCCAAGCGACCGTCGTTGTCCTTTTCGAGCAGCGGGTCCCAGTCGTCACCCCAGACCACTTTGATTACATTCCAGTTGGCCCCGCGGAAGGCGGCTTCAAGTTCCTGGATGATCTTGCCATTGCCGCGTACCGGGCCGTCGAGGCGTTGCAGGTTGCAGTTAACGACCCAGATGAGATTGTCGAGGTTTTCGCGCGAGGCTAGGGTGATCGCGCCTAAGCTTTCGGGCTCGTCGCACTCGCCGTCACCTAAAAAGGCCCAGACCCTGCCGTCATCGGCCGGTTTGAGGCCGCGGTGTTCGAGATAGCGGTTGAAGCGCGCTTGGTAGATCGACAGAATGGGACCTAGGCCCATCGAGACGGTGGGGAACTGCCAGAAGTCGGGCATCAACCAGGGGTGCGGGTAGGAAGACAGTCCGCCGCCCTCTTGTAACTCGCGGCGGAAGTTCTCTAGTTTGCGCTCGCTCAGGCGGCCCTCGACGAAGGCGCGGGCGTACATCCCGGGCGCGGCGTGGCCCTGGAAATATATTTGGTCGCCGGGATGCCCGTTACTGGGGGCGCGGAAGAAGTGGTTGTAGGCGACCTCGTAGAGCGTTGCAGAAGAGGCGTAGGTTGAGATATGACCGCCGGGGGCCGCCTTGTCGCGGTTGGCGCGGGTGACCATCGCCATGGCGTTCCAGCGCACGATGTTTTTGATGCGGCGCTCGATCTCACGGCTGCCCGGATAGGGGGGCTGTTGTTCGCGGTTTATCGTGTTGAGATAGGGGGTATTGGCGCTGAAGGGCAGGTCGATGCCGGCTGCTGCGGTTCGGGCCTGTAGTTGCTGCAACAGGTAGTTGACTTGCTCGGGTGTTCTATTGGCTAACACATAATCTAGCGATTCGAGCCACTCGTGCACCTCGGCTTTTAGATCTTCGCTTTCGTTCATCGTTGGGATAATTCCTTTGCGTTGGCCGTTTTACAGGCGTAATAAGCACTGGTCAGACGGTCAGAAGAAGATAATATGAGGGTCTTTTCTATGCAAAAAGACATTTTCTTACAGCCATTTATGGGATCTGGGGCGAATGTGTTAAAATCACTATCTTTTAGCGGCATTTGTGCATCTATTGGGGGGAACTTACCCGTTGTATGATCGTTAGAAGGTATACCGAGATCGCGACCGTCCATAGGGACGGCGCTGCAGAAAGATTGCTTCCGTGTTGAAAAAAAAGGTCATCTGGACCTGCTTGCTGATATCGGTATTTCTGCATTTGGCCGGGCTTTACATGACGCGCGACCTGTGGCTGGGTGAGCTTGACGCGGAGTCTTTTCGCGCGCGCATTGCGCTGATTCCGCCGCAGTTCAAGCCTCGCCGCCTGAGCGCGCTGCCAAAGCAGGATACCGCAGCGCCCAAAGTCGAGATGGAGTATTTGCAACGGCCTGAGGAGCAGGCGGCGGAGATACGCGAGCAAGATCTCCGGCTCGAGACGACCGCGCCCGATATAGAGACACAGCAAGCGCCGCTGGTCCTGCGCGAGATTGCCAGCGGTGCCAAAGAAGATGCACCAGTTTTCGAGCGGGTAAAGATGATCTCGCCTTCGGCGCTGGGTTTGGCTGACAGCATGGGCATTGCTTCGATGGACCTGTTGCGGATGGTCGATTTGGCACGAGCAAACAAGGATCACGCCGCCGTTATTCGTGACCCGGGCAGCCGGCGGGATCTGGCCGGCTATGTCAATTTTACCCAGGTGCACGTTTACGGGGCCGGCTCCGGGCGCGGCGCGCTCGACGCGATGAGCCGCTATTTGCGTGACCACACGAAGCTTTTGGCGCGGGTCAGCGACGAGACCTACGAACATTTCCTCTCGGAAAAACTGCTCAAGGATCCCATACATTTTCTTTTTCAGGGCGGGGGACTGATCCCCTATCGCGATGAAGTGCTGACCATGTTCAGCGAAGAAGAAAAAGCACTTTTGGGGCGCTATCTGCACGAGGGCGGCTTTCTCTTTATCGAAGGCAACAACCGCTATTTGCGCGAGATGACCCGGCATCTGCGCTCGATTCTGGGTGTCGAGGCGCAATTGGCGCCCATTCCGACTTCGCATATGATCTACCATTCTTTTTATGAATTCGGTGGCGGCTTTCCCGGTGAGGACAAGGCGCAGGTGGCCGATGTGGGCAGCAATCCGACCTGGTATTACCCGGTCTCGAATCGGGAGGACCTGCTCGCTGTTCAGCAAGATGTTACTTTTAACCCGGAAACCAGCGAGTCGGGTGGCGATGCAGTGCCGCCGTCGCAGGGCTTGTGGGGCGTCGAAGTTGACGGCAATTTGGTCGCGGTGCTTAGTGATCTCGGGTTGCAAAAGAATTGGATGGCCAGTTTAAACTCCGAGAGTGACGGCACTGAGCCGGTGACTTATTCGCTGATGGCCGGGAGCAATATCGTGGTCTACGCGCTCACCCGCGATGGTGGCATGACGCCGAAATTGCCGCCGCCCGCTTGGATGCAGGGCCAAAAACCCAAGGTTGCGTTGCAGGAGCCCGCGCGCGAAAGCGGATCGGTGGCCTATGATATAGACACCGAAGAGCTCTTCTCTGATCTAGATGCTTCGTTGGCGCTGGTCCAGGCCCCTATCGGTAGCGAGATCCTCGAGGATATTATCATTCGCATAGATGGCCGCTATAGGCTAGAATTGTTCAAACGCGGCTATCAGGGCTTGCTCTTCCACAATTTGCCGGCGGGTCGACATTGGATTGATTTACAGTATGGCGGCCAGACCCAGCAATTGGAAGTGGATTTAAAGGGCGGTAAGGTCGCGACCCTAACTTTTGCGCTGAATCGTTTTGCCTTTGTCGCCCAACTGCGCATGCAAGAACAGGAGGGAAAAGTGGGTTTCGAGCGTTGGTCGGAGGCCTTTGCCGACCTGGCAATCGAGGAGATTTACCTGGCGGAAGATCGAGAATGGCTGGAGGGGGCAGGAGAAGGATTTATTGAGGCACCCTAGGTTAGTACAAAGGTAATAATAACTACAGCTTAGGTCAATTTTATTCTGCCAAATCCCTTATTGGGGAAAATTTAATAGGCCACTTGCTTTTTCTGGTGTAAGTGGCCTAATTTCGTATCTAAGTATTTTATTAACAATTTGTTAATTTTTGCCGCTGCTGGAGTAATCCTTGGTTTTTTTAGTTGGCCTTATTTTTTGCTTTTTAGCGTCCGTGCTCGAAGCGCAAGTCGCGGTGCGCGATACGGTATTGACTGTGCGTCCGGGCGATTCGCTTTTGGCGATTGCCTATCGACTCTTGCCCCATAGCACCGAGTACACGGCGGAGGAACTTGTCGATACGATCAAGCGGCAGAATGGGTTGCAAGGCGATGTGATTCAGATAGGGCAGCGTCTGGATGTTTCGCTGAGTTATGCGGAATTATTGGACCAAACGGTTACCCGTGCTGCTGATTTTGCCGCGCGGGGCGTCTATATCACCGCTGCACTGGTCGGTAGCCGTAGGATGCTCACTTTGGCGGATGCTTTGGTGGCGGCAGGGGGCAATACCGTCGTTTTTGACGCCAAGGATCGCTATGGGAATCTCGGGTATGCTTCCTCGGTGCCGCTAGCCTTGGAAATCGGCGCTGGCCAGCGGGCGTCGATCGCACAACCGGCCAAAATGCTCGATGCGCTGCACCGGCGCAATATTCATGTCGTGGCGCGGTTGACGTGTTTTTACGACGCTCGTTTGGCTCGGGAACGCCCTGATTTTGTGCCTTTATCGCGCGAGGGTCCGGCGCTGTGGTCGGAACGCGGTAAAAGTAATTGGGTCGATCCGTCGCTGCCTCAGGTGCAGGAGTATCTCTTGGCCATAGTGCGCGAAGTCGCGGAGTTGGGCGTCGACGAGATACAGCTCGACTATGTGCGCTTTCCGACGGAAGGGAATTTAGCCGACGCCGTTTTCGCATTTGACCCCGCTGTGGTAGCGAAAGACCGCATCATTACTGATTTTGTCATAGAGGTCGAGCGCGTACTCGAGCCTATGGGGGTATTGCTCTCGGCCGATATTTTCGGGGTCGCGGCGTGGGGGCGGGAGGCGGATCGACGAACGATCGGGCAACACTTGCCCGATCTACTGCCACATCTCGATGCGGTCAGTCCTATGCTCTACCCCTCGCATTTCGAAGATGGATTTGAGCGTATCGACCGTCCGGTCGATTATCCCTACTACTTCCTTTTGCAAGGGTGCCAGCGCTTGCAAAAATTAGCCACTGCGCACGATGTGCCGGTGCGGCCCTGGATCCAGTCCTTTGATTATCGGGTCACGCATTTTGATTCGCTCTATGTCACCGAGCAGTTGCACGGCGCCGAAGACGGCGGTGCGCGCGGTTGGTTGTTGTGGAACCCGGCCAGTCTCTACAAAATCGGGCTTGCGGCGATCAAAGGTTTTACCGACGGCACGGCGGCGACAGTACCGGTGCAACAGCGCTTTCCTAAATCGTTGGGTATGGATCTGACGCGACCGACTTCGGTAGCAGACTAAATCCCCATTGGCGTCTTAGCTCTCCGTTATTCTTTTTCGTACAACATTTGTCCGAGAACGGCGGTCCGGAGGCGAAAAAAATCTCGCACATCTTCCACGACGAAATAGAGACAAGGGATAACGATCAGCATCAGTGCCGAGGCGGTACCGAGGCCGAAGACGATCAGTGTAGCTAGCGGTGACCAAACTTCGGATTTACCCAGCAAACCCAAGGCGATGGGCAGCACACCGCCGATAGTCGTGACTGTCGTGAGGATAATGGGCCTGAGGCGTTTGCCCGCCCCGGCCAAGATCGCGGTAAGCCGTTCATCACCCTTTGCCCGGGCGGTGTTGATAAAGCTGATGAACACGATTGAATCATTTACAACGACCCCGGAGAGCCCGACCATGCCATAGATAACCGTGATCGAGAGGGGGAAGCCGCCGAGCACCAGGCCGAGTAGAGCACCGGCGAGGGCGAAGGGGATGGTGGTGAGAATGATAAAGGGTTGGATCAGAGAGCGAAACTGCACCACGAGAATGAAGAAGATGCACAAGGCGCCGAAGCCGAAAAGTAGAATTATGTTGTCGAAGCTACGCTCGAACTCCTGGAATTGGCCGCCAAATATGAGGCTGTAGCCCGGGTAGGCAGGAGCGACTTCGCGCTCAAAATAACCGCGTAGACCCTCAATGGCCGGGGCCGCAGTCCCGAGGGCGTCAGGGGCTTCGTCGGCAAAGACCGTGACCGTACGGCGAAAGTCCCGGCGTTTGATCTCACTATAGCCGACGCCGCGTTCTAGGTCGGCGACCGAACCGAGGTTGACGAATCCGCCGGCTGGAGTGCGAATTTCGAGGTCCTGCAAGTCCGCACCAGTTTGGAACCAGTCGGGGCGATAGCGGACCAGGATGGGCATTTCCTCGTCGTCGGCGCGATAGACTCCGGAGGGACGTCCCCGCAATGCCCCTTGTAGTGCCCCTCCGACATCAGCCGCGTTTAACCCCAGCCTACGTGCTTCCTCGTGGCGCAGGCGAAAAATGAGCTCGTTTTTACCCTCGGCAAAGTCGTCGTCAATGGAGACCAAGCCCGGGTAGGTTTTCAGGTGTGTTTTGAGCAGGGTGGCGATTTCTTCCAAGGCAACGAAATCATCGCCCTGAATTTTTGCTTCCAGCGGGGCGTCTTTCGGCGGTCCGGCCTGGATGATCTTGACTTGTACTACTTCGTCATCGTAGCCGAGGTCGCGGGCTTCGTCGCGAACAAAGGCGACCATTCGTTGTAACTTATCGATCATTTCGGGGCCGTCGGTGACGTCGACGACAAGCTCGGCGAAATTGGGGCGTACGTAGGAGCGGTCGGCGGCGTTTTGTACGCCGACATTGACCAGGATACGTTCGACTAGGGCCAGGTCATCCGGCGGTAGGCGGCGGACGGCGGCTTCGAGTATGCGGGTATGCCGGTCCGTTTCATTGAGTGCAGTGCCCTCGGGCAATTTTAGCCAGACGGCAAAATAACTTTGCGGATCGGAGCTGAAGAGCTCTTGACGCAATTGCGGGAAGATATAGGCGGAGGCCGCGAAGATCGACAGGGGGACACCTAGCGCTATGGCATAGCGCGTCCAGGAGGGCAGGATTCGGCTGAGCAGGGCCTGGTAGGCGCGGGTTAGCCGCGCCATGGGTTCGTCGAGTGGGCTGCGGCTGTCGCGGCTGCCGCCGTAATCCGCGATGTGCGAAGGCAAAATCGCGAAACACTCGACCAGCGAGGCCAGTAGGGTTAGGCTGACGGTGATGGGCACGACTTGCAGGAATTCGCCGATGGTGCCAGGTAGCAAGACTAAAGGCATGAAAGCGGCGATGGTCGTCAAAGTTGAGGTCAGCACCGGTGCGAGAACTTCACGGGTGCCTTCGATCGCGGCTTGGCGGCGTTGATGGCCGGCCTGAATATACCGGTAGACGTTTTCAATGACCACGATGGCGTCATCGACGACCATACCCAATACGAGTACTAGGCCGAAGAGCGTATTCTCGTTTATCGAGGCGCCGGTAAGTTTGAGCAAGACGAAAGCTAAAGCGAACGCGACCGGAATACCGACGGCGGCCAGCAGGCTGTTGCGCAACCCCAAAAACATCCAAAGCACGAAGACTACTAACAGGCCGCCGGCGAGCGCGTTGATCTGCAGGTTGCTGAGGGCATTTCTGACGCGGATCGACGTGTCATTGACCAGCTCGACTCCGATCCCAGGGGGTAGGCCGACGGCGAATTCGGCCAATAACGCGTGGGTTTTTTCGAGCAGGTCCAACGACGAGCCGACGTCTTTCTTGGTAACGCCGAGGGCGATACTGCGCTGGCCGTTGAGCCGCGACCGCGCTTCCTCGCGGGCATAGGTGTCGCGGACCGCCGCTACCTGACCGAGGCGCACGTGGTTGCCTAGGGGGTCGGGGCGGACTATGGCTGCCCTGATGTCGCGCAAGCTGCGGAACTGATCCGCGCTGCGGATAAGATACTCGCTCGAACCCAGTTCCAGGGTACCGGCAGGCAGGTCGAGGTTGCTCATTTCGAGTGCCCGGCCGAGGTCGTCCAGGCTGAGGCTGAGCGCGCGGGCGCTCAGCGGGTCGACTTCGACGTGGATCTGGCGTTCGCGGTCGTCGTAAAGAAAAACGCGGTCGACCTCCCAGAACCTCTCGATGCTATCGCGCAACTCTTCGGCACGGTGGCGAAGTTCGTGGTAGGCTATTTCTGTGCCGCCGGTCAATGCGATCTGCACTAAGGGGATGAAGTTAGATGATTTAATTTTTATGTAGAAGGGGTCGAGCACGCCGTCCGGTAGGTCGGCGCGGTCGACCCCTTGGCGGACTTCCTGGTATTGGCGTTCGAATTCGTCTAGCGAAATATCCTCGAACTGCATGGAGAACTCGACGCTGCCTTCGGTGCTGGTGGAGTTGAACTGATTGACGAAGTCTATTTCTTCGAGCTCGTCTTCGACGGGGCGGGTAATGATCTGCTCGATATCGGCCGCCGATACGCCAGGGTAGGAGAGCACGGCGATCAGCCATTTGAGGTTTACCGGGGGCAGATACTCTTGTGGCATGGTCCGGTAAGCGATCCCGCCCCCGAGCAGGAGGCAGAAGGTCAGTAGGTTGGCGATGAGCGGGTTGTGGACTATCCAGCGAAAAAAAACGTTCATCGCCCGACGCGTTCTTGCTGCAGGCGCCGAGTCCGAGCAATTTGTACGGTCTGGCCAGGCGCGAACGGGACGGATCCGAATTCGACGACTCGGTCGCCCGGGGCCAGACCATCGGTGATGAAGAACCGGCCGCCGGACAGCTCCGCGCCGATCTCAACCTGGCGTTCTACTAATTCGCCGCTATTACCCGAACCGGCGACGATATAGGTGTACGCTCGGTTCGAGCGAAAGCGCAGCGCAGTGGCAGGCAATTCGACGCCGCGCAGGTTCTGTTCACTCGTGACAGTGAGCGAGGCGAGTATGCCCAGGGGGCCACCGGGATCTGCCGCTAAAAGCTCTATGGGATATCGTCGTGATGTTGGGTCGGCGACTTGGCCTATATGGGTGATACTAGCGAAGAAGGCC